>Ga0115005_10001730_pt1 | contig 17474 bp, 9 predicted proteins | sample ArcOceMetagenome_FD_87163 | JGI IMG/M metagenome (GOLD analysis project Ga0115005, IMG submission 87163) | Marine eukaryotic phytoplankton communities from Arctic Ocean - Arctic Ocean - Greenland ARC118M Metagenome | ecosystem: Environmental > Aquatic > Marine > Oceanic | place: Arctic Ocean... | reverse complement strand
GGGCTCCTCTACCTCGGGCTCCTGTGTCTCGGGTTCCACAGAGGGCGCAGGGGTGGTTGGTTCGAGGCAGCATATTTTTGTGGTTGGCAATTGGTAGTCTGCTCCTGGCACGTCGCAGATGGGTTTTTCTGTGGTGCCAAAGGACCAGTCACCGTCGCAGTCTTTTACGGCTACGCAGGACCCGTTGCGTTTCATGTGTGGGTCAATGCAGGCGTACGCGAGTGGGAGCAGAAGAAATTTGAGAATCTTCATTTTATGTTGCTGACTGTTGGTATTTATAGTATGGCGAGCATGAGACGCATGAGCATGTCGACCAAACCTTGTAGTGAAAATGTCTGGTAACATGCGTATTTTGACGGCGAGCATGAGTGGCAAGCAGATGTACATTTTCGGGCGTGATGCCCAGGGTCCTATTGTGCATGTGGTCGACTGCAAGCCCCATTTGATCCTGGGTTCGGTCCCCGCGGACCTGGCGGAGCGTCTGGCGCGCTACTCTGCCTCCCGGACCCACGCCAAGTACCCCAAGTTCAACATCGAGTACTCTGTGGAGAACGCCGAACCTCTGGACGTCCAAGTTTTGAGCGGTCAGGATTTGACGGCGTACAGCGAGTCGGGTCCTTGTGATTTTTACCGTGTGAATTTGCCGGACGTGTATGCTTGGTACAATTTGCGTCGTATGTTGCGCGAGCCGGTGGAGCTGTCGTCTGGTCCACCGGGCGAGCGCCAGTGGTTTCCATCGCCGGTGTCGGTGAGCACTGCCATGTACCGGTGCCCGTCGAAGGTGTACAACGACCACGTGAGCCCTGCGATGCAGTACGTGCTGGAGAACGGGATGGAGGTGTGTGGTGCGGGTCCTCGGTTCACGGCGTTGTCGTACGATTTGGAGTGTTATCTTCGGACGGTGAAGGGCAAGTTGGTGTTCCCCCAGTCGGCGAAGGACCCGATCATTACGATCGGCGCGGTGACGGACGACCTTCGGGTGGTCTTTTGTTTGCACAGGACCCCGTCTCACCCGGGCACGGACGTGCGTTGGTTTCCGACGGAGGCTAAGATGTTGGAGGCGTTCAATGTGTTTGTGCGCGAGGTGGACCCTGATTTCATCCTTGGTCACAATGTGAATCGATTCGACAACGTGTATTACCGCGACCGTTGCAAGATCCTGGGTGTCCGCTGGTTGTGGTCCCGCATCCCCAACTACGAGAGTTCGATCCGTGAGATAACGACGACGAGCAACCAGCGTGGTACCCAGGTGTCGTTTCGTCTGGACTGCCCGGGTCGGGTGGTGCTGGACACGTACGAGAAGTTCCGTGCGGACCACAAGTTGCGCAACTACAAGTTGAACACGTTGGGCGAGCACTTCTTAGGGCAACGAAAGGTCGATTTGCCGTACGCGCAGATCCCGATCAAGTTTCTGACACCGGCGGGTCGTCTGGAGTTGGCGTTGTACTGCGTGCAGGACGCGCACTTGGTCCTGGAGTTGGTGCGTTCCCAGTGCAAGATCCTGAACGTGGTGGCGATGGCGAACGTGACGGGGGTGTTCCCGGACGACATTTTGAACCGCGGTCAGGGGATCCGTACGATCACCCTGATGCTCCGGTACGCCCTGCGCAGCACGCCTCGGCTGTTCATCCCGCGCGGGGAGCCGAACGAGGGTGGTTTTGCGGGGGCGGTGGTCCTGCCCCCGCTGCGTGGCAAGTACGACGACGTGGTCCTGTGCGTGGACTTTGCCTCTCTGTACCCCAGCATCATGCGTGCGATGAACATGAGTTACGAGACGTTGGTGTCGAACGAGACGATTGCCGAGCGTGGGTGGGTGGAGGGGGTGGACGTGCGCACGGTGCCGGACTACATTGACGGCGACCGCCTTCAGATCGTGCACAACCCCTCGAACTGTTCGTTCGTGACGTCTCGCGTGCGCGAGGGGTTGTTGCCTCAAATTTTGCGCGAGGTGTTGTCGGAGCGCAGTGCTGTGAAGGCGTTGATGAAGGAGTCGACGGACGGGATGCGTGCGGTGTTGAACGGCAAGCAGTTGGCGTTGAAGGTGGTGGCGAACAGCATTTACGGTTTCACGGGGGCGTCGGTGGGTTTTTTGCCGGAGCCTCGGATCGCGTCGTCGGTGACCAAGTACGGGCGGGGGTTGACGCTGCGTACGAAGGATTTCGTGAACAACCACCCGGATTGGAAGTCGGAGGTGATTTACGGCGATTCGGTGTCCGGGGACACGCCTTTGTTCGTGCGGTTGCCCAGCGGGGCGTACCGTTTCGTGGCGATCGCGGACTTGGGTACGGCGTGGGTGTCGTCGCGCGGCAAGGAGTTTGCATTGTGCGACTGCGAGGTGTGGTCGGATTCGGGTTGGACGTCGGTCGAGCGTGTGATTCGCCACCGCGCGTCGAAGCCGATGGTCCGTGTCTACGCGGCGCAGGGCACGGTGGACGTGACGTCGGACCACTCGTTGTTGTTGTCGGACGGCACCCCGGTCACTGCGATGGAGATTGAACCCGACACCGAGTTGTTGCACCGCGCGCTCCCCCTGCCGGTGGTGGAGATCTCCGGTTTGACGTACGAGGAGGGGTTTGCGTTGGGGGTGGGTTTCATGGTCGACCGCGTCTTCCCCTCGGAGGTCCTGTGTGCGCCGATGGACGTGGTGCACGGGTTTTACGCGGGGGCAATGTCTCGAATGGGCGAGTGTCGTTTTGTGGGTTCAAAGATGGTGTTGTCTCAGTTTGCCTACGTGTGTCGCCGTGTGGGTGCGGCGTGTTGTTTCCGTCCGAAGGGCGATACGATCCGCCTGTGCGTGTCGGGTGACCCCCAGTGCCTGAAGGTGCAGCCCCTGGGCACGACGTCGGAGTTCGTGTACGACTTGACGACGAAGAACCACCACTTCCACGCCGGGGTGGGCAGTTTGATCGTGCACAACACGGATTCGTGTTTCATCCGGGTGCCCCCCTCGCTGTGTCCACCGGACGACATTGAGCGTGCGCACGAGGTGGGTACGATGATGGCAAACGAGATCACCAAGGTGTTTTTGAAGCCGGTGTTGATGGAGTACGAGTCGGCGTTCAAGCCGCCGTTCCTGCTGTTGAAGAAGAAGCGCTACATCGGGAACTTGTGCCTGCCTGGCAAGGCGCCGAAGACGTACATCAAGGGTTGCGAGTGCGTGCGTCGCGACTTTGCCCCGATCGTGAAGAAGACCCAGTTGGCGGTGATCGACTGTTTGCTCCGGAACGACGTGGTGGGCGCCAAGGCTCTGATTACCAAGACGTTTGACGACGTGTACGCGGGCAAGGTGCCGTTGGAGGACCTGACGTTGACGCGCAAGCTGACGCAGCTGCCGGAGCGGTACAAGTCCAAGATGCCCCACGTGGAGTTGGCGAAGCGTCTGGGTTCTCAGTACGTGCCGGGTGACCGGGTGGAGTTTCTGATACGAGCGGGTCCCGAGGATTTGAACCAGCGAGCGATTGCCCCGTCGGAGGTGGGCGAGTATGTGGTCGACTACCACTACTACGCGGACCGGCAGTTGCGCAAGCCGTTGACGCGGATCATGGAGTTGGTGACCAACGAGAACTTGTTCAAGGAGCGTCGTGTGAGTGCCCCAATGACGGACGCCGGCATCGTGCGTTTTTTTACTCGCAAGCCGAAGCGCCAACGTCTGGAGTAGTATCATAATAACGCGAAAAAAATACTATAAATTAAACGCTTTTTTTTGTTTTGATCATTTGTTTGTTGAAGTATAGAGGTGTAAAGACAAGTAGAAATTGAATGGGTTCTGTGTTAAAAACCAAAATGGAAGAGTGTATTACATACCACTCTAAAGAGCATATCCAGGTTACAAGGAGAAAAGCGCAAAGAGCATATCCAGGTTACAAGGACGATGCAACAAAGAAAGGGAAGAAGAAAATCAGGGCAAGAATTTTTGGAAGATGTCAAAGCACGGAAAATGGAAAGGCAAAAAGATATTGGATACAGATGTTATTCATATCAACAATGAGCAGAATTGTAGTTTTGTAGTTTTTTACACTAACCATGATTGTTTGTCTTTGGATTTTTTGTTTTTGGATTTTTTGTTGCCCCATTTGCGTGCGGCACCGAAGTCGGCGGTGTACATGTCCCGCCCGCGTTTTCTCTTGGTCGTTTTCACTACCTCTGCGACGGACGTATTTGCGATGGTGTTCAAGAGGAAAGGGCGTCCCTTGTTGGTCATGCCAGCCACGCATTTGTTGTAGGCGAGGGCGGCTTCGACCGACGTGCCAAACGTCCCAATGGTGTGCCACCCTGTATTGAGTTCCATCCGCGCTTCGAAGCGTTTTTTTTTCTTGTAGACACCGATGTACCCTGTCGAGAGGTCAATCACTTTTTTCTGCTTGTTGTATGGTTCCACTACGTCTTGTCTGAAAAGCTGTTGCAGGTTGCCGGAATGTTTCACGAGGGCGATGCCTCTGGTGGTGCGGAATTTGTATTTGATTGCAATGTTGAGACCGGGTGGCACCGGGTCCCACAATTCGTGTCTGTTGTCTGTCTCCATATGAACCACACAGATGCCGTTGGGGCTGAGCCGGTCCGCCACCCACAGATAATCGGACCAGATGTTCTTGGCGTTCCCATTGGACCCATTGGCGTAATCAATCCATATGATGTCAAACTTGGATTTCAGTTTATGAAAATTGGTGTTCACGGTGATGTTGCTGTCTAACATACCTCCTTTGACCAGGACATCGACCAGATCCTTGGTATGGAGACTGTCTTCCACGATGAGGGCTTTGCCCGTTTGGGAAGCAAATCTGCAGAAAAACTGTGTGAGTTCTGGGATGGATGACATTGACATGGGGGGGATTGGATGTCTGGGACAGAGCTGATACCTCGCCATACATCACATTTGCATTGAAACTGAACAAAATTTTGTATTACAAACATTCTGAGAATTTAATCAGAGCTAACATTACATTCTGATACTTTGTAAATGTACAAAGTAGATTCCCATTTGACAATGGGGTGCAAACAACTCTACTGGTTGCCAGTTTTTACGCCCTTGTAGGCGTTCTTTTTGGACTGAGAGTGTGTCTTCTTCTTCATTTTGCATTCCAAAAAAATACTATAATAGCCCAAGAAAAAATACTATAACAATGTCAACTATACCTTCTTCTCCTGTAAGAAAGAATATGGCAAACGCTGCATACAATGCCGCGAATATACAACAACTTGGAAAAACATATGATAATTTGTTAACAAATTTTTTTCTTACTGGCAGAACAGCCGAAGTAGTTAGACTGACAAAAGCCATGGATAACTTGATAATAGGGATGAAAAATAAGATGGCATATTTAACAACATTGAATGATTTACTTACATATGATAATCGCTTATTAAAAAGAGAAATCCCTACATCGTTATTAAAAAGAAAAATCCCTGAAATAAAGAAAATAACAGTTGCAGACAATGACAATGACGCGAAGATACAAAAACTTGAAGAAACATATGATGAAATGGCAAGAAATTTTTTTCATAATGTCTCAACAGCCGAATCCAAATTAGATGGTCTGACAACAGCCATGCGAACATTGAGAGAAGAGATGAAAAGGCAGATAGCAGAGTTAACAACATTGAATAGACTACATGTCTCTAATAACAACTATTTGAGATTGTTAATAGAACAATATAATATAAATATCACAACTAAACTTCGTTTGTAGTGAATTTAAACATTTTTAAGGACAAAGTGTACACAAAACGGAGTTCTGAATCAAATTACAGACGTAGTTGTGCAAACAACTCTTCTGGTTGCCATTTTTTACCCCCTTGTTGGAATTTATCCAGGAATTTTCCCAGTCTAGTATCTTTACTTATTCCACCAATATCTGATAACAACTGTAAATCGACCGGCGCCATTCTTAACTCTGGTGATTGTGATTGTTTCATGAGTGTTTCCAATTTCGCTATAATGTGGTCGTTAGTTTGTTCAATTTGCTTGTTAATGTTTACTCTTGTTGTTTTAGTTTCTTTAGGGTTAGCTTCTTTATTAAGTTCTTTAAGTTCATTCAGTTCAGCAATTCGAACTTGTAGATATTGAATGTCTTCTTTAATTACATCTTTAATGCCTGCTTCGTGTGTCGCGGGGGTCCATTTGTATACTGTTGTAGTTTCCATAGTATTGCTTTTCAATACATCATTGGTGTAACCAATATTGTTTACTGCAAATATAATCAAATCTGCAATATTTTCAGTATACCTTCCACCATTAAAGAATAGAAATTGAGCGTACAATTGGTACCGCTTAAATATACCAAACAGAAAGTTGTGGTACACTGGTACGATGAAGTATTTATCCATATCGAATATCATTGTTGCCATAGCTTGTTTCACGACAAACCGTTTCCGACGTTGAATGATCGCATTTTCTCCAAGATCATTCACATCAATTGCCGCAGGAATTGCCTTAATGTGTTCATTAATGGTGCGTATGGTATTATGGACGATTCTTGCGGTAAAATGTGTTTGGATTGATCCAGTACTATTACCATATTGACTAACCGTATTGTAAAAATCTGTGGGGTGACGCTCCACAGCATTCACAAGCAAATTTAATAATGCATTGTACTGTGGTCTTACTAATTTTGTGGTAATTATGAACATTGCAAGTTGCGATATTTTTAGTTTATAATTACTGATGAGCTCATGCCCGTACCTATTGTCGGTATATTGAATTTCTACCTTTACTGCTGGTTGGTTTTCATTGAGGTGGTATTTAATTGCGGTGGGTACTATTTCTTCAATTCCTGCGGCAAACATGGCTTTAACAATAGTTCGCTCAATAGTTTGAAGTGTCTGAAGATTCATTTATGGTTCAATTTGTGTATATAAGTATGGCGAGTTTCTTGTTGCAAAGGTTTTCTCCAAAAAATGTCTAAACGCAAGCGTTTCAGTGTGGGTGATGTGGTTGAGTGGCGCAACGGCGAGTACACGATAGTGTCCCTGGACCCGGTGAAGATCCGTGCCACCTGCCCCGGTTACTTCCGTGACTTTACATGCCGTTGTTCGGAGATGCGTGTGGCGGACGACTGGCGTGCTTCTCTGAAGCCCAACGACGAGGTGGAGTATTATTTTGAGAATTTTTGGATCCATTCCCACGTGCACGAGGTGACCCCTCGGGGGATCATGCTCCAGCCGACGTTTACGCGGACGTTGCTCCTGTCGGAGCCGCACCGCATCCGGCGTGCCCGCGCTTCGATCCCGGTCCGTTTCGAGCGACCGGAGCACCCCGTGTACAGCCGTTTCGACCAGATCCTGGTGGACGGGGAGTGGTTCGTGGTGGACAAGTGTCTGGCGTTGTTCGTGTTGACGGTGGACCGCCATTACATCGCGTACAGCCGGATTGCGGGCAGGATGTCAAACCCTCACAGCCGGTTGCACATCGGTTCCGTGCCCTTTGAGAAGGAGTGTGAGTTTGACGACACGTTGAGCATCATGGACTGTACCCGCAAGTTCCGCAATTGTTACCGCTACGCCCAGCACCACCTGTGGCGCCGCCCGAGCGCGTACAACCTGGACGACATGGTGTCCCAAGCGGTCGACCACGGCGACACGGCGGGGGTGCAGAATTTGATGGCGTGCGCGGACTACGCCCGCACCTATGAAATGGCGTGTTGGTTTGAGTGGCGCTGGAGCGCGATTCCTTACTTGCAGTTTGTGTTTTCGAAGGACAAGGTCGACGTGTATTGGACCCGTTGCACCCCTTTGTCTTCTTCGGTGATGTTGCGGTACGTGACGCCAATACTGGCAGTGTTTTTCAAGCCGGTGACCCTGTGCTTGGAACCGCCGGTGGAGTCCCCTCAGTTGCGGGACTGGCAGAGCGAGGCGGTGGACCAAATGTGTGCCAACGAGGCGGTGAACACGTGCAGTGCGTTTTGCGACACGGTGGACACGTCGTCTGGTCCGGTGATGTTCAGCCACTACGGTGGTTTTTTGCAGCGCCCTTTGCCTTACCGGTACGGCGGTGTATTGACGGCGGCGGCGGGTCTTGGCAAGACCTGGATGGTGTTGGACTTGGTCCGTCGCACGGGGTCCAAGACCTTGGTGGTGGTGCCTTTGCGTTTGTTGCCGCATTGGTCGTCGGTGTGCCGACAGATGGACGTGACCCACTCGGTGTGGCACGGGCAGAAGAAGGACGATTCGGGCACGGTGGTGTTGTCGACGACCCGCACATTGTCTCGCAGCGTGCCCCCGTGCGACTTTGACCGCCTTGTGTTGGACGAGGCTCAGTTGGTCAAGGCAAAGTCGACGGCGATGCGCCTGTTGTGCAACCTGGACATTGCGATTCGGTGGTACGTGTCTTCGCAACCCCGTTTCAAGGAGGTGTGCATGTTTCTGCACGTCTACCCGTTCTGTGCGGGGTACCAGCCGGAGGTGGACGCCGCCGAGATCCCCTGCGAGGTGTTTGTCCACAAGGTCGTGCCGTTGGAGGTGACGGACGAGCGTTATACCATGCGTTACCCGGCGTGTGCCGCGCAGTTGGTGCTGTGTCCGTCGGACATAAACGTGTGCCGGTACGACCCACGGTTGTTGGACCCGGAGAAGTTGCACGAGCGCGTCAGCGTGCACCGCAGCACCTTGGAGAACGTGCAGTCCCGGCTGTCGCACAAGATTGATATCAGCAAGTGCCCGGTGTGTCTGGACCAGATTGTGAAAGCGATGGTGACGTCGTGCGGGCATGCGGTGTGTGCGGACTGTGGTGACAAGTTGGTGCAGTTGGGTTCGAACTGTCCAATGTGTCGTGCGGACATGTATCCGTTGACATTGGTGTCGGAAAGTACGGAGCAAACGATTACCATCAACGATCGAATCTACCGCGAGCGCGACACCACGCCGGGCAACATGCAATCGGTGTTGGAGGAGTGTGCACAGGGCGACACGGTGTACGTGACACGTTCGACGGTGTTGCAGAAGGCGTTGGAGGGCAAAGGTCTGGGGAGGATCTTGTTGTTCCGCGACTGCGTTGGGGTTCGTTTGCAGTGTGACACGATTGTGTTGGTGGACCAGAACTTCACCCCGGCGCAGCGGAAACAGATTGTGGACCGCGTGCGGGGCATCGAGGCGTCCAGCGTGCGGGTTGTAACTATAGTATAAACAATTATAAGCAAAGAATGATTTATGATTTACGATTTACGATTTACGATGTAGTATAAAATCGTTGGGGTTGTGGTAGTCTGCTTGTATCCGGTGTATGTTCTCTCTCCTTGGTCTCTTGGCTTCGGATTCGGGTCGGATGGACAGTGCCCACTTCCACTCCAAGCTTTTGGAGTTGAGTGACCACCCGTGCGTGCGGTTGAGTTTCAGCCGCATTCTTTTGGGGTGCAGTGGGACGGGTGTGTCTTGTACGACGTAGGGTGCAAAGTGTTTGGGTGTCTGGCGGGTGCCCACGAACTTGGGGAGCAGGATGGGCGGTGCTAGAAACTGTTGGGGCGACCGATCTCGTATGGCGCTGAGGGCTCGAACGACGTCCCTGCGGACGGAGAAGTGTTTGGCAAATTCCCAGACGGGGTCGGTCTCTGCGTAGGGTTCGTAACCGTGGTACCGGAGCCAGAAGTTGCAGAAGGAGACGACGCCGGTTCCGGTTCCGGTTCCGGTTCCGGTTCCGGTGTTCCCCGGTTGGAGGTAGGTACGTGCGACCCAGTTCCAGTGAACGGGTTGTTTTTTCCTCAGAAACAGTTCAAAGTCCCCTGCCCGGTACCCTGCTTTGCGTTTCATTGCCCGTAGTAGGAAGGGCATCTGTATTTGAACGCCGAGGGCGCGGCACTGCCGCACGACGCGTTTCAGGGGCTGCGCGGTGGTGGCGACTTCGAAGTGTTCGTCGAGCAGCCGCCGGTAGTCGTGGTGTGCTTTCCTGACCAGCCGTACGCCGTGTTTGTCTTTGAACCGGTTGAACACGTGTGTCCACATGAGGCTTTCGGGTGCAATGGGGGTATCGAGGGAGAAGTTGACGACGTCGATGATTTCGGAGGTCTTGGTGTACCCTTTGAACCCCGTGTACCACCGGAGGACGTGGTCTTCCAGGTCGAAGGGTATTCTGCGGACGTGGGGGTACTTGGTCCGGACGGCTTGCCAGGAGAGGCTGTCTCTGGTGAAGGTGAGGTCCCTCGCCCGAAAGTACTCGGAGATCTCGTCGAAGGGGTCCTCTGTGTCCTCTGTGTCCTCGACATCCTCCACATCCTCGACGGAGGTGTAGTACATCAGGAGTACATTGGCGACGTCGACTTGCGAGGGTAAAATTCTTTCGAGGTGCAGGCTGTGGTAGTTGTTGTTCTTGCACTCGTCGCCGAGGTACTTGAGGGCGCACAGCCACTCCGACGCGTTGTCGTACATGGTGCGGAGCCCTCTTCGTACCAGTTCGGCGTTGATGTCTTTGAAGACGACGGACCTCTGCGTGCGTCGGGTGGCTGTCTTGCGGTAGAGTTGTAGAATGATTTCCACGATGTCTCTCTGGCTTCTTCTGTTGCACAGCCTTCTTTCAAAGAGCACTAACGTGTTGACTTGTTCGTTGGTGAGGCAGACTGGACCGCACTGCATGGACCCGATGGAGATGCTCAGGAACTTGAGGTAGCAGTTGTGCAGCTCGCTGTACGAGAGCCAGGGGCGTACGGACCTCCACCGGGACACGTCGAAGTGTTTCCGGTCGTGTTCGGTCTGCACTTCGTCGGCAAGGTGTGCGACGGCGGTGACCCAGTTGCAAAAGACCCCAAACCGCCTTTCGTTGGTCGTGCCGTCTTCGGACATGGGGTTGACCAGCGAGAAGGACCGCACGGACATTTGCACAGGTACACCGGTCTTATATAGGTCTACCGGTCGAAATTCGTACAAGTTGCGGCAGAGCCCCCAGTGCGTCGCGGACGTGGTCCAGAGTGACCGCCCGAATCGCTTCGTCGGCGACCACGGAGCAGTGCAAGAAGTTGACGTATTTGCACAGGTCGTCTTTCAGGACCGCTCGTTTGCCCAGGAGCATTTGTTTGTGGGTGGTCAGTTCGTGGATATCGATGCCGTGCCGCCACTGTTGGATGACTGCCTCTGTTTCTTGGATCCCCGTCTGCAACAGTGTTGGGTTGAAGCTGGATTTGACCACCAACATGCCGTCTTTGATTCCGGCGTAGATGCCGTAGGTGAGTCCCATTTCGTCCCTGATTTTTTTCATGAGTCTCCCGGCAAAGCCTCCGCCCAGTGCACTGGCTGCAATGGTCAGGGCGGCGTTCTCTTTGACGGCGCACCCCCACACCACGGCACAGCTCGTTTTGTCGGAGTTCATGTGTTCGTTTTGGGTGTTTTGGGTGTTTTGGGTGTTTTGGGGCACCTCGGTGTGTGTGAAGCCGGGCACGTAGAGTTGCATCATTTTTTGAATCGCCATGGGTGGACCTGCGCAAGTGATTTTGGTGGGCATCAGGCGGTGTTCGATGGCATTGCAATTTTGGAGGTGTTCCAAGTTGGTCATGGGCATTGGTTCGTTGTAGAGTTTGTGTTGCAGGATGTGCATGACCATCAGGTCGGGGTTGTTTTGAGCCATCACGAGGCTCTGGGCGTGCATTCGCAGTGTTTTCTGCAGCGCGCCCGGTGCGAAGGTGGGGTGCAGCAGTTCGTCCATGACGAGGTCGATGGAGTGGGGTGGTCCATTGTAGGACAGTGCGAACCCGTCTTGGGTGGCTTCGGTATGCCTGACGACCCCGACGGCACCCATCAACAGTTGTATTTCGCTGTCGGACCGGGACCCGCAGCCTTTGGTAATCATGTCCGCGTGCAGTGCGTTGAGGACTCGGGGCATGCCGCTCTGGTACTCGATGCGCAGATGTATGTTTTCGGCGTGTACAAACGTGCCGTGCGACAAATGCGAGACCTCGCTCGACCCGGCGCAGGTGGGGGAGAAGGTGGGTGTGGTGGCGCTGTAACTGCCCACGGGTACCGCGTGTGCGGCTGGGGTGTGTAGCATGGTCCCGACGGTGGCTTGTTCCGGCACGAGGTAGGTCCACATGTTGGACCCGTCGCATTCGTCCAGTACCCGGTGTCGGCACCAGACGTCTCTCCAATCACCTCTGGCGATGGCTTCGTTGATTTCGGCAGCCATTCCTTGAGAGGACTCGCAGGCGGCGTGCCATCCGTTCTTGACGGCTTCTTTGGGGAGATCGAAGCTGGGTTTCTGTCGAATGACGTCCCAGATGGCGTGTTCGGCTGCGATGGGGTCCTTGGCGCTCGCCCAGATGGTGAACAGAAACGGGTCTTTCATGCGTTGCCACTGTGCGCTGATGTTAAACACTGTACCGTCGTTGACCAGGTGGTCGAAGATGCCGTTGTTGTTGATGTTGTGGGCGAGGAGTTCGAGTTCTATGGCGTGCGGGTGGAGACCGTTGGGGCATTTGAACCCAATGCCGACGATGCCGGTGTTGCCCGCCTCGTAGTACCTCCGCATGCCGTGCTGCAGGGGTTCCACGACGAAGATGTCGGCGGTGGTGCCCCGGGGGACCGGATCAAAGTGTTTCCGCACCATTGCCAGTGCGTTCGCCGGGATGTTGCCCGTCATCGTCAGTGTGGCGTTGTTGGGTTTGTAGTACTTGTGGTGGTACTCTTGCAGGTTTGCGGCGGTGACGTGTTCGACGTCGGCGAGGTAGCCAATGGTGGAATGACCGTAGGGGTGCTCCAGAAAGGCGCAGCTCATCATTTTGGAGTTCATCAATTGGAACGGGCTGTTTGTACCTCTTTCGCGCTCGTTCCGGACGACGGGCATCTCGGAGACGAGTTTCTCGGCGGACAGCAGTGGGCACAGCATGCGGTCGGCTTCGCGTGCGAGGGCTTCCGTCAGGTACTTGGTTTCGAGTGTTTCGTAGTAGTTGGTCCGGTCGAGGTAGGTGGTGGCGTTCATGGCGGCGCCTAGTTCTTCCAGTTTCCACATGCCGTTGGTGCCTTTGAAGTGGAGCGAGCCCCCGAACATCATGTGTTCCAAGAGGTGGGTGTCCCCGGTCTGGCAGAGCCCTTCGTTGCGCGAGCCCACGCGGTAGGTGATGTTGAGGGTGGTGACGCTGCTGTTGGTGGGTACGAACAGCACCTGCAACCCGTTCTCCAGCGTGTGGAGACCATGAGGGGCTTCTTGCGGGTTCGGTATATCATGTTTCTGGGTGACCTGTGCATCCTGTGGGTTCGGGTTCATTTACAGAAAATACAGGTGATATTTATACGTATCAAAAACGCAATCGTCTTACTTTGTGGTTTTTTAATGTTATAGGTGGTATCATTTTGGGATTAGTTTTTGCCGTTTCTGCCGGTTTTGCCGTTTTTTTTCTCCGAACTGATAATGTGTTTATGGTTGGTAGCCGGTAAGAGTAAGTGCTTCTATCATATTCATTTTCATAATACCACAGTAACTCTTCGTTTACAGTTAGAGTTAATGGTAGAATCGTCCTGACTTGTATCTCTATATAATAGTATTTTACATCTTTGTCCTTATGTATTCTGACAATGGAAGTTGTTTCTAAATTGTTTAAATATCCTTTTTTCCAGGTATTGGTTTTTTTAACATAGTCCACTGCTTCGTTGGTAAACCCAAACACATTATTAAAAGGATTAATATAAATGTTATATATTGTTAATGGTGTTTGCAAATCTTTATCCATGATTGGATCTATTAACATATTTATTTTTCCATTGTAAATATTTTTAACGCTGTCTTCCATTTGATCGTATGATATTGTAAAATTAATCCAATCGGATGAATTCTTTAATGATTTCAAGGATGTTAAGAATTCATTATTATTATTTAATTTTAATTGATCACATTGTTTGAGTGATATCAACCGTATGATATCTTTATGGGTGTGATTGATTTCTATACGGTTTTTAAGCATCATTTCAAAAATGACTTTTGCTGTATTTAGTTCATAGAATCGATGTACAATACCATTAGTTTTGTTGTAAAATCTGTCCAAAGGGTCCAAAGGGTCCAAAGGGTCCAAAGGTATGGAAGCAAAAACATCTAAAGACGATAACCATTGTTTCAAATTAGCAAAAACATCTAAAGACGATAATAAAACATCTAAAGATGTATTTATTTTTATATACTGGTTGACCTGATGTTTGAATTGTTGGAACTTGTCATCAAATACAAGCAATTGCATCAGGGTGTCTCGTAAGTCAATGCCGGAGCCTTCCAGAGTGGATTCCAAATGTTTGGCATCTAGATAAATAATATCTGCATCAAACTTACGTATAACCCCGGCTTGTAACCAATATGCGTTGTCTATATCGGTTTCTGCTTTTGTTTTTACTATGACTTTTCCAATCCCTGCATCACGACCATGTAGATCTTGGATGTTTGTAACATACTCAGTTCTGAAATCAATGATAGTTGTTCCTCGATCTATATTTTGTCGAGTAAATAACCCTAACCCCTTGGCTTTGGTGTTTCTGATTTCCAGCTTAAACCCATTCCATTCAAATTTTTTCGTATCTTTTAGCATATTCCTAATTCCGTTATCTTTTTCTTCTTTTTTTTCTACACGACGTAACCATTCTTGTTCTTGTTGTGTTTGTATAATGTATAGACGTAAAGGCTTTGACCCTTGTGTTATGAATATTTGATTATAGAGAGATGCAACATCGTCGACAGCACTTTGAATATTTATATGATTGTCATCCCCCGCTTGCAATGATTGTATGATTGTCTTCCGTTGTGCATTGTCAAAATTATTAAACTGTGTAAATAATGTGAAAAATGTATTAAATTGATCAACAAAATCCTTCCTTTCGATCATTTCTTGTGTAGAATCTACCAAATAACCCATATCACCCAAAGAGAGCTCTGTATATATTTCTTTTTTATGGTGTTTGTTAAGCTTATTAAACATTTCAATCAAATCATTATCATTATTATCAATAATAGTTTTCAAATCTTGAAATTTTTGCAAACATTCTTCTTGTTTGGTTTTATTAAGTCCATTGAATTTTTCTCTTATATCAGTGAATATGATATTGGGATCATATGAATCAGTAAACACTACATATATAAAGTATCTAGACTCAGCTCCTGGATTAGCCTGTCCCCAATGTGGTGTTTTACCATCAAATAGTAAAATAGACCCACATTCATTGACTACATTTGATGAGTTATTGTATTTGTCATCTTCGTTGCCTCCATTTTTGTAGCGTTTTATTGTTACTTTATTACCAAACTGTGTCCCAGTATTAGTAACCTTATTCAAAGGAATGATTGCAGTGTAATATATATTGTTGGGATTGTCAGTATGTTCAGGTTGCCCTTCTTGAGTTTCTTTATCTGTGATCATCATGTATGATTTACATTTCCATTCATCTTGGATATTGTGTATTCCTTGTAACATTTTTGATATGTCATTAATTGTTTTTTTGAGTGATGTTGGGACTCTTGGCATTGCAATGTCAAATTTGCCAGGACCACGACGAGTCATATTTTTAATTTGTTTGATATTTAATTTCATCAATTTGTCAAGTGTGTCTGGCATATAACAGCCTGGGAAGATAACAGCCTGACCTTTCTTTGTTTCGTTTGTTTCTTGTGTTTCTTTTGTTTCTTGTGTTTCTTTTGTTTCTTTTGTTTCTTCTGTTTCTTCTGTTTCTTTTGTTTCCCCTTCTGTTTTTTCTGTTTCTTTATACCACAATAAAGAAATGACCATTGACATTTGATTAACAACTGCAGTTTTTGTCAACCATTTTACACCATAAAATATTTTTTTTGCGATGTTGTCATCATCCCATTTACCTTGGGGTTGATTTGTAAAATTTTTTACAACATAATTGACAAATTTGGGAAACTCGTCTACTTTAAATAAAGACCATATGGAACAAAATTGAGCATCTTGTGTGACTCGCCGATTATGATTTAAACCTTGTTTTTTCAAGTATTTAATTAAACCCTGATCCGTGTTACCCGTATCCTTAATCCTTTTCCCATTCACTAATGCAACATGACTATAGCCTTCTTTATCCATAAACCCTATGCGCCATAAACCCTTCAGTTTCTTCAGTTCCTTCAGTTTCTCTTCTAGTTTCTTATTAGGGGTGTACGTATCTTTATCTTGTGTAATCCAATAGACTGTTTCGGTGGTTGTCCTATAATCTTCCCTAAATTCATCTAAGACACTGGTGTTAAAGTTTTTGTAGATTTTTTCAATATTTGCCGGCATTAATGGACCCTCTGTTTTATCTTCGAAATGTTTTCTGTATATGTCCCTGCATGTTAAAACAATCCACTGCAACGCATACCACGCAGCGTGATCATCGTGTTTTGTGCGTGCAAGTATATTTCTAAAGAAATGGAAATACTTATTATCCTCAGAAACCATGTTAAACATTCCTTCACAAAATTTTGAAATGTCATATTTGTTTGGATCATTGGCATTGGCATCATTGGCATTGGCATCATCGATAAATTCAAAGCTTTTGTCTAATTTCCCAACTTTTCCTTCGTCTCCCATTTTGTTAACCACAGCTGTTATTTATATAGTATGGCGAGAATGAACTCCGATGGAGTGTTGTAAAAGATGGGTTCCGGAAGCTCTGTACCAAGATGCCCCTCCAGCTGTGACAAGAGAGATTTCAGTGCCATTCTCCGATTGTACGACGACCTCGATGCCAACGGTGACTTCGAGGTGGAGTCGGCGGAGGTGCAAAAAATCGCGGAGATCCATGTGGCAAACAAGATTATGATCCACAACAGAGACGTGCGGCATGTCGAAGTGTGCAAGACCTTGACTGTGGAAAACGCTGAGCGTCGTCTGAACAACGAGATCAGTGCAATCAAGTCAGCGTGTTTCACGAAGATCCAGGACGTTACTCGGCGGAACCATGCCACTGTCAAAAGAGAAGTCACCAAGTACGATGCAGAAGCCGACGCTCTCCGTGCCGAGATCCGCCGACTGGAGATAGCGTCCCCGCCGGAGAAGCAGCGGGTGTTCGTGTCGGCGGTCTCCGTCGACGACCGTATCTCGTTCAAGGAGTTTTTCAAGTACATGCGCAACCGCACTGAGAATTTAAGACAGTTGTACCCGGACTACTATGGCGAGGCAGCTGCGTAATGACCCTGTAAAAAAAATGTTAGTGTTTTTATCCGCGGTGATCATTGTATCCGGTGTATGTACGGTGGTGTATTTCTTCAAGCAGTATATTAGGGTGAATGTACAAGTGAAGGGTATGGCGTGACCAAGCATGTACTTGTCATTGTAAACATGAATGTCCTGTGTGGCACTGCATTAAGTATAGAGTTGTGTTTATTTTTATATTTGGCTGGGATTGTATGGTCGCAACGGTCATTCCTGATGCTGTTAATATTGGGGTTGTACTCTTGTGTGGCGGTCATTGCCCTTTCCTACATCTCTTCGATCATGATGACCCAATCTTTCGCCTTGCTCAGTTACGATACGGTACCGACTATTCTTGTGTTTTTGATTTTTTCGATTTTGTATTCTTTGATTTTGTTT
>Ga0115005_10001728_pt1 | contig 17480 bp, 12 predicted proteins | sample ArcOceMetagenome_FD_87163 | JGI IMG/M metagenome (GOLD analysis project Ga0115005, IMG submission 87163) | Marine eukaryotic phytoplankton communities from Arctic Ocean - Arctic Ocean - Greenland ARC118M Metagenome | ecosystem: Environmental > Aquatic > Marine > Oceanic | place: Arctic Ocean... | reverse complement strand
GAGTTATTAAGGTTTTTGATTAAACCTACGCGATATTAACCCCATTATTCCTAAAGCAAAAATAAACAGTGTTGAAGGCTCTGTCACTGACGTTGGGCGATACATTAACCAACCGATAGTGTCCCTATTAGTTGAATAAACACCTCCAATATTTGAATAAGTATCTGTTTCAGGGATTGTGGCAACCTCATTGTATTTTGCATTGAGAGAGCCTTGACCTAAAAGTAAATATCCTGCTTTAGGGTCAACGTTGTTATCAATTGCTCCATCATCGTAGAACCACGCAGCATCGCTTCCATTCGTTTCGTAGGAGTCACCTAAAAGTGCGGTGTAATATTCGCTTGACTGTGTGCCGTTATCTTTGCAATTCAATAATGTTGTATCGTTATTCTCACAAGAGTGATCTCCACCATTATATAATGCATTTAGGAACAAATTAGCGTCATTTGCGGTTGCAATTTCCCACCCAAAATAAGTACCACCAACGACTAATGTTTTAGCTAATGTCTGTGCATAAGTATCGTCAGCTAGTATATCCCACCTTAACCATTCACGTTCATTTAAGGTATCGGTAATGACTTTCGTAAAACCATCGTTGTCACTGCTTAGTGCGCCAATGGTTATTAGGCCCGCATTGGCAGAATTTACCAAAAAAATAAGAAAAAAAGTGCATGTAATGAATACTCTGTTTAAAAATTTAAATTTCATTAGGTTTTACCTTTTAGTTTTTGGCTTCAATGCAAGCAGCTTATTGTTAAGTATTAATATTTATAAAATCATCCTTGTGAATTAAAATCATCCTTGTGAATTAAAGCCCACCTAATAAGCAGGTGGACTTTTTTTTCACATAATTACAACGTGCCTAATAGTTGCTAAAGAATCGCGTTGCTGCTACCGCATAGTCCGCACGAGTAACTACATTATCACCGTTAAAGTTAGCAATTATAGTTGGCTCTAAATCATAAGGCCCTTGTTGAATATCAAAGCGGGCATTCAATATACCTAAGTTTAAGGCTACTTGAACATAACCTTTTAGCTCGGCAGGAATTTGCGCTTGATCCGCTAACGTTACGAATTGGCCTTTAAACATTGCCTTTACATCATCACCAGCAAGACTTTCTGCCAAGGGTTGTAATGCCAATGATTGCACTAAAGAGTATGCTAATTGAAAGCGATCAACCGTCTGTTGGGGGTTAAAGTTACTCGCGTTACCGATTAATACTGGCGCTTGGTCTTGCGCTGTATTACGTAAAGCTGCACCTTTTGAGTTTACCGCATTAATCGCAGCAGCATATTGGCTATCAACATCGTTAAAGGCAATAGTTGTCGCAAGATTAGATTGACGAATGCCAGCGCCTAAAGTTAAAAAGTCAGCAAGGTCTTGTCGCGTTAACATTTCATCCGGCTGAAAGCCTGTCGCATTAGCATCAACTAACTCTTCACTTACCGCATATTCAATAAACGATTGTGCGGGATGATTTACCACATCGCCAAGTCCTTTATAACCGTCAGTTTTAACAATTTTAATTGTTACATCAATATCACCAGCTACAGCATAACCGTTAGTAACGCCCGCTGGGTCAAGAGCAACACCAGAAAGACTACCAATACCGTGTGCTCGCAATATCCACTTACCAGCTTCGGCTGGTGCCGTTACGGCAATATTCTGTCCTAAAACAGGTAAAGCAATACTAGAACCATAACGTTTACCTGATGGGCTTGTTAATGCTAAGGCAATAGTATTATCGTCAATATTTGCGCGTACCATAACCAAGGAAGCATCTGCTTGAACTGTCACAATTGTACCGTCGTTGTCGCCTACAGGGCTAAAAAATACCGTTTCTGGGTACTCAGCTTGTACTGAAGTAAGAGCCTTAGCATTAAAACTACGTTGAATTTTTGTCGTGCTACCGAAGTTTAAACCTGCTTCTACTGAAGATTTTACTGCTGCATAGGCATTAACATAACCCGCACCAGCTTCCCAAGTTTCACGACCAGGCATATTGGTTGCGGTTTCTTGTAAAATGGCTTTAACTTCACGCCATGTTAAGTTCGGATTAGCTTCAAGCATCAAAGCAACAATACCGGCAACATGCGGTGCAGACATTGAAGTGCCACTCATAGAGGTGTAATAAGGTACGTGGTTAGGCGCCATTACTTCACTATCATCACCAATACTTAGGGCACTTAAACTTGATAATGATGCACGTGTCGAAATAATATCAACACCTGGGCCAGTAACGGTTGGACGATCTTCCCATTTAAACGTTTCATTATCAACGATAACGCTTCCGCCTTTACCTTTAACGCCGCGCGAACTAAAGTCAGCCAGTTTGCCTTCTTTATCTCCTGCTGCAACCGTAATAACCCAAGGTGCTTTTTTAAAGTTACCTGTAATGGTTGCTTCACCACTACCTGAGTTACCCGCAGAGAACACTACAATAACACCATTATCAGAGAGTGCTTTGGTGGCAATATTGGTAGGATGGTCTGGATTAAAGTCAGTACCTGTATCACTGGTACTGCCAAAAGAATTTGAGATAACACGAATGTTATAATCATATTGGTGAGTCAAGGCATAATCGAATCCACCGATGGTATCTAAAATAAATAGACCTGCCCCTGAGCCATAACCAATAATTTTAGCGCCTGGAGCTACACCTTGGTATTTACCAATAGACATAGCACCATTGCCACCAATTATACCCGCCACATGTGAACCATGTCCGCCAGCAATGTCAGTATTAGCCGTATCTTCTTGATATGAAACGGGCAATATGTCTGATAATGAATGTAAGTTAGTTTGCGCTAAAACATTTTGTACTACGTGATTTGGGTATTTAATATCAGTATGCGTACCATCGACTCCTGAGTCGTTAACAACAACCCCGATACCACGGCCAGAAAATGGTGTACCTTGATTTCGCATTGTGGCGTCAGCACGTAAACGATCAACACCGGTAATTTGTGTTGCGCCATCATTTTCTAGGGATAATGGCGCGTTATACCATACAGAACGCACTTTATTTGAGGCATAAATACTGTTGATTTGTGCTTTTGTCGCGGTAATTCCAACAATGGGTAACTGCTTAAAGCTAACACCACCAGTTACACCTGCAGACTCTAAGATATTCAAAAGTTCTGGCGTTACAGCGCCCTCGCCTTCAAAGGTCACAATAACTTCAAAGATGTCATGAACAGCGGCTTTTGAAACCAATCCTTGTAATTCAGGGCCAAATGATTTTGCAGAAAGACCGGAAGACATTAAACCCAATCCTGCGCCCATAAGACTTGCGATTAGTAATTTATTTTTAAATTTAGTTTTAAGCATTTGAAGTAACCTTATTTGTTTCAAGACAGTTAGCATGTCAAAAATAAAGGCATTAAAGAATCAGGATAAACCCCTAGATGAAAGAGGGTAAATCACCTGAATTACATCAAAAGATGATTTTTGGCCGCATAGCGAACCAGTTCTGCAGCGTTGGCAACATTAAGTTTATCTAAAACTTTACCCCGATGGTTTTCGGCGGTTTTTACACTAATGTCTAAAGAACGGGCAATTTCTTTGGTGGTTTTACCCTCAATAATCAAATGAAATACTTCTCGTTCACGATTAGTTAGGTTTTTATACGGGTCTTGCCAATTTTCTGCTGGCTTATTGTATTGAGAGGCTAAAGCACTGGCGGCATATTGACTAAAATAAGTTTTCCCTGCGGCCAAAGCTTTGACTGCACCAATCAATTCATCACCCGCACTGTCTTTGAGTAGATAGCCCGATGCACCAGCTCTTACCATATGTATTACATACTCTTGCTCTTCATGCATCGTAAGAACTAGTACTTTAGCTTCAGGCAATTGTTCGTTTAAACGCTTAACCGCTTCCATGCCATTAAGCTCAGGCATACTTATATCAATAACAATAACGGTAGGCTTTAACTCAAGTGCTTTTTTAACCGCTTCTAATCCATCAGCAGCTTCTGCAACAACACGAATATTTTCATCTTTACTCAATAAACTCACTAAGCCATGACGTAAAATAGTATGATCATCAGCAATAAGAACAGTGATCATGATATTTCCTGCCCGGTCACTAAAACTTTTATTTCGCAACCTTGATTGGGTGATGAATTAATGGTTAATTGACCACCAAAAGCACTTACTCGGTCACGCATTGCCCCTAAGCCGAAACCATCGGCATTATCTTCTGTACCACTTGACATACCAATACCATCGTCTTGTATTTTAATCATCAAAAGTTTACTTGTGGCAATAATATTTAGGGTAATAGTGTTAGCTTGTGCATGTTTAATTGCATTAGTCAGCGCTTCTTGTGTGACACGAAAAGCTAAGGTTTGCGTATCGCTATCAATTTCAGTATCTACCTGATGGTGAAATTCAATTTCTGCCTTTTCTGGCTCACCCATTATCCTGACTAGCCACTCTAAAGCAGGTATCAGGCCAAGATCATCTAATATCCTTGGTCGCATTAAGCGGGAAATAACCCGCGTATCAGACAAGGCTTGTCGCGCTAAATCAATACTTTCACTTAAAGCGATTGTGGAATCACCTTTTTGTGCTTGCTGAAGCTGATTGATCAAAGCTGTTAATAGCTGCCCTACACCATCATGGAGTTCGCGGGCAATATGCTTACGTTCATCTTCTTGAACCCGCCAAACACGTTTAGCCAAACCACGCATTTGCTCGTTGCCAAAATATATCTGTTGTGATATTTGTTTTTGCTTTTCATTAAGTTGTGCAACCAACTTAGACATATCCGTATTATTGCTCATAATGAAGTAATTCCTTTAGCGCATCATCTATTTGAAAATACATTTGTTTTTCTAAAAATTTTGTAAACATCTCTGCCGGTAGATTTTCTGACAAACGCTTAAGTTTTTGACGGACTTTATCATGATATTTTTCGGCATTTTTTTGTTCTGCAATCGCTAATTGAGCACGCAAACGATCAAATTGAAAGCTACGCCAATAATCCCCCATTTTCCGTAATAAAAGATCGGCTTCTCGCAAAGTACGGGTTAATTTGGTCCAAGTCTTTAAATAATATTGCTGCACCGCTAACAGCTCTAAATATTCTATATATTGATATTGATAAAGACCAAAATCCAATTCTGCCAATAGTGCTAAATAATGGCCAATATCTTGATTGCCTGCGCGTAATGCCTCTCTTGCCTGCTGCAATATCTGGCGAATAAAAACAACTTGATGAGCATGATCTGTTACTGACTCTTTGCTTTTTAAAATAGGGGTTAAAACACTTTTTTTACTTTGGCCAATTAAAAATAAGTAAGTAGCGTTATATTCTTTATTACCAGATTTAGAGACTATTTTGCTAATTTTATTAAGATATTTTTCTGCTTCATTCACATCGCCCAATTGAAGTGACCAATCAGCTAACCAAAGTCCAAACTGCGCCATAGCTCTCACATCTTGTAATTTAACCGCTTCCTCATAAACCACCATTAACGCTGTAATACTCGATTGAAAATTACCTTGTAAAAAAGCTAACTTAGTTAAATAGCTTCGTGAAACAAGCGATTCTTCCATACTATTAAGCTCATTGGCATCAGCTAATGTATTATTAAAAAGATGATAAGCATTACGCCAGTTACCTTTTGCTAGCTCCAACTGCCCTAAGTTTTGTCTTACATGAATAATACCGATTGGAAATTGAATTTGTTGATATAACTGCTCTGCCTGACGCCAATAAACCAGTGCATGCTCAGGGTCAAGTAACATAAAATAGGTAAAACCTATATTATTCATACTTTCTGCCTGCAGCATTAGATTACCGAGATCGACACGAATATTTAATGCATAACGGAAATTTTCCAAGGCATTATGATACAGAGCTTGCTCTTCAGCCAACTTACCTAGCTCATTATAAGTATTAGACAAACCTTCTTGATCGTTTAGTTGCTGATATATAACTAAGCTTTGTTTTAGATATTGCTCAGTTTTTTGCAATTCGCCAATTGAAAGGTGCATAGCAGCAAGGTTAATCATTGTCGTTGCAGCTCCAGCTAAATCGCCTGATTTTTTTCGTATGACTAATGCTTCTTGGTAATAATCAAATGCCAAGTTAACTTCACCTAATTGCTCATTAACCACGCCAAACGCATTAAGCGCCTCGCCGACTTTATACTGATTCTTTAACTTTTTAGCGGTGATTAAAGCCTTAACAAAATACTCATTAAGTGCTTTCTCAAAATCTCCCTGAAGGAACGCGGCTCTTCCTAACATAAACCATGCCTTGGGGTGATTAGGATCAATTGTCACCACCTCTTGCAATAGCGTTTCCATTTTGTGATGTTGCTCTATCAAAAAATAGAACTCCGCCAGCATAACTTTAAGTTCAGTGTTATACGGAAATGCATTCACTAACGTTAGATAGTCCGTCTGTGCTTGCTCTATTTTCCCTGCTAAATCATTTAAACGGGCACTGGCAAGTTTTGCGGTATAAGAATTAGCTACGCTAAATTCTAGTGCTTTACTATAAGCTTGCTCGGCTTCCAAAATTAAATTTTTCGCAAGGTTAAGTTCACCTTGCTGTAGCCACGTTTGCGCAGAATTAGGATTTTTATTGAGGATAGGTGTTAACGCTTCTTGCGCTTTTTCAAACTTATCCTGAGCAATAAATGCCTTAATGACAAATAAATCAATCAGCGGGTTGCGCTCATATGACAATACTTGTGTAGCACTTGATTCAATATCTAAGCGTTTTCTAAAACTCTCTACAAAGTCTTCCGTAGTCATTTGCCAATTTTTTTGATCAAAGCGTTTACGCAGTAATGTTTCACGGTGGATTTTAAAACCATCAACAAAAATCAACTCAAATTTTATTTCTTTCGCTTCAGCTCCAGCGACGATCGTTGATGGGCTAATAAGTACATCAACTTGTAGTAAATCGGTTACTAATTCAATTTTACTTTCATCTAACGGTAATTTAATACCCAACTGTGCTAATAATTGGTTCAACCTCGATTGTTCAATCACCCGTAAATGCATGATTTCGCTTAACTGATAATTTAAATAATTCGCAAAAGTTTGATCAAACTCTTCATCTTTACTAGCGGTCGGTAAAATGGCAACCGCGTAATGACTTTGTGCACTCGATTTAATGGGGCTTGGTTGATTATAACCCCATATCACAACAAAAAAAGCAACCAGTAATATCGCAAAAGCACTATATAAACTCGCTGTTTTCACTGTGGTTTTATGGTTAGTCATTATCGTTAAATATTGTTGTTGTGCTTTATCAATATTTATGGGTCGTGATGCTACATGCGCTGAAATTATTGATAACAGCCATGATTTAAGCGCATTAAGTTCTGCGTTTACAGGATTGAATTTAGGTTTTATGAGTAATTTACTTTGTACTATTTCATCGATTGAATCACCTCTAAAAGGTAAACATTGGCAACAGAGTTGAAAAATAACAATACCTGCAGCATATAAGTCTGTGCTGGCATTAATTTTACCTAATTGAAGATATTCAGGTGGCGCATAATACGGCGTGCCTATGACACTAGTCGAGACACGCTCTTTATTGAGTACTGAAAGGCCAAAATCAGCTATATAAAGCCGATTAGAAGTATCCAACATGATATTTTCAGGTTTAATATCTTTGTGAGTTACACCCGCTTGCTGCGCAAAGGCTAGCCCACTAAGCAGTTGTTCAATAATGTGATGAACTTGTTTAATAGACAAAGATTGACTGGCAATAATCTCTTCTAGGCTACTACCTTCTATCCAATCCATAGTTAAGAAGTGTAAATTTTGATGTTGATAATATTCATGGACGCGAATAATATTTGGGTGACTGAGTTGACGAACTAGCAATAATTCGTTTTTAAAGTCAGCTAAATTATTGGCATTTTCACTCAGAGATTGATCTAGGACTTTAATAGCGATAACAGCGTCAAGTTGCTGATCATAAGCATTATATACACAGCCGTAACGCCCCCGACCTTGCAAGCTTTTTATGATAAAACGTCCAACTAAGCATTCACCCGGTTCGAGTGAATCTTTTTGTTGAATGATTTGTGTTGTCTGTTGTGGGTTTTCAACAGTTTTAGTTAACTTTGACTTTTCAGAAGAGCTCATACAGCCTATTTATTAATAAAAATTAATGGCACAAATTAAGCAAACTAAAGTCTTTTTCACCTGATATCCGTATCGAGTTATCATCAAGAATTAGTTGCAATGAATCAATCGATTGTTGTAGCAATATTGCTTGAACTGAGGCTTGAATTTGTTGGCTCATCGTCGTTAAAATAGCAATATCTAATTCGGTTAACACTTTATCAGATATTTTACTGTCAGTGTAAACCACACCCACGACTTTATCTTCGTAAAACAACGGAATACATGCCAATGCTGATATTTTTTTACGCTCTATACTCTTACGTGCACTTAGGAGTTCATGTCGTGTAACGTCCATAGCAATAACCGCTTGACCAGATTCAAAACAACGAGTTATAGCGCCAACACTTCCTTCAAATTTAGATAATTCAAAATCAGTTAATTGCATACCATGAGCAATATTAACACTTAAGGTTTTTAGCGTGTCACCCAATAAAATTATGCCACGCTGGGTGCCCGTTAACATGATAATATTTTGTAATTGTGCCGACAAATTTTGTTGTAAGTGTTGGATTAAAGGCAAAGCTGTTGGTGTTTGGCTACTCGATAAGCGCCATTGATTATGACTCATAATAGCATCGAGTTGCTCAGATGATTTCGTTTCAAATAGACAGTCTAATTCCCCAATAGAAATTAATGCGTCAGTTTTTAACGTCGATTGCGTAATAGCAATACCATTTACTTTTGTACCATTGCGACTTAGCTCATCTTTAACTTGCCAAATTTTGTTAGCATGAGCTACTTTCGCATGCTGTCTAGAAACTGTTGGATGATCGAGTAAAAGCTCACATTCATCTGAACGCCCTAAACGGTAGCCGCTGTCTTCATAAAGAAAACTTTCTACTGCCGGTTGGTTAGGATAACAAACCGTAATTCTAGCTGGCATAAGGGCCCCCTATATAACACATGATTGTGCTAGTTAACTAACCGTAAACTAAATCGCAGAGTTTTTGCATATGCCATCAGTTCTCCAGCAACATTTCTAATGTCTCGGCTTGAGCGCCATACATCGGGAATATTAACCCCACAATTGTCATTAATACGCTGATTAAAAACATTAAGTTTATTACTTGCGCTGTTATAGTCTTGCGTCAAAATCAACTGATTAATCTCATTTACATCTTTCAGTAAGTCTGAATATACTACAGCATTTATTAGTGGTGAAAATTCATTCAGCGCGGACTGTAAATCACCAATTTTTTGCTCTACAACAACTAAAGGGTTCCTTAAATCGGCCAGAATTACAAATTGAGAAAATCGCCCTGTAGAACCGCGTGCTCTATAACTTCCAGACCCCATGGTCATAGTAATATCTTTAAATTCACCATTTAAGGGTGCCTTAAAAAAACGTAAAGGTGTTCCTGCTGTATACTCCAAGTTATGAGTATGTATGTCAACCGAGGCTAGGCCTGAAAATGAAAAACCACTGTTTGCCTTAGGTTCAATGGTGATCATCATTGGAAAAGCAGCCGCTGGGGTTATATTTATCTTGTCCGATAATCGCTCAATAAAATCAAGTGAGGTGACATCAATTAATTCTGCACTTAGCCCTAAACTTTCCTTTGTTAGACCCACTGCATTTTCAAATTGTAAAGTAAGATCCGCTGAAATATCACCCGGTAAATGAACAACTACGTCTACCCGATTACCTTGGATATTGACTGACAATGGTTGAGATGCGAAAGATAAGGTACTAAAAATAATGGCTGTTACGGCGAAAAATTTAGCCGTCATATTTTTGATGTGCAACATAATGATTCCTCTTGAGATCAAACTGATAATTTGTTCAGGTTGTTTATAATTATCACCTACTCAAACTACGTTAAAATAAGAAAATTAGCAAGTATTATGGTTTATTCACAAGTAAAAAACCAACCTATAGTAAGGTTGGTTTTGTCTTCATATTACTAGCGTTTAACGTAAGTATGAATCATATGCTCGGCCAATAATAACTGCATAATCACCACGTTTTATGTTGTTTGTTGGCTCAAAATAAGCAACCATTTTTGGTGTTAGGTCATAAGTTCCTTGTACTAGTTTGAATCGAACCCCCATCAATGACATATTTATGGCTTCTTGTACGTAGCCTTTTAACACCGGTGTTATAGAACGAGAGTCCATTACGGCAATACGCTCACCTTTATAATCAACCGTTAACTCTCCAGAAAAGTTTGCTGCTTGTTTTTCAAGTCCTAATCCTTGCACTAATGAATAAGCAAGCTCTTGTTTACTTACACTTTTAAGAGGAAAGAAGTTACTACCATGTGATAACATTACTGGCCATTGATTTTGTACTCTATCTTTAAGCGCAGAGCCAAGTGTTGTTACCGCATCAACAAATGGAGCATAGTGACTATCCACACCAATAAAGGCCATTTTTTGTTCATTTAATAAATCGCGCTGCTGTCTGATCGGCAAACCCATCACTAAAAACTTAGCTAAATCTTGACGTTGTAAATCATCATTAGGCTTATAAAACCCAACATTATTACTATCAACTAAACGTTCACTTACTGCAAATTCTATCGCTTTTTCTGCAGGATGATTGGCAATATCATTAACACCTTGATAACCGCCAGATTTCAAAATTGAAATTTCACCTTGAATAAACTCAGGAATACCTGGGCCGTTTGTTGTCCCCGTAGGATCCGCTTGCACACCTGACAATGAGGTTATACCGTAGGCTGATAGTTTCCATTCCCCAGCTTGCGCAGGTGCAGAAACTCGCATAGTACTGCTTAATACCGGTGTAGTTAAGTTACCAAAATAAATTGTCCCGTCAGGCCCTTCTAATTTAAGTTTAACAAGATTGGCGAGCGTTTCAGACGAAGCACTAATCCATGCTGCATCGTCTGCAACATTAAAGGTATGCACTTCAGGTTCACCAACGGGTGTAAATAAAACTTCAAACGATTCTGGCGAATCATCATCAATAATGATGGCATTCGCATTAAATTTATTTAGATTGTTGACCGTTTTACTATTTTGTTCATCGTAGCCAAGTGCACCCGCAACAGCTGCATAAGCATTGACGTGGCCAGCACCGACTTCCCAAGACTGGTAACCAGGCATATTAGTCGCGGTTTCTTGAATAATGTCTTTAATTTGTAATGGAGTTAAATTAGGGTTCGCTTCCAACATTAACGCAATAATACCTGCAACATGAGGCGTTGCCATGGAAGTACCAGAAATCATAGTGTAAAAAGGGAGATATTCATTTTCGATAACACCAACATCTGCATCGCCACCATTTGAGGCAATATTAGTTTTGGCACGGGTTGAAATAATATCAACACCTGGTGCAACGATGGTCACTTCATTCTTATAGGTCCAAGATGATCCATCAGGCATTGTAAAGTCACCTTGTTCACCACGCTTGCCACGTGAAGAAAAATCAATCAAGTCACCCTGTTTAGTCGTTGCCCCCACTGACATTCCCCATGGGATTTGTGCGTAAGGGTTGTGAGTGTCTTCGCCAGCACCACTGTTACCCGCAGCAAATACAGAAATCATACCTAATTTATGTGCTTTATATGACGCGAGTGAAATAGGACCTGCGGGATCAAATTTACCACTTGAGCCCCAAGAGTTACTCATAACACGAATCGGTGAATTAAAGTCCCAAATATGACTGATAGCGTAATCATAACCACCTAATGCATCTAAAATAGATAAACCCGCTCCAGAGCCGTAACCTATAATATCAGCACCAGTAGCCGCGCCTTTATATTTACCACTTGAATGAGTTCCCCATCCACCTACTGTTCCAGCACAATGTGTTCCGTGACCGACATTTAAATCAGTGTTCAGTTGGCCTTCTATCCACATACCATCTACACCAGTTATTGATATAGCTTGTGCATGAGTGATACCTTGCACGTTCTCAATCACTTTTGCGCCATATTCTAAATCATCTAAGGTGGCGTCGATGCCTGAATCGTTTACAATGACGGTAACGCCTTCACCCGTAAATTTAATGCCATTATTAGCAGAAAACTCATCAGATTGAAGTTTATCTACACCGGTTAACTCGCGAGCTTCTGCGTTAAAATACTCTAATGTACGGTTAGTAAAAATAGAACGAACATTAGGCATGGCAGCTAGTTGACTAATTTGATTTTGGTTCGCCATTACACCAATAATAGGTAATGATTGAAACTGCACACCTTGTGCTAAACCAAGGTTTAATAAGTGCTGTAATTGCGATGTATTCAGTGCCTCTAGTTGATTATAAGAAACCACCACCATGGCACTATCAGTTGCTGTCATATTTTGTAGTTGTTGCTCTAATTGAGCACCAATAACTGCTGCAGCAGTTGCGTGTAGACTGATACCTGCAATTGACATAGTCAACGCCATATTTTTAATTAATGATTTCATATTTATCTCTACCCATCTGTAAGTATTATTTATTTACACCATCATTTGACTGTATTTTGTAGCAGCATACTATCAGGATCTGTCCTCAGTACATGCAGGGGAAAACCCCTACCTGGCTATTTTCTCGACAAAGCATCAACTATATAGCTTGATTCCAAACTGATGATTATTTTAAATACGGTAATTAAAAATATTATTAGAAATCTTATTTTTCGGGGATATTACTGATTTATAATTGTTATTATCATTATTGAGGAAATCAACGTATATCTGAGGTGAGAATACTTAAATTAATAATATATCGCTATCCAACGCTGTATTTTAGGTACAGAGAATTCACTCCCTTAAGAGCAGCACTTTCATGTGAGGTGCCAATGCGAAAACTCGAAGTTCGACGTCTTTTGACAGGTGTTTTGAATAGAACACGCATTAAAAAATATTTGTTATAAATTAAGTCCGGTAAAGCACTTTAATTACATGCCAACCAAATTTAGTTTTAACGAGATGAGGCTCTAATATTGCGCCATTAAATGCTATTTTATCAAACTGAGGTACCATTTGACCTCGTTTAAACTCGCCTAAATCACCGCCCTTCTTGCCAGATGGACATGCAGAATATTTTTTAGCTAACGTTTGAAACTTAGCTCCTTTATTTAATTGCTTAATAATGTCTTCTGCAATTTCTTTATGCTTAACCAATATGTGAAGTGCGTGCGCTGTCGATGCCATGTAAAAGCCTTTTAATACCGTTTGATAACTTAAGAAAATATGAACAGAGAAATATCGCTACAATGAATTTTTCAAAACGAATAACGTTTAATACATTGTAAACCAGCGTATTCAAAAAAAATCTTATAGCTGCTCATGAAAAATCTATTTTAAAACTTATGTTTCGAAAATAAAAAAGCCCCGACTCTTTCGAATCAGGGCTTTTATATGTGGTACCGGTGGGCGGACTCGAACCGCCACGTCTTTCGACGGGGGATTTTGAATCCCCTATGTATACCAATTTCATCACACCGGCTTAAATTTCTTTCGTTGTAGCAACCAAAGATTTAAAACTGTTTTCCATCAACATATGTGCATTAATGAATCTGTTCGGCATTATACGAAAATAACTTCATTTAGCAATATATTTTATTATTCTGTGGACTGTTTGCTGAATATTTATACGTTTATGATGTTTACATAATTATTTAAATTTTCATTGGTTAATTTTTATCAAGACCTTTGCTAGAATAGCTGAATTCGTATATCCACTCTTTTAGGCTTTTAATGATATCTGTAACTTCTGATAGTGTAGAAACTTTCCCACGCGCTGGTTTTCGACGTCGCTTAGCCTCTTGGGTTTATGATCTTTTAATTGCCACAGCTGTTTGGATGACAGCCGGAGCAATGTCATTCCTATTGATGTATTTAGGGTTTTATTTTGGCCTATTCAGCATGCAAGGATATGAGCATTTTTCAGATGCTATTGCTAATACCGCTTGGTTAAAATGGCCAAATGAGTTTTGGAAGCTTGCTTGGGTATCGTTTTTCTTTATTTGGTTTTGGTCTAAGACAGGTCAAACATTAGGGATGAAAGCATGGCGTTTACGTGTTCAAAATCAAGATGGTTCTTTAATAAGTAAAATAACGGGATTAAAAAGACTATTCCCAACCCTATTGGGTTTAGGTAACTTCATTGTAATATTTGATCGTAAGAATAAGTTAAGTTTACAAGATAGGCTAACAAACACAGAAGTTGTACTTTTAACGTTAGAAGCTAATCGCGGTCGTTTGTAGCATTTATACTGAATAAAAAGGCATGATTAAAACTTTTATCATGCCTTCTCTAATAACACTCTTAATTAATAACTAAGAATCTTCTAAAAAAGTTAACTAGGCCGCTTATTCATTAAATACAGTGCTAACGAAACAAATATCGCACTTGGCATTAGCGCCCCAAAAGCCGCTGGCAATTGATATACCAAGCTCAACGAACCTAATACTTCATTAGTTATAAAGAATAAAATCCCGGTAGCAACGCCCATCATAATTCTTGCGCCCATAGACACAGAACGTAACGGCCCAAATACAAACGATAACGCGAGTAATAACATTACCGCCACAGTCACTGGTTGAACAATTTTACGCCAAAAGGCCAAAACATAACGACTGGGGTCTTGCTTATTTTCTTCTAAATAACTTAAATATTCTGACAACCCCCGTAATGATAAAAGCTCAGGTTTAACCATTACAACACCCAATTTTTCAGGGGTTAAACTTGATGTCCACATTTTGATGGGTGATGACTCTTTAGTCATTTTATTTTCACTTAAATGGGTATCGACTACGTCTCGTAGTTGCCAAGCATCTTTTTGGTAAATGGCACTCTCTGCCGATAACCAACTTGATAGTTTTAGGGATTTGTCAAAACGATATATTTGAAGATCATTTAATTTACCTTTGTCTTCTACATCACCTATATGAACAAAGTAATCACCGTCTTTTGCCCAAGTACCATCAGCAGAGGGAATTAAACTTCCTCCTGAAATAGCTTGTGCCTTGAGTTGTCTTGCCGCTAATTCACTTTCAGGTGCTAACCATTCACCTACAGCCATACTGATCAAAACAAGTACTATCGCCGATTTCATGACCGATTTAATAATATCTACACGAGACAAACCTGCCGCTTGCATCACCACAAGTTCACTGTTTGATGCGAGCATGCCCATACCAATCAAGCCACCAATCAATGCAGACATAGGAAAAAACATTTCAATATCAGGGGGGATTTTATAAAGCACAAATAAAGCAGCATGAGCAATATCATAGTCGCCCTTTCCGACTGTTTTCATTTCTTCAACAAATTTAATGATGCCGCTTAAACTCACAAAAACAGATAATGTTATAAAGGTTGTCGATGCTATAATTCGACCAATGTACATGTCTAATATACGCATTATGATGATGTTCCTTTGCGCGTGAAGTTTCGGATTAACTGAGGTAGTTTAGCTTTCATTTTTAACCCGCTACTGCGATCTTTAACCAGTAAACTTACGCCTAAAACGAATACAAAGAAGTGCACTGGCCATAACCCGACACTTTGAGGTATGGTTGAAGACTCGACACCGGAACGCACAGCGGTAAGCATTAAGAAATACCCCAAAAACAACAATAATGCAGGCAACATTTTAGCAAATTTCCCTTGCCTTGGGTTCACGACACTTAACGGTACTGCAATTAACGTCATGATCAAACACGCAATAGGGAAAGCAATACGCCAATGCGTTTCAGCACTATATTCCGCGGTGTCTTCTTTGAATAAATCAGGGGTTGGAATAGCCCTCAACTTTCGGTTTTTGTGAGCGACTTTTTGATCTTGTATTTGAATGTAATACTTATCAAAGAAGACTTCTTTAAATTCTTTACTCTTGGTATCATTTTGATAACGAGTACCATCACTTAACACTAATCGCTGAGAACCGCTTTCTTCTTCAATAACTTGCCCGGATTGCGCATAAACCAAACTTGAATTTATTATACTTTTATCCGTAGCTTTTTTATCAGGGAGTTGTGCAACAAAAACTTTTTCAAAAGTATTGTCATCACGATTCTTATCATGAATAAAAATGACCGCTTTATTATTACCCGTTGTTTGAAATCGGCCAGCAATAAGCGAACTTAAACCAGAATCAGCGGCTAATTGCTCTTTTACTTGGTATTCATATTCTGAAGCCATTGGCGACAGATACAAGGTAAAGATCCCTGTAAAAATGGCCGTGATTAAACTTAAAATAAGTGTTACTCGCACAACATACCATTCACTAACACCACAAGCATGCAATACCGTCATCTCGCTATCGGCATAAATACGCCCGTAAGCCAGTAAAACACCAAGGAACAAACTTAGAGGTAAGATCATTCCTGCCAAGTCAGGCACCTTCAATCCAATAAAGACCATAACCAAATGTCCAGGAATACCACCTTCAGCAGCATCATCTAAAATACGAACAAATTTATTACTAATAAATATGGTCATTAATACTAAGAATACCGCTAATTGAGTTTTAGCGACTTCTTTAAGCAAATAACGAAAAATAATCATAAGGATTCCCTATAAAAACATCGTTTTTTTCTGACATCTGCTCTATTTTTAAGTAAACTTGTCGTTTTCATAAGTAATATTAATTTTTGCTTTAAGGGTAATTCACTCGCATCTGGCTATAATTATAGCCTTTAGCCGAATACTTTTAAAAGTAAGCATACCGATTATTTATAGATTTAAACAAGTTTACTCGTAAATTTCATTTAAAAACAGCTTGTTTTTGTACGAATTAGGAGAGCTCATGGAGTTCAACGTAAAAAGTGGTAGTCCCGAAAAGCAACGTAGCGCCTGTATAGTCGTTGGCGTTTTTGAACCTCGCCGTCTTTCAGCGATTGCTGAACAGCTTGACGAAATAAGTGAAGGTTATATTAGTAACTTATTACGTCGTGGCGATTTAGAAGGTAAATCAGGGCAAATGTTACTGCTTCATCATGTGCCTAATATCCTAAGCGAACGTGTTTTGCTCGTGGGTTGTGGTAAAGAACGTGAACTTGATGAACGTCAATATCGTCAGATTATCAGCAAAACAATTAGTACCTTAAACGAAACGGGTTCGATGGAAGCGGTATGCTTTTTATCTGAATTACATGTTAAAGGTCGAGATACTTATTGGAAAGTTCGCCAAGCAGTTGAAGCCACTCAAGATTGCTTATACAGTTTTGATGGATTAAAAACGCGCAAGGTTGAAGCACGTCGTCCATTACGTAAAATGGTTTTTAATGTGCCAACACGTAGAGAATTACCTTTAGGCGAACGTGCAATTTCTCATGCACTTGCTGTATCAGAAGGTATAACAACCTGTAAAAATGTTGCGAACATGCCGCCAAACATTTGTAATCCAGCTTAT
>Ga0115005_10001725_pt1 | contig 17489 bp, 14 predicted proteins | sample ArcOceMetagenome_FD_87163 | JGI IMG/M metagenome (GOLD analysis project Ga0115005, IMG submission 87163) | Marine eukaryotic phytoplankton communities from Arctic Ocean - Arctic Ocean - Greenland ARC118M Metagenome | ecosystem: Environmental > Aquatic > Marine > Oceanic | place: Arctic Ocean... | reverse complement strand
TGAATCACGCTTTCATTGATTGGAAAACGTGCCCTAGCTATTTCTTATGTCAAAAATTGGTTCCAATGCCACTGGCCTGCTTGATTGCGCGGCGCAATTTCAAAATTAGTAGTGTTCGTTCGTCAGTCGTCAGATGCGTTCTAAAAAGCTCAAGACGATGGCGGACTTTCTTCCACTCAAAATAATTTTAAATTCCTCGCTACAAGAGTATGATTAAAAAATCAAATCGCCAATTTCCTATTTGATATCTCCTATCTCCTCTACGACGGTCCATCTATTTACTGCATGAGAGGAAACTCAACCTAATTCCATAACTGCAACAAAGTCGTGGAAGCTACGTAAACCACTTTCTTGTCACATCCCTGCCTACCTGCTAGATCTTTTTTCCACATACTTATATACATCAAAACTACACAAAATGGGAGGCTCGTCACAAGCAAAAGAACATCCATTCTCCTACCTCGGCGCATCCTCGCTCTCTGCCATGATAAATTATCCGCTCTGGCGAGCATCAGCTATAGGACAATCAGGATTCAAAGTCACAACCTCCAACATCCCCTCACCCATGAAACCCATTGTCGAAATCGTACCCGTATCCCTACGATCCTATCTCCACGCCTTTGCACCACCCTACAAGGGAATGCTCGCCACCATCGCCGGAATGACATGGGCTCGAGCTGCCATCTTCTGGGGATCCGATATTGGAAAAGATATATTGCAAACAAACTTTCCCCATCTGCCGCAGGCCGTGGTCACCCTTTCGCCGCCACTGGTGACGAGTATTTTTGTGCAGTGCGTGAATCAGCCAGTGGTGAGGGCTAGCATCACCCTGCAGAATCCTGAATCCAACATGAAGAATATAAGAGAATCGATACGGTTCATTCATAGGAAATACGGTGTTAAGGGATTGTGGCATGGGACCAATGCTGGAATCCTCAAAACGGTGCCCAAATACTGTACAGCCATTATCGTCAAGGATTACATTGAGACGGTACTGCCCGAGATTGATCCCCATTCTCCAACTGCCAATATGGATAACTTAACTCGATCGGCTTGTAAATCTGCGTGTGCGGGGATAACGGGGGCTCTCCTGACTAACCCGGTCGATGTGTGTCGGAATGAAATGTTCAAGACTAATTTGTCGCTGGTGGATACGGTCAAGAGCTTGAGGAAGGAGATGGGTTGGAGGTTTGTTTTGAGGGGGATGGGGAAGAATTTGGTGGCTGTAAGTATTCCTGTGGCGAGTACGATTTTCTTTACGGATATGTTTATTCAGATGTCGTAGTAAAAAATCGTACCAGCAGGTAGTGTACCGGTAGGTATAGGTACACGTAGTCGATAGTTTGCAGTCGGCAGGATCCAATAGAGTGTGGAAAGTGGCATTAGTGAATATGTATGTTAGAATCATTGTTGAATGGAATCAATACACCTCCGCAAGACCAAACACATCATTCATTTACAGAAGTGAACGATGCATGGCACGAATGAAATTGGTGGCCCAACTTTGATTTGCATACATTGTATCTGTTTAGGTTATCATACTGTTCGATGAAAGACTTGAGAGATAAATTGTCTACGTCTACTTTAAAGATTGACGAACTACAGTAGTATTCTGATGTTGCCTGCTCCATTCGTTCCTTCGGTACTGTACTTTTTCAAATCGTCAATGTCACATATGATGAGTTGATGTATATATATCATTTGTTAATCATCAAGACGGCGCCATCTTATGTACTCTCATCCCATTTCCCTCACCACCATCATTACATCCTTTCAAAGGGCTTTGGGTCCAGGGAAGTTTTTCTTTGATCCCCCCCCCATCGTTATTCTTTGATTTTGATGAACTCCTTTACTCTTAAGTGTACTAAAGGAGCGTTTACTCGGTCCGCTTCTGTGCATTTACCTGTTGGGTTGAAGAATTATAAGTCGTTCACAAAATACCAGAGATTCACAAAATGAGTTGATTGCTTTGGGGGTGTTTGAGTGTCCAGGGTGTCAATTTTAAGACTGTATCCTCAGACTTGAAACAAGGTCACCTATTATGAAGATGATAAATGATATATGTATCTAACTTAGTCTACAACTACACGTACTTGTTTTCTTTCTTTGCACAATATGAGTATGATGATGCAGGATTACAGAAGAATAAATGTGCTGGGTTGCCAACTGTAGCGTATCACTTCATCAAGGTTGTCATCTCTACCCACAATCCAATTGTGCAGAAGGCTAAAAGGCGAGTTCAGGAAATTGCGTAACTCCTAGTGATGCATGAAATGAGCTTGGAGTTTTGATAGGTGACTGTTATCTTGTATCTTATTCAGAGCTTGACACTTTGAGTAAGAATCCAAAGTCGCCATACGCGTAACTTACATACGAGTAATATATATTTGATACAAGTACATTATTTTTATCATGGTGAAGTTCGTACTTCATTATAGGTTTTTCAGTGGAAAAACTGTGACCTTGTTGTTGGTTGTCGATAGCAGCACATTATTCGATACCGTAGCTGAACAAATGGTATGTGATGCGTTATTGGCCAACTCGTAATCTTAGCCGAAAATGTAAACTACTTTGCGTCGTTGACCTATTCGCCAAAAAAATAGGCATCGATGTTAGTTAGAAATAATAGATCTTATCATCAAAACATAATAACACTAGTTTGGATTTGTTGCTCGGAGCCTCCCAGAAAATCTTGCACTGATAAACAAAATTCTCTCCCTTTAGAGATGGAGCCTTTCACCAGTTGCGCATTGTCTGCGCAACTGTATTGTGAAAGTGTGATTTCTTTCGCGTCGCTTGGAAAACTTTCTGCCAATTGAAGATGACGAAGGCCTAGTATGGACGCTTTTAATACCGAAGATCAGAACTTAACAGGACTCACCTTTGAATCGACCTTTCTCTTCTTCTTCCTATTCTGTCTACCCTCAGTAACAACGTAGGGTTTGACTTCGTTCTCAGCTTGAATGGCATCCCTGAGCCCCGCATTCGAAAGGAACTTGCCAAATGCTTGTTTTCTCATGGGTTTGGCAAGGAGTGCTTTCAACTCTTGTCTGGCTCTCTTGGCCTCCAGGAACTGTTGTCGCTCCTTCTTTGAGCCACCAAGCTGACCATCATCTAGTAAATCTTCATCCAAGTCAAGCCCGGCTTCTTCTGATGCTTTTCTAAACCATTGGTTGCTTTTGTTCGTTTTCGACTCGGCGTCCTCACAGGCTACAATTTTGGATGCTAAATTCACACGTTCTGAAGCATTCGCAAGCAAACGACTGTCCATTGGAGCCACATCAAAAGTACTTTTCACATCACCCAGAATTGCGCGACAGATTGACTTGTGACTCCTTTCTTCTGGTGCAGATACAAGGGATACACTCCAACCTATAGCTTTCTCGCCTACACCACGAGCAGTTCGACCAGCACGATGGACAAATGTATCAGTAGCTCTCGCAACATCATAGTGAACAATCGAAGCAACTGATGGAATATCCAAACCGCGGGCTGCAACATCAGTGGCCACTACGACAGCACGTAAGTTGAGTTTACTCAATGACTCGAGAGAAGAGAGGCGAGCTTTTTGCTGCATCTGCGCATGGAGCATTCTAACAGGTAGGCCCAATATCTTCAAAGTTTCTCCAACTCTTTTGACGGCTCCAATAGAGTTGCAAAAGACAAGACAAGGACCCGACGATCCCTGTTTAGTGGTTGTAAGAAATGAGTACAGATGAGAGTCCTTATGTCTTTGCGTGCATAGGATCTCATACAGCGATAGCCCGGGCGGTAATTCAACAGTCGGTTTCTGAGTAGGATCTTGTTTTGTTTTCGAGATTCTTGTGTTTTGAAGTTTATTTGATGAGGTGGAAAGATCAACGATCTTAGTTTGACCCTGAGCTCCAATTGTCTCAAGAATTTCAGCTATGGCCCCATCGACAGAAAGTTTGCCTTTCTTCTGCTTACCCTTGCCCTTCTTCCCTTTTGGTTTACTAGCAATGGACTGATCCGATGAGGATGGAAGGGTGAGCGTAGCAGAGAATATGAATGTTTGCCTCTTAACTGCTTGCTCTTCTTCCTCTACTTCGTCATCATCAATCTGGTCGATTCTTTCGATCTCTTCTTGGAACCTAGCTTGCTCTTTCTCGTATTCTTCGTCGTCAATTTCAATAGGTTCTGGTGCATCTGCATCATTGCCACTGTTTAACGAGTCGTCATCCTGTCCCGTCCGTTGACGTTCAATCATTTTCAGGAGATTGTCATCAAGCATGGTGACTTTGGCTTCACCGGGAATCCCAGGCAAGCTAAGCATCCTATCTTCGTCTTCTGAGTCGCTATCGTTGACATCTTCGGCATGTTTTTCCATATATTCTAATGAAGGATTCGCTTGTTGCATCTTCTCAAAAATTCCTTTCAGTTGCGGAAAGCTACCTTGTGAAATCATACGATCAGCCTCATCGACGACCAGGAACCGTAACTTCTTAAGATTGAGCAAATGATCATGATCGCCTGTCGACATCTGTGAAAAAAGGTTGTTGTGAGTATCAATGTATTTCGCAATAGAAATTCTCATGGTGTGCAGGGTATTTGGTCTTAGACTGACGTGCAAACATCGAAGCATTTTGTTTCAAGTCTCCTGTTAAGAGACACATCAATTATGCGGATTTTTCTTCACAGACCAAACAAAAATTATGGGTCATAAATGGTACGCTCACTCACCAAATCCCAAAGCCGGCCAGGTGTTCCTACTAACACAGGAGGACGCTTCGCATCCAAAACACGCTTCTGTTTCTGTTCAGATAATCCACCAACAATTGTCCCGCACTGTATCAGACTGCGGCTTTCTGATGTTCTATCCTGTTCGATATCATACACCAATTTTGAGAACTCCGTAGATACCTGCATTGCAAGTTCTCGAGTCGGACAAAGGATAAGTGCTGTTAGTGGATACGAGAAGGATTCATCCGTAGAATGGTCCTCTTGTTTTCTTCGCTCGTCTTCTTCAGTCAGGAGATGATGAAGGATAGGCAGCAAATAACTCAGGGTTTTACCTGATCCAGTCGGAGCAGCACCAACCACGTCTCTCAGACCAAGTATACTTGCTGCAAGAGTGCTGGATTGGATCGGTGTCGGCGAGGAAAAATTTAAGCGAAAGAGAGCTTTGCACAGTTTTGGATGGAGGTATACGCCACCAGTAGCTATTGACCAAGGGATTTGAATTGATTTCATTTGATCTTCAGTAACGGCTAATGTTCCTGGTTTAGAGATTTTGTTTTCACTCTTTCTCTTTTTCTTGCTAGAAGTTGTAGTAGCGCTCTCTATTTTTCCAGTCGCTGCCACCTCTGATTCTGCCTCTTCACGTTTTCTTTTCTTCTTCAATTTTATTTCTTTCCTCTTTGCTTTCAGCTTTTCAAGTTTCAGTTGGTTCTTTTCCTTTCGTGATAATGTATTCTCCTCGGCTGGTTCTGTTGAAGAAGACTCACGATCCTTTGCTATTTTGGATTTAGCTGCAGCCTTCGCTTCTGATCCAGATTTACCCCTTAGTGCCTTAGATTGTGATCCAGACTTACCCCTCCCAGTCTCTTCTGCAACGAATTCAGCGAAAGCATCTTTGATTACTAGACGACTGATAAAGCCTTTCGTTTCAGCTCCTTCCTCGCCGCTACTTATGGGGACCTTTTCAACTTCATATTGACTCCCATCAATGACTTCAAGACCCAGAAATATTCCAGGATCGTTAGCTCCTTCGACAAAGTCCAGCCCTTTTGAATCGCCTTCGTACAAATCCGACCTTCTTAATTTTGGATTATCATAATGGTTGGACAGCCAAACTTTGTCATCTACATCGTCGGTTATATCGGCTGTGTCTTTCCCCACCTGTACTGATTGCCAAGGTAGAGATGTCCATTTCGACTGTGATGTTGCCGCCGGTGCCTTTCTTTTTGACTTGTTGGCCATGATGTGTTTTGTATTATGATACAATTGTGATGAAGAAACAACAACACGCACTTTTCCAAAACAATTGAGAAGAGATTTAGTGGTTGTAAGGCGGCAGGGTGTAAACATATGCCCCCTTCCGCGCGTTCAAGCGCAACAGATTGATTGTTCAAAAATAAAATGAGGTGACAAGAAGTTGACAGCAAAAAACAAAACAGTATCTATTGACTATTGACAAAGCGAAAGCAGGACAATTCATATTGATAGTGCTTATCGGACTCGATTACAGAACTTGATCTACAGTACAAAGTATGTCAGCATTCTCCTTCCTCCTCAAATTAAGCGTATTGGCAATAATTCTCGTGGTTGCTTCATGCGAAAGTAAAAATCCACCAGTCTTTCGAAAGCCTTATTGTCTTTCCACACGATCTCCCGCTTCTCTTCGAGTCTCCCCGCGCACTACTACTGAAGCGAACCTTCTCCCATCGGATCTACCAACGAGTCTTTCACACACTCTTGATATTCCAAGAGGAGGATCATGGCTACCAGCAGGCTATCATCCCTACGGATACGGGCTCACGGATCTAGGGCTCGAGTTTCTAAAATTTGAAGGATCGCTCGATTCTGACATTGGTCGTTTTCTAGCTTCGTTGAAAACTGGGCGTAAGAAGCGAATAGTTTTGAGGGAACAATGGGTTGAGGTTGTGAGGGTTAGTAAGGCAGGGCAGAGTATGCGGATTCTTCGGACTTTAGATGATCTGATTGAATTTTGTATCAAAGTTGGATTCATTGATTGAGAAGCGAGGAATCTCAGGAACAAATTTGGGTCTATTAGAATTGTGAGATGACGAAGAAAGCATAATCGTTGATCAAGATGACGATGACAATGACGATGATACAAGCCAATCACTATGTAATCCAATTCATACTACACTTGGTATTTCTTGGGCATATGAGTACATTCTCCCAACGGTTACACGCACTATTACAAGATATTACAAGTACTCTTTGACCGCAACTCAAGTAAACGTGTCTAGAGTCTTTCTGCATTCTTTCGTCACAAACATTTTACGATAGGTAGTGGTGTGTGTAGGGGTGAATTTAAAATCATAGATAAAGTAAAGACTATTATAACAAGCAACAACAGAAGGCAAATTGCCTGATTTCATCACCGGCAAGAAGAGTTGAAGGCAGAAGCAATGGTTGGTCCATTCACTTGACACTTGACACTTTGGGAAAGGTGGGACTCACACTGTTCTCAAAAAGTTTTTGAGGATTTTATTAATTATGCCAGAGCAAACAGACGGACGGAAGATACAAAGTTCAAAGTAAAATGAGTCAGTTGACAACAAAAACAGTACTGTACTTGTAGGCATTACTATTGACAAAGCGAAAGCAGGACCAAGTAATTCATACTGCTTATCGGACTCACTCGATTACAAAACTTGATCTACAAAGTATGTCAGCATTCTCCCTCCTCCTCAAATTAAGCGTATTGGCAATAATTCTCGTGGTTGCTTCATGCGAAAGTAAAAATCCACCAGTCTTTCGAAAGCCTTATTGTCTTTCCACACGATCTCCCGCCTCTCTTCAAGCACACACTCTTGATATTCCAAGAGGAGGATCATGGCTACCAGCAGGCTATCATCCCTACGGATACGGGATCACGGATCTAGGGCTCGAGTTTCTAAAATTTGAAGGATCGCTCGATTCTGACATTGGTCGTTATCTAGCTTCGTTGAAAACTGGGCGTAAGAAGCGAAATGTTTTGAGGGAACAATGGGTTGAGGTTGTGAGGGTTAGTAAGGCAGGGCAGAGTATGCGGATTCTTCGGACTTTAGATGATCTGTTTGAATTTTGTATCCATGTTGGATTCATTGATTGAGAAGCGAGGAATCTCAGGAACAAATTTGGGTCTATTAGAATTGTGAGATGACGAAGAAAGCATAATGAGTACATTCTCCCAATGATTATAATAATAATACACAAAGATTACTGATTTAAACTATATATACCTTAAGCGGCGAAAATCAGTCCCAATAGGAGGGTTTTGAGTCGTCTCTAAGCACTTTACCCAATGATTACACGCACTATTACAAGTACTCTTTGACCGCAACTCAAGTAAACGTGTCTAGAGTCTTTCTGCATTCTTTCATCTCAAACCTTTTACGATAGGTAGTGGTACATGTAGGGGTGAATTTGAAATCATAGATAAAGTAAAGACATATTATTACAAGCTACGTGTACGTGTACATGCAGATAATGCATTATGTAAACTTCGAAGGGGTATTCACAATAATATGATATTTATCCCAAGGTTAGCGCTTTATCGATATTAGGTCTCCAAATAGCAATCTTTCCATCACTAGATCCAGCTGCCAGCACAAAATCATCATTTGCATTCCCTTTGTTCCAATCCAAGGCGGTCACTGATGCATTAGAACCCTTCAGGACCGATAACAATTTCGCAGAGGTCCTGCTGTAGATCCGAACACGTTTATCCCATCCACCAACTGCAAAAACATTTCCATCCGGCCTAAATCTGCATACACCAACGCCGGGTTTACCCTCACGTGATACCTCACCAGATACTTTGCACGTCCCAACTTTAGCCCGGACTCTAGCTTTCATTCTCACATTATCATCATCATCCCTCAAAGAAGTTGCCTTGATGACGGCAACTGTGCCCCGTTCTTCTTCGGGTAAATCAAGTAGTTCCATGGCATCTGCGGCTTTGCCCGCAATCATCACCATGGATTGGGAATTTCTATTGTTCGCTCCAGCATCTTGTTGCGACAGACACATGTCCAAACACAAAATAGGATCTTTCCCGAGAGACACAGAACACATTTCCGTCTCAATGACGTCCTTCTTTGTCTTGAACTCCCGCATTTGACGTCGAACATTGCCCATACTGCAATCGATATTATCATTCCCGTTCGCATTCACATTCGCATTCCCCTGCAACATTCTCAAATCATGAAAAAACACTTTACCACTCTCCATCCCACATCCCACAAAACACTTGCCCTCATCATGACACAAATCCAAACTCATGAGCATCCCCTCGTCATTCCACTTGGACACATCCTCCCGATCCAATTTGGCACCATGCACAACCCCCACCGATCTCTCCATTCTCAAATCCCACAATTGAGCAAATGCGGAATGACGGGATGGGGAGAGGAGGAGATCCCGCATTGGGAAGGAGGAGGAGGCACCCGTGGTGGCATGACAGAATGTCTGGGATTGGCATTCCATCCTTCTCACGATTGAATAATCAGTATTGGGATCCAGAATTGAGATGGAACCCTCTGGATTCCGTCTCTGATGAAATAATCCACTGGCTTCAGCATCAGCGTCCGTGTCCGTGCCAAGACTCACCCTTCCCAAGGCTAATCCTGGTCCCAATCCATCGTGTAACGTGTGTATGACGCGGCGGGAGGTGAGGTCCCATATGTAAGCGTAGCCGCTTGCGTGGGTGGATGCAAGGAGGGTGTGGGAGAAGGAAAGGGAAGCGAGTGTGTCTCGTGCGGATGAAATGTGTGCGTATGGATTTGTCGTTGTACTCGTATTTCTAGTACGTACATGTGTCACAAGTGTACTGTCAGGCTCATTTTGTAGGTAGTGGTGCTGCGGTGAAGTTAGGATTTGTCGGCTTTTGAATTGTAGCTCAGAGTCCGAATCAGAGGAATCATCGTCACTAGTAGCGTCACTACACGTAGAATGCTCATGCTCATGCTCATCGTGCACCACGTAAGGTTCTTGAGATGCGTTTGCAACTTTGGGAAGGAAGCAGACGGACGAGACGTCATTTCCTGTGACGGATTGCGAAACTGAGGAGTGCTGCAGAGTGAATAATGGTTTTGTTGGTGGCATCGCTATCGGTTTTGTTTTCAAAAGTAGTTGTAAAAACTAGAGTGACCACTCGACCTCGAGCTGCAACTTCAAACTGCAACTGCAACACGAACACTGGTCGCTACTAGTTTACGGTATTCAGGAATCTCTGTACAGTAGTAATCAACATAGAAACACATAAGACGTCTTCAGCATTTTCATGACCTTTCCACGAAGAGTGTTTGCTCTCCGCCCTACCAACCAGCAGGTATGCAGGTATGATGACATTTGATGACATTTGATGACATCTACCAGGTAACTTCAAATATCTATATATATCTCTTCAAAGAGCCTTTCAACACTTTCTTTCGAATAGCTCTTCAAATTCAATAAAAAAAGTCTCACCTTGGTCTCACCACGTGGTTCTCACTTATTTCAGAACAAACAGCTGTTTTTTCTGGAACAAAAGTGGGGGTTGTAGGCATTCATTTCCCCCCTCCCATAGAATTGTCCCGCAAAACCACTGAATTCTCCGACTTTTTTTCTCGTTCTTCAATCAAATCTTGCAATCTGTTTCTGGAGTACTGCTGAGCTGGCTGTCGCTCCTTGAAGGCAGGTTGGGAGAAATCTGACGTACAATTTACTGCACCACGTCAACATAATAGAGGAGAATAGACAGCTTTTTTGGGGCAGATTGTGAGAAATTCAAACCACGTCGAATAAACTTCTTCCTCTTCATGACCAACCCCCAATATTTAACTCTTCTTATGCATACCTCGTACAACTGTCTCATATATGCCATAACAACAACATACATTTTGACTGAATTCATTAGCGTTTGAAACCAAGCAGAAGTAATTCATCACTTAGAAGCTACAAGTGTTTACTCAACAATCTCCACCACTAAGATGTCAGGTCAGCATTATGAACAAACAGATGCTCAGAAAATTCTTGCAAATGGCTGTAAAATGAATAATAATGCTACCATTCTGTCGGCATCAGCATCAGCGTCAGCCAATTCATTAACAGCATTGCCACAACAACGCATATTCAGCCCGATGATGCATCCTGCACTACAGAATTCAAATCAAATGCAACAAAATCACAACAGGCATCTCATGTCGTTGCCTAGTGGCACCGTTGTCCCAACCTATGCACTTCCACAACAACAACAACCAACGCAAGGTGCATATGCCATGACTATCCAACCTAGTCTGATATCGACTCAACTCGCTCAAAATGGCATACAAGTACCTCCAAATGTGAATGTCAATATGAACATGAAAATGGCTTTCACTCAACAAATATCGCGTAGAACAGAACACCAACCATCACGACAATCAATTGCATCTTCCATACATGTATCAACTGGAATGTACGTTGCACCACGCCCAGCGAAGGCATCCCCATCTTCGGTTTTAATATCTTCCATAAGAAAACAAAACCAAGTCAACAAGCTAGCAGCTGTTCCGACTCGAAAACTCGCGTCTCGGTCCATTATCTCACTTAATCTCGACCCTACCGTGAGTCAGAGTGGATCCGAGTCCGTTTCTGCTTCAAATCCGCTACTACCAAATCAACAAACCCAACTCCATAGCACTACCCTCAATAACGCACAGATACAGCGCCAGCAGCTACCTAATCAGATCGTCGCGAAGTCTCCCACATCGCTACCAACTTCGAATCAAATAGACAGTAGGAAATCATCTAGTTATTCGTCAGCTTGCGATGCCACAATCCTTGCGCAACAGGAATTATTAAAAGATGTTTCTTCTTCATCTCAGAATCATTCCGATGACAAATCGTCCATGATTCGTTATCCCATTGTTGGGGTTTCTCCAATTTCATTGTTATCCGTCAAGAAGAGGTCTTGTCCAGAGCCCGATAGTAGCGAACAATCGAAACATAAATATTTGAAGGTTATGGGAGGAAAGCCTTCCCCCCTAATATCTTCTCCATCTATTGTAAGTACATCTCCCCTTGGCGAACTGTTGTATCAATTTGTATAATGGGTCAATGACAACTGACTTTTGATTTTTCAATTCCTTTTTCAATAGCCAACACTCCAAAAATACCTTGAGAATCTTCTTGCATCAAGAGGATATTCCACACAACATTACTGTTCTCTTGAGACTGGATACTACTGCAAACCGACTGAATTGCAAAAAGCATCCTACGGAATGACTCTCATAAATTCCATCCGAACTTCTGACGAACATCTACTCAAAAGAATCTTGAAAGCAGGATTAAGCCCCAACCCCTGCAATGCCTTTGGTGAATCCGCAATACACATGGTCTGCCGAAGGAGAGATCACAAGCTATTACAAATATTTTTGGATCATGGGTGCTCGGTTCAAGTGAGCGACGATTTCGGTCGGACGCCACTGCATGATGCCTGTTGGACGACAGAGCCGTGTTTCAAATCCGTTAAGATGCTGCTGAATAGGGATGCTCGTTTGCTTCATGTAGTTGATTGTCGGGGCTCAGCGCCGTTGAGTTATGTAAAGCAGGAGAATTGGGGGGAATGGATGGAGTTCCTTGATCGTCAGAAGGACGTGTGGTGGCCGCATCTCGACACTAGTGTGGAGGGTGAAGAAAATCCTCCTCCGCTAGTCTCTAAATCACCTCATTCCATGCCACTTCCGGATCCACCACGTGCCGCGCTATGTGAACATGCGCAGCAAATCGCTAGTGGACAGGTGGAACCTGAAGCCTTCGCCCCTGGGGTCGCCACTACGGATGTCACTGAAATGGATGAAACTTTGTTGCGTGGAGAAGCGTCAAAGCAGAAAGGCGGATCTTCAGGATTAGGTCGGTCCCCAATACACGTAGTATGTTAACACAATAAATTAGATTCATTGGCAAATACTCGTACATACCTCATATTTAGTGACACTGGTGTTCTCTTCCATCTGCAATGTTGTCCACAGTAATCTTTTGGAGGTCCCAGCATACTCTGTTTGGGCTCTTGAGGTGTGAAAAAAGGGTTGAAGCTAGAATTCTGTACGGCATTATCCAGATTCTACTGCTTGACACCGTAAGTACCATCAGGGCCGGGCAAATCTTGAATCGAAGCTGCTTCATTATCGCTTTCGCTTGCGACTTGATGATCGATCCGCTCAATGCTGATCCCATCATTGATTCCATTCTGAGTGAGTGTTTCGACACCCACTAATTCTGTTTTCTCATGCACTAATGTCAACAACGTGTCTTTAATTTCATACCCTGCAAAGTGATGCATAAGTTTTCGTTAACTAACTTCAAACTCTACGAGTAGACTACTCTAGAAAATTACTGTTCTTGGTTGTGCACATTATTAGAGACTTAGATCAGTGACTGAAAATGCCGGGAAGCTATTTTATACATATCGGGAAGATTTTATGCGGGGCATCTAGCGGGACCACCGCCCGCGCTAGGCACTATTTATGCTTGCAATAAGGTTTACCCAACAAACCAAAGGATAGAGCAACCTGACCAGGTTTAACTCCCTCAAAGTGAAGGGTAGGGTCTGGCAGCGCCCAAAAAGGGGTGTGGGGCGTAGGATTACGGTTATGTGGTGGGTATGTTTAGGCTATTTTGATTCCCTAGTTGATCTCAGATCCTTGGCTACTTGTATTGACTTACAACGCACGAGTGGAACAAAATGTCATCGAAAAGGCTTCCGACTTTGCTGTTGTTTTGTGTCAGTCCGTCCGACATTAGTCAATCACGAATGAATCGAATAGATCGTGATTTATTCAAATGATTTTTGAAAATGCGTTTGGAGAAAACAAACGAAGAATGATTGGAAGGAGAACGGAATGAATCAAGGAGAGCTACGAATACACAACCGTTTCATCATCATCTCATCACGAGGCTGTCTATATTCACACAACCGATATTTTCCAAAATGAATGGAGGCAACAAACACATACCGATAACGCCATACACTGGGGCAACAGGAACAACTACTGCAACCAATCACAATAGAGACCGCCGACAAGAGAGCGACATTGCGGATGCTGCCCATTCAGCAACATTGAACGATTACAATCGACAAGGAATTGGAAAACACAATTCTGTGTCGGAATACTTCGGTGCTGAATTTGTTCGAAATCCAGATGGTAAGACCCGTTTGTTTGATGGCTTCTTCAGGCTTTCAACAAGCAGTGTTGTTTGAAACCATTAATTTCTCATATCATGTGTCCTAATTGTATGCCATCCAATATTGAACATTGCACATTGCACATTGAACAAATGAACTTTGATCTTGTGTCTCACCAACTTTATCTCGTCTACACGTGCTCACTATCACAGGATCACCACTGTTGGATCATGAGAATAAACCAATACCGATGGCAAAATTGCTCGCAACCAAACCCCTTCGTTCAGAACTACTTACAAGACCCGGTCCTGGAAATCGTAAACTGACTTACCTCTCTGGCGATTCAGTGACAAGAACCCTCAACGACATATTTGGATTTGACGGCTGGTGTCTCGAAGTCAAAGAAACTAAAAGGGAATCATGCGAACGAGATGATAAAAAGCGTTATCAAGTTTCCTACACTGCGATCGTGCGGTTGACACATCGGCATACGGGTGCCTTCAAAGAAGACTGTGGTGCGGGGGATAGCCTCGATCGATCGCTGGGTACAGCCGTTTCGCATGCTTTGAAAGCTAGTGTGACGGATGCGATGAAGAGAGCTGCGAGGCATTTTGGGGATAAGCTTGGGAATTCTTTGTATGATACAACTTTTACTTTGAATAAGGCTCCGAAGTCTTTGAAAGATGCGCTTCAAACGTATGAGATTGAGAGGGCCAAAACCAAGTTTGGTTTTGAGAAGGATCGTGTCAAGGAACAGAGTAAAGATGTGATAATAACGAAAGGTGCCGGTACAGATTCAAGCAGTGCAGATTCTCGCGTTGTCCATGTTGCTACGCCTGCTATTAAAGTGATGAATGCTGGACCTAATGGAACTTCGAGAGTGCAGCAGCAGTATCAAACTCCTCACCAACAATCTAATCATCACAAAATTTCAGTGACGAGAATGAATCCGACGTCCTCAATTGCAAATACTAGTCCCGTTCCAAATTCCATGAAGAAACAAAGTGTGAATGTTACTTCGAAGAATGCAACCTCGAATACTACAAACACAAATTCGACGACGACCAAGAACATCTACAACAATGCTAACAATGGCACCAATGGCACCAATGCTTATAATGCCAACAAGGCTAGTGTGTATTCCTCCAATAAACCAAATATCTCTGCTGCAGTACCAACGACTACATCTTCATCCGCTACTATCAACCAACGCAATCAAAATACAGGTAGTACCATTACCACAAGCCCTTATAACACAACTGTGCCACAAAAATCAGATAAATCCCCTGGATTATCTAGATTTCAACAGACACCAGCTCTAAAACAACAGCTCAATCGGCAACCCAACCCTTCCTCGTTGCCAGGTCATCAAACGCTTTCGAACCAAAATCATCAGCGTCTGTCTACAGCTTCGTCGGTGTCCAGTTCGGTACCAGCACCGTTTGCAAATAGACCCAGGCCTAGTAATGGATCGTCAAATAACGTGCAAAGGCAGTATCGATCACGAGCTTCAACAGGTCAAATAATGAATCCATTGAGTGATATTACGACTTCCGACAATCAGAATTTGCCATGTCAAAACTTGAATGGGAAAAGGATGATGGAGAGTGACGGGAACAAGCCAAAGAAAATGACGCCTTACAATATATCTAATCCATATTCGAATTCAAAAAAGTGAAGCAATATGGGTGTAGAAAATTCATGAGAATATGAGGCCTTCTTTCCAGAATCATAGACTACGTGTACAGTAGTGGTAAATAGTAAAAATCGTTTCCTTTCCGTTCGCTGTTTTCCATCATTGATATTTAGTATTCCAGATCACGTCAATTTGTGTCGTGAAAAAAGTTCCAACTTCTACGCATTGATATCTTCCTCCAACAATTAAAACATTTGTTACGTTTGAAATTATCTGTGAGTCCAAATTGCGTTAAGTGTGTATCTCATACTATAATGTTTTCTATTTTATTGAGATCGCATTTAATAATCTCCTGACTTATCTCCTCCGAATACATCAATAGCATCTTCCATACCAGCCTCCTCTTCCTCAGGCTCTTCCTCGACAACAGCCTCAGCTGCTGCAGGAGCGGATCCTCCGCCTCCTCCTCCACCTCCAGATCCTGGAGCTGCGCAGAATTTATCGATTCCTCCAGCCATACCGACGACTGAGGAAAAAAGAGCAGCATAAGAAGCATCAAGAGAATTTCCGGAAGCATCGGCTACAGCGGAGATAGCCTCAGCGGTAACCTCATCAGCAGCACCTCCTACAACAATTGCAGAAAGAGAAGCAACGAGCTCATTCTTCTGTGCGGCTGAAAGTTCTGAAATATTGGTAAGAGTCATTTTTCTGTAAAGATGTGGAACAAAATGTGAGCATGAATTCTCTAAAAAATAGGATAGTTTGACTGACCCATTGAACAACTGATTGCTCGCAATCAATCATTTGTGGTGTTCAATCAAGCGGCTTTCATTTGTCGTGTTCATTCCCATACATGCGAGCATGCTTCCCTGCAAACAGTCTCTGGAAAAGGATTTTTTCAGCCAATCCACTATTTCGACCAAAATTTGAACTCAACCGAAGCTTCGAAACTAATCTTTTGACATAGGTTATCCATCATATCGTTGATGGGTTCCTCTGATACCCATGCTTGGTTACCATTTTCATTTCGGTAGCTGTTGTGTTGTTGATATTGTTTCACCGCGCATGACGCGCTATAGACGCAAATCATTATCCTTCTCTCCATTTTCCTAACGCCCTTCATACTGCTGCCACCCCTGACACCACCGTTTTCATACACGCTTCTGTTTTTATCTTTTGTCAACTTTTCGGTTCTCTCAGCGCTGATTTTCGTCATCGTACCTAATTCAATTTTGGACTGTGGAAATTTAGTAAGAGGTATGCTGGTCGGTGGTGGGAAACCATATAGGGGTCCAATAAATACTCGTCAGCTCACCCGACCCCCACTAATCACCAGTTCCACCACAAAACAAAAGATTATCACTTTTCTATTTTATTCCCATACTTCACAAAGACAATCTACCATTCTCTGGTGCAACTATCATTTCATTTGGGGCTGATCAAAGATTATCGTTAGATCCAACATTTCTTTCTTATATGATTTTAATTTCTAAAACTAATGCCCCATGTTCATTCAAGAACTTCGTGGTGCTTTCTACTCCACTTTAGTTGTCTTCATTGTATTACCTCCGTTATTCCCATTCGCTGCGAGACTCCGTCTACTCTTTCTCGATGAATCAGACGCCCACTCAAACCACTCCAAGCTCTTTCCTCCGACCGTCTTTCGAGACTTCGTCACACGATTGTCAGCTCTGATCAAAGCAACGACACGGGGCCAAACCAAGTTGTTCAATCGTTGACGTGCCGCACATGGCTCAGGGTAAAGTTCGTGAGCAATCTCATCGCGGAGATGCAGACTCGCGTATCCTTCCCCTTCATTGCAATCCATTACAAGTTTGTCATATGCAATATTTTGAATATCAGATGCTTCCTTTCTCAATCCAGCGATTTTTGCACGCTTTGAACGGACCCATAGGATGGTGTAGGTGACGATAAAGATAACCAAGGTTGGAAGCGGATTCGCAGTCGCAAATGACCAGAATACAGTAGCAAACAACTTCACGCATCCGTATG
>Ga0115005_10001724_pt1 | contig 17490 bp, 11 predicted proteins | sample ArcOceMetagenome_FD_87163 | JGI IMG/M metagenome (GOLD analysis project Ga0115005, IMG submission 87163) | Marine eukaryotic phytoplankton communities from Arctic Ocean - Arctic Ocean - Greenland ARC118M Metagenome | ecosystem: Environmental > Aquatic > Marine > Oceanic | place: Arctic Ocean... | reverse complement strand
GTCGGCGGAGCGGTCGGCTGAGCGGTGGGCTGAGCGGTCGGCTGAGCGGTCGGATGAGCGGTCGGCTGAGCGGTCGGCTGAGCGGTCGGCTGAGCGGTCGGCTGAGCGGTCGGCTGAGCGGTGGGAGCAGGTGTAGGGGGGGGTGTGGGAGAAGGTGTTGGAGCTAGCGAAGGTGCATTAGTAGGTGCCCACTCTTTGATGTAGCGGTTGATCCATCCAATTTGATCTAGAACCTTGGCGTACACACCAGGATAATTGGGAGAAGCGCAACCATAACCCCACGACACAATGCCGATCTGTTTGCCCGTTACCTTATCAATGATGGGTCCACCACTGTCACCTTGGCAACTATCCTTCTCACTGCGACCGGCGCAGACCATGCGATTCGTAATTTGTTCATTAGGATAAGCGGCTTTGCACTTCTCATGACTGTATACATCAAGCTCGACTTCACGAAGGAATCTGGACGTTGATCCACCACTGGATGTCGTACCCCAACCCATTACAATGGCGTTCGATCCGTCCTGTAGCAAGGAGATTTCCCCCTCACCATTGTCAAGCTCAACGGGCTTGTACGTAGAGCTTCTATCCAATCGCAACATCATATAGTCATAGTCGATGGTCATTCGATTATAGTCCGGGTGGGGAACTTCCTCGGCAATGCTAAAGGTCTCGTATGTTTCCGTATTATTTTTCAAGTCGTAACGCCCGATTTCCACCTTCGTGATGAAGCCTTTGCAATGCGCAGCACATAGCAACACATTGGGTGCAACCAGGGAAGCACCGCAGCCAAACGCACGCGTCATGTATGGATAACGGTTGGTTGGAAAAACTACATCACCTCCGACGATCTTGAGTACCCCATCATTCTCGTCGACTAGTGCTTGGACGAGCTGGTTCATAGGGGTTACTTTATTAAGAACTACATCACCTCCGACGATCTTGGGCACCCCATCATTCTCGTCGACTTGTTGTGCTTGGACGACCTGGTTCATATGATTGTGTTCAACTTTGGGTTTGTTTGAACCTTTGCTTTTTTTAAGTTTTCTTTCGTCGCCATGATCTTTTGCAGCACTGACAGCATGCACGGTGCTTTTCGCGAGGAAAAGCATAATAGCTAAAATGGATAGTTTCATGATGTCAAATCAGTTTTTGGTTCCTCGTTTTAAGTGCGGCAGCAGTGTGAATATTGCAGAGCAAGTGAGAGAGTCTGAACGCTACAGTTTCAGTTGTCTAGCGAAAAGAAATTTCAATCAATCATGGTTTCAAATTTTACAGGATCAGAAAGAAAATCATGGTTGGATGCACCTGTGGCATTTCGCACCCTGTTGTTGATGATGTGCCAGAAAGAAGGCCAATCGCCGATAATTTAGATCTAACAGGTATAGGTAGTACAACCAACCAACCCGTGGCGTGCCGTAGCATAATAACCGCAGTATCGAACGTCTGTTGCAATTTTTATAGGCATGGTATTCTTTGGTCGGATGGAAGTACAAGGTATGCGAGTACGAGGTGTCGCATGAGAAACAAGACCGGTTTGAAGGTTTGAGGTATGAAGAGGTACTAAGTAGGTACCAGTGATTCCAAAACTTTCTAAAATAGATACCAAGTTTGATGGTATCTATTCTGAGAATCCGTTCGGAATCACGAGGAATGCAGTACAGTAGATGTTGTCATTCCGATCTCGCACACCACATTCTCGCTTGCGCTTGATTTCCCTGAAACCCTCTATCGATCGTCTACTGTATGTACTGTAGGTCGACGGGATTGAATTTCACCACGTGGCGAGCATCAGCAGGAACCCATAGATACAGTCATCCATTTACCTATTCCGTCAATACTTATTGGACCGACAAGTCTGGTGATTGATGGCTAGCAAGCGCATTGTGGATCGATGGATTCGTTTGCGAATTGAAATTGGTCGCATGGTGTTTGAGTATCAAAGCGGGGTGTCGTGTCCTCTGTGAAATTATTTCTGGTATCCATGACTAGTAGGTACTGAACTCTCAGCCACCCGCTGGATTTCTGCAGATCAGTGATCAGAACAAGACCCAAGAGTAACCTGAATTTCAAAAGAAATTGTGACGGTACACCACTACTTCACTTCATACTGCCATTGATACACAGATATATTTTATTGTAGCTGCGAAAGTTCAAAACAAACGAAAATAATGAGCGAACCTTCACTAACAGCATCAATTTTCGGGAGCGAAGACAAGTCTGCAAAAAGTAGCTCTTCACTATCAGCATCAATTTTCGGGAGCGAAGACAAGTCTGCAAAAAGTAGCTCTTCACTTTCCAACCTATTCGGTGCTTCAACTAAGCTTCCACAGACACCCAGCAATTTGAATTTCACAGAGCCACCAGAAGATCGTGAGAAAAGGGAACGCCAAGAGGAGAAGAGGAGAAAACGAAAGATTAAAAATTCCAAGGCTGAAGAAAATGCAAAACAAGATGGCGAGACTGATGCTAAACCTACAAACGAGGATGAAGAACTAACTATTTTCGTTGGTAATCTCCCAGAGAATGTCGACAGAAAGGGGCTTGCATCAATGTTCAAGTCGTGTGGTAAAATCAAGAGCACAAGAATTCGTTCGATTGCAACGGCTGGCGTTAAGGTAGCTCCTGAACATGCTGGGAATCAGGTACGTTCTAAAACCAGTTGTCAAAATTAAGAGACTTCTCTTGCCATCTTGAATCTGATCTCACCAAAATTTTAATACAGAACTTAGTAAAGAAAATTTCGGTGAATACGAATAAGATTTTGAAAGATGCACCGAAAAAGAATGGGCAGGGATATGTTGTCTTTGAGGAGAAGGAATCTGTAGAAAAGGCTTTGGAAATGAATAACACTCCGGTTCCAAACTCACAGGGACTTATGTTTCGTGTTGATAGAGCAAAACCCACTCTTGACTCCGCTAGATCTGTTTTTGTTGGAAATTTGCCCTACAAGGCATGTGAAATGACTGTACGGGACCATTTTAAAACTGGGTGCGGTTTTGAGGATGATGTTATTGAGAATGTACGGGTTGTTCGTGACCCTGCTACACAAAAATGCAAAGGGTTTGGATATGTTTTACTGAAGGACAAAAGTTATATACCATATGCGCTTGATATGCATGAATCAAAGTATAAGAATAAGGAGATACGTGTTCAAGTGTGTGGTAAAAGATTTAAAGGAAGGAAAGGAGTGGCTAAGGAACAACCTGTTGAAACTAGTGGAGCCTTCAGAAGAGTGCTCAAGAACGCAGCAAAGAAAAGCACGACGCGATCACTGGCTGGAAAAGAAAAGAAGAAACGAGGTGTTAAGAAAGTGGGCGCTCATAAGTCTGGCAATACTGGAATTAGTAAACGTCAAGCTTCTGAAAAGAAGTTTGGCAAAAGAGTTAAAAAGATACAAAAGCGTATGGAAAAAGGAATGGGCAAAGCGAAGAAATAAAAAGATTCTACAAAAGAATTTGAAATTTGACACCTTGCAATAATTTCAAATTGTATAAGCTAATTATCGTGTTCCCACAACACCTCGCCAGTGAGCGCACTGGGTGCGCCCATTTGGTGCAGTTGAAACTGTTTCATCCACAGTATACAAGGTCTTATCTTTGCTGAGTAATTTGATCTCCAAACTATCACAGCATATGCAAATCTTTTGCTTCAATAAATTGCGCATTACCCTCGGTAATTCAGCAAATTCACGCTTACAGAAACGATCATTGACGACAGGATGTCCAAGTTTTCTTAGCACAAATGAGATTACATTTGAGAGCCTACCCGAGTCATGGGCTGACCAAACTTCCAATGTTGAGAGACTGGTTGACGATTTATTAATACACGTACTGAAAGTATCAATGCATTTGATCAATAACGATTCGTTTAGGTCCAGTTGAGAGGATGTTGCTAAAATGTCACTGTTGCTATAGTCGGGGTTTTCTGTATTGTCTGTAGTTTCATCCGTGGCAACCTTGGAATCGCCGATCTTTCTCCGTTTCCAATTCCGTGGGCCAGAACTCGGCAACTTGACATATATTCCTTCTCTCCATTCCGGCACCGCACCATGGATGAGCATATTAAATTTATACGTTATCTCGAGGTCAAGATCGGCATATTTTGGGGATGACGATGCAACAAGAACACAAAGCCCCCCACAACCAGTTTCTAACTTTGATACAGCGGTACAAAGCAATCCTGTCGGTGCCGAAGATGGATTTAGAATTGATTGAACAATCATTTCAAGAGTGTTTGGTGCGAAAGATCCCACCACACGGATACCAACCGGCTTGTAGGCAACAATAAGATTGGCTGGTGCCCTGTCATCTTCTATCGGTATGTTCTTCAGTATTCTCACTCCGTAGTGATTATTCGCAGGCTGAGAGCAAATCTTTGCTTGCTGCAGTGGATGAATCAGCGTAATCACATCATTCTCTTTCACGATGCGACCATCGTCCGTGACCATATTACTATTGACAAAGATTCTTCCAGATTTGATGACATCTTTGCATTGCTTCTTCGATTTCATATATTTGGAAAGAGGAAAGTCTTCTTGACGACATAGCCATTTAATCCGATTGGAATCGAAACGGAGCTGAACTGTAGCCTCCATCAATACCGATGTATCGTTTAGCCTCACAGGGCTACCTACAGCCGTCGTTTCATGTATTGAGGATTTGAATTGCTCATTCTGTTCTGGTGGTAATACCGGTGCGATCTTTTGATGCAAGAACTCCCCTGTCATTATGTCCGGCATTGCTGGGGCTTCAAGATGTCTATGCATTGCAGAATCGTCAGAGAAACAAACTCCACAAATTATGCATTCGCAGTCTTTTCCTTCTGTGGTTATCCCGTGTTTTTCATTATTCAATGTGAAGATAAAGTTCACACTTTGATGAACTGCCATATCAGCAACATTACCACCGTACAAATCCCCTCCTGTTCTCCTGTGACTATACCCATATCGCCCTAGAGAATGTTTCGAACCCAGCTTTCCATTGCGATATTTTCTTTTACAAGGGTAGTGTGTTTGTACATCGGCTGCAATCATCTTACAATCTTTTTCAAAGAGCCATTTTTGTAGAGGTGGCGTCGTTCCTACTTGAGAAAGGCTCCTCAGTCCATTACGGCTTGCGGCGCCCATTACGTTCCAGGTAGTGGGCTGTGATCCACACAAGCAAACATGTATTCTGCCATTTTCAGTCAATATGCCCTTTGCGGAATGGAAGTAATGGCATAATAGTACGTGATGTCGTTGAGCATGGTGTTTTTCAGAAATGTGGAGAGTTGCATCACCCAAATGAGGATGGTTGAACATGACGATGTCGTATTTTTGTGTTTGAAGGGTCATGGAATCATCCAATCTGGTTGCATCTACTGAATATAGGATTTCTTCGTTCCAAAAATCGCAGAATTCCTTCATAATCGCTGCTGTGTTTGAGTACGTGCGCAATAATTCAGCTGGGGTTTCGACGAGAGTGGAAGCTGTAACGCTTATTTTTGGATATGCCCTTTTCAGGGCGAGGCTGAAGGAAAGATCGCCGTCTCCCACCGTTAAGATCCGATAAGGTGTCGCATTGCTTTCATTGGCAGATTTCATGCTTCTATCTACTAGCTATGACTAGATATCACCAAGTGTTAGTTAAAGGGTCAAGGAGTAGTGTATGATAGGGAGTAACTTGGAACTTGTGGGTGAAGGGTCAAGGGTCAAGGGTCAATCAAGGATCAAGCAAGGAGGGTCAAAAGAGTTGTCAAAAGAAATTTGAAAATCTGGACATTATTAACGGTTTACCGTTAGCTCCGTTGCAGAATGAATTCTAAATCAAAATAGTCGGTCAGCAATACTCCTCGTAGTCCACATCACACATCACTGATTGTACTGCACTACGAGTACACTAAATCACTCATACATACTTTTACCTCACACCATTTTCTTATCTCATACCAGATAACAAGTACACGTACCTGGTACCAATCCAGAACATCTATCAACAACTGAATCTGTCATGCTGTTGAATCTAGTCTTAGTCTTGGCGCTCCTTTCTGCAGCATTGGCGTTCCAAGTTCCAACAACAATCTCGAGAGGAAAATTGACTCTCGTTCATGGACAGCAGGGCCGTCACAGAATAACATTATCAAGCACTAAAAGTGCTCATCATCTGCAGCACCGTCAACATTTCGGAGATACATCCTTGCAAAGTAAAAACAATGAGGATGATGAATTCGAAAAAGAGGATGAGAAAATGTCCATCCCACAACTCAATATATTTGAATCAATATGGGAAAGTCCATTTTTCTCCGTATTCCTTTTCTGGGTCCCCTTTGTTGCCAACGAGAAGTTGCGACGCCGCTTCGCTAACTTTGTCTCGGCATATCTCGACTTAAGGATCGCGATCCCAGTGTCTATTGTTGGAATCGTGGGGGCAGTAATATATGTTTCGTATCAGAATAGGCTTCTCGATATTGAACTTGCAAGCAACACAACTGAAGAGTCATTGAGAATACTGAGGGAAGTACGGAAGGCCCAGATGACAGCTAGTGGGGGGAAGAGCGTTGAAAGGGAATTTGAAATGGCATTGGAAAATTATGATTATACGCTGCGGGAAGAACTGAAGTTGCGTTATACTTTTGCTATGTTGCCTTTGAAGGTTCCTGATGCACCTGAAGGTCCTGATAGAGCAGCTGCAAAGCAATTCCTGGGGATGGAGATTGATGATGCGGGGGACTTGGTTCTTTAGCACAAAAGAGTACTTCTGAAATTCACCAGTGACACAAATCATTTCATGCAATGTAGTCAAGCTAGCCGGTCGAGCTGCTTCTTGATATTGTTTCAGGGCCTAGTACAACTCTCCAGTTAATGATGGTTGTTACATCGTCGTTTCAATAGAAATGTGAAAAATAAGATGCCCTCACGTGGTGTATGGTTAAAAATTAAAAATTGATTTAGACCATTTTCGCCCGACAAAGTAACAGATAACAGATTTAAAAAAAACACTTCTTTTCTTACGCTCGGGCGCTACACCAAGTGTAATTTGGAATTTCCTGTGATTTGGTGTTTGCATGAACAATTTCTTTTCCTTTTCCCTCCTCCCAATGGTGGGCACAAGAACCCACATATTTGTGAGGACAAAGGCCATGGCTAAGGTGCTACCTCATGCCATTTGACGACGATCTCATCAATGCTCGTTAAGTAATTCACCTTCAGTTCCCTATTAATTACAAAGAAGGTTGCAAATGATGGCAGATCCAAGACAGTGCTGTGATTCAATCGTGACTAAAGAATCACTAAAAGTACTGAGGGAATTACGGAGTGCCCAGGCGTCAGCTATGAAGGGAGGGAGATTATTGGAAAAAGAGTTTGAAATAACGTGCCTTTTCAGGTTCCTAATGCACCTGGAAGGTCCTGATAGTTTGCTGATAGATAGAGCAGCAGCAAAGGAATTCCTGGTGGTGGAGATTAATGAGGGAGGGAACTCAGTAGAGCAGTAGCACAACAATTCCTGGGGATGCGGGGGACTTCGTTCATTTCCTCGGAAGTAATACTCTTGAGAATTCTATCGGTGAGCCCGTCGACCTGCATCATAAAATTGTTTCAAGGTCTATTCGTACGTGTACAACTTTTACTTTCATTCAAATAGAAAGATGAGGAATAAATTGCACTAGATATATTATATGATGCTGTAATAGTAGATTTTGCTAATGCATTGTATGATGTAGAGGTACATGCTCAAAGAGCAACACCTAAACATATTCATGATTCGGATTATTCGTTTGCAGCTGCTTCATAGACAGAAAGAACTGCTTTAAAGAGTAATTTCTTGGTGGCAGAGTCGATCCGGGGATCCTTTCGAGCTGATAGGAGCAAACGTTCTGTATTGATGCGGAGTAAAGACACACGACCATTTTCCGTTGTCAGTATTTGAGGATCTGATTTTTCAAAGATTGCTTTCTGTTTGAAGTCCAGCCCATAGCCATCTACGAGTTCCTTGATAGAAGACAGGTCCCCAATGATCTCGTGTGAATATCTTCCATTCCTTTGTCCATAAACTTTAGAATCGTGTTGGATACTTGGATTCTCTCGGATTTTACTGGTGACTGGACCTCGATACGTAATCAACAAATTTTCTTTTGTTTCAATCAGAGTTGAATTATGTTGGATATCTATCCACTCGAAAGATCCGTTGGAGACAAGAAACTTGAATTGGAACCATGTAAACCCTACTGAGCGAAACAAACTAGAGTAAATTCTTCGATCTTGAAAAGATACCTTTTGGCTAGCAGAGAGAATCAATGGCACGAAAATCTTGACAAAGTTATAACTTGCAAGCGTCAACATGGAGGACTGAAAGAAGATCTCATCCACTGTCATTGCTTCATCTGGAATGTAATCTGAAAGGATAGAAAAGATCCTACCGCAAAGAACAAAAAGCCTAAAAACGATTGTGTCCGGCGCAAAGATGGTTGCAACATCGAGGATCAGGTGCGCTAGATCAGCAAACACCTCGGCTTCTAGAATGTGTTGACTGGTGGAACCAATTGCATTGGATGTTGATTCGATTGTACCAGTACTAGATTCCATTGGAACAATGTACAATTGTCTTTCAGATCCGGGGCGAAGTTCCTTGGTTTCTAGTTTCAAATAATTGTTGTAAATCGAGGTGGCAGCTCCCGCACCTGTTTCTCGAGACGATGCAAATACTTGCTTGGTTGTTTTTAGAAAGGCAGCGGGGACGCTGGTAGAGGTTCGTACACTGAATACGGCCAAGAGCAGCAGAGCGAGAGATTCCTTCATGATGGTGTGTTGAACTTTCTATTCTTCTTACAACTTTGGATGGAGTGAGTCAGTCTTTGGGTGTAATTAATTAAAAAATGAATGGAATGTTTCTTGTTGTTGGTGGTATGGTCGGTGGCTGAAAGCAAAAAATGACGGAGTCGAGGTTTACGGTGGAACACAATGGAATCGAGTCGAACAAGCGTCATCTAAAAATCCCCAAGAAAGGCCATTTCGTCACCATGAACTTTCTATTTATTCCTTTTGTTACTTCTTGGATGGATGGAGAGTCCTTGCTTGGGTGTTCCTCTGACTTTGGATGGGACCCAGTTGAAATCCTTGGGTGTACTACAATCGAATCTACTAGGTACCTCCAGCACAGGTCCAAAATCTCAGGCTCTAAATTTGTACAAGTAGTGGCATAAGTTTCAAATTGATAGAGGAGAGAAAGGCTTTGATTTGAGCTATCAATACCAGGAATTTCATCGACGATGTGCAAAAACAACACTGGACACTACTGGACACCAGTCACGGACATTTTACTATAGGAACTAAAAAATAATCGAATACAGAATATATTTTCATCGAATACGAAATTATTTCTTTATCTCCAGAGTAGGGTGTATGTTGTTTCGGATAAAAATGATTGAAAGATCTTGGGGCGGGCGGGTGGAAAAGGATGATGATGATGATGAGCGATGTGAGTAAAAATGTGGCATGTGTAATAACGTAAAAAACATCAATCACTACTCCATTCTATTATCACACTGAGGATCGGTATCTATCATACAGTTTGGAATTAGAAAATTCCACATCAAACCCTACATCATTTTGAATTTCACCACACGCAATAATCAGGTTTTCACATGTCAGGAGAAACACAAAACAATGCTCAAGGAATCCACAATAAAGCAGCGACAAATTCGTATTTGGAACTAAGAAAAGCAAAGATTGAACGGAACGCAAAAGTATTGGCTTCGTTGGGACTATCAGAATCAACGCCAAAGAAACATGTCAATAATAAAAAGTCAAAGAGCGGCGCAGTAAAGACGTTAGAAGTTCGGACGCGGAGGTCGTCTCGTCTTAGGAATATTACAGGTGACGACCTTCAGAGTCAGACCGCGTCAGATACAAGTGTGAAACAAGCTGATGCTACCACGGATCTAATAGAGGTCAATAAGCCGAGACGAATCCAGAAAAGACCACGAGAAGAGTCAACGCCAAGGACATATGTACAAAGCGAAGCGAAACCAGGGACTACTCGAGCAACCAATATCGATATCAAGCAGACGCTATATGGTCATTTTGATTATCCAGTTTTCGTTGGTAGACGGCTTGCAAGTACAGGGAAAGCAGCAGTTGTGGAGCATGCAAATTTCATGTGTGGGAATGAACCTGGTATAGGATTCAATAAATATAGTGGAGTCTGTGAATTTCAGAATGAAGCGCTATTTCTCTGGGTCAATATCGGAGTTCCTGATGCGGACGTAAGGAATGAATTTCTAAATGGTGGGAAACAGGTGAGCAATCTGGTACCGTGCACATTGGTAGATGCAAGGATCCTTTTAATATGCGTCTAATCCTTGTTTTAATTGACAAAATAGATTACATGGTTTGGGGGTTCTCGAATGCGTGAAGAGTCTCCCGTCATTCAAAAGCTCATATCCATCGGAAAGAAAGCCTCTTCGGGAAACTTACCAGATTCTTGTGGAATTGTTCTTTGGTGTCGTATGCACAACAAAACCTCAAAGGGAATTTTTGAACCATATGCATGCTTAGGAAGATTAGGGTACCACGCCCATGAGGCTGGGTCTCCCGTAAAGTTCATTTGGGATTTATTAGATGCTGACATTTTGATGAACACATCTGAAGGTAACAAAGGGAAGGCGTCATTGTTTCAGCAAATCATTGAGCGAACTCAACATTGAAGTCTTCATTTGTCTGATGAACTTGTCAAATGGGCATCATAACCTGTCAAACTACACTTTGACCAGAAACGCAAGGAGGTTCCTCTCAATGTTTTGGTGGTTGCACAGGATTCTAAACTAACAGAACAAGTTTAAAAAGATACGTGGTTCGTAATGACTTTCAATGCGCTAAGTTTCAATGCGCTAAAGTATGATCAAACGGAATACAAACAGTAGAGGAATGTCCTTTAATGGTAAATCGTCCGCAGAATTCCGTTTCTTAATTTTATTCTGATGTAAATATCTCCATTGATTCATCATTCAATGATCAATCATTTCTTGTGTCATACTACTGTTAAAATCCATCCGGATGTCATGACGCAACGGAGCAGAAATTTGTGCGTCTATTGCCGATCAAACGGCCAAGTTCACGATATAATACACGGGTATGTGCACTGACGTTATTTTTTATAACTATGAAACTATGAACTTGGCATCATCAAATTTTGGTTACCGTTTTTCTGTCATGAACCATGCGCATGCATAAAGTCTATTCGATCTTCTTTTCTGCAGCTACAGGTTTATTTTGCAAGGCATTCAAATGAGGCATGACAAAAGGCTTGATTGCTTTAGAATAAACCAATTGGGCACCCTTGAACTTGGGATGATACAACCAAATGAAAAAGAAAACCTTGAAAACGAAATAGAATGGAATGTAATCGGTCATGAATGTGAAAACAGTCTCTAAAATCGATGCAGCGGAGAACACTACCCAATAAGTGAGCCATTGAATGTGATCGGTAGTTTCTGAGGAGTCGATAGACTTGAACGACATGTACGCAGGATATACAAAAGACACGAGATCGGTCACGAGCTTTGCGCCTCCAAGAGCAAAAATTACACTTGAAACAAGTGTGAGTCCACAGAGGAAGAAATACACTTTGCTGTATCCAGTTTGTCCTTCAATTTGCTTCAATTTCTCTGGAGAAGTGATAAGAAACAAGGTGTTCGTTAGCATCGATCGAAATGAGGAAAAATGACATTGAATAACTTTGCACATTGAGACATTCAATATTGTAAAAAGAATCTGGTTGAAAGTGGTGCCGTTGCTGCTTATACAGTTTGCCGTCTGGATCGTGTTCGCAATACGAAAATCAAGGCTTCCCAGCCCCGGGAAAGAATGTCGATTTTTTGAGAACACATCAGAAAAAATCCAGCGGAGCCGAACTCCACGAAAAGGTGATGTGCCATCACCAACAGTCAGATCTTCAACTCACCATATTGACACAAGGTAGGGTACTTTGCCATGAAGGCGTCGACCTTGGTGATTGCAGCAGATACTTGGGGAGGGAGAGTCATTGTTCGGGGGTAAGTAAGGATATGGGAATTCTGATTATGATGTTTACATGTCGATCATTTTTCCTTTTTTTTCAAACACCCTTGAAACACCCTCGAAATCTAGAAAGCAGCACCACTCGTTTTGAAAAAGCAACGGTTTGCTGGTGGCGTAAGCTTGAGTCAGAAAAGGGAAGGATAAAAGAAGGAAAAAGAATTCAATATTCAAATAATGTCATTAATGACGTCACACATAACGACCAAAAGAGTTATTTCTCACAAAATAATTTGAATTTTATACACTTTTCATCAGCATGATGAAAAATGCGTCACCGATGCCCGCTCGCCCGAGGCCGATGTGAGTGAGGAGTGAGATGAGATGAATGCACAATTGGATCTCGATTGGATCATAGTTATTATTCAACACCTTTATCTTCAGACTGACTAACTGACTGGCTCCAATCATCTTCTCTATTGCAATGTCAAAGCAAGGCCTACAACATTCAGGTAAAATCCATGTTGAAAAAATCACTTGATCTACTTTAGCATTGCTTGTAGTCTAATGGCACACTACTGGCACTGATTTAATCCTGAACATTATCTACTAACATTTTCTGAATTTCGGCACTCTGAAAGCAAAGGTGAACTCGGGTGTATCCTACGATGAGTCATTGGTTGCAACTCAACTAAAACCAAGCATTTATGAAAGGATAGGAAAAGAAGACGGATTCATAAAATTGTCCCAACTATTTTACGACAGGGTTTTCGACGACAAGGACGCAAGTTGGTTCCTCAACATATTTTCTTCGTCCACCAAACAAGAAGCTGTAGAGAATCAGTATCGTTTCTTTGTTCAGACTTTTGGTGGTCCTGATCTTTACAGGCAAAAGAAGGGTAAATACACGAGATTAGCAGGGAGGCATGCGAATTATAATATTGGGACTCAAGCTGCAAACCGATGGGTAGAGCACATGGAAGCAGCATTAGATGATCATCCTGTGCTTAAGGAGGATGATGAAGCTAAACAACATTTGAAAAAATATTTCTCATACACAGCCCATTATATTGTGGCTGCGATGGAGTACATGAGGAAAGATCAATTGAGTGGAGGGACGGAAATGGATGCAGGCAGAGTCTGGTGATTTATTCAATCGCTTGTACGGTACATCAAAATAACCCTTAATTTAACTTTACTGGTACGTGTACGTGTAGTGTACGTGTAGTGTACATTTTTAAAAACATTAATAACTAACATTTCGCTGCTGTCGCTGTCGCTCTCTCCGTGCAAGTCTTTCCCTGCGAGTCATGATCCGGTCGCCCGATGCCGGGGAGGGTGCAGGTTTGACTGTTCTCGCCCCAGTCTCTGGGGTTGGAGGTCTCCGTCTATTAATTGTGGTTGGAGGTGGTGTGCCGTCCATCGTTGTCTCACGATTACTTCTTATTCTGTGTTGTCTCATTGATCTTGCCCTTTCACGCATTGTCTGCGCGCTTGGGCTGGAATGGGAAATCGATTCCTTTGCATCATTGTTTTTTATGGATGCCGAATTACTGCTGTCGTGGGAGGTAGACATATTGCGTTCGACAATATGGAATGGCGCAGCTTCCTCCTCAGATTGGGACTGATTGCTCCGTTCAGTAAGCGTGAAAGAGGGTACAAGGTTTTCATCGTACTCTTCCCTGGAATCATCACTGTTCATCTTTTCATGGCCTGAAGCAACTTCCATTTCGTCAAAAGTATGAGGTTCACTGGCGCTAGAGAAATTCGATATGGAGCTTTTGACACTGACATTCGATCTACTTGTGTGTTCAAATTCTTCTGCTGGTTGGTGTTGAATTGTGTCAGCACTTCCAGTGCTGGCAGAGCTAGCATTAGAATTAATATAGTTCTCATTATCTTCTCTGTTTTCCGGAACAACTGGTTGAGCCATTATAACAGCATTGATGTGAGGTTGCATTGACGATGCGCGAAGTGGTTTTTCACTTCTTGTCGATGCGATGTGAGGTTGCATTGACGATGCGCGAAGTGGTCTTTCACTTCGTCTCGGTGTGTCTTGATCTGCTGAAGTCTTGCTAAAGGTACTATCTCTACTTCTAACACTGGGAGATTGACTACGGATAGGAGTTCTTTGTTTCTTGCCGTTTTGCTTCGCCTTCTCTCTTTCTAGCTTCAGCACCTCTTCTTTAGCTGACATGAAATTCTTCGTAAAAAGACAAATAATTTTGAACAGTTCATGAGGGTGCATCTTCTTGTTGTCGTCCACGCCAAAATATTCGAGCACCAATCTAAACTTGGATCTCGTGATCTCCACACTCTCACGTAGAGCAGAAATGATCTTTATAGCTTGAAGCGTAAAAATTCCAATTCGTGTAGATCTCAAAGCCTCTACCTCTTCTTCGAGTGACATGGAATCTTGACTCATTTCATCATCTTCGCCTTTATTTCTCTTCCGGGAAGAACGTCGTCTCTTGCCGAAAACTTCGTGGAGAGCAATCTTTCTTACATTCTCCAACTGATTTTCTACTTCCTCTAAATCTGTTTCGATTTGGTCCCAATAGATTTTGTCAGATTTAAGTACAGACGATAGATCATCTTTGAAACTTGTCAAAGAATCATTATGCCTCAGAACAACGAGGACAATATAATGAAGGAAAGTTGTCTTCTTGTCAAATGCCTTGGCTTGATTGAGTTTCAGGAGAGATTCTATAGTGAAGGCGCCTGCCTTGCCCTTGTTCGTAGGACCTGCGGTATTCAATCTATTTCCAATGTTAAGGACAATACCAAGAAGTTTCCTGAGTTTGGTGGATTCCTTCAGTTCGTCACAAGATTTTTCTACCAGAACAACATCAGATTCCAAGTCTGATACGCATTGGCGAAACTGAAGCTTGAACAATAATGCACGGACTTTCTCCCGGGAGTGCTTGACAGTCATCATAGCAACCATGAACTTTTCACACTCGCAGAGATCATCGAAAGCGTCTGCTGAATCTTTATCGGATGATGTCATATATTTCCGCAATGATTGTTTCTCTTGTTTTGTCGGGATGTATTCAAGAATACCCTGGACTTGCTCTATGCTCATAACTTTGTCGTTGATAGTATCTATTGCTACAGCCATCTCTTCGTAGGTGATCTTTAGCCGTGCAAGAACAATACCACCATTATTTGCCCGTTTTGGATCAATAACTTTCACCGCTTTTGATTTGCTCGCGTTCGTGTCAACAGCTAATGCCTGTCCAGCTTCAGCTTGAAAGAGCTCTGCAAATTCACTTTCATCGATCTCTATATCCTCTATATCAGGATCTTGGTTCACAAGAGCCCACACAGATGTTGATTTCACCTGGCGAAGAGTATCCCAATGTACACGAGTGCGTCGATATTTGTCTTTCGGTAACGGCTCGAATTTTTTCGCCTCTTGATTGCTCCCATTCGTTGCGGGGGCATTATGATCACCATCCAATACGGACGGATCTTCTCCATCTCTCGCCATCGCATTCTTTATAGCGCCCATTGGCAAACCCATCTTCATCATTTTAAAGTATTTTGCGTATTTCGGGTCTTCTTTCAGAGGAATACCAGAGCTATTGGTGCCAGCCGGCAGGTTGTGATCGCAATCCATGATGGCTGGATCTTCTCCGTCTCTCGCCATCGCATTCTGCACAGCGCCCATTGGAAGCCCCATCTTCAACATTTTAAAGTATTTCGTGAATAATGGATCATCCTTAAGCGCTACGCGGCCATTCATTTGTGTAGGCTTGATCTCTGGCTCTGGTACAACAGTTGCGCTTGGAGTTGCCTTGGAAACCTCCTCTGTTTGTGAGGAGGGGTTCATCATTGCAGAGCGTTGGGCAAACAATGCTGCGACGTTGTTCATTGAAGATGTCTTTGTCTCTTCAACGAACAAGTCTTCGTTATCATCATCATCCTCTTCCAAGGGACTCTTTGAAATCGAAACATTTGATGGTGCTGGTGCTGGAGCGAGCGCTGAGGTCCGTATCCGACCCGGATCTTCCAATTCGTTTGTTTGAGGCAGTAATAGTTGGGCTCGTGCTGCGAACATTGCTGCTACAGGATGAGCTGCAACTCCTGGTACAATTGCTTGGGCAGGTGGTTTCACCTCCTTTGCCCGCGCTGCGAACATTGCGGCAACGGGATGAGCTACGTTATTTCTTTCCCCAGATACAGTAGCTTGGATAGGTGATTCCACCTCATTTGCCCGCGCTGCGAACATTGCGGCTACAGGATGAGCTGTACTGTCTCTCTCCCTTGATACATTGGGTTGGATTTCAACTTTGTCCCCCCGCGCTGCGAGCATGGCGGCTACAGGATGAGCTGGACTATTTTCCAATTGGGGCGATGACTTCATCTCCTTCTTTGATTTATTTTCTGTCTCCCATCTCGATGAATTTTCTACTGATCTCGTATGCAACTGGGAATCAGCGTTGTAATCATTATCCATTAACATGGGATTTTGATTCGCGTGAGACGATAGAGGAGGTGTAGAGTGAGATTTACTCTCTCTAAATTCCTTAGAAATGTCATTTTGAATATAGGTTCTTTGAGGCTTTCTGTATGGTGAACCTTGTTGAACAAATTCATGTGAGGGCGTCGTCTCCAAAAACTCATCACTGGATTGAGGAACAACTTCGTGCTCTTCATCGTCCGATTGCGGACGCGTTTTATCGTGTTCTACGCGCGGAGCCGGGGTGCTGACCTTCCTGAGTTTGATGTTTGATAGAAAGTTCGGGCTTTCCTTGGGGGGGGGCGAATCCCTAGGCTGCACGTGTCGTAGAGGCACTGTGGGTGCAGAAGTCTTAAATGCATCATAGTCCGGTCGAAAAATAGGGCTCTGTGTTTTACGCAATTGTACTTTTTCTGGTGGTAAAGGTAATCGGTAACCAATTATTTGATGTGATTTCTTCGAATTGGAGGAGGGGGTATTGATTGCTTTAACTTCGTGATCTTCAGATGTAAAGGAATTGGAAGAATCTCCACCACCACGACTAGATTCATCCATCGTCAAGTGATTAAAGAGGGTTGGCTTCGGCGGTCTATACGGCAAAGGTTGATGCACGTGGGGTACTGATTGATGTACTTCAGAAGAAGGATATTCTTTATTCTTCATGTTCTGGTGTACTTCTATCTCTGCTTTCAAAGGAGGAGCGCGATCCATGACATCGGGACTTCCTTCACATTCACCAGCCCAAGCTTTTGCCCGCTTTTGACTGGACGTTACCTTCTTTCTGGATTTTGAGGTTGGGGTAAGCAATGGACTTATCAGGATCGGTGAACTTCTCTCAGCAGCCCATGACTGCGCTCGCTTTTGACTTTCAGACGCATTGTGATTTAAGCGTGGGGGCGACTGCTTTCTCGGTATAAATTCCGTGGGCGCTTCTCGCGAAGAACCGGTCTCTTGCGACGAAATTGTTTGTTGGTCTTCAACCTTGTCCAATGTGTTCCATGCCATAAACTCATCCGATGGATTTTCCGACAAT
>Ga0115005_10001722_pt1 | contig 17491 bp, 12 predicted proteins | sample ArcOceMetagenome_FD_87163 | JGI IMG/M metagenome (GOLD analysis project Ga0115005, IMG submission 87163) | Marine eukaryotic phytoplankton communities from Arctic Ocean - Arctic Ocean - Greenland ARC118M Metagenome | ecosystem: Environmental > Aquatic > Marine > Oceanic | place: Arctic Ocean... | reverse complement strand
GCGGTAGGTTCAAGGCCGACCATTCCATCAATTGGATCTAGACCAAATGTACCTGCGGTAGGTTCAAGGCCAGCCATTCCATCAATTGGATCTAGACCAAATGTACCTGCGGTAGGTTCAAGGCCAGCCATTCCATCAATTGGATCTAGACCAAATATACCTGCGGTAGATTCAAGGCCGACCATTCCATCAATTGGATCTAGACCAAATATACCTGCGGTAGGGTCAAGGCCAGCCATTCCATCGGCTGGCACATCAAAACCACAACCCCCAGTTGCAAAGATTGGCGACAGTGAGAAAAAAGTGATGGTTACAAAAATTAAAAGCCCCTCTCCTCTCTTCATTCTTTATGGTTCGGCCACTGGAAATTCGGAGCAGATTGCAAAGAATCTTTCAGTTGAATATAACAAAATGCTGACTTCAAACAAGGATGGATGTTACTTCCCTGAAGTTATTTGTTGCGAACTCGACCAATACAAAAAGAAATGCATCAAAATTTGGGAGGACGACGCTGGGCTCAATAACGATTTTAATCAAAAACACGGAGTTTTGATTGTTACTTCCACTACTGGGAATGGTGAGTTTCCCGAGAATGCATCGAGATTTACGAGATACGTCAAACGAAAGACTACAGTTGAAACCATGCCATTCAAACATGTTGCCTACGCAGTGCTTGGTTTAGGTGATACAAACTATGACCAGTTCTGTGAAGCTGGAAAATTAATTGATAGAAAATTAAATGATCTAGGCGGAACCAGGATTAAGGACATTGCATGTGCCGACGAAGGGACCGGACTAGAGCAAGTGGTTGATCCGTGGATCAAAAATATTATTTTTGTGGTGAGCGAAGGTTGCCAAGGAAAGCAAAGACCGCAGGATGACAAGAAATCTTCCGGTAAAGCCGAGGAAGAAAAGAGTTCTGACAACCTTCCAACATCAAAGTCTAGCGTTGCCCAGACAAATCCATTGGTTGAAAGTAGTTCTCACCTGAAATGCACCATGTCTGAAACAGGAGTATCGGTCATTACTAAACTTCTTGGAAATAACGTGATACCCGCAGTAGACGTCTCGCTGCTTCCATCACTTGGGACGAGTCTTTCGTCTTGTCAACTCTTTCAGGAAGATGAAACATTGGAAAGAAAGTCATCTCGTGGTTTATCACTTTCAGAAATGGAAAAACTTACAGTTTCGTCTGCCAGTTCCAGCAATATTCATTATACGTTAAATGACCCATTTGAGAGTACCATTGTTGGAGCGAGATATTTGACCCAGACAAACTTGAAAGGCGCGAAACTAGCATGTGATGCACTAGACTGCAGAAAGACTAAAGACACGAGTAGTCGCGAGGAGGGTATTATTCGTGCAATGAAATGTTTGCAAGACAGTTTCCCGCTAGACAAACAAACTGCTAGCCAGAGAGAAGCCGAGGACAATGGGAAGCGCGTCATTGAAATGAAGTTGAGCCTCCCAGAAGATTTTACGCTTGAATATCAACCCGGTGATAGTGTCGGTCTCGTTGTTTCGAATTCAGCTGCTGCAACGAAATTCGTGCTTGATATGCTGCACAAACATCACGGCCTTGCATCTACTCAAAAGGTATCATTAGATGAAAAGAACCCCATCACAGTAGCTGCTGCGGTCAGAGATCGTATCGATTTGTGCTCTCCGATAAAGAACAAGAGACTGCTGGCATCTTTAGCACAATTTGCTTCAAATCCTGATGAAGCGAATGCTTTGAATATGCTTGCTTCCAAAGATCCTGTTGGGCAAGACTTATTTGCTCGCTACATTGACCAGCAAAGAATGTGCGCGTTGGACATTTTGACTCAATTTCCTTCTTGTCAAAGTATAACCTTGGAAGGATTACTTTCTATCCTTCCAGGCATTGCACCACGTTACTATTCTATCAGTTCAAGTCCTCTCGGTCAGAAAGACGCATCCTTGCAACTTACTGTTGCGTTCTCGGTTGTTGATTACATTACTCCTATTTTGATTCTTGCAGATGGAACCAAACTACAAAGAAGAACTGGAGGTCTAGCTACTAGATACCTTGAAGCGATGTGCGCCCCTCATTTCATTGCAGCAAGCGATATAGAAGCGAACTTTTCCATTGATCGCGTTAGGATTTTCCCAAAACCAACTGCTGAGTTTCGACTCCCAGCGAGCCTCACCACCCCAATGATTCTAATCGGCCCTGGAACAGGAGTTGCTCCTTTCATTGGGTTCTTAAAACATCGTGAAGCCCAGCTTACCGCAATGCACTCCACCAAGGCCGCCAACGTCGCGAGCGAGGGAACATGGAGAGGTGGTTTTGACCTAGAAGAAGAAGATTTATCCCTTTCAAAGAAGGATGCAAAAGGTCTTATCATGGGTGCTGATTACAGAAGCGATCAAAGGATCGGTAATATTGCTCTGTACTATGGGTGCCGCCATCAAGACCATGACTGGCTCTATCAATCTGAGATGGAATCTCTTGAGAAGTCAGGAGTAGTGAGCTTGTTGAGAATTGCGTTCTCTAGAGATAGTGAAGTGTCCAAGTGCTATGTTCAGGATAAATTGAGAAATGATGCCAAGATAATCGCGAAGATGGTCACTGAAGACAACGCTTCAATATATATTTGTGGTGATGGGAACGCGATGGCGAAGGATGTTCAAAAAGCTCTCGTAGAAATTTTTGCTGAGAACAAGTTTAGAGAAAGCAGCTCTTCTCAAGATGATGCCATTGCCAAGGCGGCGAGTTACATGGAAGGTATGAAGGCAAAGAGCAAATTGCTCCTGGACATTTGGAGTTAGTGCCATAACATCATATAATGAGCAGAATTCTTTTACAACATTCATTTGTTTCGTTTACTGATCAGTGCCTTGTAAATGAAAAAAAATGAAAGCAGGGACATACAGCAATACGAAAATACGAAAAAAGGACACATAGACTCTTTCGTTTTATTTATTAAAGCTCATCGTCTTCCTCAAGTTCAAGCCTTTTCATTGTGTCAAGACAAATATTCAATCTTGAAGAGACTGGACTCCAAGGATTCAACGAAAGGGTCTTTCTGAACGCTTGAGCTGCCTTTTTGTATTGGTTTGTGTCGCTATACACTAGTCCAAGACCTGCATGAGCTTGGTAGTGTAGCTCATTGATCTTACTTGCATTACCAGCTGCTGAAATAGATTTGGGCATGTCACCAAGCATCTGCGGAGAAAAAGGCGTTCAGCATTATAGCATCTGTAAGTAAGGAATATTGCGGAAACAAAAATTCAATGGAATGATACTCACATAGTGACAAGTTGCCTTCTTATTCCAGGCTTCCATGTATTTAGGGTCATCTTCTTCAACAATCTTGTCATAAATTCTCAAAGCGGCGACCTTGTCGCCACGTAACAAGTTGGTAATTCCATCATCTAGACTCCACCTAATTTCTTGGTCGGGATGTGCTTTCCAAAGTTCTTTGATCCCTTCATCGGCAATGAATGCATCTTCTAAGCATTCAGTATTGTGCAATAGTTGAAAGAAGTGATCCAAACAGAGCGATATGTGTTTCTCATTTATATCCGAAGATTTATCCACTCCTTCTCTCACTCCTATTAACAGTTCATTCAACGTTTTCTGGATTGCAAATTAGTTAAAAATATCAGTTTGTAAATGAAATGAAACTTTGTCTGCATTGAGATCCTTACCTGAAGCTCGTTCAAGCACGAAATAACAACATCATCGTCATCAGAGACCTTCTCAGCATGTTTAAATTTTAAATCATCGGGTGCCTTAAATTCGTACTCCCCTTCCGATGCACTCCAACCATCATCGAGAGAAACCTCAATATCCTGCTCGTTTTCAGGACAAAGCTCCAAATTTTCTTGACATACATAACGAAACGGTCTCTCTTGCCCGAACGCTTTAACTGTGTCATTCAAATCTGGTATAACGTGATAAAACGGCATACTGTTCACATCACCCTCAATATCCTGCAAACCATCCCAGTTTGAGACGTCAGCCTTGGGATAAGGATCCCATGTCACAACAACTATGTGAACACGAAAAAAATCAAGACATGATTAGTAGGATTGAATTAAATCGAGAACATAGAAAATGAATCAACTATATGCTTACCTCCACGAAAACCATACTTTTTGTGCTTCACAACCGATCCTAACGGGAAAAGAATTCGATCCTCTGCAGGACAACGATTTGTGTTAGATGTTTGGTCTGTTATTTTCACACGAGGCACATGAAAAGGCTTTTTCAACTCACTATTCTTTTCAGCCGTATGTCTTTGCCATAGCATATCGCCGACTTGAAATGAAATGTAAAACAATGCACTCATGTGTTGAATCGCCACTTTGTGCGATGAAGACATTGGGGATAATATTTTGTCGGCGACGTTCTCAACCAAGTTACCTGTAACGATCTGCTCCAACCTCTCCTCGATGTCAGGCAAAAAACACAGTTTTCGGGTCTCGGCACAAGACGAAGTGTCAAGAACAATACGATGCAATTTTGCAGCAATCTCTTTTACTCCACATAGAATGGTCTTGGCATTATCATGTTTAGCCATAATATGTCTAGTTTCTTCCAATATATCTACTGCGTCGCTTTCATCAGCTGGATACTCAAATTTTAGTATTTTCCCAGGTACAAACTCTCCATTCATGGAATTAAAACTTTCAAAATGATTCCCTACAAGCGAATTCCGTATTCTCTTCAAATCATCATCTGCAACTGCTTCCAACTCATGCTGCTTTGCTTTCATAGACCCAAGCACACGGACTCGAGAGTGTGCTGCGTCACCCTCGTCTAAATGGACGACATACTCGATAGCATGGCCATCCACATCCACATCCACATTAATGTTCACATCCACATTCTCATCACCCAATATATTCCCATCGGAATTATTTGTGTAGCTTTTATTGGTCAACGATGTCTTTTGCGAAGGTTCTTTCGAATCCACCAGAGTCTTACTCCACCCCCCAACAATCGCCCTCCACCTATTTTTCTTATGCCGTACGACCTGCCCCACTCGAAACGATACCCCACCCCTATCCTGATGATCTTCTCTAGCTTTCTTTCTCTCTTCCAACATTTCACTCAATTGATTCAATGATTTGAGAACTTCGAATCCCAGGGAGACTCGTTCTTTAATTTGTTCTACATCTTCTTTTGATTCTGTTGTAAAGTTATTCAAAGCATAGGCCAATTTCGTCGCATTCTTGACATGATTTGCATTTTCAATGGGTAAAATGAGCTGCTTTGGTTCAATGATGGAATTGGAAGGGAGAGATTTCATCAGAGCGAGAAGATGCTTTTCTTCTCGTGTCAACTCGCCTGAATTTTCTGTGGAATGCAATTCAGACATGGTTTTTAGCGCCGAAGCATCTACGCGAGGAGGAACGAGAGTTAAAGGCGGAATAGGGTCAAAGGGAACATCAGAACCTGTGCTCGCTGTCCACTTGATAATTTGCTTGTATATTGTTTTGGATAGGACCTTTTGTTTCTCAATGGATGACGAGAAAACACAAATACCTGAAAAATGAGAGGGCTGGTGATTTCGATTGTGGAAAGATTTTCGGAGGAGATTCCTGGCGTGAATTATCATTGTGCAGAAAAAATAAAACTCCAACGAATTGGTATTTAATAAGCTCGAGAGTAATGAACGTTTTAGTTTGGTTCACGTGAAGCTCAATTTGAAGGAATACCTTGATTGTACTCGCGTATGTTCAGTAAAAATGAAGGCTCCGTTTCTTCGTTTCGTTTGGTGCGCTGGTCCTTTATTCGGACGAGCAATTTTCATTCTCTTCTCTCTCTTCGTTTCTCTTTCTGATGCTCTCTATGTGACTTTTGATTCAAAATTTCAAAATTGAAGGCCAAAACGCCTATACACGGACAAAGATATGGCTAAAATAGAGCGTTTCGATTTTCAAATTTTGGGGAGCTTGAGACCAAGCCTTCCAACAACAACCGAACCAGTTGTTACTTGCTACGTTTCGCACCACACCATGCCACCTCCCTGTTTCAAACAACATTTCAAACAACAAGAGCATCATACCTTAGTGTTGCCACGATTGCCCCCATACATACAACTAGACCGAATCATCCTTTCAGCTACACACTTATTCTACAATGACTTCAACAGCACCATTTTCGATGGGAACGTCTATGACGAACCCTCTCAGTTTGTCACTCGGTACGTGTGTACAGTAGGTTGCTTCCAAAAAATTGCTTTTGAATACTCCTTTACCGTGGCCCTCGATGCTTCAACTCAATCAATAATCCGCCCGCTCCGCTCTTCAACTCCTCGACTACTCAACAGATGATATCATCAAAAACAGACGCAAAGAAGATGACAAGAAGGCGACCGAAAGGAAACGCACAAACATCAAGGCCAAAGGAAAAGTAAACCAAAAAGACTCGAAACCAACCAATGCTGAAAAATCAATGGGATCCAATAAAGCCAAGAGAAACGCAAACATGGCTGCCAAACGCGGTTTATCCCAATCCTCCAAAGCTACTCCCATGCAAGTCGAACGAGAAGTATACCGCCAAGCTCGTGGTGGTGGGCCCAAGACCCGAAGTGCTGATCAACCCCGTCGTTCCGAGAGAAATAGGAATGCGGGAAAGAAAAATGCTTCCGGATCCAATAAATCCATTGCGGATCAGAAAATGAAGGCCAAGAATTTGAAAAAGAAGCAGCAGCAGCAAAATCAACAGGGTGTAAGGAAAGATAATGCAGCACCCGCGCCTACCAGAAAAGCAGCGACTGCCGCCAAGAAGGCATTGAGAGAAGCTGGGTTCCAACCTCCAAAAGGAATGAAGATGGTGATTAGCTATGTTTCAACTGATTCTGGTGGCAATGCAAAGGGCGACAAGAAGAACATGAATCAGAAGCAAAAGCAGCAGCAACAAAAGAACAAAAACAACAACAACAGTGGGAATAAGAATTCCAGAAGGACAGGTCGCCGCTAGCTACAGCAGTGACAGTCTTTTTGAAAAATGACAATTTGGCACTGTGGCCATTTCTTCTGCAATTTGCATAGCATTCTCATTTGGAGGCTCATATATTCTGCATTCTGTTGTCTGTTTTGTATGAACTACATTGTTACGTGCTGTGCACGCATTGACCCGGTTGGTAAAGTAATTTTTGTTTTAGTAAAAATGAAATGAATTTTTCTTCAAAATAAAGAGGTAATGAATACCGGGTAGGAATCATCTATTTTCTTGATTGAGACTGAAAGGACAATTAATGGGGGTGTGCATTTCACAGATCACAGATTTCGTTGCAACTGACTTCCCATCGCATTCATCCACCTGAAGTCTACCCGCGTAAATCTGTCTACAAGTTTTACTCTAATTTCTTGCTACCCAGATGAATAAAAAGGTATGAATCAATCACATAATTTATCCTTCATTGTAATCGTAAGGTAAGCGCGAAATTGATTGAAAAGCAGCAGAACGCTTAATTTCATAGATGAAAGTAGAATCTTGCCATCACGAGCATCCTAATTTTTGCATACATGCTTGATCTGCTTGATATATCAATTGTTTACTTGGTACACCGTAGAGCATTACTGAAATATTAGTTAGTTGGGCCCGCCACTGTCTATGGAGTTTCATGATCGGCTCAAGACGTGTACTTGTGCCATATATATAATATGCCATGCCATGCCTGTTTGTTTGTTTCATCTGTTGAATACTTTGAATGTTTCCAGCATCGTTTCTTTATAATAGTTTCTTTCTTTACAAAGCAAAAAGGACAAGTTTTTGAAGTGGAGGATATTTGGAAACATCACTACACAAGCCATAAATCATCGCATCAAAACAACAGCCGTGGACGGTATGCGCGATGTGCTCATGTTAATTCTGAGCTTCGATTTATATCTTCAAACTAGAACCACCTACGGTAGCTTAACTTTGGCTATACTGTAGTCCTTTTCATATTCCCTCTTCTCGAACATCATGCCTACTTTTTGTGCTGAGTCAGATGAAAGACTAATACCTAATAAGAGCTCTAATAAGGCATTTTGGTGCTTATTCGTTTCTGATTTCTTTTCGCTCGAATTTTTTAAAAACGCATCTCTTCTTCTTTTTTGACAGGTCAAGGAGGCTATTTTTGTCTGAACTTTTAGCCTTTTTCCTTTTTCAGGAGAGGGGATTGATTCGATTCGTTTCTTCCCAAGACCTAATCTTCGATCTCCAAGTTCAAGGGAAATCGAGATTTGCGCCTGTTATTTACCTGTTTAACTTCGTAATCTTCCCTTAACAAGTAAGTTGGAAGTCTGGAGAACGTACCATTATATACTAGTTGGAAAGGAGGACTACCATTTCTGTTGGTGTCAGATGAGTCAGGATCGAAGGATTCGAAGAAGAGATAGATCTCAGCAATCTTCATCTCATCAGGATATCAAGATAATTCTGGATACAGCAGGTATTGATATTGATACTGCTGGTCATGTTCAATCCATGCCGTCATCACTTCCCGCGCAAACAGACAATAGATTCATGAATTCGAATTCAAATGGACAAGGACTACAAGTGGGGATTGAACCTTTCCAGGTGCCCTCAACTGCATTGCAATCACAATCAAATCGTAGCGATGCATTCATGACAACGGCGGCGATGGCACCTACTGCGACACCGCAATCTACACGGAATCGTAAAGCGGTTTCATCGACGCATACCGCTGGTAGCAATACTGCTGCCTGCGATGGAACAGGATCGGTATTAAAACCTCGCAATCCTCCCATTGCAATGCCACTGCATAATCATCATCACCACAGTCACCGGGCACAGCTGCATGCACCTGCAGAACTCGCTCCTAATTCTAATAGCACTTCATCAACTGCATCGCCTGGGACACCATTTCGATTCGAGACTTTCCCTGCTTCATTACCCAGGGTTGACCCGAGAAAAGACGCAGCCTTAGAATTGAATCTATATCAAGATCAATCTCAATTTAAAAGTCAGCATGACAGTCAACCTCAACATTTTGTGGAACAGATGCACATAAATTTCGCCAGCGCCCAAACAACTGCAGGTGCAACATTGCCAATACCACATCGGAAAACACCATTTCAATCTCCACTAAGGAATAAACAATCCACAAGCACCCGCATATCAGGGTCAACTACGCGGAAACGTAAAGGAAGTATACGGAAACAGATGGCATTTGCGGAGCCAGAATTTACACATGAAGAGCAATACATTTATTCACACGCAAGCGCTGAAAATGATTCTTTTCATGACTCGTACAAGGATGATTCACATAATACAAGTTTGTCGAGTTTATCCGTGGACGGAGCAGTACCACAACATCACCATTTGGGCAAGCAAACAACCACTACAACAGCAGCAAGAACGCACCCTCATTCTTTTCGAAGGGGCGTAGCTCAAACGCCTTTTTCTTCTTCCCTTCGTAGTGGTTTTGACGCAAATGGAGAAACAAACGAAATTTATGGTTCGGGAGTGGCAGCGAGTGCAACGACGAGTCGGGCTGTTTGGTTATCGCCAATATTAAGTGACGAGAAACAAAAGTCGGGGACTAGTGAAAATACTGACTATGCTCAAGGGAGAGGGGTAACTGGAGGGGTGCAGCAGGAAGAGGAGAAACATTCCAATCCACGGACGAAGCTAAATTTCAACTCATTGTTTAGTCCGACCAATGACGGCTCGGCTAAAAGCACAGGAGGTTATGGTGGCGTGCACGATAGTGTTCGAAGTGTAGCGAGGAAACGAAATAGTTTTTCGGATTATGATCAAAGTCCGCACGATGGTAAGTGACGAATTGCTAGATCTTGGTGCAAAATTAGTTGTACTTTTACAAATGTGCATGTGTAGCCTAACTGCTTGCATCCTCAAAAATCAGACACAACGCCAGCTAGAAAAATGACTCATAGAAAAAACAAGTATCCTTCTTCCAACTTCAATTTATACGATAGAAGTAAGACAAATTCATTTCCTCCCGCAAGTGGAGACCCAATTCAACCTCGACATGGAACGTTTGCTCCGTTTCAAATAGGCGCTAGCGACGACAACCAGAATCACACACTATCCCCCATGGAAGAAAAATTTCGTCTCTACCTTGATACAACACAATGTTCCCCAATAAAGAGTGTTCCGGAAGACGGTGCACTACCCTTGCCTACTGGAATGGACATGGACATCGACAAAACACCACCGGAACAAAAGAAACCGTCGGCATGTATCCAATCTCCGTCGCATAGCACTATTCTATCTACGCAGTCAGGACAGGAGTCTACATCCACTGCTAAATCAAGGAAGTTGCGTCCCATGCCTGACATGTCGGCATTTGACATGGGGTCCAATGCGACCCTATCGTCCATTCACAATCAAGAGTTTCTCGGTGATCCCGGAAGTGAAAGTGCTGCATCAAGTCGTTTACCACTGTCACCCATGAAGGTACTTTGCCCACCAACACCATTGCGGACGCCAGCTTGGGCATATAAAAATGGACTAGAACGATCAAATTCATTAGCTTCTACAAAGGTCTTAGCTGCATGCCCGCCTCAAGTGATTGATGGATTCTCCTCCCTTGAAAATTCTCTCCTCGAAGATGAAAAGATTGGGAAAAGTTTCACGTCGCACATCCCACCGAATAACTCTGCTTCTATCATGCATTCGTTTCGGGAAGACGATGAAGACCAATCTTCCAAACTCGTTCCATCATCCCATAAGTCCCTGTCAGGCAATGATTTGAAAACAGATGGCGATCGTCGGCAAAGAGGACCTTTTAAAGCCATTTCAATGGACTCCAGTAATGAAAATGAGGGAATAGAGTTGCAGCTTCCAATATTTCAAAAATATGCTAAGCAGCCTAGACTAAGTACTGAATTTCACCGGCCTTCCATATCATTTGACAGTGACTTCGACAATGTTTCTAAATTGGGAAGTGGGGCTTTTGCTGACGTTTATAAAGCTAGAAGTAAAAGTGACAATCAATTCTATGCACTGAAGAGGAACAAACGTCAGTTCAGAGGCCGTCGGGATAGAGACCGTGCACTGACTGAGATCAGGATAATGCATCGACTGCAAACCGTATCACTGTCGGAGTGGAAAGAAGAGTCTGAAAAATCGAAATCTAGCTACTGCTTGTATATCTTGTTTTTCATCCGAGCTTGGCAAGAAGATGGATATCTGTATTGTCAGACAGAGTTGTGTTGCCGGGATACCTGTCGCCATTTAATGTTGAACTTGACAACTCATTGGGAAGCAGCGAGCAAAACTTATCCCAGCTTAATGCAAAACTTGGTGAAAGAGCAGAAACCAATAGATGCCTCATATGCTGAACCTATTGAACGTCTCGTACCAGAGAATACGATATGGAAAATTTGCCATGATGTCGCTTGCGGGTTATCTCATATTCACAGTCACAACATTGTGCATCATGACATTAAACCACTCAACATCTTCTTTGTCTTTCATTCAAAATTGGGTGCTCTATGTAAGATCGGCGACTTCGGGATGGCAGGAGAGATTGGAACCAGCGAAGACGGTCAGGAGGGTGACACGGCATATATGCCGAACGAGCTTCTACGGAATGCAGAAAAAGATCCTAGAGGTGATATCTTTAGTCTCGGAATAACGCTTTATGAGCTTGCATCGTCGGGTACGTGGACAGTACCAACTGAAGGCACTGGATGGCATGCAATTAGAGACATTTCACATGTACCCGAAATATCAAAACGGCGGACTCCGATAATGGTGAATTTGATCAAGCGTATGATAAGCCCTAACAAAGACGCGAGGCCAAATGCGGACGAGATATTGGCCGACAATCAGTTTATGAGTGAAGCAGCAATCCAAGCAGATACATTTCTTGCAGATTATATTCGAGATGTTGACAAAGTCAATGCTGCTAAGGAAAGGGAAGCATCCTTTGCACAGCAACAACTAGCGAATCGACGTCAAACTCCGACACCAATGCAAAATAGGCAGACATCAGATTCAGAGAGATTGTTAAATGTTCGGACACCAACTCCTGGCTCTGGTTCATTCTAGGCTAGAAAGATCAAAATCCCTCGGATGAACTACACATACGTGTAGACCTACCGGGTACATGTAATTTTAATAAAATAAATGTCAATAAATACAAGGGGCACGCAAAAACTCAATTTTGTACACCAAATATTTTTATGGGTTCAAATTCTACTTTATCTAGTTTCTAGTCTACACGGTACGTGTAGTTAAAATATTTTACGGTCAATTATTTTCGTACAGCGTGAAAAGTTAGTGGTCTACTCGTACTGACCTCGTGTACAAAATTGAGTTTTTGCGTGCCCCTTGATAAACATGGTGTACATGTATGTGTAGCATGTGTACATGTGTAGCACGTGTACGTGTGTAGCACGTCGTGTAGTGTACTAATTAAAATATTGTTGCATTTTGAATTTGATAGGTGCGCGTTAGAAAGTATGAATCAGATAGTTCTATTAATTTTCTCGTTAACCATGCGAGCCCAGGCCAGGCGAGTGTGCATCAAGGAGTGGGAAGACCTTATCAAAAATTCTCGGGGATAATTGTCGAGACAATCAAGTTCTGAATCTGTCATCAAACTACTGTAATGACAATGAGATTCTTCTGAGTCGGAATCATAATCAATTTGTTGAATCTCAAAAATGTTGAAGAAGGCAGAATGAGTCGACTACTTGTCGTCCTACTCTTGCTCTTATTCCTTGTCCTATCCAGAGGTTTGTTCGCTCTCTTAGCCATCATTCGAGTATCCATCCATCATCCCGAATAAGAAGCTGAGAGTCCCTCCTACAGGAGAACCCTCAAAGACTGTCACTACTGAATCGCCAACGGCCACTCAAATACCAGCTACTACTCAGTTTTTCATAGGCTCCTTATTTGTCCATCCTTGGACTTATAGAATGAGGACCCTCGTGAGTGAACATTAAGACCAGCACCCACACCATGACCTTTTTGCGATAGTAGGATGATTTGGATGAATCGGATGATGGGAAGAATCATCGCTAGATTTAGCAGTATCACCACAAACTTACCGGCCGGTACCATGGCCTAGGCCAGCTTCCTATAGAGACTTTCGCGCGAAAACGTCGAGATACTAACGATGCATGCACGTACTGCGAAAACTTATCAGGTCAACCTTGGAACGGATCCTCCATCGCGTATAGTGTGCAAAGCAGCACCTTGGCAACGAAACGGAACAACGATGGCGATATGACTACACCGGAAGAAAAATGGACCGAGTTCTTGAAGAGATATTTGGAAATATTGAGTAGCAAGACGAGGAGTACCAATAAGGGAGTCACGGCCAAGCAAGCCAAGAATATGAGCATGGCAGATCTTGAAATCTCCGTTTTGTGTGCACCCAAAGACGGGGAGGCTCTGCGTACCCATCAACATTGTTGACGAGGTGGATGAATTTGATCCGTTTGATGTTCCCAGCATTTTACCGTAGCTTATAGAGGAGGAGCTGGATTGATTCGTACGAGGGGAAGAACAAGGATGATGGCGAGGATGGGCATAGGCATGGGATTCGGAAGGAGTTTGAGTTTGAGTGGGAAACGACTAGTTCGAAGGAATCGTTTCAGCATTTTCAAAAGAGTTCTTGGCGCCCATGCATGTGGAAAGATTTGAAGCTTGCATAAAGGGAGAAATCAGAGCAACGTGCCAATATGGACTATAGTGCTTTAGTCAAAAGAACCGTAGAACCGTACACTAGGTTCTAATTTAAATTAACTGCATTTATATCATTCCACTTCAATGCTGCGTTGTCTTTCTTCTCGCAGCGCAGTGTAGTAACTTACTATTGGAAGAATTTCTCATGCCTCGCATACATGTTTGTTTCCATCACTCAATCAAAGGTCCGCAAAAATAGTACATCTGAACAGATCCACCCAATGTCATTACCTCACATCGAGTTGTTTTCTCTTTTGTCTTCTTCGCACTTTTCACTCCTTGCATCTGGCATCTGGCAACACCTCAATAACCCTCATCATCTCATGATCTTCGTGGGATAAAATGTGGCAATGCCACACATATCTCCCCGGCTTGTCAAATTTCATTTGGATCGTAGTGACTTCGCCTGGGTTTGCAATGACCATGTCTGATTCACCGACCTCACCGTACTGATCGAACTCCGGCGCAGTTCCATTGATTGTCTTATTCACAATCTTGAAGCCGGACCTAACGCTAATTGCCCTAAAAACTTTATCTTTTGCCCACCATGTCCCTCAGATGATGTGGTCATTGTCACTCCCAACTGCAAAGTTCCCAACGTGCAATCAACTCCATAATGAGTGGTACTCTCCAAGGAACGTTTACAAAGATGAGAAGGTCTGGAACAAAAAGTACTACCAGAAGTAAGATTCCACTGATCGAGTGTCCGTGTGTCTTGTAAAGATGAAAAGGTTTGCCACATACTCTTGAAGAGTTCTGTACATCACAAGTGTTGTAATTTTAAAGGCGATGAACTTCTCGTACAGATGCACTCTTTCAATCGTTATCATCCATTTAAATAATTCAACTATTAAAAAGCAAAGATAGATATAAGAGATGACCTACATCTATTATTTTAAATACAATGATACCTGCTATATTGACGAAGGATAAAATGTTTCGAATTCCCGAATGAAACAAACTGCATCTCTGATGATGCATACGTGTAGTGCTTGGTCTCTACCTGAGCGAATTAGTACTTTGAATATCGGAACGCCCCGAATCATGTATCTAAACATGCATGGTGTTTGGTCTCTAGCTTGATATCGATGATATAAAACGAGATCCAACTAATCATCCGATAAAACTTCTCTAAAGGTGCGAACTGCGCATAGCCATCGTCGTAAGTCGTTTGGTTCTTTTATGAGGAGTTCTGGTTGTGTGATGTGGACGTATTGCTAGTGGTAAAGTTGTGGTAAGCCATCTAGGCCTCTGGTGAGTTCGAGGGGTTTACTGCTGTTGTTGCTCCGGTTAGTCCGTTTAAGTTGTGGATGACTGGTGAATGGTGGAGAGCCTCGTTTCGGTGTATCCACATTGCATGAAGCATTGTCCATAGTTCTGCGATGAGACATGCGGACCAGAGGACCGCTGATCTTTGGCTGTTGGTGTTTTCGTCATGTTGTGCTTGGATCGACGTAAACCGGAGAGAGTGAAATCCTAGGAATTGTTCACGGATCGGCTGCTGTAATTACGTCACTGTTCGGTATATATAGGATTGGCATTTGGAATGTAGTAGGGCGCCTACACCAGGTTTTCAATACCGTCACTAGGGCTTCGAATATGTCTGGCTCCGTGTTATTATTAGCACGCCAGTCTGCCAGTCCGTCGATCAAAGTATCTCTGGATTTCCTTGTCTTTGCCTCGGGGCACACGTAAAGCAGTGAAGATGATTTTCATTCCAGTGGTCCCATCTGCTGGGGCACCTGTTATTGGCTCTGGCCTTCCTTTTGCGCATGATGGTACCTACTGCACATTCGTTTGCTAGCCATTTGGAGATGAATTGTCATCTCGCGAGTCCTGCTGAGGTTCTTGCTTTGCTGAATACTGTCCAGTTGATATGTTTGAATGACAGTTCCGGAATACTGCTGTGGTTTCTCCAATACTCCAGTAGTGGGCCTTTTTTGCATGCTTTACGAAGAGATGTTTCAAGGGACGAGTGGATGTATACGTCGATCTGCTTAACTTTCACCATCCTTAACTTGAAGCTCGCTTTTGGGCGGGGTTCGCTTTGGTGAAGTGAGTTTTGTAGTATCCTCTTTGCTATTTCGTCGATTCTTGTGTTCATTCTTGCTAGCCTCGGTAGTTCAGAGGCATCGATATTATCATCTTGGTGTCCTTTCACGTGAGTGGGGAAAGTGGTGGATCTCATTTCTCTCCAGTATCCCATTATTGCTGCAATGATGTCGAAATGTTTGAAGCTTATGGACAGCCGTCCTGGGTCGGTGTCAAAGGCTTCTCATGAGTGCCGACAGACCGTCGCAACCTATAACTACTACGCCTTGTGAGTCTGGTACCATCTGTTCTAAAATCCGTACTATGATAGTAATTCCTAGTAATCCTGCGAGCTCGCTTCGATATGCTCCTTGTGCATCCTGTGGTCCTGGGGTACGTCCTCCACCTCTGATATATTCTTCTATGCCGTCGTTTGATTCTACTGTACAATGCTGCTGAGCCTGCTTTGTTCCTGGGGGAGTGTGATCCGTCGCTCACCGTAAGCATGCGTCCGTTTGCGAAATCCTGAATTAAAGTATCTATTGAATCGTTCCATGTGTACACGCAGACCTCGGCCTCAAGCATCTTCGTCTATCCTCCTTTCATACTTATTCATCATGTACACCTCACTACACGTTCACGTACTGCTACTGCTACTACTAGCGTCACTAATACCAACTGCTAACCCATTGGCAATGCATTACGCGGAGGATAGACTTGATAGAAGAGCACGGCATTCGCATTCACATAGCACTAAAAAATCGTTGGAAGCAGACTTGATCGACGCCCTGACCGTGACCGTGAACGTTCTCAGCCACGATGGAGAGCCTAAGGGCAAAGCAAAAGCAAGGCTGCAAAGCGACATTTTATACACGGGTCTAAATCGTATCGCATCTTCTCCATTCCAACCAACTCTTTCACCAGCACTCTCTCCAACGTCAATGCTGCTAAGGAAAGGGAAGCATCCTTTGCACAGCAACAACTAGCGAATCGACGTCAAACTCCGACACCAGCAATGTAAAATAGGCAGACATCAGATTCAGAGAGATTGTTGAATGTTACTCCTGGCTCTGGTTCATTCTAGGCTAGCAAGTACACAAATCCCTCCGAGTACATGTAATTTTAATAAAATGAATGTAAATAAATAGATCAATAAAAAGAAAAAACCTTACACGTACACCACGTATTGGGGGTACACTACACTACTAATTTTAATATTGTAGCATTTTGAATTTGTACGTGTTTTTATAACTACCGTTGAACTGAACCAGCTGAACCTTATCTTGTGTATTTTAAAATTAACGCTCGAACAATTTGTTTAGAATAGTCCTGCAGCTTGTACGTGTACTGTACACAGAATAAAAATAAAGTATGAATGAATCAGATAGTTCTATTAATTTTCTCGCAGGCCTTGGTTAACCATACGAGCCCAGGCGAGCCTACATCAAGAAGTGGGGAGACCTTATCAAAAATTTCTCGGTGATAATTGTCGAGCCAGTCAAGGTCTGAATCTGTCATCAAACTAATGACAATGAGATTCTTCTGAATCGGAATCATAGTCAATTTGTTGAATCTCAAAAATGTTTTCTTTCCCGGCGCCTTCTCAGGGTAACCTTCATCTCCTTCAATCATGCCATGATCGTAGGCATCATTATCTTCATCGTTGACATATGTACATTCAAGAAGATTTTCAATTCTCATTCCGAAGCTCCCATCCTCGTACAATCCTGGTTCGTTGGACACAACCATTCCCTTTTTCATAGGCTCCTTATTTGCCCATCTTGGACTTATAGAATGAGGACCCTCGTG
>Ga0115005_10001721_pt1 | contig 17492 bp, 11 predicted proteins | sample ArcOceMetagenome_FD_87163 | JGI IMG/M metagenome (GOLD analysis project Ga0115005, IMG submission 87163) | Marine eukaryotic phytoplankton communities from Arctic Ocean - Arctic Ocean - Greenland ARC118M Metagenome | ecosystem: Environmental > Aquatic > Marine > Oceanic | place: Arctic Ocean... | reverse complement strand
GTCAAAATGACGTGGACAATAATTAATCACTAAAATAGATGACCACCAAAAGCTCTCAGCGCCCATCAGGGTGGCGAAGCTGTTTGCCAAAACGGCAACAGTCTTTGCAGCAGAGAGCGTTTCACACACACACACTACCTTGCCAAAACGGCAACAGTCTTTGCAGCAGAGAGAGGTAAATACAAACAAACAAACAACTTAACTACGTGGTGGAGCTTCCAAGAACTGAGAAAAGTAAGTTGTCACAATTTTTTGACCTAGCTTCCACGCACTGATAAATTCCGCGAATGTCACCTCACCCAACCGGATGGACCGGACCGCCGCGCCCGCCCATTCATTGTGTACAACAAAGGCCAAAGTCTTTCCTTCTTCCTTCATCAAATTAGGCTATTTCGTGTGTGCGAAAAGCGTTCTCCTGGCTGATAGAGCCTTGGCCCGCCACTCACTCATGCATGTTGCATGTGATTCATTCATTCAAATGAGACATAAGACTTCAGCTTCATTCGTTCTTCCGCTAGTCTACCACCTACCACACACCCACACGACACACGACACCGTATGTACGGGTACCGTACAACAGTAGCAAGAATATTCACAAATTCTTCTCATTTATTGCGTATGATCAACAGCCGTGAACATGAATCTTCTCAGAAATAACATCAGTCGCCTCCTTGATCATTCGTGCAAATTGCAGCAGGATCCTTTTACAAGCACTAGTTGTTGCCTCAAAACAAACTCTGAATTCTTAATAGAAATCAGGGACAAGACACCATCGGCCGAACCCTCGCTGATTTCCGAACCATCGTCCTGCGTGACATCCCAAGACAGTTCAGATGATGACCCATCGGTGGAACTTGATCAATGCTTTGACTACAACCGCAATACTTGGATTTTCTTTAGCAATGAAAGACCATCATCCCCCCAATTGCTTGACATGGAGCAAGAGCAAACGCGAAGGCCGTCATCTGACGGACCATCGCAATGGCTTGATACGGAACAGATGCAAATGCGAAGATCGTCTTCAGAACTAGCAATGAAATCTCGTGAGCCCTTAGTAGTTTCATGTCAACCAATAACTCAAGCAATAACCTGTCCTCGCTGCGTGCCCGAAACGAGTGACGATGATACGCTGATTGAAGAACGTGAAGATTATTTCAATAATTGCTCATGGGCCATGTACTATCGAATCATGAACGCACGTAGCAAGAATCAACGGGAGAAACATTTGTCTCCTTATGCTACTAGTAGCGATCAAATCACCACGAAGAGGCGACAAAACTGCCCCGATAAAAATGTTGTCATTGAAAATGCTCCTGAAAGCTCCAAATCTAAGTGGGAGCAAGAAGAGGAGATATTTTACTTGGAAATATAAGAACCCAAGAAGATTTGTAATTTATGTACACGAACTTATATATATATTTGGAACAGAGTTGTTCCTTCAACTGACGAATCTATTTACTAATCAAGCAAAAATGTTATTATCCATCTCATCCAGTTATAAATAACTTGCATGATATAAAAATAATTGTACTTCTTTTTAAAAACTAACTATGATTGAATTGTTAGTGCTCCAAAAATACCTTCTTCGCAGGCTGACTGATGCGAAATTTGCAGCTGATGTTGTGTGGCTCGAGAGTTTTTTAGAAGCATCTTCAATTTCGTGCCTTTCTCGTGTCACCATTGACATGCCCATGTTCAACCCGGGGACAAAGAATCCTTCAAAACGAAACATTTTGATTGTCCGTTGTGTGGGCGCTCACATCCTTCTCGTACTTATTATAAGCCCCCTCACTCAATCTGGAGTCATAACGCCTGTTATGTTAGAACTACTGTTAAAAATGAGATCAACAAAAAAGATGACGGTCGTCTGTCCGTCAACAACTATGCCTGTTTTTACCGGTTTTGAACGATTTTGATTGGGTAGAAAATGCGGGAATATTGTCGGTTTTTGTAACGGTCCAAAAATGTCCAAGCGTTATGACTCCAGATTGTGAAATGTGTGTGATGTGATGTGTGTGTTGTGTGTGTCCAGAAGCATGTGGCGCGCGCTGGCTGGTCAAAAAAGTAAAACGATGGATGGACAGACTACAGGGGTGCGGTGCGATGCTTCCTTAGCTTATCCACCCCTCCCTCCTTGGGATGATTCGATTCATTCATTCATTCTCGCTCTCGGCATTTTTCTCCTTTTTGCAATGCAACCGGTAAAGCTAAAAACAACAAATACAAGAGTACTTAAAAATACAATCATCAGTAATAATGACATCCGAGACAAAGTCAGCTAGAGCACCATTGGAAGAGGATCCTGAAGCTCTAGTTGACACAATCGACTCCTTTCGTAAAAAAGAAGTCCCGGGATCAGACACCGTCATAAACAACAACAGCACCAAGAATTCCACATCTGATGCGTTTGACCCAATCGATTTCCTCAACCATCATTACAAAACAGAAGCATCCCTTATAAATGCGCTCCCAAATTTACGATCAACTATCACTAAACGTCTTACGATCCTCGATGATTCCATATCCTCCACGATCCAAAAACAATCTGATCTGGCCGACCTAACCCTATCTGACGTTACACGGGCAAAACGGGCTGTCCACCAGCTCCATCAACGGGTGACCACCGTACAAATGAAAGCTAGACAGAGCGAACAGGCCGTGCAGGAGATCACAAGAGAAATGAAACGCCTGGATTATGCAAAGAAGCACCTTAGTAAGACTATCACCGCTTTAAAAAGGTTACACATGCTATTGCATGCTGTGAAACAATTGAGGCATTCGGTTAGAGTTTGCGATCCGCCAGATTATAAGAATGCAGTGAATTTGGTGGATGCGGTCCAATTATTGCTGGGAAATTTTAGGGGGTACATGGATAGTGTCGAAAAGATGCGGTTGCTGAAGGACGATGTGGAGCAGATGAGGGTTGATTTGAACGATGGGATTGTGTTGGCATTCCGAGTTGCTGGCTTTGGTAGCTCTGATGCATTAGAGAAGATGGAGAAGGACGACAAGAAGAAAAAGAAAATTTCCAAAGGAGGAGTGTTGGCAATGGAGAAAATAATGGCAGCAGGAGCAAAGGAGCAACAACATCAAACGTCAAGGCACAATTCAATGATTCCTCTGCCTCCGTCGTCGTTGAATGATGCATGTCATGTTTTAGACGCATTGGGTTCCAGCAAGCGAAAGGAATTCATAAAGTTATTTTGCACAGATCATTTGGAACCATATGTACATTTGTTCCATCCAAAGAACAATACTTCTGCGGGTGGAGCGGCGAACACCGCTCAAAAGCCCAGCTTCAAAATAATACTTTCGCCCGAGAATAAGGACAAGGACGAGAAGGAAAATTCAGCATTGTCCAACCCAAATGCTGCAAGCTTAGATCAAATAGAAAGGCGCTATGCTTGGTACAGGCGCATGTTGCGAGAATTGGATGAGACCTTTCCGAAAGTTTTTCCAAAGTACTGGAATATGGAGTACCACATGACTCATGCATTTTTGACCCAGACGGCGAAACACATTTTGCTTCTTTTCTCGAGTAAAGAGGGAACGCACAAGGCCTTACGTGATCGAGACTGCGATAATGTATCGGTGTTGCTCAAGGCTCTGCAGAAAACCATTTTGTTTGAGAAGGAGATGACAGCTTGGTTACAAAGGGAGTATGATACACGGTTTGATGATGGATCTTCGAAAGAAAAGGAAAACCTCGTCGTAGGAGAAGATGGCGAGCCACTAGAATTTGATGAAAACGGAAAGGCAGTGGCAGCTGGAAGTGCTGAGGGTATTCGTATCAAATATGAACGTCAGATGAATGATCGCAGGAAACGTGAGCAAGAGCAGAATGGAATTGGGGACGGCAACGACGATCTGGCTTTGGACCATTTTAACCGTGACGATGATGCGCCAGTCATTGTACCTCCACTCATAAGCGTGGCTTCGAATGCCTTTGAAAAGTTCATGATTCCATACATTGCACTCGAGGAACAAAACATGGACGAGCAGTTGAAGGAATCGGCTTCGGATACTACCGTGGACACGAGAGGAGAACTCCCCGTATTTACGTCTTCCACAAATTTATTTCTCTACATCAAGAACAGTATCACGCGGTGCACAGTTCTCACAAAGGGCAAAACCTTATTTTTGCTTTATCGCGCGTTCCAGAGAACTCTACGAAAATATGCAAAGGTGTTGGCATCAAAGTATCCTTCTGCTTTATCTGGACCAGCCGCAGCCATTGGAGGGATCAGCATTGCTGGTTTGACAACAGGTAGTGGCAGTGGTATCAAAGATATCTATCGTATTCCTCATGGTGATGAAATCACTATATGTCATGTCATTGATACTTGTGAGTATTGTTCTGAAACCGTTGAGGCTCTGCAAGATTTGATCGTGGATAAAATTGAGGATAAGTACAAATCAAAGATAGACATGAGTGGCGAAGAAGAAGCCTTTCACGATGTCACAGCGAAGGGAATCCGCGTGCTTGTTTCTGGATTAGTTCACCGTACAGACCAGGCCTTCAAAGGGATGTACAACATTAATTGGAGTGCTCTTGACGTCGTTGGGGAGGAGTCGGCTTATGTCCGTTCAATGCACAACGCGATACAACCATTCGTTGTCAAGGTCAAATCAACCCTTCCCAATTCGTACTTTAGAAATTTTTGTGACCAGTTCGCAATGTTCTTTACTAATGCATTCTACAACACAATCACTCGGCAAAAGCGCATTAGCGAAAGTGGGACACAACAACTCCTTCTAGATGTTTACAACCTCAAGACCCTATTACTCAAAATCCCTGTTTTGGAGAAGGTCGACGTATCATCGCCAAGCCGGTTGACAAGCAAACAGGCCAGCTCTTCTATCGCACCTGCAATGTACACAAAAATGGCAACGAAACAGTTCCAGCGAATAGAAATACTCTTGAAACTAGTTGGGACACCAGATGATCTCCTAATTGATGTATTCAAAGTTCAATGGCAAGGAGGTTCAGCACTCGATTTACAAACGGTTATGACTCTAAAGGGAATGAAACGTAACGATCAAATGGCAATGTTGGAGAAATTTGGTGTCGATCCAGTATCTGCCATGAAGACTGTTACGGGAATCAATGATAATATTCAATCTCTTCAAGGCAAGAGCTCCGACGTTGCAGCAAAGGTGAATTCAGATTTGATTCAAATGCGTGAAAAAGTAGAACGCTTCCGTGGTGCATTTAGGTAAGATATGACGGCGATAAGACCGGTAAACGTAGTAAAGTAATTGCCTTTATTTTTCAACTGGGAGGTTTGCTTTTTATAGCATCATTGATGCAAATATCATTGCATAGTGGCAGAAGATCTAGAACATTCCATAAGACTATTCAATGTTTCTTTAATGGAAACCGCATTACTTCCATTCCGAAACACTCTCCGAACTTCTGCCGTCTCAAAATGCAAACAACGACATTGTCCCCAATAGAGATTTCTCTCTCTGCAACTGATCGATACCCTCTCACAAGCATGGCCAATGCTTCCTTCTCGTCGCAAGACACATGTGTTTTGACGGGAGGCTGTAATTTGAGGCCAACCCTTTGATCCGAAGCGTGAACGGCTCTTCCGTCTTTTTGCAATTTATTGACCAAAGAAGAATCTTCATTTTGAACTCTCGAAGCAGTCGCAAACATACGATCTAAAATAGGCTGCAGCATTTCTTTCCCATTCCCAGTACTCGCAACTGCGACCCTCTCGTGACTACCAATCGCATCGTATACATGAACATGACCAGGGCCATGCGTCTCCAAACCTGCACAAACGCAGAAGGAGTAAAAAGGAAAAGTACGTCTGGAATAAAGAGTTTGTCCCAGTAGATTCGCAACCCCAGTAGGCGTGAGGGTGCTCCGCCCATGATTCCAATTTTGGTGTGCACCAATTTCGGACCGAATTTGTCGTTTGAGGCTTTCACAATCTGTGGCACAGCCCGAACTTGCCACAAAGGTTGGACACTTTGAATGCGAGTACGAAAATTGGCTTTGTGTTCCGTCTGTTTTAGTTGTGCTACTTGCATCATTGGTCAGTGTTATAGATGCCTCTTCGCTTGGTATTATGACGCTGCCATCTTCCTGTAACAAATCAATATCTGTGTCTGTTGCGGCCCATAATCTGCTACTCGTGTATTCCCTCGTGAGGATGTTGTATCCATCTGACAACCTTGTATCAGAGGCAATAATGACATAGTTTTTTCCAGCGATTGCAGAGGCAAGGCCACCGTTGAGTGTATAGGGTTCAAATTTGTTTGCTGTGACCTTTGTGATTTGAACTACTAGTACGATCGCAAGGAAGTGAATGATGATTTTTCTCATGATGACTACACGTAGTTGACTTCCTGTGGGTAGAGTATTCTAGCGACGGGAATGATTTGCGATAAAAGATAATGGTCAACGTTGAATGTTTTCAAACAGTACTCGTAGGATACGATACGGATACACAGCTAGTAGCTAGCGTACTTCAGGTACTGTATGTACTGTACTGTAATGTAGTAGGTACTGTAGGAAGAAAGGAAATTTGTGTGGTAAAATAAATGTCGTACTGTAAGTTGATGACGTAGTATATATTATTATAATTTTTCAAAAAGGTCTTTTATTTTTTCAAATAAGGCCAAATGTGAAGACTGCAGCTTTTGAGCTTGTACCGGTACATACGCTACAAGTACTCTCGTACTCTACCGTAGCAGCGCTCCTTGATACTTCGATTGCATTCGACTCGAAGAAAGAGATCAATAAATAAGAAATTAAAGCAATCACCCGCTTGAAATCACAAGAAGCAACCATTTAGTTTGAGGTCATGGTGACGGTGCAAAGCAGGCAGCTCGGGGCTCACCTACCCGCCGTGGCGCCAGTAAAGAATCATGAAAAAAATATCAACATGATAAAGGAAAATACACAGAAAATCTTCAACGTAGAAGAAAGCGACGATGAAGATGAAGAAGTCGCGACCCTCACAGGAACGGATAGAAACAAATCCTCGGCATCAAAGATGCTCACTACTCCTTTTGCGGCGTCTAAAACCCTTGCGACCCAAGGGGTGTATATGAACAATCGCAATCATCTCATATCCGCACCAAATGCTGCGCTGGATGCAAATAAGCATCGGAGGACACCAGGTGCACCACTTATGAGAAATTCAGCGTTTATCACCCCGCATAAGATTTTCCCAGGTGCGGGTGAAGTTGGGTCGGCGATGAAGTCTCAGGCTCATCAAGTTCAGAATAAACAGAATCAGGGCGATGCTGATAGTCAGGGTCATATCCGACAGAAAGGTGATAGGCCCCTTGGCAGTGCTGTTAATAATGCTGGTGCTGCGATGGAGTTTGGACTTGTATGCTCTCCAGTGACAGGTGTTGGAAGACCCCCGCCTTCAGCAAGCAAAGGCAAGAGCAGTGTTAGTAAAGGCAAGGGAAAGCTTCAACTTGTTCCTGCAGCTACACCCGATTATAGAGGCATAGGCTTGTTGAACGCAGCTGAAAATGGGACTGGAGGTGTTAGACTTGTAGGCAGAAAGGCTGTGTACACACCTACAGATGTAGCTTTGGCAAAAAATAGTGATATATTCTTGCGAAGGACAGGAACTGGAGCTTATTCCCCGTATACTGAGCAATTGATTTCAGGAATTGACGGTGTACTCACAGATGATGATACATCGACTCCACAAAGCGTGACATCAGTGGGTTCGCAACAAGATGCGCATACGACCCACAGGAGAGCTTCGTCGAAGGAAAACGCCTCGGTCTTATCCAGGAATGAAACGTGGCATAGCAATTTTACTGAAACTTCTGACCAGCACCAGTTTCAAAATATAAGGAGGAAGGCAGGTGATGTGAGTAGTATCAACAGCATCGGATCTGCAGCGTCTGGATCCTCCAAGGCTGAAGGGCTTCTTCACTTCAATATGACACCGCAAGTGGGGTCCTGTTTTCAACCGCCAAAAGGCGCAACACATTTTTCTCCAACTCGTTTGAAACAGCATTACTTACCAGTTCAACATGTGGATTTAAATATTGGTGCCAGTGCAAAGAACAAAGTAAACGAACGCTCCTCTTCTGACAATTCAGATCCTCGTGATGTTAACCAGCATGTCTACCAGCAGAATGCCGTACCACCTGAATACGTTGATTCTAGTGCTAATAATCAGGGCAAAGGACAATGTGCATATCAATACACTGGGCAGTATCAAAATCAAAGTTCCTTTGATCATCACCATGTGCCTCAGCAGGGATATGCAAACAGACCTCTCACAGAAACCAACTTTCAACATCAGAATCTACAGCGGGGCGGAATAGATAACCCTCAAATGAATTTTCATCAGCCAATTGCTGGGCATATTTCTCCGCATATATTTGGTCATTTATCGCCTTTGAATGTTCCACCACATTGTCCCAGTCCACAGACAATTCCATCCTATGAGTATCCAATGGCGCCGTTACAGGTAGCGTACCCTTCAGTATCACCCACTCCCTTTGATCATCTAGCATGGCATGGGCCAGACGTGCACAGGAACCAAAATCATAACTGGGGTAGCTCGGGTGACGTTGTTAGATGGAATCAACACCAGCAACATCAATCTATGCCGCTGCCTGGATTTATGGACGGGAGGCATATAATCCCCTCGCCACCTCCTTATCCCTCTCCTCTTCATCATCCCCACCACCAACATGGTCAAATGAACTGGGAGAACCGAGAATACCATCATTTTGATACTGGTTCTATGGCCCCGAACCGTCACGAGGCAGCATTATTCCATCATAGTACGATTGATATCAACGAAGCGATGAATTCAGGAGTAGGGCAGCAACATTTTGGTGGGAACGAGCAAGCGTATAATCAATTGAATCTTTTAGGCCCCAGGAAGTCTGGGCACAGAGCATTTACATTGGAGACATTAAAGAAGTCGCAGCGAGATACCTTGCCAGCGAGAGAACGCAAAACGGCAAAACAGCAAAAGCAAAAAGTCTTGTCAGATTCCAGCACGAAGCGCATGAATAAAAATAATCAAGATCAAGTCAATCCCGACCCTACTACGAAATCTCGTGGAGGAAAGAAATACAGTCGCAAAACCAGCGCAGATGAGACTGCAGAAGTAAAGGAATTGACGCGGGAAGAACAAGAAGCCGAAGAAAGGCGTGCAGAACTGGTGGAAAGTCCAGCTATAAGGAATTTGCTGAAAGAATTCTATCGCAAATTCAGAGCTAAAGAGAAAGAATCCCTTGAAGTTGCGGCTGATTTTGCAAAATCTTGCTTATCCCAATCTGAATTTCCAAAATCAGTGCACTGGCGTATCATTTTGGAAATGGCCGATCTGAAGAAACGCTCTAATTTATTTGACGAAGCGAGAGAACTTTACAGTGATGTTTGCCGGCTTCAGCCATACACAAATCAGGGTTGGTTGGAGCGAAGTAAGCTCGAAGAAGAATCTGGGAGACTATCGGCATGTTCCTCAATTTTACATGAAGGTCTTAAATACTGCCCTATCAATGAAAGTCTGCGCACAAGAGCTATTAAACACGAGGAAAGAATGGCATATGAACATGGAGATGGAAATTTAAGCCGGGCTCGATATCTACTAGCACCCCTTAAGCACTTTAGTATCGAGAAGGTTTGGAAAACTGTTTTGGAAGGAGCTCTCATGGAGGCGAGAGCTGGAAACGAAATTGAAGCTCGTCAAATATTGAAATATTTAATGAAGTGGGTGTCTTGGTACGGGCCGTTGTATCTCGAAGCATTCCGTCTCGAGCGAGACTATGGACATGTGGAAAACGCATTGAAGGTTGTAGATGATGGCTTAAAGGAAATCCCTCGATATGGGCCGCTGTGGTTTGGGGCGTTCCGCATTTGTGAAGGAATGGATATTGAAAATGGTGACTTACACTTGCCAAGAACTTTTGAATATATTAATCGAGCAATCAAATCCATCAGCAGAGAACTTATCTGGAAGGTCCAAATGGAAGCTGCACAAGCTCTTGAAAGAGCAGCTCATAAAGCCAAGAACGAAGACCCGTCAATTTCTTTAAACGGGATGCTAACTGAAAGTAGAAGCAGATTTGTGAAGACAATATCCTCTTGCCCGGAAAATTTATGCTGGAAAGTCTGGTTAGCTGCTGGAAGAATGGAACTCTCAGCAGGCAGATTTGAAGAGGCCAGAAGACTATTTTTGAAGAGCCATTCGGTCGTACCCGCGAAAGGACGACCGTCGGTCCTTTTGGAATGCGTGAGACTTGAAGAATTTATTGGCAACACGAAACTGGCAAAAGCAATATTATGCAAAACGAGAACCGAAGCCAAAGCCGACTGGAAGGTCTGGTTACAAAGTGTTTCTATGGAAGTACGCAGTGGTAATCGTAAATTGGCTATCAATCTTGCGCAGAGAGGCTTGTTGCAACACTCGGGAACTGGCCGTCTATGGGCGACACTTGTACAGCTTAGAGAGCAAGATGGCGAAGAACAGCAAATGAAAGCATTGAAAAAAGCATTGTATGCAGTGCCAAAGAGTGGAGAAGTATGGTGCGAGGCAGCCAGGATATATCTGAATCCTTTTTCCCCTTGCTTCGACTTATGCATATCTTCGCGATACTTGGAATTTGCAACAAAATTTACTCCGCAGTATGGTGATAGCTTCGTAGAAAAATTACGTGAAGAGATGATTTCAGCACTAATTCAACGTTTCGCGCCAGCTTATGTGGAGAAAGGAATTTCTATCCTGCAAGATTGTCCTGTGGAAGAATTGACAGATAAAGTTATCCAAATCATCCAAAAGGCTGCAGTTGATTTCGATAACAATGCATCGATAACAAAAGGAATCGACGAAGTAGTAGGAAATCTTGACATTTCGAAGCTAGAACTGCGCTGCTCAAACGCGGATCCGAATTACGGAAAGCTGTGGTTCTACAGTCGGTCAAAACCATCAGACACAGCTCGAAAAGTATTGGAACAGGCCAAGGAAGTCATTTGGAATGACCTTAGGCATTGTGGTTTCATATACATTGTGGCGACCATTCGTCAGCAAGCAGTGAAATACTGTCAGAAGGCAAATAAGGAGACATCCGTTCCGAGTCTGACAGTATTACTCAGCGCAAATTGGCAAGATATTAATCTTTTGGAAGGAATATCAAAAACCAATTTTGTGACGGGATTTATTGAAGCAAATAGGGAAGTAGAGTTGCAAAGTCTTTCCCTCTTTGATCGCAGAAAAATACTTTTTGGTAGCGATTTACTCTTGATTTGAAGTTATGATTTATTATTAAAAAGATATATACTGTACACCCACGCACGTACATGTACGTGTAGTTATTTTAATACGTAGATCTTATTTTCCTATTTCTAGCACTATTCATGTTTGAAATGTAATCCGAATCAGAATACGTCATGTTATGGCAGCTACACGTACCGGTACCCAGGTAGGATGCAATGCATAAACATCTTTATTTCAAACTATTTCCCTCCACACGGCATTTCGACTTTCGATGGTCCATCCACCATAAGTTGGCGACCCCTATTCTGTCTTGCTGATAACGACGAAGAACAGCGTAGCGCATGAATGCAGCAGCTAATTATAATAAATCCATGCACCTTTACTTCGTTGGTATCTGGGACCGAATGGTGTTTGTTGTTGAATGAATTGGATCAATCATCATCCCTTGATTTGATCAGATGCGATTAAAACACGTTATCCTCTTCTGTAGGTATTTCCGGTGGTCCTGGTCCACCGATTTTTTTCTTCACCACCAAACAACAACACACAAAACAAAGAAAAACACAACACACACCACAAAACAAGCTGACCCAATAGAGTCCAATAGCGCGAAAGTCAACTCTGTCAACTATGCCTTCTACAGAGTCACTTCTTGACCCTCAAGATACCTTTGCAACTCTGTGTACAACTGTAGGGCTTGATATAAGGCTTCGTAAAGGTCTCTCTCGTCTAGGATACGTTAGACCGACACTTGTCCAATCGAAATGTCTTCCGCTTGCCATCACATCAGGTCGAGATCTACTTGTCCGCGCTAGAACGGGATCTGGTAAAACTCTTGCATACTGCCTACCCATCCTTCATAAAATTTTGTCAAAGCATGATGACCCGGAGGAAAGTAGTGGATTTGTGAAGGCCGTGATACTCGTTCCTACTCGAGAGTTGTGCACTCAGGTTACGAAAACATTGAACAGTCTCATTTACTACTGTGACGAGATTATTTCCGTGGCCACTCTTTTTTCGGGTAAGAATTCAAGCGAGTCCGCCTTTGCCCAACAAGAAGCAATGCTAAGAGACAGACCTGATGTTCTAGTTTCTACGCCTGCGGGTTTGCTAGTCCACATAAATAGAGATGGGAGCTGTTTGAAGACATCTTTGAAACATTCTGTTGAGAGTTTGGTTGTTGATGAGGCTGATCTAGTTTTGTCATTTGGTGAGTGATATATGGCTTTTTTACCTAAAAATTTTGGGATATCGTCACTTCTTTCTTATGCTTTTTGAAATCATCGTGATAGGATACGCCAATGATGTTTCCGAAATTATGAAATATTTGCCCAAAATTTGTCAGGGGTTTCTAATGTCAGCTACCCTATCTCCTGAGCTTAATTCATTGAAGAAAATTGTTTTGCACTCTCCAGCTGTGTTGAAGTTGGAGGAGGATGAAGAGGGTAAAGTGAATGGGAAGACGAAAGAAGGGAACTTGACTCAATTCTATCTCACCCTTCCAAAACGTGACAAGGCCTTGGTTGTTTATGTCTTTCTCAAGGTAGGCTGAAATTCCATCGACTTTATTTGATTCACATCGACTTTTGTCTGACCTTGTAATTTATCTTCATGCTATCTGTTCAAAGTTGGGTTTGTTGAAGGGGAAAGGACTCTTTTTTGTCAACACAATAGATTCTGGATATCGCCTTAAACTTTTTCTTGAGCAATTTCATATTCGCTCGGCAGTTTTGAATGCTGAACTCCCACTTAGAAGTAGATTGAATGTTCTCGAGCAATTTAATGTCGGGAATTTTGATTATCTCATTGCAACGGATGAAAGTACGGACGTTTCTGCGAATTTGAAGAAAGATGACAATGATGAAGAATTAAGCGACGAAGAAACGATGAAAAAGAAAAAAAGATCAAAGAGAAAAAAAGATTCTGAATATGGTGTCGCCCGTGGGCTCGATTTTCGTGGTGTATCTTTTGTTGTAAATGTTGACTTCCCTGTGTCTTCAGAGTCGTATATTCACCGTATTGGACGAACTGCGCGTGGAGGGGCTAAGGGAGTGGCATTTTCTTTAGTCGAAGAACAGTCTTCTGCACAGCTTAATATGCTTGCACAAGTCCAGGAGGCTCAGCCATCTCTTCCTGCACTTGCACCTGTCTCGGATAATCTTCAGGCAACAGCACAAACTATGATTGATCCTGAAGGCGAGGATTTGACGCCAGGAACCACACCCCAACCAACTCCTCTGGATTTTGACTTGAAAGAAATAGAAGGTTTCAGATATCGCGTCGAAGATGTTAGCCGTGCTGTTACCAAGATCGCAGTGAGGGAGACCCGCGCTGCTGAACTAAAAGCTGAGATCTTAAATTCGCAACGTTTGCAAAACCACTTCGCTGAAAATCAATCTGAATTGCAGCTCCTTCGTCATGATCGTCAAGCAACCCATGTATCGAAGGTTCAAGATCATTTGAAGAATGTACCAAAATATTTGCTTCCCAGAGGAATGCAAGTTGCCGAGACAAAAAAAAGAAAGAGACGCAGGCGCAATGGCAATAGACACGGATTAAGGAGAACAGATAATGATCCACTTCAATCTTGCGATGGTGAAAATGTGAATCTTGATGGTGTCGCTGATGAAAGTGTGGGCGATGTAAATGCTAATGACGCTTTTGACGATCCCATGTCAATTGGCGACGATACAGGAGCAGATATTGGTGATGGAGATGGTGATGGTAATGGAAGAAGTACATCTGGACGAAAAGCGTGGCAACAAAAACACGGGCGGGGCAAATTTTCCAAAAAATATCAACAGAAGGAACAAGATGCGCTATCGTACTAAGATGTAGTTCCACATAGTGCGGGTATTCTTAAAAGCAGTTTGATAAATTTAGTACCTCTATTCATGTAAGTTATTACACTACAATCTATGATGCTCATGCCGATTTTTTGGGTCTCTTCTTCCTGGTGAGGTGAAGTAAGCTATATTATGTAGATTCAAAAATTCTTGTCCAGACGGAAACTTCTCAGTTGCTACAGATGATGCTGAAGAAAATCAATAGACACGCTATGAGGAGCGCCAACATTCTTGTCATCGTGGAAATAAGCCCGTTTCAAGAGGGGCGCCACAATAAATCGTGCAACAAACCACGCTCCAAATCAATCTCTCTGAAATTATGTAATATGACGTATTTTGCCTCGTTCATCGATATTATAAATGCAGTGTCTAGCGGGACATTCTGGACGAAAGACGAGAGCATGGAGTGACAAATAACTTCCATTTTGTCAGTTTTAATCAGTTTCTGCACCGTAGCGAGAGAGGAAATACGACCTACTTGGCCAAGAATGAAAGGACAGGTGGGTAGCTCGTCTCTTTTGTAGAAAAATCCATTCTTTATTATAGACCGGAACGCAAATGGATCCTCTATGCTTTTCTTTGAAAAAGGGATTTCATTGTGAAAATTACCTCCAAAATGACAATTTCGTTCTCTCATGTTCATTGTAAAAGCAAAAATATCTGAAGACAAGTTTGCTTGGCATATTGCAGCGGTGATGACATCGTTATGGCTGAGATGTCCATTACCATTACTACCTTCTGACAAACTTTTTCTCATGTTTTCGATTTTTTTCTTGTCGATTATTATGTAGGATTTCTTTTGCTTCTCCATATTAATTGAGTTTTTTAACAAACCGAGGAAGAAAGGACCACCATAAGCACGTTCTATATCATTTCTCGAGAATTGTGCTGGGAATATCTCATGAGAAGCAATTTCGGGGTGGGACCATATCAGTAGGTCTTTGCTATTCTTCATTTGGTTATTAAGAGCATCGTTAATTTCTTCCATGATCTGGTAGTAAGTATTTCCGTCGCCGACGCAATGGGCCATCGAAACTGCATAACATGCATACTCGTCTGTCAGTTGAATTACATCAATTCCGAATAAGGGACCACCATTCATGGCGAGAGAGAGTACATTTTCGGATTTGGGAACGATTGGAGCGAGAAATGTGTCCATGAAATGTAAAACCTCTACCGCATCCATTTCATGTAGATTAGAATCAGTGATTATGTTTGCATCCTCCGTATTGGTTTCATCTTTCCTAAAATCAATTTCACGGACGAAATCATGTGAGGCATGCGCGCCGGGAATGATGGATATTTCAACATTTAAAAAACCAGATATGTTGGCCTTTGCCCTTCCCGTGAGAATGGGATTGCGAAGCAATACTTGTTCCACTGCTTGTTTCATTTGAATTGTGCTTTCTTTGTCCCAACCCTTGACAAGCGTGAATGTTGTAATGCTTGGCCATGCGAGCATGAAATTAGCAGTTTTTCCTTGGTTTGCGATGATTGCGGCATCTGTTTTGGACTCGCGGTTTGGCAACACATCGTCTCCTTGGAAAACATTTGCATAACGGGCATAATTAAAGTTCTGCCTCTTTGATTTGACTTCTTGATTTCGTAGGTGTACAACAAACTGAAAAGTTGACAAGAGAAATAAGTTCATGAAGAAAAGCATGGTAAATGTATGGAGTTTTATGATTGGAACTATATGTACGTAATATCGTAAAGATAGTTTGCGGAGTGAGTCTGCTTGAAATAGTGCAAAGAAAATTTTGTTCATGGTTCGCAAAAATGCCTGTTGTTTTCTGATTGATTTTGCACCTATCATACACGTACTTTCAACTTACTTGCCAGTTTCGGAGTTGTTTGAGAGAACAAAAAATGAATGTTGTTGGATGCTGAAATTTTTAAAAAGGGGGGTTAATTTTAAAATTATAAATAAAATAGTGAAAAGTCGTTATTTTTAGGGTGGGGCGGGCGCGGGGGGGAATCGAATCCCCCCCAATCCGGTTCTGCAAAACAAATCAAATTTCAATTTTATTAGTTATTAGTTGCCAACCAAACACGGCTTTGATCGCAGATTACTAAAATGAGGTCACCCGGCTATTAGATTACCAATCTACACTCATAAAATTCAATATACAACTCATTTGCACTTGCCAGTGCCTCATTCTTCCTCCACCATATTTCCTTCCTCTATTTTGGACGGTGCGTTTTGCATCTTCCAGCCTTACTAATAGCTTACGTGCAACCTGCTTGCTCGCATTTTGGACCGTGTGCTTTGCATCTTCCAGCCATCTTGATAGCTTTCGTGCAACCTGCTTGCTCGCATTTTGGACCGTGTGCTTTGCATCTTCCAGCCATCCATCTTGGTAGTTTTAGTTTTCACGCAACCTGCTTGCCCGCATTTTGTTGGACCGTGCGACACACATCTTCCAGCCTTACTAATAGCTTTCGTGCAACCTGCTTGCCCGCATTTTGGACCGTGTGCTTTGCATCTTCCAGCAATCTTGATAGCTTTCGTGCAACCTGCTTGCTCGCATTTTGGACCGTGTGTTTTGCATCTTCCAGCCTTACTAATAGTTTTCATGCAACCTGCTTGCTCGCATTTTGGAACGTGTGCTTTGCATCTTCCAGCCGTGTGTGCGATAGTGGAACAGAAATCTAACTCGCATAATTTTTTGGATGGGCAGTCATGATTGATGGATACAGTGTGAACTTTCTTCTTTGGAGGACAGAGGACACAAAGTATTTGGTGGGCTGTATCATCATTGCTTGGATTTGAATTCATTGTATTGCCAAATTCAGAAGACGGAGGTCTCTTTTTTGCATTTGACTGCGATATAGTTGGTCTGTTCTCTACAGTGTTTTCGAACATTAGGTCTTGTACTGCTTCCAAGATTTCCTTCCAAACTGATTGCATTCGGAGTGCTGTCAAACATTGTTCGATATCATCTCTGACCAGGAAGAACCTCTTGGTATTGATGTCGAAGATTGTATGTCCGCCGTCAATGTTTTTACCATAGACGTACACAGCAGCGACCTTTAGGCTCAGGAAGGTCCAGTGACTAAAATTCTCTCTGATGATTTGTTTCCGTTGGTTCCCAGAAGAAATGGATCTTTCCAGAAGGATTCGGTCTTCATCTTCCGTCCATTTGGATAACGTGGTGAGTCCGCTCTGTTGTCGCTGACTATTGGATAAGAACTTGGGGAGACCGATCAGTTGTCGCCCGTGATTAGAGACATCAAAGGGAGTGCGTCCGGGGAGGTGGAGTACGATTTGATTCCATTCGTTCCCAATAGCAAGTTGTGCGTTCAGAAGGAGTCGGTCTTCCTTGCCTGTCCATTTGTGGGTGGGAGCATTTGGGGACCCCTCTAAAGGTTTTGAATGTAACTCAAAGCCAATTGCTTTGAGTTCCTTTCCCAACTCCGTTGGTGG
>Ga0115005_10001720_pt1 | contig 17506 bp, 15 predicted proteins | sample ArcOceMetagenome_FD_87163 | JGI IMG/M metagenome (GOLD analysis project Ga0115005, IMG submission 87163) | Marine eukaryotic phytoplankton communities from Arctic Ocean - Arctic Ocean - Greenland ARC118M Metagenome | ecosystem: Environmental > Aquatic > Marine > Oceanic | place: Arctic Ocean... | reverse complement strand
TGTCTCATGGTTTTTTATTGTTTTTTCTATATTTCTTAAATGTGGGATAGCTCCACTTTTTATTTGAAAACCTACCTTTTTTAAGGGACTTAGTTTTCACGCACTTGTTTTTTATATCTCTTTTTTCTATTTTTTTTTATTTTTATTCTTAATTATTTTCCTAACGAGCTATATGCATTCAGTGTTTACTTACTACTCTATAATAAATTTGTTATTTATATCATTGGGTTTGTTAAGTTTATTTTTTATACTATGCGAGTCTTTTTATATTAAGACTTTTTTTGCTATGAGTAGTATACTTAACTCATTATTTGTTATGCTCTCTTTAGCCTCAAATCACTGTACTGACTGTCTACTACTAATATAGAAGTATAACGCCCGCATTAAGGGGTGCTCTCACATTTTCAAGTTTCTTTGACCAAATATATAGTATTGAAATTTCTGTGATGTCTTGTGGCCCTTGAATCAGGGGATGCAAATAACTACTTATTATATGAGGGACAAGTAGAGGCATTTTGACCAGGATAACCGAGGGCTATTCATATAGCTGATCTCGTTCACCCATCTACGGAGGCTGATTCCCACTGTGTTATACGCTATCAACAACTAAAGAATAGGTCCCCCTTTTGTTAGAGACTGGGGAGTAAGTTATAGCACCAGTATTAATATACGATGCCACAGTCAACGAGAGGCCACACAATAAGGGTAGAGTGTTTGGGTTTGTTCACTATATGGGTGAGACAAGTTATGTAGCTCGCGCCGCATAACATTAATTATGGTAGGTGTAAACCTATAAACTATGGCTGTTTTAAAAAGTCCAAAAAACAACAAAAGTAAAACTTATTGACGCCATTGTAAAGCTAATAGTAGCAAACTAACTTACTTAACAAACTGCATTAACAACACACCATCTGCTGATATATACGAACTAAGCGTTAAGGTAACTTGAAGGTCGTTTAATTATTCTAAAAATAGGTCTAAACTAAAAACTAAGTTAAAACTAAGTTATTTTTATTAAGTTCCCTTGGTATTCTCAAATCTACTTACAAACATAATACCTATTATTTTTTTATATATGTTAGTCTATAACCTAACATTAATTGGCTTTTTTTGGGTTCTTATGTCTTTTTATAACAGTAACTTTAAAACGCTGTTTTCATTTAACACACTTAGTTTTAGTAGCAGTTATTTACTTTTTTTAACAATTTTCTTATTCTCATTAGCTGGTGTACCTCCCTTTATTGGATTTTTTAGTAAAGTCTACTTATTAAATTTACTTGTAGAACAGAATTTTTCCCTTTTGTTTTGCTTATTTATTGTATTATTGATTTTTGGGCTATACTTTTATGTACAGAATTTACGTTTTTTACATTCTACAAACGCAAAAAGTTTAAACAAAACCTATATAACTAACGAGCGTTATTCATTTGTAATGTTCTATTACCTTATAATACTTTCGTTTATACTAATAAATGGTGTATTCATTGTAGAAGATCTTTTGCTTTATTTTATATGATTACTATACTAATTAAGTTTAAATGGTATTACAACCCAGGAAGTTTAAGTACAAATCGAGACAAAAACTGAGAAGAGTCGATAGGACGTTACGTCTAAAGCGTGATTTAAAATTTGGTCAAGTCTGCCTAATGTTAACAAGACCGCTTCTAATTAATAGCAAAAAGATGTTTAGGCTGAAGTTGTTTTTAAAAAAAGCGGCGAGAAAAACCGACAAAACACAACGAAAAGTTTGGGTAAATACGTTCCCGCATATACCCCTTACTAAAAAAACAGTAGGCTCTCGTATGGGTAAAGGTAAGGGTAAACTCAGTATTTGGTTCAACAAATTATCTACAGGTACTATCCTTATTGAGCTAAAAAATTTAAGAAAAGGTCGTGCTACTTACTTTTTAAAGCAGGCACAGAACAAACTAAAAAGTAAGTCCAAGATAATGTTTACTAGCTCCTGTAGGGAGTCAGTAAAGCTGTTCTTAGGTAGAAGCTCAGTGTCATACCACGCTATTTGATAGTTTTATAAAAACTTATTTTATGATTTAGTTACATTTACTATTTTATTTTTAATTTATTTTTATTTTCGTTAACCTTTTTAATCGTCAGACTTAATATTTTACATAGCATAACGCAGTCTTTAATTTTTCAGGAGTTGACTAAAATATTCATATCTCAGATACTCTTTTTACTATTAGTTATGTTATCAACACTAAATTATTTATTAGACTTTTACCAAGAAGTTATTTACTTGGACAATAATTTATTTACTTTAGGCTTCTGAAAGCTAGTTGATATTAATAGCATGTCTTTGAATTTACTTGACGTTTACCTATACCCGTTTATATATGTTTTCTTACTTGTTACAGTCTTGTCAATAGTTTATTGCTTGTCATACAATAAAGACGAGTTAGTTACGTTCATGTTTTATTGTAAAGTTATCTTAATAGCTGGTTATTTTTTATTTTTTACTAATTCCCTAATTGTTTTCTTTTTTGCCTATGAAATGTTACTAGTTCCGTCATTTTTTATTTTATATAAATTCGCTAAAACCCGAAGAGCCATTGAGGCAGCGTATTTAATGTTCTTTTGAACACAATTTGGTGCACTATTCTTAATTTTTGGGTTTTTATACCTATTTTTTATTGTAGGCAGTTCGAATTTTCTGAATGTCTCGGGTTATTTCTTTTCGAACTTCGAGGTAAACTTCCTATTTTTATGTTTCCTAATTGGCTTTGGTGTAAAATTACCAATATGACCTTTCTATGGTTGGTTGCCGAAAGCTCACGTTGAAGCTTCTACTAATTTTTCAATCTTTTTAAGCGGTGTTCTAGTTAAATTTGCCTTTTTCGGGCTCTTAAAGTGCCTTTTAACTATCGCGCTTGAGCCCTCTTTTATTTATATTTACCCGTTTTTAGTGCTTGGTATAGTCGACGCTGTTTTTAAACTTTTTTACCAAATTGACTTAAAAAAGTTAGTGGCGTATTCCACTGTTGTTGAGATGCACTGACTTACAATTTGTGTTATAAGTGGTCAATCAAATTTAATGTTAGCTAGTTTCGCCATGCTAATCAGCCACGCATTAATTTCAACAAACTCTTTTTTACTGGTAGACGCAATAGCCAGAAGGTTTAAAACTAGATTAATTACTGAGATAAGCGGTTTAAACTATATTTGCCCTAAACTGTTCTTGCTAGTGCTACTTAATATACTACTCTTTTTGGGGTTTCCCGGTTCTATATTCTTTATATCTGAGGTACTATTCTTCTCTTTTTTTTTAGATCTATTCCCAGTGTGCGCCTTATTTTTACTCTTTTTCCTATACTTTGTTGGTCCTACCTTTTTTTTCCGTTCTTGAATGAATATAATGTTCGGTTTTTCTAAAAAGTTAACCTTAAAACTCCCCGCAGACGCCTCAAAAAGAGAGTTTATACTTTTTAGTAGCATACCTCTTCTAATGTACTGGTTAGGTGTAGCTTGACAGTCTTTTATATTTTAATGTTTTACTGGCAACATGTAAACAATCAGCTAACAGAAGGCTACGCTATAAGAAATCTGACAAAAAGTATGTAAAACCCTCATGGGGACGAACGCCTATATTAAAAAAGTCACCACAGGCTAAAGGTATTGTCACCAGGGTTGTAACAATGACGCCTAAAAAACCTAATTCTGCTATACGCCACGTTGCTAAAGTTAACCTAATGAATGGCTTACGCTTAACAGCTAGGCTACCAGGTAGAGGCTACCTTTGTAGTAAGTATAATAGAGTTTTAATAGAAGGTGGTAGAGCAAATGACCTGCCTGGTGTAGGCTATACAGTTATTAGGGGTGCATACGATTTCTCACCTGTCGTAGGTAAAATAAAGCGTAGGTCTATTTACGGCGTCAGCAGACCTAATGGTCACACAAAGTTTATTAGGCGATCACTACGTAGAATTTAAATAGGCTATATACTATGCGAGTTGAGTGAATATCATCAAGAGTTTTGTCACTAGTAAACTGAGCACGAGCTGGCTCTTTATGACCTTTAACATTTGGCTTAGCCTGCTGCGCTGTTGAAATGATGCACGCGGCAGTTAGTCGTTATGACATGGATCGTTTTGGTATTATTTTTCGAGCTTCACCTAGACAATCTGACTTAATTATAGTAGCGGGGACACTAACTAACAAGATGGCCCCATGCCTCAGACGTCTGTACGAGCAAATGACTGAACCTAGGTGGATTTTATCAATGGGGAGTTGTGCTAACGGTGGTGGTTACTACCACTACTCATACTCTGTTGTTCGTGGTTGTGACCGTATACTACCCGTTGACACTTACGTACCTGGCTGTCCACCGACAGCTGAGGCACTGTTATTTGGGTTAATCCAACTACAAGGTAAAATCGGTTTTACTTTATCAGAATTAAACGTGTCTTCTGAATGATATGGTAACGACCATGTCTAGTTATTTATAATTAATGAATATTTTAAAGGAGTATAAAAAGTCTATCGCTAGGGCAGTTACTGTATACAAGTTTAAAGCTTTTAAAAAAACAACAAAATTCAAACGATATAATAGAGGCTTAACAAGGTTTATTCTAAATAGGAAAAAGAACGTTTTGCGTAAAAAAAGGTCCTCTTTACAATTTGTTTCACATCTTACACACTTTTGAACGTTGTCTTATAGTTCGCTACGTGGCTCAATAAGATTTTTTCAAAACCTTAACTTATTTAGGTATTCAAGTAATTTAATCAGTAATTATTTTATGGATAAATTGCATACAAAAGAGTATAACCTTTCCGAAAGCTCTATATGAGACCACAGTTATGTGACAGCCTCTATTTCAAAAAATCTTTTTTTTAACACAAGTTTATTCCAAAAACCTACTAGGTTAACTAATTTATTCTTAAACACAAGAGCTGGTTTCATTTTTGTAGAAAAAAAAAACGCAGAGCTTTTAAATGCTATTTGCTCAAGTGTATTTAGTAGTTACCCAGCACAATATAATAGTGTAAGGTCCTCAAAAAAGGGAGACCTTTTACTTAGTTATCATTTTTTTTTAAAAAAAGCATTTTTACATAACGTTTTTTTTATTAAAACACTTAGAAGAATTTTAACACTAGTAACATTGTTACTGTTATAAAAAGTTTTTTTGTTATCAAAGAAAAATATAGTAAAGTCTTATACAATACAAGACATCCTAAGGCTAAAAAAAGTAGCAAAGACCTCGGGAGCTTCTTTTAATATAGTAAAGTTGTCGACAGTACTACCACTACAAAATAAGTTTAGCAAGCTTTTAATGCGTAGAAAGTGACATAGTGGTAGATCCATAACAGGGCAAATTACTGTGTACTCTAAAGGACCGCGAGTTAAGAGGATAGTACCTACAGTAAATTATGGCTTCCGGAGTAACTCGTTGTTTTTTGTGGGTGGTGTACACTATTCAGGATTTCATAAAAAGATTACTTCCTTAATATTTAACTCTACTGGTGTAGTTACTTACTTACCCAGTAGGTTTAACGACGTCTTTTTTCAATTAAAAAACCTAAAAAAACTTACGTTTAATGAAACACGTCTTTATAAGGAATTATTGCACTTTAAACCACAAGCAAGGATAGTGCCAGTACCCTATATGCTTCTGCAGCAAAAAAAAAACGCAAATATAAGTTTTCTGGAGTTAAAACCATTGCGTGGTATGGAGTACGCCAGAAGTTTAGGTTCATCAGCTAGTATTATCAAACTTGACACTAGAACAGGATTCAGTTTAGTTAAACTACCGTCTGGTGTAAAAAAAGTGTTTTCAGCTTTTTCTTTGTCGTGTGACGGCTCGGCAAACATATCTATCTTACGTAAGCAACTAAAAAGCACTAAAGCTGGTAATTTAGTAGTTACAGGCCGAAAACCTAATGTTAGGGGGGTAGCAATGAACCCAGTCGACCACCCGCACGGGGGCCGTACTAAGTCCTTAAAGTACCCAAGAACACCTTGGGGCAAAACGACTAAGTTTAAGTAATACATATACTACATCGAAAGTTTTAATAACATGACCGCGTACAACAAAGCAAACAACATGTCTAAGAGACACACAAAACTAAATTACCTCTCAGCACAGACACTTAGGTCCGTATATCTAATTAAAGTGAGTTCAATACACCACACAACAGAAAAAAAAATTTTTTCCAGAGGCGGTAGGGTGCCTCTAGTATATACTAACTATGAGGTTGTAATTCATCGAGGTAACAGCCTAAAGTCACGTTGTGTAAGCCAGTGAATGGTAGGTTTTAAGTTTGGTGAATTTACCTGAAATAGAAAAATAGCTCTGTATAAGGCTAAGCAGAAAAAAAAGAAAAAAAAGAAATAAGGTTTGAGCATATATTACAAATATACTGAACAAAAGGTTTATTTTTTGGTGGTAAGTTATTTTACACAAACAAAACGTTTTACGAACTCTTTTACCTAACACCTGGGATTAAAAATGCATTTAAAAAAGGCATTTTAAACAAATTAGAATTAAATAACTCTATAAGTGTTAATACTACGCTACTAACAAACTTTAGAGTAACACATAGGCGTGAGTTAATAGGCTTCTTAAACCATTATTACTCCCAAATCTCGTCAGTAAATAACATTGTCCCTGAGCTAGAGCGGATTAACATAATTAGGCTTTACCTTATAAAATCTTACAAAGGAAGATGTCACTCCTTTGGTAAACCAGTTCATGGTCAGAGAACCTGATCAAACGCGTGATCATCTTATAAACTTAATACGACCCTACGACGCTTTATTTCAGAGACTAAAAACAATTTATTAAAGAATAAACGCCCAGAAAAAATAAATTACAAACTTTTAAAAAAGCGTTTTATGCTAAAGCCAAAAAAAGTAAAAAAAGTGGAAGTAAAAAAAACAATATGATTTTAGCAGTTTAAAAAATTATTCACGATATTATAATAAACCCTTTATTTTTGAATTACAACAAGTTATTTATTTACAAAAATATACAACTAGTTTCTTACTTTTTTAAAAAGTTTTATGTAAACTTATTACTACTCGGTGCCGTCATTGCATTTTTTGACACTATGAAAAACTATAATCTACAAAAGCGTAAATCGAGGAAGAGAATTTTCCTAAAAGCTTTTAAAAATAACTTGTACATGCGTATAAAAAAACTTAGTAAAGAAGTTAATATACTATCTTTTACAAATTTTAAAAGGTACAAAAGTAAAAAATTGCGTAACGTAAATACCAATGTTGTTATTCGCCGTTATAGGCGTCGTATACGCACTTTTATTAACCAAAGGTTATTGTTAAAATTACGTCCGACGTTTAATCACTTAAGCTTACAGCTATATTGCACGGTAAAAAAGCCCCTAAGCTATAAAAAACAGTTAAAAAAACTAATCTTATTCAATTTTACACATAAAGCACCTAACAAAATCACAATAAAAGACTTCGTTAAAAACAGGCTAAGGAACAGGCTAAGGAACAGGCTAAGTAACAGGCTAAGTAACAGGCTAAGGAACAGTCTAAGGAACAGTCTAAGGAACAGGCTAAGGAACAGTCTAAGGAACAGGCTAAGGAACAAACTAAGGAACAAACTAATGAACAAACTAAGTAATAAACTAAGGAACAAACTAAGGAACAAACTAATGAACAAACTAAGGAACAAACTAAGGAACAAACTAAGGAACAAACTAATGAACAAAGTAAAAAAGCTGTTAATTAATCAACCAAAAACTATAATACGTTTCAGACTAAGACTTTCACCTAATTTTCTCCGGTTTAGGCGCCTTAAGCTTATGCAGCATATTTTACGTAAACTTTACTCCAAAATTTTACGTAAACGAGTTTTGAGAAAAAAGAAACGGTTGCGTAGGCGCCGGGCTGTGGCTAAAAAGTCTACTGTACTAACAACCAAAAATAAACATAGGGTAAGATTAAAGGCTACTACACTAGCAGCCAAAAATAAACATAGGGTAAGATTAAAGGCTAGACTAATTCGATCCCTCATAACTAGGATTCGTAGACGCCGGTACTCTAGACGTTTAGGGTCAGGGCCTTGGTCGCTAAATAAGAACAATAGCAGTAAGAACATTAAAACGGCGTCTTTATACAGGTATTCAAATAGTAAGAACGTTAAAGCAGTGCCTGCACGTGCTATACATTCAAAATCTCGCCCTATAAAGCATAAGCTAATGTTTAACTCTAGTGTCTTGTGTACACCTTTTAAACTATTCCGTAAAAGTAAACTATTTAGGTGTTACGTTTACAGACAAAGCTATCGCTTATTTTTTATGAAGCAATTAGTAACTAGTCAATTACTAATTAAAACTACAAATAGTATAACCAACCTGCAGTCGTTTAGTAACTTACTAAAGCGTAGTATATTTATGCCTACTTATTTCTCTAAAAAGTTTATTAGGCAAGCTAAGATTTACACAACACATGGGTCACCGTTTATAAACTATAAAGACGGGTTAGTACGAACCAAAAAGTTCTCGTTCAAAGGTAAACTCACAGAAAGTTCTTTCTTAATTAAAAAAAAATTTTACTCTTTTTTAAGGACCAATGAGTATAAAAAACAAATATTTGACAGTCGTAGAAAATTTTTTATAAGTAAAGTCTTAAAACTATTAAACACTTACTCCAGTAAGTTTAATAGTCTTAATTTTTTTACTAATAGTAACATGCGTTTTTTACAAAAAAACCAACGTATCGAAAACGAACCTTACATTACTTCACCTGAAGATCGTATGCATAGTGTACACAGTAAACTTAAAGTAGTTAACACTAATAGAACTTATCGTGAATTGCATATGCAGCGGGTAAGATTTAAACCTGGTTATCAAAGGTTATGACGTAATTTCAGGTTAGCATTGGCTGAGTTGGTTAATTTTCGTTATATATACCAAAGGCAGTTAACTAGATACCTTATAAAATTTTCCAGAAAACTTACACAAAATTACTATTCTTTCAACGAGAATGACGTCATGCGCGTTATAATTTATACAAGATTGATACCGGATGAGGCTACATTCAATCTTTTCCACAGTAATAATTTGATCTTCCTTAATAATAAACCACTTAATGACAATAAATCTTTTATTTACAAAAATGATTTTCTTCAGTTAGAGATTACTAACTGGTACTATATATTTTCTAGGTGACTTATGGGTGCAACACGTAAGCGTAATTTACGATTTAAAGCGCTAGTTTTTAAAAAAAGCTTAGCAAGCCGGTACAACACTATGAAGCGGGTAAAGCAGAGAAGTAACCACACACCAAGCTGAATTACAACCGTAAGGTATGACTTTGCTGATATAAAGCCCTTTTTAGAGGTAGACTTTTTTACGCTATCTGCTTTTTGCATATATGACTATAATGTGTTTACTTATTACTCACCTGACGACATAAGAAATGTCAGGTTCAGTATATATCGTTTATACAACTGGAAATACGTAAACTAAGTGACAAAGCCTAAAGGTACCATGACTACTATGAGATCAACTACATTTAATTTTTGACAGCCCCCTTTTAACTTGTATTCTTTTAACGAAAGGAAGATTAAGTCGTTTACGCTTAACTTTGGCCCACAGCACCCTGCAGCACACGGGGTCTTAAGGTTAGTAGTACAGCTTAGTGGTGAATTAGTCGAGCGGATGGACCCCCATGTTGGCTTTTTACATAGAGGTACTGAAAAACTTATAGAAAAAAGAACCTATTTAAAATCTATACCGTACTTTGATAGACTAGACTATGTCTCAATGATGACCCAGGAGCACGCGTTTTGTATAGCAGTTGAATCACTGCTTAAGACAACGTCGTATACAGCCATATATGTTCAGATTAGGGTACTTTTTGATGAACTAACACGTATTATGAACCACCTTTTAGCTTTGTCATGTCATTCCCTAGACGTAGGTAATATGTCTCCCTTATTTTGAGCATTTGAGGAGCGTGAGAGGCTTATGGAATTTTACGAAAGGGTTTCCGGAGCTCGCATGCATGCTGCATTTTATAGACCTAACGACGTTGACTGGACAGGGCTAAACCACCAATTCTTTTTAGACGTTTCGTTGTTTGCTAGAGATTGCTTTAAATCTCTAACGGAGATATTTGTGGTTCTTACAAACAACAATATATGAAAAAGTAGGTTAGTCGGAGTTGGTAGCGTTACTTTTAAGGACTGTTTGTCATATGGTCTTTCAGGTCCTGTGATAAGAAGCGCTGGGCTAAAAAAGGACATACGGTTTTTACGGTCTGAGACTTATGCTTCGTACTGATTTCTATCTCTTAATAGCTTTTTAGGTAAAAGAGGTGATAGTTATGATCGCTTTTTAATAAGAGTTCGTGAGATGTATGAAAGTATAAATATAGTTTTCCAAGTTCTGAGTAGCCTAACTGACACTAAATCACACAAAGAAAAATCCCAAAGTTCACACGACTTTTTCTCGTTTTTTAATTTCATATATGACGCAAAAAAAAACCAATTACAAAAAAAAACTAGGTATAATTCTATGGAAAATTTAATAAGGCATTTTAAGAAGTATAGTGAGGGCGTAAAGGTAACCAAAGGGTTTACTTATAACTGTGTAGAAGCCCCAAAAGGTGAATTCGGAGTGTCTCTTATTGCTGACGGTACGTCAAAGCCTTATCGCTGCAAAATTAGAACACCAGCTTACCACCACATGCACGTTATGACTCGTATGTGTCATGGTCACTACATGGCGGACCTTGTTACGGTACTCGGGTCACAAGATATTGTGTTTGGTGATGTTGATAGGTAGGTGTTTAATGTTTCTTTGGGTAGGCATAAAACATGGATTATGTTAGACATTTATAAGCGTAAATTGTTTTTAAAACACTACTTAAAACGTTTTTTATTAAGAGCGATTAAACGTTCTACAACAAGCTCTAACTCTAAAAGGTATCTAGCTTATATGTATCTTGTGAGAAGCCCCAGATTTGCTTCATTCACTTTCTTAAATAATAGATGTACTAAAACAGGTCGTGTTTGGAGTACCAATAAAAGAACAAGTCTCTCAAGGTTTGAGCTAAGAGGTCAAATATACAAGTCTAATATACCTGGATTCAGACGAGCTAGCTGGTAAATAGTTTTTTTTAGGAAAGTGTGAGTTGTCAGTTTGATATTATGACCTATTATGGACTATTCATTGCTTATAACGTTCCTATCCTCTTTAGCATGTGTTAACATTGTATTAGAAGCCATTAATCTAATTACAAGTAATGTAAATTTAACAGCTGATACACTTGAAACAATTTCGTCTTTAGTTACGTTTCTCTACTTTTTTACTTTTTTAGTAAACTTTAAGTCTGTTATACACGATTTAGACATATCTTGTTACACCAAGCCAAGCCTTGCTGGTTTTAACAATATTAACAAACTACCAAGTTGTATATAGTAGTTTTAGTTGCTATTATAATTTGGAGTTATTTTAAAAATAACTTCTTTTGTAGCCTTGGTGGCTTACTAAAATTGTACTGAGGGTATATTCAAGCTTTAAGGTATATTGCCTCAAGTAAGGTAATCTTAGGGCAACAACCACAGCAAGTACCAAGCTACTCTCTACTATATTGGTCAATTTTTATAACGAAATCACACAACCTAGGGAATAAGACACTCAACTTTTGTTGGAGGCTAGCTTAATCGGTAAAGCACTGGACTTTGGATCTAGGGAGTGTAGGTTCGAGCCCTGCGTTTCCAAAAGCCTGAGGTATAATTCAAACGCTTTCCTAATTAATCATATAAACTTTGTTATTTCATCTAGAAAACGTTGATGCTTTTGCCGTTTTACTAAAAAAATTAAAAAAAACTTGTTTCTTTTTAAAGAATTAGGTATACTGAATTCGTACTTTATATACCCCAGCCATTCAATAAAAACGTTCGTTAAAATAGCCCCTTTTTTCTACAAAAATTCAACGTTTTTTAAAGGCATTAGATTAATAAGTACGCCGTCTAAGCTTTTTTTAATAAAGCTTTCAGCATTAAACATTATTAAAAAGTCGTTAGGCAGTACAGTCTTGCTACTAAGTACATCTAGAGGGTTAATTACTCATATAGAAGCACTAAAGCACGGTATAGGCGGTATAGCTTTGTTTTTAATTAGTTAGTAGCATTACTATAAAAATTGTATATTTTATTTAATTTTTTAAACAAATCTCTAAAGTCTGCTGCTAATAGCCTTTTTAATGCCACGACTGACTACAGACACTGCGTAACCGATTTGATCGAAAAACTTAATTTCCGTAATTTTATTAACCAGGTTAAACCTTATATGACCAGTATTGAGGACATTTTTCACTGAGATAAGTTGAGGGAGTCGTATGACAAGAGATACGTCACCCGTTCAACGTGAGCGTGACGGTTATTCCTATTTGGCTTTGACTCTCGGTTAGATAAAAATGATTCATACAAGTTAATTAAAATAACTAGGGAAGACTTAAAATTGGGTGTAATAAATAAATACCAGGTGTATCTAAAAACAGTAGTTTTAAAAAACAAAACTTTGAGTAGAGTGATCATTCGTATTGATGACACCATCAACATGCTTTTTAGTAATATTGTCACTAAGTGTACTCATTATATCTTCGACAACCTTAAAAGGACCTTTAGCTTCGGGTTTTATTATCTCAGGGGATTGTTCTTTTTATTTTTTATAGATGCTTGCTTAACTGATGATGAGCCCTTATGGGAACCTATTGAATGAAGCTTAGTGCAAACATGAATACTATTCATATTCTCATTTGCCTGAATAGCTGAAAACTTGATAGTTAGTAGGTACGGGAGTTTTACTGGCCGCGACAAAAGAGTATGAATGGCCTGGTACAAAACCTTTTGACTTATAGAAGGTTTTTACATATTAAACTATGGTGCTGTTTCTATTTTCGTAATCGTACCTTTTTATTTTGAGACTAATTATAATGTCTCGTTTATTTATTCTTGGTGACATTGGTACTCTAGAGTGTTTTTTTTCCAATTTATTTCCTTTTATACGGTTGCTTTACTTATGGGTCACCTACTACAAATAAACTTACGCTGAGTCAACTGAAAAAAGGGTGTAATATTAATATTCTTAATAAATATACTTATTGCATATCTTATATACACACATTTTATTATTGTTTTTTTTGGGTATTTTACGGACCCTATATGATACCAAAAAACAAGGCCGGTAGACTATATACAATTAAGTCACGAACCATCAAAGTGAGGTTGAGGGCCGTCAAAGAAAGATCATTTCACCTACCACAACGTAAAAACTGTTTTTTGGTTTAAAAACGACGGACCTTTTGCCTCGTCTTTTTTACTGTTCCACTTATTCTTATTTTTATGCCTTTTCTTCCTCTTCATTTTTTGACTTAGTCTTTTAAGGCGTGTTTGATCTACAAAAGAGATACCAATTACATTCACTACGTACTGTGTTTCATCACTAAAACAATTTTTTTATTTTTTTTTATTTTTTTACGTTATGGTGTTTATAAGTTTCTTAATAAATTATATGCGACTACCTTGAGAGTATTACTACTTTTTAAATACGAACTCTTGGTTAGTGAACTTCCTGGAAATTCTATTAAATTATATAGAAATCTTTTTCTATATTTAATGTATTTGTGTTATTCGTAAAAGCTGCTAAAGCAATTTCTCTTGGTATACTATTTATTCCTTTTACCGGTTGTGCCATCGGGGTAGGTTTAATTTTCGCTTCCTTGTTAAAGAGCGTTTCCTATGCACCTGACTACGAAGAAATATTATTTAATTATGCTATGTTAGGGTTCGCATTCATTGAAACTTTTGCATTCCTGCTATTTTTTATTTTAGCAGTTATTATTGCATTCTAATTTTTTTTAAAGCCTAAAGGTGGTTTGTTATTTGGGGAATATGGGGTATCCAGTTATCACAAGATTAGGTATTAGTCAATTTTGGTATAGTCACTGGTATGCTGACACACGTAATAATTATCTACGGAATTTTGAAAACAGTCAAATTTTTATTAAGTTACTAAAATTATATTTAAAATACGGTTTACTTTTTTCCAACCCAATCTTTTTCCATGAGCACTTTTTTCAAAAGTACTCTAAGTCCACTAGATCGGCTATATCTATAGGGAACTTAAGGTATTACAGGAGGTTTTATTTCTCTAACTATAATTTAAGTATCGAACACTCCTACCTCTTACGTTATAGAACAGGTGAGTATTTCCCACTACGACTGTGATTAATTAAGTACTCAAATTGGTTCATACTATGTTTTAACGCTTTTAAACCTATTAAAAGAAAAGCCAATTTTAAAGTTAGACTTAAAAATGAGTATTATGCTACAGCGACCTCATTAGAGATAAACAGTAATACTAATAAGTTTAATAGGTTTAAATTACTCTATTTATATCTAGTTCACCTTAGGAAAAGTGTTGGCTTAACTTATAACTTTTAGTTCAAATGTTATACCCCAAAAAGGCTCCGGAATTAGCTAAAAAAAAACTCAGACGCTTACGAGTACGCGACAAACTTGTTTTTACTAAAAAGCACCCAAGTACACGCAGGGATGTTAGTTTATTACTCTCAAACCAATGATCTTTCATTATGCTATGCGCTAATATTAATCCAGTCTATACTGTACACCTATATTCACCTAGTTACTTTTTTAGGTTTGCAGTCCCGGTCAACTCATCAAACGTTATCATTTGTCCTAACACGAATGTAATTTCAGTGAGTAATTATAAATTTGGCACTATACCATACATGTGGGCAACTAGTGCTAACCTTTTACTAGCGTCCCTTTCGTCTTTCCTTTTTAAAAAAATCCGGTTTAAAGGAAAAGGTTACTATTTATACAAGAATTTACGAAATACAGTCACACCACAGTTTGGTTATTACCACCGAATATATGTTTATTCATTTTTTAATAAAGTTAAGTTTTTGTCTAAAATTAAACTTTTAATATTTGGTTTTATTAAGCAAGATATAGCATACACTGCTCACAACCTAAAATCAAAAAGACGTATAAATATATTCACTGGTAGGGGTGTCAGATTTGCAAAACAAGTTATTTACAAAAAAACTGGTAAGGTAAGCAGTTATAGATAGTTATTACCGTATAAATCTTTGTACATTCGCTAATAGTAAACTAAACTTTTAAAAAGTAAAGTACTTGTTAATACTACAGACTAGTTTAATATGCATAATAATGCTTAGTGACCTTTTAATTCAAATTTTACCATAGTTACCTCAGTGTTGATAAGACTGGTTAAGTTACTCTAGTAGTAATGAGAAATCTGAGGTGCGAGTCCTCTACTGGTCCTTGAATTTTGTTAGCCGCTTGATTCAATTTTTTTCGTCTAAGCATTATAACAATCTAAAATACAATTACTCAACTGTAGCTTTGACAAAATTGATATTTGAAAAAACGACAAAAACAGCGCAAAGCTTTAAGGCGCTGGGTAACGTTTACCGAAACTCAAAGTGAAGCGACCTAAATGTATTTAACATAAAACCAAACTTTAATAAACAATTTAAACAGTATATTACGTTAGCACTCTCGTTATTTATAATACTATTACTTATTACTAATTTTTATATGAATTTTAATCTCTTATCACACTCTATTATTATTGAACTTTTTATAACAGCTAAAGATATGTTTGCCTCATGAATTATAGCACTACTGTACACAGTACAGTATTGTGTATCACAAGTAGTTTCTGACTTATTTAAATATACACGCCACGTAGTAGTAAACCCTAATATTAGTAAGTTACTTAGAGCGCAGAGAATAACACAAAGAATAACTAAACCTCGTGCACGACTTAACAGTTTTAATACTTACCTAGATGAATCCTCTTTACCGCCTAATATGCAAATGTTACTTAAAGGCTTACACCACATAAACAAACACAAGGATAAACTAAAAGATGCAATCTTGTCTATTAAAGCATTGTCACAATTTAAAGAACTAATAGCCCACTCAGCAACTTTTGGTATAAGAAGTAAAGACAGTTTTTTTTGTAAAAGCATCAAGAATGACGTACTTCTTAAGCAACATAATAAAACAACCAGCCTCTGTTTTTTAAGAAGCCTACCAGTAAGGTATTATATTACATCATACCAAAATATTTTACAAAATACAAATTTAAGTAAAGAAAGTAAATGACTGTCTAAAAATAGTATACTCGGTCACGAATTAAATACAAAAGTCTCTAGTAGCACTCATGTTAAAAAATTGTATGGTAACCCTGTACTAAGCTCAGCGTTTAGCATTAAAAATATATGAGCATCAACTAAACTCTCAAGTGACATAAACTCCTTAAAGGTAAAGTCCACTGCAACTATAAAACAACAGACTAATTTGTATAACCATTTTCTAACAGCGCCCACTACAAAAAGTCTTAACTTTTTAGAGGAGAGCTTTTTTTGGGTAGTAAAGAGGTCATGATTTTTACAAAGTTTCAGTAACTCCTTAAGTTTTAATATACAAAGTCAACCAAACAAACTTAACCTAAGTAAAGAAGACGACTTCAAAAACTTTCAAAGCCAGGTAAAACTCTTTACACACATGTCTATATTAAACGATAGCCACACTAGTTTATGCAGCCAACCAACACCCTTTAGGGTAAAGCACTTACCTGCCAGCACTCTTGCATTATCTAAAATTTTATCCGAGGGCTCAGAGTTTTTTCACCTTTCTGACTGTGACATACACTTCACGTTCCACTATTCAGCAAACCCAGAAAAAGGAAAATCTTGCGAGTCCGTATTTGCAATTTTTAAGTAGCAAAATTTAGTAAAGGAACTCTTTTGTTCTTTGAACGAGTCAATGCATGGTTGCTCTAATGACTCATAATCATTAAGAACTGGTTCAATTCCTTTTGGCTCGCAAATGTCTCAACCAATTAAACAATTAAACTATTTACCGGTACTAAGTGTTATATTGTCCATAGTTACACTCTACAGCATAACACTGAACCCTTTTACCGTTTAGTGAAAGAGTACTAACACTTAACTCAGGCGTCATGGGGGTAACTCCAGCAACTATAAGTTTATAAACTCTTTTTGACTAACTTGTACCAATTTGTATTACTATGTCTATCTAGTTAGTCAAGTAAGTGTAAATACTAATACCTTTTACAAAAGCGGTTACCCTAAATAGTGAGGGTTTTAACTGTTATAATATTTTTAGTCTAGCATAAAGACATCTTAATTTAAACTAGTTTATTGATAAAGCACTATAGTTACTTTACAATCAGTTAATTTTACTAACTACTTGTTCGCTAGTAATCCCATTGTTAATGGCCCGACCACCTTTCTAAAAATAGGTAAATTTTCAAAAATATATAGTAATAATATTAGTACTGGTATTACTAATAACAAGTTTTTAGTAGAAAAGATAAATAATATTTATACTTTAGAAAACTATGTCAACCAAGATACGTACCAATATGGGTCTACTAGGCAACACAATTTCTCGTCATTAAACTCGTTTTTACCGGACTTTACTTCGTTAGT
>Ga0115005_10001717_pt1 | contig 17512 bp, 17 predicted proteins | sample ArcOceMetagenome_FD_87163 | JGI IMG/M metagenome (GOLD analysis project Ga0115005, IMG submission 87163) | Marine eukaryotic phytoplankton communities from Arctic Ocean - Arctic Ocean - Greenland ARC118M Metagenome | ecosystem: Environmental > Aquatic > Marine > Oceanic | place: Arctic Ocean... | reverse complement strand
TTGTGTGGTGTTTGTCGAAGGTAAGTAGAGAGATGGGAGGGCGGGGGTGGGTTTGGGTGTTGGGTGGATAAAAAAAAAAAGCCTGTTTTTTTTTGTTTTTTTCTTTTTTTTTGCGTTTCTTTTTTTTTTTTTGTTATTTTTAAAGAAAAAAAAAGAGAGAAGGGGTGATTGGTTTTGTTGCGGTGGGATAGGGGGAGGGGGGGGGGGGGGGGGGGGGGGGGGGGGGGGTCAAAAACAAAAGACCGGTTATTCTAGTGTTATTCTCTTAGCTTTCGCTTCGTTTGATTTGTTTGTTTGATTTCTTCATACCGACCGTCGACCATCATGATGGATGGCATCTTCAATCTCCCACCAGATTGAAAATGCTTTGGCACTTGGCACATCACATCATTTCATAGGAAACGACACATTGAACATGTGATGTGACGAGATGACTTCTTAGCATTTATGCCTTTTCTAACAGCATTGAGTTTAAAACAAACAATGACATTTGCCGGTACAGTTTACACACTGTTTACACGCTCTATGTATTTGAATGAATCAAACATCAACGGTTTCTGAAATCCCTACAGTACATACCATACAGCACAGACAGCCCACGGATAGCAAGAATAGGCAGGCGCAAAACAACAATATTTCCAAGTCGAGTGAGTCCATTCATCAGCTATGGAGTCGTTACGTTTCGACCGACTTTGCATTAATGCCAAAAGCCGCTCACGCGGTGGACACAATTCCAGTGGCAGTCTCCAGCGTGATGCTCGAAGGAACGTAGCAAGTTCGTACGATCGTTTCCGGCGCTCGTTGTCTTCCTTTGTATTTTCCCTGAACTACACAGAACATATAACGGACACTCATAACCGCAACATTATTGAAATGTTGCTTCATAATCCAATGAGCCAAGCTGAGCTTGTTCATGATATCAACGAGAAAGGTTACACCCACGACATTGCAGTTGCTGTTGCTTTCTCATGCCGTTTGAAGTGCTTCGATGAAATTAATTATTCAGTTTGCCAGAAATTGTCAGGGTTGTATCTTTTCTCGGTTGTTAAATTTGAGAGAGAATCTCTGGTTAATTTTTTAAGGCGCTGCCCCAATATCAAGTCACTCACTTTGGCATACATGGATCTCATTGATGCTGATTTTCTCTGTGCAATCTTCAGTGATGGTTTATTGCCGAAACTCGAATTTTTGGAAATCACTTATGCTTCTGATGATGCTATTGCAGCCATGGTATCGGCACCTTATCTTCGTAAGATTGTATTTCAATTTCCAGATCGTTGTATTACGAATGATGGGTTCAAGAGGCTTGTGGAGGCAGGTGGTGGCAAGAATTTGGATGCAATCACGGTGCGTATACTTTTCACAGTCGTTTGTTGCAAGAGCACTGATGATCGACTCACATATTTGAGTAATTTTTTTCCGTACAGGCTAGTGTGGACAGAACCAATCCCTCAACGACACTCACTAAAAGTTTCTTAATGGAAACCCTACCGAAGTTCGTTTCAAAGCAAGGTAACGCCCGTGACTTGGAATCTATTCCATTGGGCCAAAGGATGAGATCAAAAATTGGCCTTAGCGAAGTCAAGAGAAAGCTTCCTTTTGCTTCTACTCGTATGCCACTAAAGGAGGTTCAGGTGAATGGCGATACCTTTAAGCAAAATTTGGACGGTATTATTAGTGAAAAACTACCCTTTTCATAAAAGAGCTGAACGAAAGGTAAAGCTACTTGCAGCCATGCTCGGAGCAAACCATAGTGAAAAGGATAGCCACCACAAGAATTTTGTTTATTTGCCGATAAATTTCATATTTGTCTTTTTAGGTTTAGATTGTGAAAAGACAGACATAAAGTCCAAAATGATGGTTCTGTCTTGTTGAGTGTACCGAAGAAAAGAGTGTTTTGGATTGGTAGATTGAGATGCAACCGACCAGTATTTTGTTTGGGATGAAATAAAAATAAGATTGTGAATCTTTTACCTCGCCATCTTGATCTTTTTCTTCAAATTGAAAATCGCGGGAAGATTTCAAGATTGATAAGTTGTTGGGATTGGCTGATGACGTGTCCATTTTTTTCTCTTTCCGGACGGCGGGCGGGCGGCAGCAAAAAAGAGACCAGTCTCGAAATTATTTTGCAATGAGAGTGATAAAATGAACAAACCATTTACTTAGAACAAGCTGATGATATCGGCTTGTTAGAGAAACCCAAGTTTAATATTTGAAAATGAGCAAGATGCCTTTATCACGATTATTACCATTCTTCTTATTGATTTCATGTTCATCGGTGAGCGGTTTTGCGCCAGCCAATGGAAATAGATCATATCGTCGCATAAAAGCAGACGAATTAGTTGTATACTTGGACGGTGAGGGCATGGCAGGTGCAACCTTCAACAAACATATCCTGGGAGACGTTCTGCGTGCATTGCAACCTCGATATCTGTCACAAGTGACAGAATCCATATCAGGAAACTTGAAAGGTCCAATGACTCTTGATGTAGAACCGTTGCTAGGATATATTGAGAATAGTAATGGTAACACACCTTTATCCTGGGAAGACCTTGAACAGCTCTTGAATTCCCAACAATCTTCAGCTGAAAAATCATTCCGCGATCGTTTGGGACAGGGTTTGGAGCATTCATCTCTCGCCACCCACAGAAAGTTTGGTCCGTCTGATAACATCTCAGTAACGTTCTACAAGGATGCAGCATCTTGGTGCCCATACTGCCAAAAAGTTTGGATTGCTCTGGAAGAAAAAAAGATTCCATACAAGGTTGTGAAGGTTGATATGAATTGTTATGCGGGATCCTCTAAACCGTCTATGTTTTTGAGAATCCAACCAAGTGGTAGCCTACCTTGTGCCGTATTTGATGATGCCACCAACGAATTTGTCATTGGAGAATCGGATGATATATTGGCAGCTATTGACAACTTGAAACCCTCCCCAAAAGGTAAGAATCTTCTCCCAGATGAAGAGAGCGAAGAGATGGAGTATATGCAGTTTTTATGTGATGATGGGCGCAACTCTCTGGAACGAAGGTTGTACAGTGAATGGATGTGGTACTTGACTGGCAAACGAAGACCAGTTGAATACAGAGAGAGATTCGAAGCCATGTTGGATGAGGTTGATTCAGTCTTGGCCAAGTCATCAGGATTATTCTTCATGGGAAAGGATATATCTATGGCTGATATTAAATTTATACCATTTCTGGAACGCCAGGCTGCGACTTTACTCTACTTCAAAGGCTTTCAGGTTAGGAATGAATTAAAATGGCCCAATATAGTAAAGTGGCTCCAAGAGATGGAAAAAAGACCTTCCTATCAGGCGACAAAGAGCGACATTTACACACATAGTCGTGCGTTACCTCCTCAAATATCTGCTGGCTGTACATTTTCTCCAGACGATGAATTCATTGCCATGAAGAATGCCGTCGATGCTTATTGCCTAACAACCTCAGAAAGTCCTGATATGGAGGCAATGTTATGGAGAGAACCTGGTTGGACAAGAGGGAATAAAACATACAGAAGAGAGGCTGCAGAGAGAATCATGCATAATCGAGAACATATTGTGAAATTTGCTTCCCGAGCTGCTGGTAAACCTGGTCTACCTGCTGCTGCACCACTTGCTGATCCTAGAAGTGAAGCGAATGATGTAGCCCAAGTGGCTATTGACATTTTTCTTAGATTTACTGTTTATCGTTTGTTGCAAAAAGACGTGCGCTCTATGTCAGTCACCAGTGATTTGAGCGAGGCTGCCAAAGCCTTGGCCGAGGGTAGTGAGGAGACAGCTCTTGCGATAGTAAATTGTCTTGATTACCTACGGCAGCGAATCGGAGTTCCTCGAGATATGAGTTATCCTGCAGCTCAAGAGTTGAGAGCCGACTTATTGCATATTTCAACTGTATTGCAAAGTGAAAGCAGGGCTCTAGAATACGCTCTTCCTCAAGAAAGTTGATGGAAGAATTGCTGTAAATAAGAATGTTTTCCAACGCCTTTAGTACAATGAAAAAAAACGATTCAGATATTTACCTACTGTTACTGACTGTAATCCACTTATCAAATAATGGAATGAACAATCTTTCCGCAACATTCCAATTGATTCCAAGCTCCCACAGTGTTTTTGCTCCCACGGAAAAGTACGAAGGGACAGATGAATAATAAAGAGTGCTTTTCAAAAAATATACAATTTACGGTGAACTTATTGTCCTCCAAGTTATCAAATAGACTGCAATCATACAATAACAAACGAAAATAAAGGTCTCGCTGCACTTCCTTACTAGAAGAAACTAAAAAAATACCATCCTAGGCAAATTCACGATCCGGGAAAAGACGAGGAGCCAATAGAGTCCACATGTACAACAAAACAGCTACATTCTGCGACACCGCGATCATTGCCATATTAAACTTGCCCACCAGCGGGTTAGCAGCCGTATGTTCCCCAGACGAATTGATACCTCCCGATATAAAACCCCATCCAGTCAAGGATGCAGCCACCCAGCACGAGATCAAGATGAGGACGATGTTTAGTTTCCAAATAGTCGAACCAGCGTTACGATTGAAGTTCTCCTCATCATCAGCGGAGTGCATCACGAGGCCGGTGGTAGGTCTATCTTCATCGTTGATAAATGGAATATCTAAGTTAAGCGTTGATGCGTCGGGTCTATTGGGATCAGCAGGGGTCAAGGATCTAGTGGTTTCAATACTTAAAAAAAAAAGACAGAAAATGAATAGGTCAGAGTGTCTGATGATGACGACACATTCAACAACAATGCTACCGGTAAAACATATAATACTCACCCTCCTTCACTGAGGCGCTCCTGAGCAGTGAAACTCCAACCGCACCACGATAGACTAATCAATGTAAGGGTCAAACCAACCGCAATACCCCAAATATCTTCATTGCCAAGTGTTGGGTTGCACACAGCATTCGGATTCTTGGAAACAGTAGCATAAGCGATATAAGTCGAATAGGCCGAAATAACAGCAGTCGTCAAAAGGGAGCCCTCTTCTCCACTCAACTGGACGCCGGTCATTGCCACGATTCCAATCCAGGTTAAAGTAATAACAAACTCATTCGATCCACACCCGGAAAAATGCTTGTACAGAAGGATGATTCCGACCAAAGAAGAGATGTAAAAGAGCACCGACGAAGCAATGATTGCTTGCAACCACTTTTTGCCGCTACCCCATTCTCGGCTTTCGCACTCGTTGCTCTTTTCGACCCAACTCTCATTCCAGTTATAGGCCATATCGATGAGGATGACCTGTTGGATGACAATGAATAGCATGGCACAAATCCTTACTAGCAACAGATAGAACCCTGTGAATACAGGGTTCGGAATGAACATGCAGATAAATACCCCGATCAAATACGCCGCATATTTTTGAGGCCAAATCTCGCGATTAATGGAAGGATTCATACTGGTAGCGATGGCACTGAAGGCGAAGAAAACCGATGCGACAAAGGTAGGCCTATAAACACCCGAATTCTGAACGCACTGCTGATATAGATCCGCTCTATCACCATCCAACTCACCATACCTATCACATCCCTCCGTCCATGCTTTGAAGAACTGTTTGCCCATCCCTGGGACACTCTTGTACATATCCCACCATCGATTTTTGTGAAGGATGGAAGGCGCGACGGAATATTGGAATAAGAGTGACAATATTATTACGGCCATGAGTAAGAGGACTGATCTCTTCCGCCCTGTCGAATTTGGTGAACGCGACCCGAGACATGTATTACAGATGGAAGATGCCGTGTTGCAAAAGCAGTATCCAGCTGCCAATTGAAGTGTTGATGCGATTGCTCCCTGTGGACAGTGTAGTTTTTAATAAGACGATTGGGTTAATTTTTCTGAATTCAAACAATCATCAGACGGTACGCCGCCGACAATAAATTGTATCGATGTGAAAGAGATTTCCGACATCATTACAAGCGGTGGGATTGAATCAAGTGATCCCGCCAAGACAGGCCAGGCCACCTGAGTGAAAAGGAATACGATGTTCTCCTGGGTGTAGAAATTCAAAATAGTTCAACACAATTTTTTAAAAGCAAGCAACTCACCATGATCTTTTGGTGATTACTGTACTTTCAACTTGATATTCTCCCTGATTGACCTCTCTATTTATTAATGTTGATGTTGATCCTTTTGGGTTTGATGAGTCCTTGGTTGGTGTGTTCACCGTTCTCTTCTTGTGGTGTTCTTGGTTCTTGGTGATGTCCTGATTGATTGATTCATTCTGAAATTCTTTCTTCTTGTTCCTTCTTCTGGAGAGAAAGGGGAAGGGGAAGGGGAAGGGGAGAGAGCGAGAGAGGGGACGGAAGAGAGAGAAAGTAAAAACCAATTTCAATTTGAAATTAAATTGGGCTGTGAAAATCTCTGCATTGTACTGTAGTCAGTCTAGCTAGCTCGCTACTCGCTACACGTAGTGGTGTTAATATTTTAAAAACAGCAGGCGGGTTATTTAGGTCACAATATCAAACGAGTACGTTAAGTTTTAGCAGTCTACTATCCGTCATCAAACCAAACACTTGCACCTTCGGGGGATGGGGGTGAGGCTCCCCTCCTTCCAGCTTTGAATTGAGTTTCGCGGCCACTTGTAGACAGGTTGTGATAACCCCCCAACCCAACTCACGACATGTACCGGTACAAGCAGTGGTACCGTGCAGTGAACAGTGAACTACTAGAACTAAATAAATGCGACAGACCCCACAAAGAGGGTTTATTAAAAAAAGGAAGTCGTCTCGTAACAGAAAAATAAATAATTTGTCCCATTACTACAACCCACATAATATTTTGCAGGGAGAACGAAACTATTAAAACAAGCATACTAGATACTCGAACGTAGTGATACAACAAGTGACTGTTAGGGTTTTACAGCATCAAACCTACTGGAATAACACATATTCAATATGGTTTGGGACTAGAAGTACGGTACGTGTAAGCGATGAAGAGCAGCTGAAATACATTTTGCTGAATCAGATTTTATAGTTAGAGGTTTCAAAAAATGACACTGCGCAGAAACATCACGAGAGGAAATAATCCTTTGAGTTTCAAATTATTATTTTAATTAAGTACACATGTTGTGTGTTCATCTCATTATCTTATCTTCAGTGCGATTTCCGCCATCCTCATTGTTTATTCTAACAAGCGCAATTATACCAAAGGCCATATTCAATATGCATATATACCAATCCTCCATCATTTTACATCAGGATATCTCCAAGGTATTCTCTTGCTCCTTCTCCCTTTCCTCCCATCGCCTTCGCCGATGCCCACTTGACTGAACTCTTTGCGGCCATTCCTCTAATGATTGCTCCAGCATGCTCGGAGGGGTCATTTCCAGACTTGTATAAACAATCACTGACCCAAACAGCGTTGAAACCCTTATCTCTACAAAGCCACGCTTCTTCGACTTCCTCAAGAGCCTTATTATCATTGGCAAGGATGGTAGCAATTTTTAATACTTGAGCCCCCTCCGGTACGTCAAGGTCGGCAATAGCTGCAACCTTATCATCCACATCATCAACACCTGTGATAGAGATCATTCTTGCACCAGCATCGATAGCGATTTGTGCCTCTTCCTTGGTAGACACGCCGACAACTACCTCTAGCCCAATGGCATGCGCACAATTGATGAAAAAATCCGTCTTTTCCTTAGCGACATCGTAAGTGATGAGCACAGCCTTTGCTCCCGCAGCAGCGCTCATTGCAATCTGCAATTCGTCCACGATCAAATCGCTAGAAATCACAGGGCAGGTTCCGGGCATCTCTCCTTTTGCAGCATCCTGTTCCTTGACGATGCTGACGACATCGTCATAAGTACATCCACCCATCCTCTTATCCGCCAAGACGGCAACGGCTTTAGCTCCAAATTCACGAAAGACTGGGGACATTACCTCGGGATCAAACATATCGTCCGCAAAACCGGACTTGACAATGAAGGTTTTTTTATACTCTGCAATAATGGAAATTGTTCCCTTCCTTTTGGTCAGTCCCTGCTGCACAGGTCCAGGTCCGGCTTCGTCACGTTCGGTGATGGAGGGAACAGACTCGAGATTCTTTTTCATTTCAATAACTTTCTCCATGACGGAATCTTCAATTCCATCTTCACAATATTGTCGGACTTCGTTTTCCTTCGCTTTACGGGCGAGAACTCCGATGGCATTCAAAGATGTGGTACTACAGGGAATGGTAGTTTTGGCAATTCCTCTTTCTGGCATCGGTGAGAAGGCTGTGATTGGTGCCGAGAGGAGAAGTGCACTTAAAGCGATGGGAAGAAATCGAGCCATTGTTATGCTTCGTGCTATAATCGTATTTTGTTGTTAAACCTATTTTTTGCGTAAGAGAAATGATTTTCCCTTCAAGTACTCTATGGTATAAAACTCTTTTTTGTGTGCCTTGGGAATACTTTGGTACGGTATGTACTGTATCATACTCTGTACTACTGTACCGTATGTACGGTACGGTCGTCCGTATCACACTCCCTTTTAGTTGTGTGTGTACGGTACCGTACGGTACCCCCGTCTTTTTCTTTGCCTTTGTGCCCAGACACGTGCGTCACCCGCGCACCACAAGTCATCCCTTACCGATACGGATACGCATTCATTCTTTTTCGCTTTTGTGGCCATCAATTCGATTTCCCAAAGATGATGATCGGATTGATACTGGTATGTACCGGTATGTAGAGATACAATGTATTGAACATTCCTTATTTACCTATTCTTTCGAACAAATGAATCACACATCCCATTTCTTGCCCCCTCAAAGTCCTGGGGTGGCAGGTCTAAATAATGACCAACTGGAAGAATTTGGAAGGAAGTGCATGGAATATGGTATGAAGGTTATACAACATCAACTTGTCGGAAACCAAACGTATCCTATTCATGTTACATCCACTTTCAGGACCCAAATCAAATTAGGACGAGTTATGGGAACCAAAATGGGAGTGGTGAATTCAAACCTTTCAGCGATGAAAATTATCAGTTTCCCCGATGGCAACGCTAGTGCGAGCAGTGGTACCATACCGCACAACGCTAGTATCGGATATCTCACGAGATATTTCGTCGAGCATGTTCGTCCAAACGAATTTTTGCTTAGAATAGCGCGTAGGGGTCTGAAAAATGCCGCTTCAACAAAAATAAATGGCACAACAATACAAATCAACTACGGAGATGGATATGCTACGAAAATCCTGATTCAAAAACATGTCGTGAGGAAGGAAAACAAACGAAAATCAATAGACGGTAAGATGAAACAACAGAAAGTTAGTACCCATGTTGATGTGAGACTCTGTTTTGAAGATGAAGCTTCAGGAGATGTTGGCATGGATTCTTCAGAGTCAGCTATTTTTCAATTGCAAACCAAACGTGCATCGTTTGACTCCACGATGCCATTGGTATTGAGAACTGGACCCAGTTGGGATACATCTGAATCTGAATTTCTTCTCAAGGACCTGTCAAAAGTTAGGTTCGCTACAGTTTGGTACAAAGATGATGAACCTGGTGTAGCATCTGAAATACATGTCATCGAAGCATCTGGCGAGGTAAACGAATTGCAAAGTTGTGGAAAGAATAGGTCTGTCGATGCCGACAGTGAAAGTGCCAAGAATTTGTCGAATGATAATGAAAAAGAAGAGACATTTGTTAAAGCAACAAACAAACAAAACCTTACTGGACAACAACAGCAAAAAGAAACTCAGAAAAGCGTGCCAGTGAAGCGAAAGGAGAGAGATGACGACGAAGATGCCTTGAAACAATCCCAATTGAGTAAAAAGGCCAATATAAGAGAAGCTCAGCAAGTTGAAGCAGAAACTATAGATGACGAAGTCAAGAGTATGGTACTGCAACAAGGAATACAAAATGCTTCGAACGAAAGCAACTCAGTCTCTAGCTCGTCATCCAGCAGATCATCTTCAAGTGGGAGCTCAACGTCATCAGACTCGTCTTCTAGCGATTCCAGCGATTCATCTAGCTCGCAGGATTTGACTGACGTCAAAAGAGATTTTGGTGCAAAGTTTGAAAGTATAAGGGACGTGAAAGCAATTTCTTCAGAGCCAGATACAAAATCAACGAATGCTTCTAAGCTTCAAAGTTCTGTCGCTGGCAAAGCAACATCTGAGGAGGAGAAACCGACTGTGGAGCATATTGCGGAAGATCCAAAAGCATCCAATCCAGCTACAAATAGCATAGATGATGTTAAAGATTCCACATCAAAAGGTGGAGGCAAAAAAGATGAAACAAATACATTGTCAACCTCAGGAGACGTACAGGAAACTGGGCTGGACAAACCGGGAGAAGATCTTAATCCACGTGATGAATCAGTTAACTCAAGCGGTACAAGCTCGTCGAATAGCAGCTCTTCATCAAGTACGTCAAGTTCAGACTCATCAGACGATGAATCGTTAAAATCCCAGGAGCTATTGTTGGCCTCAGAAAATCCAAAGCCCGAGCCAACAAGTGTTCAATCAGTGAAAGGGAAAGAACCAGACGCAAACATTCCATCCGAAATAATAGTTAATGAAAGTGAACCGCCGGCACCACCTCCAACTCCGGTCGAATCTGGGGAAGAACAAGGTAATGATGAAAATACTGTTGGATCGACTTCATCCTCTGACAGCAGCAGCTCTAGCAGCAGCAGCACTAGTTCATCGTCATCATCATCATCATCATCATCATCATCGTCGTCGTGTTCTACTTCACCACCATTGATTGTTGTGAAAAAGAAACGAAGATCACTCCAGCCACCGCTGTTATCTTTGGATAGGAAGATTGTGATCGGAACCCCCAACAATGGAGTTAAAAATAAATGTTGATTCTACAAAGAATAGTTTCTTTCGCAATGTTGCAAGGTACTTGAGCTCATAATCATCTCACTTCGAAAAGATAAAAATGTGAGAAATTATATTACCGGTAAAATTCAGTTTTAATTAATAACCACTTCAAACCTACATACTATGTACATACTGTTTTGTTTGTTCAAGAAGGTCTTAAAAACCATTCACAAAAACACGAAGAACGATCCATCAAGAACAACCAACTTCAAACTTGCATCATGCTTGCAACAACCATCAACTTCTCTTTTAAAAAAGGGGAATACATTCGAGAGAAACTAACAATACCAAAATCTGCAATAAACTTAGTCAACCATGGAGGTCACATCATAGTAAGTGCGGAGGATACCGATAGACGACACTATGCAAATCTTTAGAGGACATGCATTGGAAAGAATAATAGATTTGTAACGTACTGAGATCTGCACAAACCAGCAAAATCAGTTTGGATTGGATTGATTGATTCATTTTGATGGCAATATAAAATTAGGCTCTTCGGTGAATGAACACCCAGCTACAACTTGTGTTTTGTTACAATCTGTTTCTCTTTCGCAACTATTACACAGTACCTGAGTACATCAACACTGTGATTCCCAAAAGTTGAAGTAGTTAGCCACAATGCCATAATTCCCGCATCACGTAAGCTTCAGCATGTTTTCCTCTGCTAGCTATGTACCGGCCGGTATTTTCTCCACCCCCCCTCGTAAAGCGTATTCATTACTATTGTTTCCCGGGCGATTGTGAGCATGCGAGCATGCGAGCATGGGCTGCGTACAAAAAAACAATTTATTCAGACCAATGGATAAAAAGTACACCGGGGGGGAATCGAACCCCCGACCTACTGGGTGTAAACCAGTCGTCATAACCAACTAGACCACCAGTGCTATTGCTTGATACTTTTCTGGTTGCTATCAAAAAATATAATCTCTTAAAATGGGAACAAAATGCACACTCTGTGTAATTTAAGCCTGTTGAAAGCATTCCAGCAGCTTCATCATCTATTGAAGTGCCGAATCTCCACCCCTCTGCTAGGGGAGGGAAAGTTTTGACCCCCTGTTATGGCACACAGGCTACTCAAGGCCTATTTTTACATAGGGGAAAATCCATGATCCTTACTCTCCCCTTCAACCCAAGAGTCGATTTGTTGCCATGAGCAAACGACAAAAAAACGGACGAAGCATCTCTACACTTTCATCAAGTAAATAACCAACCCATTCGATCAATATGCTCCCCATGCATAACCACGAAACCAATTTCGTTACTCTTGCGCGAGAACTCTTCCATCTTACCCCCTTTGAAAAATCGTTAATGTAAGCATTGAATGAAGTAAAGTCAGGGTCATCTGCGGGGAGAACAAGATGTTGGCGGAATCGCTTATCAGAGATTGGCTCCTTTTTGTATTTGACCATATTCTTTTCGCTTTGTTGTATTGCGAGCTGCTTGTTGTAGAGTGAACACAAGGCGACAGTTTGAGTTGCATCTCCATAAAAGCTCATCCTTGTAAACGGATGCTGCGGCGCCCATTCTCAAAATGTCTCTACAATATAAATAATAATCAGAGAATGATGTTGTATGAATTGAATACATGAGAGGAAAAGATCTGAAATTAGTATTACTTCTTACTTATGGTTTCGAACAGCTTGTTTCAACATAGTCATTCTAGCACCGCTCTGACGATTGGAGATCCAAAACATCATCATATCCAATGGATAATGCTCTAACAAGTTTGAGAAGAATATGCATGCTCTATCAACGTCATTTTTGACATCAGGGCCATATTGGAATTCAAATATAATGCCAGCCCCAAGCTGTTTAACAAATTAACGATTGATGTCGTCAATGGATAAGATGCCGTCCTGCAATGATGGATAGTCATAAGAATTAGTGAGTTGCTTGAATGATGGTAATGTAAATTTAGGGAAATAATAATGTGTTATGAACTCACCTTTGCATCAGCAGCGTAATGCACATTCAAACAAACTGTGAGTTGCAATGCAAAGTATAGTTCCGTCCCAAATTGCACAGGTTGAAGAGGGTTGAATCGCATTGTTTTCTTGAACAGTTCCCTCAATCGTTGAGCTCTGGCGAAAGAGCTAGTGAGAATGGAATGAGATTTGGAAATAAGAAAATTAACCGTTTGTCCAGGCATCAATAGCAGCACCACATCCTCCAATAGCATCCTTCCATCATTGTATGTATTCTAAAGCACAAGGGGCATTTTCTAAAACCGACTTCAAATCTTTAAATGGAGAAAATGATGAGGCACTCTTGGTACTACAACTATTCAATGCAGCTTTAATTGTGTTGCTGAGATCCTGTACCTTACCATCGTATTCTTCAATACGTTCGCTAATCGCATTATCGCGTAGGAAGGATAACAGGGTTGTAGATGGCTGGGCACGATTCAGCTTACATCGTTTGGAAGCTGTATTTGCTTGAAATAGACGAATTCCATCATTTTTGTGAAGATTTCTTTCTGCAAAAAGTTGAGAAGAACGGTCGCTGCAATGATCCTTCAAAGGCGAATTAATGATAGGTGTTGTGATGGTGTCGTTGGGGGTTTGAGAAGCTGCAGGGATCTGTTCATGGATCATTTCATCTTCATATTGAATGTCAAGAAATGAAGGAGAAGCAATCGCGTGAATTCAATGTTCAAATGGATTGTTATCCTGGGTCTGAGTAACAACAGGGATATGATTGGGGGTGATGAGAAGGTCTTGTGGGTTGGGGGTGGATGGGCGGTCCGGGGATGTGGTCGTTGGAGGTGCATTAGATGGCATGATGCTTGTAGTTAGCGTTGAATCACTAAAATGAATTCTGTGATTTTGTTGTTTGCTTCACCGAAAAAACAGAGCACAATGATATTTTTAGCTGTATAAGAGGCCTGTCGATGTTGACAGGCAGACGGGACCAAAAAACCTCATCTCCCCTAGTACATACATAGCAGAGGAGGGAGGGGTGCTATGCTGAATCTCTAACTCCTTGAGTGCATGCACAATGAAATGAAATTCTGTCAAAAATGATTTTCTGGGGGCACGTTCGCGTGTACGTCGTAGCCAGTTTCGAAAATCATTTGTTTGGTTAGTTGTAAATTCAATAATGCTAATGTATTGGAAGGGATGATACCAGGTGCTGCTACAAGTATTGGTACTGTACGACACTTGTGACACTCATCATGTTCTGTAATACAATGGTGAAGTCACCAAGTTATCTCACGAAGACTCTACACCACAGTCCCTCATGAAGCCATCGCAAATTTCCATCATCTCCACTAACTTATGACTTAAATCCTTCTTCTGTCTCTTGACATCATCATCACCGTGACTTTGAACAGAATCTACTTGTGTAGCTAGTTTGTCCAAATTATAACTCAACATCCCCAGATCTTTGCTTACAGTCGGAACTTGCGATAGTATATAATGCCTTTTCTCTCGATTATTTTCATCATCTCTATCTGCATCTGCATCTAAACCCCCTTGGATTTTGTGATTGTCCTTATCCATTGCACCATCTCCTTCAGAATTATGAGCGATTTCTTCAGATTGTTCGTCGTCTCCTTCTACAATCTCATCGACTGAATTCAACTTGGCAGTCTCAATCACTACACCGATCCTATTCATCTTCTTTTTCTGCACTCTCGTTTCCGACTGGATTGATTCTAATTTATCAATTTCATCACGGATTTCGGGAGGGAGATGATCTCCTTCCCATATGTAGCGGATGGTTCCTGATAGGCCGTACTTCGTGACAAAGTAGGTTGTCGCGAGGGCTGTGATGGATAGAGTTATCGTAGAGATGGATGGTGTTCGTTGAGACATGCTTGTAAAATTGTTGTTTGTTCTGATTTCAGATTCTATGGAAAAGGAACCAAGACTAGCTATCGAAATGACTCTGTAACTGTACTTTTCGAATGAATTGCAGATGGATGATGGATGTTTTGTGTTGTTGTGTTTAACCTTGGTTTCACCGGAATAATTTGAAAATTGTTTTGTGGTTGCGCGGGGGGTCTTATCACTGTCTCTTCTCATCACTCATTTTTTATGAACCGTATCAGGTAGATAGATTTCAGGGCATTTGTTTCCGCGTAGAGCCTGGTATGGTTTCACGCAACGGTTCGAAAAACTCGAAATCCTCCATCGAAGACGGGAACAAATTCCCAACCACAATCCAAAACACACCAAGCAAGAAAGTCTCATTGTTAGCTGTTAGGTCAAGTAGTGCATGCTAATACACAAACAACATAAAGAATCATGTCAGCCCCTACAGCAGATGGAACTGGACTGGTAAGTTACAATTGTTGTTGTTTCTGGAGATTGTTTGGATGGAACGTCGATGAGGCAATTGAAAGAGCTTCAGCATGTTCGAAAATGATTTCAAAAATCAATCGATTCCCTGGGAAGAATTGGGAAGAATTGAAAGAGAAATTCCCGTTGGATAATGACGACCGAAATAATGCATCTATTCTCTATGCCTCGGAATAACAAGGCGCAACTTACTATTCGGAAACGCTGCGTGTACACCTAGGTCGATGAAAATGTCATTTTGTCATTTTTAGAGCAACTGGTTTATTTTGAAAATCGAAGTTTCGTATGCCTTTCAATGACATTTTATCGTTTTCTTTGAATCAACTTAAACCAACTCAAAATCCTCCCTTTTTTTCAACATTAGTTTATCGGAGGACAGCGCGAATCAGGCCAGGATGTCCGCTCCGGAAATGTAACCGCAGCCCTCGCAGTAGCAAACATTGTCAAAACCTCCCTCGGACCCGTCGGCCTTGACAAAATGCTCGTTGATGACATTGGTGATGTCCTCATCACAAATGATGGCGCCACCATCCTTGCACAATTGGAAGTCGAACATCCCGCAGCAAGAGTATTGGTTGATCTCGCCCAGTTGCAGGACAATGAGGTGGGCGACGGAACCACCTCCGTTGTCATCATTGCGAGTGAATTGCTGAGACGCAGTAATGCATTGGTCATGAGCGGTATTCATCCCACCACCATTATCTCTGGTCTACGAACGGCTCTCAAGGAAGCAGTCAAATTTTTGAAAAAGAATATGGTTCTGAAGGTCAGCGATTTGGGGGATGAGCATCTCATCAATGCTGCCAAGACCTCCATGTCCTCAAAAATCATTGGAAAGGAAGGAGATTTCTTTGCTCAAATGGCTGTAGATGCTGTGAAATCTGTCAAGATGAAGGCATCGTCGGCAGATGCTGCTGGAATGAATGCATCTAATGAATCCACTATGGATACTAAGCCTGAAAGCAATGGGAAGCAGCGCTACAAATACCCCCTCTCGGCGATTCATATCCTCAAGGCACACGGAAAATCTGCCATGGAGTCACATTTCATTGAGGGAGGATTTGCAATTAATGCCATGAGAGCTTCTCAAGGTATGCCCACAGCTGTCGAAGGTACGACTGATGAGCCTATTGTCAAGATTGCCATGCTCGATATGAACTTGCAGAGGCACAGGATGGCCATGGGAGTGCAGGTGGTCATCAAGGACCCCGCAGAGATTGAAAATATCAAGAAGCGCGAAATGGATATTACTAAGGAGAGGATTCGTAAGATTATTGATGCTGGTGCAAGGGTTGTTTTGACTACCAAGGGAGTAGATGATTTGTGCATGAAATACTTTGTTGAAGCTGGGATAATATGTGCACGTCGTTGTAGTAAGGATGATTTGAAGCGTTTGGCCAAGGCTACGGGTGGAAAGGTTGTTGTTACAATGGCAGATATGGATGGGAATGAAACTTTCGACGCTGAATGTCTCGGTTGTTGTACAGCTGTCAAGGAGGAACGTATCGGTGACGGTGAAATGTTGTACGTACATGGATGCCAGGGAAGTGGAGCTTCCACCATTGTTCTTCGTGGAGCAAATGAGTACATGCTGGATGAGATGGACCGAGCTCTTCATGATTCTCTTTGTGTCATTAAGAGAATGTTGGAAAGCAGTACGCTTGTGGTCGGTGGTGGGGCTGTTGAGGCTGCTCTTTCTGTACACTTGGAGGAATACGCCACCAGCTTAAATACCAGAGAGCAACTTGCTATCCAGGAATTTGCAGATGCTTTGTTGGTAATCCCAAAGACTCTCGCTGTGAATGCTGCAAAGGATAGTTCTGAACTTGTGGCCAAGCTCCGGGCGGCACATTCCAAGAGCCAAAAGGGTGACTCTGACAAGACTCTTCAGAATACTGGATTGGATTTGATTGAAGGGACTATTCGTGATAATCTTGCTGCTGGTGTCGTTGAGCCTGCTATTTCAAAGATCAAGAGTTTGAGATTTGCAACAGAGGCAGCTATCACGATTCTAAGGATTGACGACCGTATTACTCTCGCCAAGGGGCAGCAGCAGTAAGACACAAAGTGCGAGGGAGACTAAGTGTCTGAAGCTTCAACTACCGGCTAAAATCTAATTGAGATTTAAGAGACTCTCAAAGTTCTCATGTACAATTCAAATAATCTGTCTTTGCAGTATTCTTCTTGATCACATGTCAACGACGATAAAGATATTCAATACTACGTTACGTGAATACACTACTATGAAACAATCAAAGATGATACGCTTGATCAATCTGTCTCATCTCTTTTTAGCAACGCTAGCTAGTAATACAAAAATACAATTCAATTGAAGATACACGTCCCCCCAACCCCAGCACTCAGCACTCCGGTGACTG
>Ga0115005_10001716_pt1 | contig 17523 bp, 16 predicted proteins | sample ArcOceMetagenome_FD_87163 | JGI IMG/M metagenome (GOLD analysis project Ga0115005, IMG submission 87163) | Marine eukaryotic phytoplankton communities from Arctic Ocean - Arctic Ocean - Greenland ARC118M Metagenome | ecosystem: Environmental > Aquatic > Marine > Oceanic | place: Arctic Ocean... | reverse complement strand
TATTATACATTATTTAAAATCAACGTTACATAGAAGTTTGCTCCAGAAAAGTAAAAAGGCCCCGTGCACACGCAAGAGGCCTTTAAAATGATTATAATTTTATAAGATTAGTCCAAATCAGCAGGTAACATTAAATTCAAAACAATTGATAAAACTGCAGCTGGCAGTAAACCTGACGTCATTAATATTTGAAGTGTTCTAGGCAAGTGCTGTAACGCTTCTGGTACCATTTGCAGACCCAAACCAACAGATAATGAAATGGCGAAGATAATCATATTTCGACGATTCCATTTTACGTCTGCAAGCATTGATAAGCCAGCAGATGCAACCATACCAAACATAATCACAACCCCGCCACCTAAAACATTAATTGGCACTGTTGCAACAACCTTACCTACAATTGGTGATAAGCCACAGATTATTAAGAAAATTGCACCAATGGTAACAACACCGCGACTCATAAGCCCCGTCATTGATACTAAGCCAACATTTTGACTAAATGATGTATTTGGCAATCCACCAAAGCAACCAGCAATTGCAGTACCTAAACCATCAGCAAATGTAGCACCTTTAATTTCGTCGTCAGTTGCTTCGCGCTGAGCACCACCTTTTGTGATACCCGAGACATCACCAACTGTTTCAATTGCTGATATAAAGGCCATCAAACACATACCAATAATAATAGCAGCATTAAATTCAATACCGTATTTAAATGGGTTTGGTAGTGCAAATACTGCAGCTTTGCCAATGCTGCCAAAGCTTACCTGACCCATCATTGCAGCAACGATATAACCCACAACTATGCCGATTAAAACTGCAGCAACTGACATAAAGCCTTTTGTTGTGAACTTAATGGCTAGAGTTACAATAATAACTGTCAAAGCAGGTATCCACATTTCTAAAGAGCCAAATCCAGGCTTGCCCATCATAGGAACTCCACCAGCAGCATATTGAATACCAACCTTAATTAATGATAAACCAATCATCAAAACAATTAGGCCTGTAACTAATGGCGGCAGAGCAAACCTAATGCGCCCAACAAAGAAGCCAAGACAGAAGTGGAATATGCCCCCAACAATGACACCGGTCATTAATCCACCGATTCCAGCTACACCTGCACCAGCTACCGCTGGGATCATTATTGGAACAAATGCAAATGATGTACCTTGAACTATAGGCAAACGAGCCCCAATAGGTCCTATACCAATAGTTTGGATCAATGTTGCTATGCCAGCAAATAGAATTGACATTTGAATTAAGTAAGACATGTCTGGAAAACCTAGCGCACCTTGATCTGAACCAAATCCAAATCCAGCTGCACCAGCAATAATAATAGCGGGTGTTACGTTGGATGCAAACATCGCAAGAACGTGCTGAATGCCCAAAGGTATAGCTGTGCCTATTGGTGGTGTATAATTTGGATCGCGGAGTTGTTCCGCTGTCCCCATATTAGAATCTGTCATTTTGTTCCCCTTTTTCTCGTACCCTAGTGGATACTATTTGTGGCGGTTTCACGCCAACTGCTTAAAAAATGGCAGAAATATAAAGAAAATCAAGAAAAATCGCATAAAGAAAGTTTATTATCAAATTTTTACATATAATGTATCAAGCTAAATTAGAAAGTAAAATATATTTTTTAGTAATACTATAATATCAAAAAAATTTTAAGTTTAATAATAACTTTATAAAAAACACAATATGTTATTGTAATATAATAATAATTAATAAATATTTTAATATAGGTTAGTTTAATCAAAATTAAAATAGTATCATAATGTGTTAAAAAAGATATACAGTTTGCCATAAATTTCAAACTTAGTTAGATATAGCTTTTTCAAAAAAATTGAATCATTTAACTATAATTTTTAAGCTTTTTAATCAAAATGAGTTCATATGCTATTTTATATAGCAGTATTAGCTCATCAAACGCTTCACCCGTGCGTTAACTCGCTCTACAATCATAGCTTCTTCTTCATTAACCAAACGTCCCTCAGCAACAACAGGCTGGCCATCGACTAATAAGTCGCGAACATTGAACGGTCCATTTAAGACCAAAGCAGCAACTGGATCCCAGGCCCCGGCCGCAGCTAAACCTGTAATATCCCAAATTGCAATATCTGCTCGTTTTCCAACTTCAATAGATCCCAAGTCGGTACGATTTAAGACAGAAGCTCCACCAAGTGTAGCAATTTCTAAAGCCTCTCGTGCACGCATAGAATTTGCACCATTTTGTACTCGCTGCAATAAAAACATTTGCCGTGCCTCAGACAACAAATGCCCAGAATCACTAGATGCTGAACCATCGACACCTAATCCAATTTTAACACCTGAATCTCTCATCTGGCGAATAGGTGCAATTCCTGATCCAAGTCTACAATTTGAGCAAGGGCAGTGTGCCACTCCAGTTTTGGTTCTTGCAAACAAATCAATCTCACTTGCATCAAGCTTTACACAATGCGCATGCCATACATGCTTGCCAGTCCATCCTAAACGTTCGGCATACTCCCCTGGTCGGCACCCAAAATGTTCTAAAGAGTATGCAATGTCCTCATCATTCTCTGCCAAATGAGTATGTAGCATAACCCCTTTATCCAATGCCATCAGGGCAGTGTCCCGCATCAATCCTTCTGAAACAGTAAATGGTGAGCAAGGTGCGAGACCTACCTGAACCATAGCATTTAGAGATGGATCATGCAGTTCAGCTATTACTCTTTCAAAATCACGCAAAATATCAGTTTCTTTTTCAACCAAACTATCAGGTGGAAGCCCACCACTACTCTCGCCAACAGACATTGCACCGCGAGTTGCATGGAAACGAACTCCAATAGATTTTGCTCCATTTATAGCGTGTTCTAATTTTACATTATTTGGGAAAATATACTGATGATCCGCACTCAAAGAGCAACCAGACAAAGCTAACTCACCCAAACCTGACTGGGCAGAAGTAAACATATCTTCACCTTCCATCCGTTGAAAGATTGGATAGAGAGTCTTTAGCCAACCAAAAAGCAAGGCATCTTGTCCCACAGGTACACCTCGAACCAAAGATTGAAATAAGTGGTGGTGAGTATTTATTAATCCTGGAGTTACAACACAGCCTTGTGCGTTAATTATATTATCAGCTGGACCCAAATCGTATCCTACCGCTACAATCTCACCATTAGAAATTAGAATACTTGCGCTCTTCATTTCTGAACGCTTAGAATTCATAGTAACAACGACATCTGCATTTTTAATTAAAGTTGTTGTTTTTTTCATGATAGGACTCCTAGTTTAATCAGCCCTATTTATACTGACAAAATAAATATAAAACTTCAACACTAAAGACATTAGTTTATGCGCCTATGAAAATATTATAGTTAAACTTAGTGCTATTCATTTATCATCTGGAATATAATTTTGTTCTGACTTGCCAATGTATTTAGCTATCAAGTCTGGTTCTAAGTCTGCACCATCATAAACACCTAGTAATACTCCTCGACGCTGAGACAGGCCACGCATATTTTTAATATCATGTTCAGACTTTGTCACTCTCTGTGACATCCTACGCGCCCAGCGCCCTAGCCGTTCATACATCATATCGATTATACCACTTGGATCACGCCCATCCTTACACAAATCATCAAGTTCATTTGGGTCTTTAATTAAGTCAAACAGCATAGGGCGAAAACCACCTTCAGCATGCATCATTTTCCATTTCTTATCAGCAACCATGAACAGCCGGCAATCACACGGTTCCAACCCTAGCTTAGATCCAGCAGCAGTCATTGAGTAGTCATACTCACTTATTGCGAAGTCACGCCAATCATTAGGTGTCTTTCCATGCAAAAACGGCATAAGTGAATGCCCTTCAACTATATGTTTAGGTACTTCTCCACCTGCAGCTTCAATAAAAGTGGCAACACAATCGATACTCTCAACTAAATCATCACAGATGAATCCACGTGTTGTGTCTGCTTTTTCACTTGGGTCATAAATGATCAGTGGAACCTTTGATGAGCAATCATGAAATAAATCTTTTTCGCCCATAAAATGATCTCCTAGATAATCACCATGATCTGAGGTTAGAACAATCATCGTATCTTTCATACGATCTGTACTTTCTAGATATTTGAGCAATCGCCCAAGCTGATCATCACATTGCTTAATTAATGACATGTAAGCAGGAATAACCACGTCCCTTACTTCAGAAGTTTGGAATGCTTTTCCAATACGATTACTAGTAAAACCTTCATATACTGGGTGTTGGTCTTTAAGTTCATTATCGTCACGGTTTAACGATTGAACATCATTAACACCATACATACTGTGATAGGGAGCCGGGACAATATATGGCCAATGTGGCTTAATGTATGATACATGTGCCAACCAAGGCTCTTCACCTTGCTCATCAATAAAATCAATGGTGCGAGATGTTAACCAAGGGGTTTCACTATCCTCTTCTCGAACATTAGCTGGCATGTCTGCATTTTTCATTAGAAACCCACTCGCAATATCTCCATCACTTGAAAGTCCAGAGTTTGCATAATCGTGCCAAGGATTTTCCCCAGAATACCCCTTATGTTTTAGGTATTCGTTATAAGGTGACCGCCTATCATCATAGAACCCATCTGGTCCTTCAGGAACCATACCATCCTCTCTAATATAACTATCAAATCCACATTCAGAAACCCGCAGCCCTATTTCAGAAGTTTCTGACATACCCAATCGTTCCATGCCATCTTTATCAGCACGCATATGTGTCTTGCCTATCAGATGGCATTGCATTCCAATTTTACGCAAGTGATCACCTAAGGTATGTTCTCCAACCCTCAAAGGATATCCATTCCATTGGGCTCCATGACTATGAGTGTAACGGCCAGTATAAAATGACATTCTTGAAGCACCACAAACAGGCGACTGCACATAACAGCGTGAGAAACGCACTCCCATTTCTGCAACCCTATCAAAGTTTGGCGTTTGTAAGGTTTTATGGCCAGCACACGATAGATAGTCATGGCGAAGTTGATCGTACATTATAAAAAGAATATTTTTTACTTTACGAACCATAACCAGTTGGGTCTCCACATGTAAAATTTAAAACACTAAAGCCCTGTTTGCTTACTTTTAATTTAAAACATACAGAACAGTTAACAAAAGGGCCCAAAAGTTGGAGGGCTTTAAAACTTTATTTAGTTTGACTTATGGCTCGCTTCGAACAGCGCCTTGAGAGGCATTAGTAACTAAAGAAGCATAAGCACGTAATGCTCTACTTACTTTACGTTTGCGCTCTTCTTCTGGTGCCCAAGCTCCTTCACCTTTAGCAATCATTTCAAGGCGACGCTCATCTAGTTCAACATCAGATAATGCTATGTTAATAGTTCTGTTTGGAATATCGATTTCAATTATATCCCCTTCTTTAATTAAACCAATATTACCACCTTCAGCAGCTTCCGGAGAAACGTGCCCGATAGACAGACCAGATGTTCCGCCTGAAAAGCGGCCATCAGTAATTAAGGCACAAGCTTTACCTAATCGCATGGATTTTAAATATGAGGTAGGATATAACATTTCTTGCATACCCGGGCCACCTTTGGGACCTTCATATCGAATAATAATAACGTCCCCTGCTTTAATTTCTTTATTTAAAATACGATTCACAGCCGTATCTTGGCTTTCACAAACAACTGCGGGTCCACTAAACTTTAAAATGCTATCATCGACACCTGCAGTTTTTACGACACAGCCTTCTTGAGCAAGATTACCAAACAAGACAGCAAGACCACCATCTTTACTAAATGCATTATCTTCATTTCGAATGATCCCACCAACACGATCCAAATCTAATTCATTATATTCGCGCGACTGGCTAAATGCTTCTATTGTTCTAACACCACCTGGTGCTGCCAAGAATAAATCATGAGCTGCTTTATTATTGGTTATAGCCACGTCCCAATTAGCAATAGCTTGCCCCATTGTTGGTGTGTGAATTGTTGATACGGAAGTATCAAGCAAACCACAGCGGTCAAGTTCACCAAGTAAGGCAAAAACACCACCAGCACGATGGACATCTTCCATATGAACGTTTGCAATAGCTGGTGCTACTTTACATAAACACGGTGTAATTCGAGATAAGCGATCAATATCATCAACGGTAAAGTCGACTTCAGCCTCACGGGCCATAGCTAAAAGATGTAAAATAGTATTGGTAGATCCACCCATGGTAATATCCATAGTCATGGCGTTTTCAAACGCAGCTTTTGTTGCAATACCACGTGCAGTAAGTCCAACTTCACCCCCTTCATAATGCCGTTTTGTAAGATCAACAATTAGCCTACCTGCTTCGCGAAACAATGCTTCACGTTTAGAATGTGTTGCCAATGTTGATCCGTTGCCGGGCAGTGCTAAACCCAAAGCTTCAGCAAGACAATTCATTGAGTTAGCAGTAAACATTCCTGAACATGATCCACATGTAGGGCATGCTGCTTCTTCAATTGCTTGGACATTAGCATCTGACATTTCAGGGTTTGCAGCTTCAATCATTGCATCGACAAGATCAACTTTACGTAGCTCCCCATCGATATCAACTTTACCCGCTTCCATTGGACCGCCTGATACAAATACAACTGGGATATCTAATCGCAATGCAGCCATCATCATGCCGGGCGTAATTTTATCACAGTTAGAAATGCAAACCATAGCATCTGCACAATGGGCATTAACCATATATTCCACGCTGTCAGCAATAATTTCTCGTGATGGCAATGAGTAAAGCATTCCATCGTGACCCATTGCAATACCATCGTCTACGGCAATAGTATTAAATTCTTTAGCAACACCACCAGCAGCATCAATTTCTCCTGCAACTAACTGACCCAAATCTTTTAGATGAACGTGACCTGGTACAAATTGCGTGAAAGAATTCACCACAGCTATAATTGGCTTGCCAAAATCTTCATCCTTCATGCCTGTGGCACGCCAAAGTCCACGTGCGCCCGCCATATTACGGCCATGTGTCGTTGTTCTAGAGCGATATGGGATCATTGTTTTCACCTGTATAAAAGTTGCTGTAAAGGTTTTGCCAAAAATACAGCTGAAATGCTAGAAGATTCTAATATCTATTAAAATTATAGAATATTAAGTAAAACTGAATTAAACTAATTGATATTAGCTACTAGTTGATATTGCACCTAATATTAAATTATGCCACTTAAATTTATCAAATTCTCACAACTCCTTTAGGATACTAAAATGTTAAAAAAAACAGATCTTAAATCTCTTTTAAATGATCCAAGCCTCTTGGCAAACCAAGCATATATTGCTGGGGAGTGGGTAGATGCACCAAATGGAGAAACCTTTGATGTTCTAAATCCCGCAACTGGAGAAATCATTGCAAGCTTACCAGATTTAGATGTTAAAATGGCAAAGCTAGCCATAGATCAGGCCGCAATAGCACAAAAAAAGTGGGCAAAATATACCGGTAAAGAGCGGGCTGTTATCTTACGTGATATGTATAATTTAATGACATTAAATGCCAAGGACTTAGGCATTATTTTAACTACAGAAATGGGCAAACCTTTAGCTGAAGGAATAGGCGAAATTGGCTATGCTGCAAGCTTTTTTGAATGGTTTGGTGAGGAAGCAAAGCGAATTTACGGTGAAACCATTCCCGGCCATATGCGTGACAAACGCATTACTGTTCTTAAAGAACCAGTGGGTGTTGTTACGTCAATAACTCCATGGAATTTTCCATCAGCGATGATAGCACGTAAGCTTGCTCCAGCACTTGCAGCAGGCTGTTCGTTTGTTGGTCGCCCCGCAAATCAAACTCCACTTTCAGCATTAGCTATTGCAGTCATTGCAGAGCGCGCGGGACTACCTAAGGGACTTTTATCTATTTTAACGTCGTCAAAATCACGTGAAATCGGTATGGAATTTTGTACAAATTCCAAAGTTCGTAAATTGACTTTCACTGGCTCAACACCAGTGGGGCGTATTTTAATGCGTCAATGTTCTGACCAAATTATGAAGTTATCACTAGAGCTAGGTGGAAATGCACCATTCATAGTATTCGACGACGCTAACTTAGATGATGCAGTAGACGGTGCAATCGTTTCTAAATTCCGAAACAATGGTCAAACCTGCGTTTGCGCAAACCGCATTTATGTTCAATCTGGAGTATACGACGCTTTTGCTGAAAAACTTATTAAACGTGTCCAAGCAATGACAATTGGGAACGGAATAGACACAGGTATAATGAACGGGCCATTAATCGACATGAGTGCTGTTGAAAAAGTTGAAGAACACATCACTGACGCAGTATCTAAAGGTGCAAAAGTTGAAATTGGTGGTGGTCGCCACGAGTTGGGCGGTACTTTCTTTGAGCCAACAGTTTTAACAGGTGTTACATCTGGCATGCTGGTTAACGATGAAGAAACATTTGGCCCATTGGCACCATTGTTTAAATTTGAAACCGAAGAAGAAGTAGTCACAGCTGCAAACGATACAATCTATGGCTTAGCCTGTTATTTCTATGCTAATGATTTAAGCCGAGTAACACGGGTTCAAGAAGAGTTAGAATATGGAATTGTTGGCGTTAACACAGGCATAATTTCGACAGAAGTTGCTCCCTTTGGTGGCGTTAAACAATCGGGCTTAGGGCGTGAGGGTTCTCATCATGGAATCCAGGATTATTTAGAAATGAAATATGTCTGCACGTCCATCAAGCAATAAAACAATTGACCCTATTTTTTACAAATCTAAGACCACATGTAGGCTTATGATAAAGGCGCCACCCTCAGGGAGAAGTGGGTGGCACCTAGACCCAAAATTTCAGTTAAGAAATCATATTTGGGGACAAAGTCCTTGCCGGAAAGGGGAAAACCGACTTTGGGCTATGTTTTCTTCAAAACCTTAAGCTTCAATTGCCCTAGATTCTGTTACTTTCTGCGTAGTCTTCCCATTAATCATGGATGCATTCGCAATTTCAATTTTGCGTGGCTTCAAGGCTTCAGGAACTTCCCGCACCAAATCGATGTGTAAAAGTCCTTCACTTGATTCTGCTCCAACAGGTCGAACATGATCAGCTAACTGGAAGCGCTTTTCAAACGCACGCTGCGCAATACCTCTATGTAAATAGGTAATTTGGTCATTTGCAATTTCTGCTTTTTTTGCAGCTATTACTAACTGGCCTTCACGCATTTCTACGTTCAATTCATCTTCGCTAAAGCCAGAAACAGCAACCGTAATTCGGTATTTGTCTTCACCAGCTTTTTCAATGTTATATGGGGGATAAGTATTCGTTCCAGCATCCGCTGTCAGAGCTATATCTAGCATACTGGCTAAGCGGTCAAAACCTACTGTTGAACGGTATAGTGGTGTAAAATCATAGTTACGCATGTGCATATCCTTTTCTAAGCGATACGTTTTTAAAGGCCTTCCATATGGACAGACCCGGGTAGTTACGGACCCCATTTGAGCATCCGATAAATATTATAGCGTAAATTATTTCAGTTTGGCAAGTGATTTTGAAAATTTAATATTCACATTAACTTTACCTAGATTTATTAATCCTATGAATTAATTGTAGATAAAAGTGTTTAGCTTTTCCATTTGAGCTGTACTTGAAACCTTTCTCAATTGATCCAGTAATTCGTTTAATGGTCCATCAAGAGACACGCCCAAAGACACATCCCCTCCATTCACTTTGGCCTTAGCAGACACTATTGAAGCAATCATAAGTTCGCCATTTATTTCTGTAAAAATAGGCGCTCCAGATGCCCCAAAATCCACTACACAATTTGAAACAATAATTCTATTTTTAATAGTTAAAATTTTACATTTCTTTTTGATCAAAGGTGGTTCTAATTTTTTTTCTACATAGGAGATTATACTTATTTTTTGCCCAATAGCGGGGAATCTATTAAACAAAAAAGGGCGAATTCCATTAGCATTCATTGGGGTCAAGAGTTCTATTATTGCTATATCAGTCGACACAAGCTCATCGCTTACAGTGTGAGAGAATTTATAACTTTTATGTACAAAAATTTGATGCGCTTGGCCCAGAGCAGATGCCCCTTCATTTCCCCAGCCAGCTAAAAACTGAATCATATTTGGTGTATAAACTGTTCCATTAGACCTATTCACAACACAGTGTGCAGCCGTTAGCACATGGCTATCTGAAATCAATACACCCGAACAAAGCCGATCAAGATCACCACCACTTACATTCAACCGCCCAATGCCTGACCAGGCCACTGCTTGATCCACAGTCATTAACTTACGCGAAACAGTATCTGCGTATGCGTATGCGCCAAAAAAAATAGTAATAATTATACAAATAAATTTCATCGATTACCCTTTAAAGTAATCTAGCGTGCTATTTAGGTACAGTACAAATAGAAATATCGATAATTTTATGTAATTATTTTGCCGCAATAACATCCAATGACATTTTTGCAGGCTTTGGCCCACCTGTAGCCCAATCTAAAAGTTCGGCCGTATGTAAAACAGGTACTCCAATAGCTGATCCAATTTGCATCATACAGCCAATGTTACCAGCACTAATTACATCTGGAGTAAGTGCACCTAAGGTTTTAACTTTACGATCTTTAAGCTGCTTTGAAATTTTTGGCTGCATTAAATTATAAGTACCCGCGGAGCCACAACAAAGATGGCTGTCTTTGGGTTCCATTACTGTGAAGCCTGCATCTTTCAAAAGGGTTTTAGGATATGTTTTGATTTGTTGACCGTGTTGCAAAGAACACGCTGCATGATACGCAACGCGTAAATCTGGCACAGATGGATTTTTCAAACCAAGCTCTATCATTACTTCTGATATATCCTTCGCTAAGGCTCCAATAGTTTTAGCATCCTCTTCTAAAACATCACCTTCAAACATGTGGCCATAATCTTTTACTGTCGTTCCACAACCACTAGTATTAATTACGATAGCATCTAGTCCATCATTGTTTATTTCAGCCATCCAAGCTTTAATATTTTTTGCAGCTGAGGCATGGCTTTGTTTAGCTTTACCCATATGGTGCGTTAGTGCACCACAACATCCAGCTCCTTGAGCAACAACAACTTCGCATCCATGGCGTCGAAGCAACCTAATAGTTGCGTCATTAATATCAGTGTCCAAAGCTTTTTGTGCGCATCCCGTCATTAAAGCTACGCGCTTTATCCGAGTGCCTTCAGCCAGAAAAACTTGAGGCTTATCGTTTAAGCTAGGCACAGGTAATTTTTTAGGTGCAAAATCAACCATATTTCGAATCTTTGAAGGCATAATAGGTGCCAAAGGTTTTACCAATTGTGCTGACTTCATGGCAAAGCGAAAGCGGCGGTCATAGGGCAAAATTTGTGCCAAAGTTGCTCTCATTATACGATCGAAAAGTGGCCGCTTATAATTATCCTCTATGTATTCTCGCGCATGATCAACCAAATGCATGTAATTTACACCAGATGGACATGTCGTCATACATGCCAGACATGAAAGGCAGCGATCCACGTGTTTAACTACTTTTTTATCTGGTATACGTTGATTTTCCAACATATCTTTAATCAGATAAATACGGCCCCGAGGGCTGTCTAGCTCGTCACCTAAAACTTGATAGGTCGGGCATGTTGCAGTGCAAAAACCACAATGCACACAATTGCGTAAAACTGCATTAGATCGTGCAATTTTTGGATCATCTAATTGTGCGTCAGTAAAGTTGGTTTGCATTATCCCATTATCCCTTTATTCAACAATTCGCGTGGATCAAACTTAGCACGTAATCCTGCTTCAATCTTAGTAACCAATTTGTTTTGAATTGGCATCGCAGCAGCTCCACCACCATTACCCCGAACCAACGTAGCATGACCCTGCATCTCAACTAAATAATCTCGTATATCAATATCATCAGCAACTGAGAGGTATACCAAACCACCACCCCAATCATATTGAGCCTCTAATTTAATTCCTCCCTTACGGAGGTGCTCTACAATTTCTGGCCCCTTTGTTGGCTTAACAGATAAGCGCCAAATTGATGTTTTCATTTTTGCAAAAATATCTACATCACCAACAGATTTCCAAAGTTTGGAATTATTATCTAAATTTGTTTCCACAGTGACCTCAGAGTCAGAAAATAGCGATTTTAAAGCTTCAGACCTGTAAGCAATGGACCCTTTAAATCCCTCAATACGAATGAATGTTTTTCCATCTAAATGAGCCGCCCCATTCACATCGTTAGGTGATCCCAGTGCACGACATAAAGCTGCTATTCCATCAGCATCACTTAACCCATGTAAAGTTATTGTAGCACTTGCTTCTGGCTTGGGTAAAAGTTTGAATGACAATTCAGTCATCACACCTAATGTTCCATAACTTCCTGCCATTAGCTTTACGAGATCATAACCCGTAACATTTTTCATAACTCGGCCACCATTTTTCACAATTGTACCCATGCCATCAACGAATCGCACACCAATCAAACTATCTCGACAAGCACCAGCTTGAATACGACGTGAACCTGAAATATTACAAGCGACAACACCACCAATTGAAGATACTCCTTGGGTACCCAAAAGACTCGTGTGATCCATAGGCTCAAAGGGTAACTGCTGGTTTTCTGCAGCTAAAGCTTCTTGGACTTCAGCTAATGGAGTACCAGCGCGAACAACTAACGTTAAAGCTGCAGGCTCCAACAAAGTAATTCCTGTTAGACCTAAAGTAGATAATTTGACTTCAGGTTCCACGTGATTTCCTAAGCCTTGACGTGTTCCACCACCAACAATACGCACAGATTTAGAAGTGTTTACCAGAAATTCAGAGACTTCGTCTTCCGTTTTAGGTGTTATCATGCGGCTCGCCGATCCTCAGTGGCAATCAAAGGAAAAACTTTGGCTCCATTCAATAACCATTTAGGATCAAAAACATCCTTTATGTTTAATTGTGCTTCAATATCAGCATGACTGTATTGATCAAACATTAGATCGCGCTTTTCAATACCAACACCATGCTCTCCAGTGAGACATCCACCAACCTCTACACATAGGCGGAGAATTTCTGCCCCCATTTTCTCACAAAGCTCTAAGTCACCAGGCTTATTGGCATCAAATAAAATCAGAGGGTGCATATTACCATCACCTGCGTGAAATACATTACCCACACGCAATCCATATTGCTTACTGATTTCACCAATACGTCGTAATACGAAGGGGAGTTCAGAAACTGGAATTGTACCATCTAAGCACATGTAATCACTAATTTGCCCAATAGCACCAAAAGCTGATTTACGTCCTAACCAAATTTTAGCACTTTCTTCTGGTGAATTACTTTGGCGCAGCTCAACTGGATTGTGTTTTTCTGCAATAGAAATAATTTTTGTTAATTGTTCTTCGATCTCCAATTCAGAGCCCTCTACTTCAATAATTAGGAGAGCTTCTGCATTAGGATATCCTGCTTTTGCAAAGTTTTCGCTCGTTTCAATACATAGACGGTCCATAAATTCCATAGCCACAGGAAGAACACCCGCCTTAATAATGTCAGCTACACAGGCACCAGCGACCTCATTTTCGTCAAAAGCAATTAATATAGGTCTGGCACCAACTGGTTTGTGTAATATTCGAAGTGTCGCTTCAGTTACCACACCCAGCTGACCCTCTGATCCACATATAAGTCCTAATAGGTCTAATCCAGCAGAGTCTAAATGACTCCCACCAATTTCAACAACTTCACCATCCATCATGACCATCGTAACGCCCATAAGGTTGTTGGTTGTTACTCCATACTTTAAACAGTGAGCCCCACCAGAGTTCATCGCAATATTGCCAGCAATAGCACAGGCAAGCTGACTACTTGGATCAGGTGCATAAAAAAAGCCATTCTCCTCAACTGCGCCTGAAACAGATAAATTTGTGCGGCCGGATTGAACTCGAATTAGTCGGTTATCATAGTCTGTTTCCAACACATCATTAAGCTTGGCTACACCTAAAATAACACAATCTGCAGTGGGCATTGCCCCACCAGCAAGAGATGTACCTGAGCCCCGCGGGACAACTGGCACTCCTTCTTCATGGCAAATTCTTAAAATATCAGAAACTTGCTGAGTGTTTTCAGGCAACACGGCTATCATTGGAGAACACCGATAGGCAGTTAATGCATCACACTCATAAGCGCGCGTCTCATGCTCTTCTGAAATAACAGATTCACGTGGCAACACTTTAGATAAGCGACGCACAATATGTGATTTTTTATTTAGAACAGCAGCATTAGGGGTTGGCATTTCCATTTTAGTATCCTTTTGGCATCCTTTTACAATTGGTAAAATAATCTTACCAATTGTAAAAGGCAAGACATTTTTAAAATTTAGACTAAATCCTAAGGTTTATTTATCTATAATGACAAACTTCTTATAAGTCCTATGTTAACAGATATATTAAATGCAAACGTCATAGAGAAACTTTAATGCAAAAAATGCCACCTATAAAAAAAGAAAATACTGATAGTATTGTACAAGCTGCTACTAAAGCTTCCAAAAAAGGGCCTCCACCAGTTCACTTGTGGAACCCACCTTTTTGTGGGGATTTAGATATGAGAATTGCACGAGACGGCACTTGGTATTATTTAGGATCTCCTATTGGAAGAGCACCGCTCGTAAAACTATTTTCCTCTATTATTCGAAAAGATGGGGATAATTATTTCTTGGTTACGCCCGCAGAAAAAATTGGAATTAAAGTTGATGATGCCCCATTTTTAGCAACAGATTTTGATGTTAAAAATCAAGGCCATAATCAAGTTATAGAATTTCATACTCATGTTGGTGACAGCGCACTTGCAAGCATAAATAATCCAATTCGAGTAACGAGGGATTTAAAAACCGGCGAGCCTAGTCCGTATGTATTAATACGTAACAATCTAGAAGCTTTAATAGACCGTAAAAGTTTTTATAGGCTTGTAGAAATTGGAACCACACAACATTTTGAAGGTAGCAGTTGGTTTGGTGTACGCTCTAGTGGAGCTTTTTTTCCAATTATTCCAGCAATAGAGTTAGAATCTTAGAAACATCCTGCAGATAGGTACATATTTAATATTTAATATTATAATATGTTCTTCCAATCATTTCTCTTACAAAAAAACTAGTATGGTAAAGCGAAACTGCCGAAGGGATATAGTCCATAAAAGTTTGCTTCCTCGCGCACCCTTGAAAATCTACTGGAAAAGGTATTACCTGAAGGCCTGCAGCCTCAAAAACTTTTTGCGCTCTTGGCATGTGAAATGCCGATGTAACTAATATAACTTTAGGATCATTTATTGTGAAAAGATTTTTGGTAGAAATAGCTTCTTGATCAGTATTTTCTACATTTTCAGTCAAAAGAATATTTTATTTTGGAACACCCAACTTAATAGCAACATCGCGCAAATATTCACCTTCTGGCTTACCAACACTCCATGGAAGCTTTCCACGCGTAAGTATTAAAAAAGACGCTTTATTTTCTTTGAATAAATCAATTCCTGCAAAAATTCGATCTGCGGCTTCGCCCCACTCATAGTCAAAGCTTTCTTCTGTTTTAATAGTACGAACCATACCACTCAGCACAACTATAGCATTTGCTGTATCAGCTTCTGAGACATGACTGAGCTGGTAGTTAACCTCAAGATGATTGATCAATCGGTTCGACACAATTGGCAAAGAAAAAATAATTAAAATAATTAACCCAAGTATAATAAATAACGGGCTCACTATTAGTGGAAGGATTTTGTGAAAGTATATCATAAAAGCCCAATCTAATACTTTTGAAGAAAAGTGTTTGCATATTATTAAGTATATTTTTTATTGTTATTTAACAATCCACCTATTTTAAACCGCTAACCATATTTTACAAGCTTACAAATTAAACTAATTCAATAACAGCCATCAAAAACTACTTTATAACTATTCATTTTATATCTCCTATTTTAAATACAAACTTACCAACAGATTTGTGAGTAGAAGCAAAGGTTATTTTCCTGTTACTATGCCCATGAGAGCATGTCGAAATCCACGTTGAAATTCGCTATCTGGTGGGTCTAAATCAAACGACATTAAAGCATTTTCGACACAATATATTGCGCCCGATGCGACTTCTTCTTTTGCGCAATCATACCCACTTGAGAAATCAGAATTTAAAGATATTACATTTGTCATAATTAATATCCATCATTCCTTTAATTCATCCGGCAATAATACTTTTGGAACATTTTGGTAACTTATAGGGCGAAGCCAGCGCACAATTGCCAATGTACCTACTGAAGTTGCACGCACATCAGTACTTGCTGGGTATGGACCACCATGCATCATTGATGAACAAACTTCTACACCCGTTGGAAAGCCATTACACAAGACACGTCCTGCCTTTTCTTCCAATATAGGCAATAAATCACATGCCAAATCGTGATCTAAATCATCCAAATGCAATGTTGCAGTTAACTGACCTTCTAAACACTCAGCAACTGCTTGCATTTCATTTGTATCATTACAAACAACTAAGATCCCAGCAGCACCAAAGACTTCATGTTGCAATGTTGGATTTGCGATCCATTGCTGGGCAGACACTTTAAATAAAGCAGGCAAGGAAGACCGTTTTGATATGGCTGTCCCACAATTGCTAACATCTTCCATTAAATCCGCAAATAGGCGAACACCGTCTTCAAATGCTTTATGAATTCCATCTGTCAACATTTTCTGTTCTTCAATATTTTTTAACGCAGCTACGCATGAGGCCTCCATACGATCTGCTGCAGTTCCTTTAACAATTATAGTTACACCTGGGTTTGTACAAAATTGCCCTGCCCCCATAGTTAACGATCCAGCCCAACCCTCACCCAAAGCTTCAGCACGGCTTTCAGCCGCTGATGGTAAAACAAACATAGGATTTATGGATCCAAGCTCGCCATAAAATGGAATTGGTGTTGGCCGTTGGTGACAAAGGTCATACAACGCACGCCCACCACCCAAAGATCCAGTAAATCCAACTGCAGTAATTTCAGAATGCTTTACTAAAGCAGCACCAACTTCACGCCCTGAACCTTGAACCATTTGGAAGGTTGCCTTTGGCATGTTGCATATTTCAATTGCTGACATAATTGCTTGTGCTACTAATTCAGCAGTTCCAGCATGTGCACTATGACCTTTAACTATAACAGGACACCCAGCGGCCAATGCAGAAGCTGTGTCACCACCTGCAGTGGAAAATGCCAATGGGAAGTTGGATGCCCCAAAAACTACAACTGGCCCGATTGCTTTATGTGTTAGGTGTAAATCTGGGCGTGGGATAGGTGCACGATCAGGCAAAGCTTCATCTTTTCGAATGTCTAAGTATGTTACGTCTTCTATTAAATCAGCAAACATTTTCAGCTGGCCCGTTGTTCGACCACGTTCACCTTCTAAACGCGCTTCAGGTAAGCCTGTTTCCTTGCTTCCAATCTCAGTAATCTCTGCTCCAAGTTTGTCCATTTCATCCGCAATGGTTCGTAGAAACTTTGCACGCTCAGCACGTGTTTTTTTTGAATAGGGTCTAAAT
>Ga0115005_10001714_pt1 | contig 17549 bp, 19 predicted proteins | sample ArcOceMetagenome_FD_87163 | JGI IMG/M metagenome (GOLD analysis project Ga0115005, IMG submission 87163) | Marine eukaryotic phytoplankton communities from Arctic Ocean - Arctic Ocean - Greenland ARC118M Metagenome | ecosystem: Environmental > Aquatic > Marine > Oceanic | place: Arctic Ocean... | reverse complement strand
ATTGATTCCACCATATGAACTCTGGGTGCATGTGTTTGGTGACCCAGTTTCCATTTGGATTGCAGTACCTGCTTTGGCATCTGCCCTGGCACTTCAGACTATTTCATTGACGATTGTTCTCGCCGTGTCAGAAAGAGTAGTGCTACCACACTCTGAAACAAACTCGATACATTGGAGCAGCGTCATTTATGGGATTTACCAAAACATTGCATATGATATCCAAAGTTACTCCTTTCTGGTTGTGACTCTTGAAAGTCCACTCTACAATCATATCGTGAGAATCTTAGGAGGAAAGGTCGAAGGTCAAGCCATACTTTTACCATCCAGGATTTATGAATTCTCCAAAATGAATTTCGCTGAAAAAACAATTGTTGACTCAAGCCACATCACAGGTCATTATGCCGTGTACGGTGATGTCGCGATCGGCCATTGTAAGGTCTCTGGGATTTTGCACCAAGGAACATATGCTGCCAATGCATTGATCACAAGTTCAGTAAGCGGACCGATGCGTTCCTTCATCGGAACATATCCGAACAATCCTCATGTATTACCAGAACAAGTAAAAACCCATACGCATAACAAAGCTCATTCTAGCCCCGGTGTCATCGAGTCGACAAGCAACAACATGGCAGATTTTTTCGAAACAAACCCTTAAGAAAGTGCCACTCCAAATATGAATCATGGTGATTTGCGGGGATCGAAAGGTACCGAAATCGGTATTACAGTGTACGTTTAGGGTTGCAGATGATGCCTTGTCTCAGTTCAAAGCATTCAGGAGTATCACTGGTGGAAAATAATCATAAACAATTCTACTGAAACAGAGTTCGAGAGTCACTTCGTTGTCGTTTTCTCCATAGAAAGTTCCATCGCCTTCGTGTAATTGATATTTCAAATTCATCATTGCTTTCTTCGTATCTTTCTCCAAAGTTCCAACGTCGAGAACCAAGCTACGTGTACGTGTACCAAGTATCTGTCATCTTTTCACTCCATTACGTGTACGATTGTTTTGAGATTCGAAGGTACGTGTAGCTGCATTTGGCTCATTGCTTCGGTTCTTACTAAAAGAACTCTCGACTCTCATTGAAATATCGCCGTACTTTCTCTTCAACACTACGTGTAGACCACCCATTAAAAAGTAACTCGCGATAAGGTCATTACTGTAGTACGTGTACCTTTGACGGATTGTTGATGCTTAATATGGGAGATACATTTCAACTTCTTTACGAATGAAGATGTCATCATGGCTAACGTTGCTTGGGCAATAAGTGGTCAATAAGTGATCTTCGACTCAAAGAAGCTACATTGGAATCTTGCTGCGATTCCACACCACGTATATTTTCTTTTTCGCCAACAAAGTTGTGCCCAGTCCTATCCTCGTTCGTCTCAATATCTTTAAAATAAACATCAGTGGACCATGTAGGAAATTGCTCAGGATCACTTTGTACAATCTTGTTTCTATCATCACATCCTTCACCAATTTTACCATCAGATATCCATCCACGACAAGCTTGATCCATTATATCTGACCTCCGTCTTTGTTCGGCGGGGCTATCAGAGAAAGAGCATCCTACGCCAAACATTGTAAAATCGCCTTCCACTGATCTTGCATTGCTTCCCTTTTTCAATGCTTTTGACATCCTATGATAATCCTCCCATGCTTCTTTCAGGTCAATAAATTCTGCATGGTTACTTTTGTGTTTATGCCGTTGTATAGAATCTCCGACATCTCTCCAGTTTCCTTCTGTTGGTGGTTCCATCGGTAGTAGATCTTCTGATTGATGCTTGTCCAATGAAATAATCGTCTCTGAGCGATTTTGATTGATGCTCTTATCTGGATGCAGCAACTGCACTTGCTCAAAATATGATTTTCGCAAATCGTCATAAGTATAAGCAGCAAAGTCCAAATTTCGATGCGCTTCTCTGCCTTGTTTCGTGTGTGTTTCACCGAACAAAATTTTCACGAGTCGTTGTTTCACTCTCCTAGAATTAGCTGCCGCGGCTGCTCTGCTGCCGCTACTCATGCTTTTCAATCTCGACCTCGAGATTTATGGACAAGGAAATTGACTGATGCAATTCTCCAGGTTGTGCTGACAGTATGCCTTTCATGCGTCTCGCTTCTCGCTAATTGCTCCTCGAAGTAATTCCTTTTTGCTTGCTCGCTTTGAGCTTGTTGCTTGTTGCTTGTTGCTTCACTTTTTTCTTCCTTTTTTGTTTTTTGCGCCATCGAATAAGGGGGTTCTATTTGCCCCTTTTCATGATCCTGCCTGACGCACGATGGCCAAACTCAAAATTCACACCGTTCACACTTCGACAGGTTTTTCTACTTCTTGTACACATACATCACACATCAATCTAATCAAGCACCTATTTACTGATAAAACTTCAAGATGAACAAGTTTCTCACACTCCTTTCCCTCTTGACCATATCGTCAACAAATGCCCTGTCAATGGCAGATCCATCTGCAGCCCGTCAGGCATCTGCTGAGGGACAGGCCCCCAAAAAATTCTACGGTGGAGCGGGTATAGGAAGATTTTTACTAGATGATGCCACTGAATGGAAGTGTGCATATGATATGGTCCTTGTTGAGAGAATTCAGGGAAAGCCCAAGACTGCGGCAGGACTTTATGTCCCACAAGAGGATTTGCCAAAATTGCACTTGTGTAGAGGTGAGTGTTGCAAAAGCAAAAAAACAGGAATATTGTAGATTGCGAATAAGCATAGCAGGATAGCATCTCATCAAATTTCAATATTCAATTTGTCCATTGCAGTAATTTCAATCGGACCTGGACGTGAGGAAGAAAATGGAAGAATTGCAGGTATGCCTGACATGAAACTTGGAGATATCGTTGTTGCAAAGAATCCATGGGGAATTGGACCAAAAGATGAGGAGACAAGTAATGGAAAAAAATTGAGTTTCATGAGGAGTCAAGATATTGCCGCGTTTTTGGACGGTGAATTCTTTGAGGAAGAAGCGTAAATGGTAGGCTGTCATCTGAATAAACATAGGACTTTTTGTTTCACTACTACGTGTACACGTGTGCTGAAAAGAGATCAATTTGAGCCTCCGTCTTGAGCCATTGGAAAACGAATTCTAATCAGAAATCATTATAACAAAATTGATACCTAGTAGGTTCAAAAACAGATGAAACAAATGACAAAACTAGAGAAAATTGAACGAAATTCTGCTCTCATCTTTAATTCTGTTTAATCTGAATCATGATTGAAGAAATTGCTCATTTTCAACTTCTCTCCGTCATCACTGTCATCCTTATCCTTATGACTCCGCTTTTTATCTTTACGGTGCTTGCGATGGCTGGATCTGTGCTTCTTTCTCCTTTTCCGACGCCGCCTGCTTTCATCATTATCACTCCTTGATTCAGCGTCACTCAAATCATCTTCGTCTTCTCTTTTTCTGTGATGCTTCTTTCTTCTTCTCCGCCTTTTATGGCTATCTTCGCTGCTGCTGATACTGGATTCCTCGCTTTTTGAGGAGTCTTCTGATTCCGAGTCCTCCGAATCAGAATGACGACGTCTCCGTTTTTTCTTTTTTTTCCGCTTGCTATCTTTCTTTCTATGTTTCTTCTTATCATCCTTGTCCTTGTCAGACCTGTGATTGGTCCCACCCTTCAAGCGCATCTCCCTCTCTTCATCCAATTGTTTCCTGTATTCTTCCATTTTCTTCTGATCAAGACCGCTAAGGTTTAGTTTGTCAGCATTGGTTTCTTTGTATTGATCCCAGGTAGGACGGTTTGAGTCGGATATTTTATCAGCAATGGTTCTTGACTCTTGGCCTGTCATTAGACGCATCACTGCGTCCATTTGTGCCGACATTTTGGGTTTGTCGGAAGCCATTGTTCACTTATTTCACGGTACGTTTATGTGTACGGTGTGGTGTTTGTGTTTGTGTAAATACGATTCCAACGTTATGTGCAGCAGTAGCAACAACGTCTTTGTGAAAGCGCAGTTAGTAGTATTGCTGCTGCTAGCGAGCGAGCTAGTAGCGCTGGTTTGGCTTCTGTTTGCTGCTGTTAGTTCTCGTTTTTACTGATTTTCAGTGAAAGTGGGTCGATTCTACTTCCTACTCTGCTCCTTTCTTTCTTTTTATTCTTGTAACCACCACCACCACACAACAAGTTACACAACACAGAGAGGCATATTCAATCAAGGATCAAAGAATCCATGGTGTCAACCTCCCATAAACCTAATCCGGCTACGAAGAAATAGTCATGGTATGATTTATAAGCTTCAGTTCCTCTTTGTCTTTGAGTGAGCCAAAGCACTCTTCATCCTGAATTAGACATCCTTGTCCACATCTGCGCTGCAACCTGGCATGATTGTTCACTCTCTGAGAAAGTATGATACATCCTTGGTACCGGTACATTGCATCATAGATTGATAGCCACTCACTTGGTAAGTTACATATGTACCTCTTCGTACAAACAACAGTAAGCGAAAGAACCCCGTCAATCTCGACAACTACGAGGGCCATGAGACTACATACAAGTAGCCATTCTCATGAATCTTGTCCCATTTTTGGGAAGGGGGAAAGAATAGGATTTAGGCCGAAAGGCTTGATTGGGCCGAGAGGCTCGATTCTGAAAGGGAATCCTAGGTCAGAAGCTGAGAAAATCCGCTTCCATGTGGAAAACTTCTCTATCCCATCTGTACCTAAATGCACATAACATTATCATTGATAATATTTTATGATCATGATGTCTCGCTCGCCTTTTTTCCAAACACTAACAACGCCCCTTCTTTCATTTTCCTTTGAAACTTTTGAAGGTTCCAGAGATGCCAGAGAATATCGTATTCCTTACAACTGACTTTCGTAATTTTCATAAACGAAAACGTTCTGAAAAGAAGATCGAAATACGAAACGAGAATCAACTTCTTCTGCTAAATTGGACTTGGATACTACTCGTACATGCAGTACCTGGTGAAAGTCTCTCAAAGCTTGCGTCAGATGGCTGTTGCGATCTTTTACAATAGGATTATTTACAACTTCAGGATTACTCATATTTGTTTCATGTAGCACTTTATTCAACTGAGTTTTAAACTATAAGCTACACCCTTGTTATGCTATATTCCAGCATCAGGCTCACATCATTCGAAATTTATCCAAAGTTTGCATATTGGACCATATTGTCCACCTGTTCTACATTTCCACGGTTTCTGCATTGTGTAGTGGATAATATTGATATCCTCCAGCTTATGTTGATCCCAGAATTGACGCTGGAAATTATACAGCGCCAGGTTCGCATTGTTTACAAATCCAATTTCATGCCAATTAGTCTTGTACACCTCATTCAGAAATCCCTGGTCCGACATGACATATTCAAATTCAATACCACTGTAGAGTAGTGCATGGAGGCGATCGAACTCCTGCTCGGATGGGTGCAAGAGCAGAACTCCACTATTGAAAGTATGCACCCATTTTCGTTCTCGTATATCTTTCGTAACACCAATAGCTTTCCCTTGTAAATCCATATTGATGAGAGAGTCTAAACTGTTTTGCACCAAGGTATCTGCGTCAATGAATAAAATGGTGTCATAAACAGTCATAGCCCAGACGTGAAGAACCCCGAATTTCTCTAGTAAATCATGACGGGTCTTTTGGGGATTCGGCGGCGGGATCGACTTGACGACGCATTTCTTGAAGCCGAGTGGTGATAGTTTATCCCAGTGCTCTTGGGCAAGAGGTTTGGATTCTATTTCCATGACAATTAAATCATGAGGTGTTTTAGTATGCTTTCGGACACCCTTGCCCATCTTTGCTGCTCCGAGGGTGTAATCCATGTTATCGCTGAGCATGGTCCAAATTCCAACTTTATGCTCTGGGACGAAATCAGCATTTAAACAGTGGTGAGATCTCCTAATTATTACAGAGTCATTTCTACTGGAGTATTGTATGAAGATGTTGGTGACGAAGCAAAGGTACATCATGGACATGATGGCCAAAATCGAAACGCAACATTTCAAGATCCTCCTTTCATTGCCGCTGCGACCTTTGAGCATCGATGAATGCAGATTCCTTCGTTTTTGCGGCATCTATGTACACGTCCAAGGTCAAATAAATCTTGAAGGTGGACAGAATAGTAAATAAACTGGTCGTTTGCTTGAGTATTTGATTGGTACAAGTTCGTCGTTTTATAAATGGTGGCATCAATGCATTTTGCTTAAAACCGTTTTGTCGTCGCCAAATAAAATCAAAAACTAATAATTTAACGGTAGTTTCAAGTTTACCCTCACAAAACTAAATCCCTAAAGTCAAGAATGCGATTTTTAACGTGGTTGATATTACCCATTGATAGAATCGTCACACGGTGGAAGTCACATTTCAAACATCATCGTCGCCAAGAATGCCAGACAAAATCATGGAGTCCATAGATAGCTCGTCCTCGGATATTGATGTGCTGCAAGTAGTCATTTGCATATCCATGAAATGATTGAGCTCGTTTTGAAGAGTGCTGATCTTGCCTGCCTGTATAGACATGTATTGATTCGCATCATATATACATTTCTGACTGGATTCTCGAAGTGCCAATATTTCATCTATCAGCCAGGTTTCTGCTTTCTCTCCATTCTCATTACAAACAGAATCTGTCCATTCTAAAATACTTTCTTCATCGTCAGTGATCGTAACATTATCGTGGACGGCATAATACTTCAAACTAGGATTCTTCCACTTCTTTCCGATCGAAAAACATTTGAGGACCCTACTCTTTTTCTTGGGGGCGGCTTCTCGAACCTTCGACCGGAATATCAACGTGAGGAAATTCCAAAATTTTGGACGGCGGTGTCTATCTCCTACGGTTAGACGTGAGGCATCTGTTTTCCCTCCAAGTTCTTTCAAAATTTGCACATTGAGATTTTCCTGGCCCTCCCAACAGGAAAGCAATCTATTAGAAATACCATCATCAGACCCCACTTTCTGTTCGTGCCATTCCTCAGAAAGATTGAAGCAGGGAGTGAATTGATGAAACGCGATATGCTGGAACTCATCATTGTGCTTCTCCTCCTCCTCCGCGAGCCTCCCTACTACGCGCGTGAAATGTTGTTTCAAAAGGTTTTTCTCTGCGGACGCAAGATCACGTTCTAATTTAATCCTCGCAACGTCATCGTCTTTCTCCCGAAGTTGGCTCTGAGCAACTTGAAGTTTATCCTGATTCCTTTCCAATTCTTCTTTCAAGCTTTCAATGTCAGACTTTGCCATATCCAGATCTTGGTTCGTGAAGAGCAAATGGATATCTGCAACCTGTCTCTTGATAGAGCTTTCGTCGTAACTGAAGTCTGTCTCTTCTAGATCGTGAGAAACCGTAGAGAAGCTAGATGCTTCCTCCAACTTGCCGTACCAATTATTATCGATAGTGATATCGATAGTTTCGTCATTGGTTTCAAAATTAACTTGTTCCATTGCGATGCTATAGCAAATGATCCCGATGCCGTTGTATAATGCTTAAAATCCCAAATAATGAACGCACTTGGTAAAGGCAAAATATGATTTTCAAGTGTAGTCTACTCCAATATTTTTTAGGAGTATAAAAAATGCCAGCCCCGGGATTCAAATTTTGGACTAGGTGGAGTGAGTTTTGGATGGGTGGAGTGAGTCATTTTCCATCATATGTATGTATGTAGCCACCGTGACCAGAACTTTCCTTCACGATACTGGTAATTGTCTGAAGCTTTACAGTAGTGACAGACTTATCTACGTATCTTCGCTTGCTTTCGTCATAATGATACTTTACTAATGTTTACATGTTTATCTGTACCTGTTACGTGTACCAATATTTTACAAATGAAAATCTGCGCCCTCGTTAAAATATTGCCATCTTTCAGGATGCACCCCATCCATCCGAGATTCAGTGGCATTATTAACATTTCGAATCCAAATCTTTTCAATTTGAGACGGATACTTTCTAAATAGTTCTTTATAAACCTCTGGGTCCTTCTCCCCCGAGTCTCCGACGAAGATAAACTTTCGATTTGGAAATGTCTTCAAAAGAGGTTCAATCTGTCGCATCTTATAATCGTGTGGATCAGCCAACAACTGCAGTAAAGTCTTGTCTTTGATCCGAATCTTCTTCAAATGAAATGTAGCAGGTGGAAAGCCCGTCTGCTGGAAGAATTTGTAAAGTTCTTCGAACAACTGATAAGGCGACGACGAAACATAATGGAAACAACAGCTCTCGTACTCCGACTTGCATTTGTCAAAGTGTTCCACCATGCCGGGAACAGCCTGAAACTTTCTTATGAATGTATTCTTGTAGAACTCTTTCTTATCCAGATAGTTTGTTATTTTGACAGTGTCATCAATATCTGAAACAATTGAAATTCCCGTAGGCGGTACCAAATGAACGAGGCCTGGAAAGATTCTATCTTCGTCCACAGCCTCAAAAGGAAATGTGCCATCCTTTGCGTTCAATTCATTCTCGTGAAGTGTCAAGTTAGCAAGAAAATGACCATCTTTTGAAGATCTTGGCATACGATGGACAATGTTTCCGATTTTTATATTGACAAACTTCTTAGATTGATTGTCCACGGTAAAGGGCATGACTCTCTGCTTCAATATCAGCTTCTCTTCCTCGTCCTGCACCTGAAAAAACTTTCCGAGAACCTTGACTAATGCTTTTCGTTTTTTACTTTCCATCTCCGGCTCGAATATCCAGCCATGAATTGGTACCTGCCAATGGGTCGCATTGATCTTATTGGCAGCGGTAGGGAAAAAGACGACTCGTTCATCAGCTGCAATTCTGCCTGTCAGGTAGTTAGGGGCTTTATTCAAAGCAAGCAGAGCAGAAAGCGAAAGCCATGGAGACATCCACATGAAATCTACAATTCCAGCACTGTCGAGTCGGTAAACCCAATTGTTTTATTAAGCTACAGCGTGTAGGGATGGGAACACTGACCACCGGATTTGTTTGGATGTTTGCTTGGTTAGATCAAGGTTAGATCTTACTGCTTGTTACCCGAGATAGACCCGAAACCCGAGCTGTTTGCATTGGTTCGGTTCATTTCTCATCTTGGCGACGTGTCTGAGGTACAAACTCGTAGCGAGATCGCCGCGCTTCGGGCGCGCGGGGCCTACAGTAGCGAAAATCGAAGATGACATCTGACTCATTTTTTTCTTCACTCTTCCAAACCTGACATATCATCTCATAAATTACGAGAAATTCACCAAAAAAATACAAAATGATGAAAATTACCTTCGCTTTCCTGTCTATTATTAGCATGGCGTCTGCATTTGTGACTCCTCAGGCTTGTAAGTAATCAAATGATCTCACCGATTTATGCAATGTAGAAATGCTGAATTGTTCTCTGACAAGTGCCGTTTCTCATTGACTCTTCAGCATCATTCGGTGTTGCAAGTACTGCACTACAGGCATCACGTAAGCCAATTTTCGCTGCTGCAGCTGGAATGGTTCCTGCAATTCTCTCCTCAACTGCAGCTGTAGCAAGTGATGGAACAAATGAATGGTTTGGCGTTGACGATATCCGTCTTTTGACTGTCTTGTTCCTTGGTCATTTGGCTATTCTTTCCTTGTATCTTTCTCAATATGGAGATGTAGAAGAGGATGACGACTTTTTCGGAGAGATTGATTACGGTGCTGTCTCCCGTGGAGACCAGAAGCCTTTTCTCTAGACATCTCTGGATACGTACTTGTACCTAAAGATCTCCTTCTTGTTGGAGAGAATGATTGAAAAATGGTAGAACTGAAATAGGAATAATTGAGATTTATTAATCTAACGCACCACTTTTCGTGAAGTATGCTGCACTTGCTAGTATTCCATATATGACACTAACGAGCTGGCAACCTGTAGCTGGTCAACGACGAGGATTAAAGCATCTACATGGAATTTGAAATTAGAGTCTGTCCTTGTGTGAATGGGTGTGTACAGGGGTTGGCACAAGAGTGGGAGCAGGATTGATAGCAACTGTAGGTACAGGACGGTTAAGATCTGGTACAATACCAGAATCAATAAAGTTGAGATAGTATATTGAATAGTACCAATTATTCTGAGAGACAATCACAGAGGTGATTTCGAGACTTTCTGTACCAACTTCAGTATGCTTGAGAGTAAACTCGACCACTGATTTGTCATCTCTACTTCTATGGGTCACTGCGCTAACGTCCGAAGCGCAGAAGGGGTGCAGTTGAAAAAGGTCTGTATAAATTGAATCTGTGGGGAAGGAGAAAGCGTTTTGCACTGGAAGGCGGAACAAAAGTCCTCGAAAAGATAAATTCGGCCTTTCAATCCTGACGGTGTACTCCTGATTTATGTTCAATTCCATTGCATTTTCAACACCGCTTATGGGTGTATTTCCGCCAATACTGATGGTAAAGCCACCTTGCCCGACAAGATCCCCCCTGCCTACATCGCCATGATGTCTGCCAGTAAGATCTCCAGCGCCACAGTGACCTGCTCTACTTGGATAGGCTTCTGTTCGTGTGACATGAGCAAAGAGATAGATCAATAATATCGTGACTCCCTTCATCCTTATCATGAGTTATGTCAGGTAGGTTTACTCTGAGATTGAAAGCGTTCATTTGTTCTGTTAAAATCTTTTCGAAATGGAAGAAACCAAACCCGAACAATATGCCCTTTTCGAAATGGAAGACACCAAACCCGAACAGTCCCCCGAACCCCTTCAACCCGAACACTATGCCCTTCTTTTCGAAATGGAAGAAACCAAACCCGAACACTACCCCGAACCAATTGATCGCGTGAATGAATGAATGAATCAAAGGACAAACGAGCGAAAGCAAACCCTGGATCTGTCAAATAGGGTCGATTGACTCAGCAATGAAAACAAATAATCAAAAGTTCTCCTTACACGCGTACCCTCTTGTAGATCCTTGGCATAACATCTGTAGATTCAGGATACAGCAATGAGCACTACACGTACGTGTAGTTCTCCTAGTACGTGCGATACACATAGTGCCGGAGACGATCAGCAATCAGTGGATCAGGTAATGCAGCAAATACCGCATATTCTCCAAAGCAAGCATTTGAAATGTCTACATCACAACACAGAAACAGCCCAAAAACTTCATGACACCTATGGTTTCTTCGCCAACGGGAGAGAAATGTCGCATGAAGTCGAACAGCATTTATTCGATGCATTCGTAGAAGATGATTATGATGGTCACTTGCATCTCATGACCTTGCACTCTTTAGTAGTTGCAGAGGAGGAGAGTGGCAGTGGGTCTTGTGGAGTAGTAGTAGGGAGCAGTGGCATTGATGATGAGGACATAGGGCCACCTCTGGGTATTGTGTTTTGGAGAGATGTACCTGATGAAGAGATGAATGAGTGGTTTGACTGGAATTGTCTTGCAACAACATTTGGCCAAGATACTTCTATTGAAAACGCACAGACCAGAGGGATTATGCAGAGCGCAAAAAGAAATGAGGATTCTTTTGAAGCACTTGGTAGAGATAGAACATTACATGGTGTTAGGCAGAGTAGCATTGATTCCATTCAAAAGATGGTGAAGGACATGTATCCATCCTCGTCCGTCGATAACACCTCTGTCTCTGTTACTGGTGATGACAGGACACGTCAATTGGACAGAAGAAATAAGTTACTAGATGTAGAAACTCTTACTCATGCATGGATCAAACTCGAGCTCATCGCAGTTCGCCAAAAATATTGGGGGAATCATCTTGGTTCGCTCCTGCTGTCGTGTACACTCTATCACGCTCATTATAAATCCAATCAGTCAAGGGTTATTCTGCATGTAGCAGGTGGCGATGATAATGTACCTGCTGTAAAATTGTACGAGAGGTTTGGATTTCACCCGGTTCGGCAGGGTACTGTATTTCACAAGCCTAATCGGTATATGTATGTGCTTGGAGATATCGCGAGGTCACTTGGTGGTATCACTTTGAAGGGAGGGGTGTTAGAGACTACTGGTATTCATGGAGACGAATTGGTGGAAGGCTGATAACCATGTTTAATATTAAATGCAGTATTTCAGTTGATATTTATATGATTTTTCTTGACTCTAAACGTACTTTATGCCCGGCTGCTATCAATTACGCATTTTGAAATTCTTCCACATGTCAAGAGCAAACATTGGCAACTGGAACAACAAGCTCGCAAGCGACAACAATGAATTACTTTCTTGCTAGTAAATACCGAAGAAGAGGCTGATGATGTTGAAATAGATAGCATTTTCGGCGCCCATTTTGTGGCGCGCAAACTCCTACGTAATTCTTTGTACCACGTCGCTCCGTAGCAACTCTGGCGCGGAGCAAAAATCCACCCTCCTCTATCTGCAAAAAATAGAATGCGAATGCGCCAAGAGGCAAAATGCAAAAGATCACACCAATAAAAGCAAGCTCATACACCACACACCAAACACCAAACACAAGTGAGACGAGACACAGTTGATTCATAGACTGGATCCTGTCGATAGAAATTCATTGAAGCCTATAAGTTTTGACCAAGATTGATCATGAGCGGAAGATATGGTACATCTAGCGGTAGACGCCAAAGAGGAAACCAGCGAGGTTGCGCTAGTACTACTAGACGAGGAGTGAACAAGAATAGCAAGATGTGTGTAGCATCAGTGCCACCCTTCTCTCCTTCCTTGAATCCTTCGATTGGGACATTACAATTACACTGGAGCCCCAATGGGGGCATTGAGACATCGAAACGAAGAACTAGAGATCAATGGGAAACGACCAACCAAGATATACCACGTACTCATACTCGTACTTATCCGACAAGTGAAACCTCAGGTCGTGTACGACCCTTTACGCCGAGCAATTTCACGACTCTTCCTGTCACGCCAGACCGCCAGCATTATTTAGACTGGAAGGTAAATTTGGATACAAGTTTTGATATGAAAGTCTCAGCGGCACCAGAATCGCTGGCAGTCATCACCCAGTCCTCTTCTGACGACAGTGAAATGGAAACAGAAATGGACGAAGACGACAGCGTGAAAATGTTTCACAGTTCACCTCACCACTCGATTTCCGGCATCCATCACATCAAAAGAAGTAGAACGGACCAATATACTTTCTCTTTGAAATCCACAGCAGAGTCGGCAACGGAGAAATCTAATCGTTCCGTCCAAACATGCTGGTGGAAGAAGAATCAAAAACATACCAGAACCTCTCGAAATGATGCCAATACAGCCAAATCGAGCCTATGCCTATGCCATGTTTGCAACAATGCAACATCTACATCTTGTACCGCCAGCAGCTTAAAACAACCCTCAAAACCCAATGCACAGAAGCAATCAAATTCACTCTTGTCTTATTTTCACCGCCATCCGAATCCGACCAAACCACCATCCTGTCAAAGTCCTTCCGGGCCGAATTCCTATCCTATTACAATCAGCAGCGCATTTAATTCTTCAAATACAGCAGCAGCAGCTTTAATACCGAGCCAAACCCTCCAATCATGCGCATACTGCGATCGACCTGCTTGCAGTTCCTGCACGAGAGCTTGTGAGGGAGGATGTAATTTACACTTTTGTACGTTCTGTTCGACTATTAACTATGATGGACCAATGGAAAGAGTATTTTGTTTCAATTGTCATGAAGGTAGTGGAGATTTTGATTGTGCTATGGGTGATACATCTAGATAGGAAAGTTAATTCAATCGTTGGCGGGCTGTTCAAGCCAATGTGTCTAAACTAAATTATTGTACGTGTACACTACGTCTAGCTCAATAATTCTAAATGCCGGCCGATACAGTAACGATTCGCTTACTACAGTGCATACGTGTAGGCATTAAATCCGTCAAATGATAGAGTATTGATAAGTTATTAGTTGGAATTTTTCGTCCGATATAATGATTGATTGCTGTGCTACTTTGGATTAATTCTGTCCGGGTCAAACGTTATAATAAAACCGTCGGACTTAAGAATTTTGCAACGCGTGACACAACGGCATGGCATCGCATCGCTCGAAAGATACAGCTTGTAGCAGGTGCTAGCAGTCAGTAAAAAGTACCACGAACAAGATACCGAGATCACAGACGAGCTGTCTGTAGTTGTTGCATTGTCTACATGAGATCGAAATTCCGTCTGCCAATGAGTTATCTTTACGGTTTAGCAGCATCCACACTCAGGACGTTCACCGCATCTCCTACACCAGCTTTATCAGAATGGGCAAAGCAGGCTATCGTTGACGCCGAGGTCGAATTCGAAAAGAAACCGAAGATAGTCGATCCAGATTCTAACAATAACACTGCTAACCTGTTAGCTATCAGCATTGCGAAGAAATTTCTCGCAAAGGCAGCGCCAAAATTTCTTGAATCTTCCGCATCAAAAGATGACGATCGTCTTGTGAAAGTTGGAAGATCTGTTACAGATTTGGTTCTTCTTGCTAAGAATAACAATGAGAATGATCAACTCAAGCACGGATTGTCTCATGTTGTTCAGCAATGTGACGTACTAGCTTCTGATTTCAAAGTGCCGAAAGTAAGATTTGGTAAAACTGAAATTCAAATCCCGATTGTGACTCTTGGAACCATGAGGTTTCAGCAGACGTGGGGTCAAAATATTACGGATATGGACGACATTAGTCCTAAAGTTCAAGCCAATCTTGTTGCTGTCCTTAAACATGCCATCTGTAATTTGGGCATGCATCATATCGAGGCTGCTAGAGGTTATGGATCAACTGAGTTACAGGTTGGTGCTGCCCTGAAGGAATTATTTGATGATGGTACTGTCAAGAGAGAAGACCTAATCATCCAAACGAAAGTGAATCCCATGAAGGCAAAAGATTTCAGGGCAACCCTAGAAAAGTCTTTCAAAATGTTGCAATTGGACTATGTTGACCTATTTTCGTTCCATGGTTTGAACATGCCCTGTCATTATGACCTCATCTTTAACAACCCAGGCGGTGAAAATCTCATTGATATCATTCGCGAATATCAATCCAAAGGAAAGATCAAGCACGTTGGTTTCAGCACTCATGGTCAACCATCACTTATCCGGCGTTGTATTGAAACCGATGCTTTTGAATATGCGAATATTCACTACCACGCATTTGGTAGCTATACTGCCTCGGGAAGTGGAGATTGTGGTGGCAACAAAGACATTGTAAAACTGATGAATGACAAGGATATGGGTGTCTTCATCATTAGTCCCAACGACAAGGGGGGTCGGTAAGTAGAGAATGAATCGATATTGAATCATGAAAGAAGAGAAATTCAAAGTACTTTCCTGGCCAATTCTAAATTGTTTTGTAGTCTTTATGCCCCTTCGAAGAAATTGCGTTCTCTGACCTTGCCAGATTTGGAGCCTCTTCAGTACGGTAACCTCTGGTTACTCAATCACGGAGATCTTGATGATCAGAATGGTGCCATCAATACCATTGTTTGTGGAGCTGCAAGACCAAGTGACCTGGACGAAGTAGCTGTTGCCGCCCACCTTTATGCGACCAAAAAATTCGAAATGTTGGAAAAAGTTCGCAATGTTTCCAAACGCTTGCATGCCGCAGAAGTTGAAGCACTCGGCGAAGACTGGATTAAGTCTTGGCACAAGGGTTTAACAAACTGTGAAACTGTGAATGATCCTTATCAATTTGGGCAAATGGTATGGATGCATAATAGTAAGTAGAGACTATCAGCGCACTAGCAGGATAGACTGACTCGCACTCTTAATTCTTTGACTAACTTGACAAAAACTCACCTGTTCCAATTTGCAGTCATTAAATCATTTGGTATGCTAGATTTTGCTAAAGACAGATATGGGACATTCGATGGCAATTTAAAGAGGTGGGACTTTGAAAAACCTGCAAGTGAAAACATTCAAAAGATGATTGGAGGTTGGGGCTATATGCCGGGTGTGGCAATCGAGCCTGGTAAAGACTATACGAAATACTTGACCAATGTGCCTGAAAAGAACAAACCTAAAGTTTTGGAAGCTCTTCAATTCACTTTTGACGTTTGTTCCTCTTCTAGTGACAAATCATCTATTGAGATCCCAGAGGAGTGGGAAACAGCTTATGATATGAGGCCTTGGAACGAATACCCCAGACAGAAGTTTTGAAAGTTGTCCATGAAAATTATTCATTTGAAGCACCGGCCTTCAAGCTTTTAAAACCAATCAATCAATGCGTAAAATTTATTTAGAAAAATGACCTCTCCTTCATTTCCTCTTTTCCTTTTCTCAACTCGATGAGAGGCTGAGAACAATGAGAAATGGGGGCTAGGTAATCCCCATTCAGTTTTGGCACCCTACAAATAGGTGCCCCTAATAACAATCGCCAATACGAAAAGTAGGCAACAAGAGCCATTTTCTACAGTACAGTAGGTTGGATTGAAATAGAAGAAGAAGAGGTTTCAAGTATGAAAGCGTGACTCATTTAGTCATGTACAAACAAAAAAACGGGCATGATATGATGATATGAATGAGTCACGATTTCATTCATTCATTCATTCGAAACAACATCAATCAGAACGAAAAATTGTTTTTCCTCATCATCATCGACCTGTAATCGGCATTTTTATTTAAAATACTGGCACCATCATCATACCTACAGTACGAGAACGAGATATTGCTTGTTGCTTGCTGCCTGATTAGATATTTTCTCATAAAGATTGAGGTCGCAAGATTCCTAAAATCATGTTGTATTCGCGGCTGCTACGCACAGCACGGCTACAAGTCACGTCCATGTTTCTAGTCCTATGCATGCTACAAGTGAGAGTTGAAAGCTTTGTGCCATTGAGTTGCTCGAGATTGAGCACAAGAAGGGCATCGTACAGGTCATCTATATCATCATCGTCGCTTCTTAGATCCGCAGGAGAAATGCACACGGCTTATGAATATATTGCAAGATCGCGAGGAAAACCCACTTCCGAGATCCAATGGATTGACCCCTCTCAAAATATTGTCCCCTCACCTCCACCCAAGCAAATGGGCTTTAAAGTAGATGGTGTTAAAAACGCTACCTCTGGGGATGCAAAAGATACGAGTACAAGCGCGAGAACTGATATAAACAAAGAAATCGATCCGATGATTCTAAGATTACCAATCTATCCAGTTTCTGCTGTGCACATTCCCTCTTCGGCGTATCACACATTACATAATACACAATTCAAAAATATTAAAATGGCAAGAGATTTGGAGGCCAACAAGTGGACTATTACTTTGAAAGATCAAACAACTGAAGGCTTAGACTTACAGTGTGATAATCGTGACGAGGAGAAAAATGAGATCGCAAAAGATGGAGGTTCGTCACAACCCGAAACAAAACATAAATGTTTTGTGTTAACCCTTTGCGCACAGGATACGCATCGAATAGCATCTATCGGAACATTGATGGAAGTGACAAAGATGACGGAAACATATGCAAGTGATAAAACATTGATTCGCATCGTAGTTGAATGTCGTGCAATTGATACTGTGCAGATTCAGGGTATAGAAATAGAGGCTATTGGGAGTACAAGTGATTATTTGATTGGAAAAGTTCGGATGTTAGGGGAGGTCCATGCCGATCATTCAACTACGATGCGAATCAATGTTTTATCACTTGCATATGTTTCCGTCATCTTTGTCACTTCCATCAATGTTCCGATAGATGCTAT
>Ga0115005_10001713_pt1 | contig 17552 bp, 16 predicted proteins | sample ArcOceMetagenome_FD_87163 | JGI IMG/M metagenome (GOLD analysis project Ga0115005, IMG submission 87163) | Marine eukaryotic phytoplankton communities from Arctic Ocean - Arctic Ocean - Greenland ARC118M Metagenome | ecosystem: Environmental > Aquatic > Marine > Oceanic | place: Arctic Ocean... | reverse complement strand
ATGAGGGCTTGGTTGTAAATCGAAGGCTTTTCGTGCATTTTCAAAGAGGGCTATTGTAAGTGACGCATGAACATCAAACTTATACCGGCATCAAATTTAAAAAATTGTCTGACTGTTCTTCGCACAGTTATGTCATGCCACAGCCACATGATGTCACCTCAATAGCGAGAAAGATGTATTTCAGACAAGTGAAAAGTTGCAAGTGAACATTCAAACTCATTATTATATCATTTCGAAACAAACACTATGAGCGTATCTCAGACTTCAGAAGAACCTTTGCTTTCAGGTGGAAATATCACCATCGACACAATCAAAAACCCAACCCGACTTGCTAGTAGGCGCACCAAAGGTAAGGAAAGCGAGCATACTAGGTGTCACGCGAACTATTGAATTTTAATGAATGCAAAAAACATTACAAGCAATCGAATACCATATGCGCTTAAAGTGACTATTGATGATCAAAGAGCTAACATTTCTTCTGATGTATTTTTCCATCCACTAAGTCATATGTACTCTTGGACCTGCTTGTTGGGAGGTTGATCAGCTCGAGACTCTTATCGATGCTGGTATGAGTGTTGCTAGATTCAACTTCTCTCATGGAGACCACGCGGGACACAAAGCTTGTCTCGACCGTCTCAGACAGGCAGCAAAGAACAAGAATGCACATATTGGTAAGTTTCCCAAGAATAGTGTTATTTGCATTCTATGCAAATGACGAATGCTACATTTTCATATGATGAAAATATTATCCTTCCAGGAAGAATAAAATTCTGATCATAATTCGTGTGCGTTGTCTCAATCCAATACAGCTGTCATGCTTGATACCAAGGGACCCGAAATTCGTTCTGGGTTCTTTGCTAACGGAGCAAAGAAGGTCAACCTTGTCAAGGGAGAGAACCTTATTCTCACCACTGATTACGCTTTCAAGGGAGACAACACCAAGCTTGCATGCTCTTACCCTGCCCTTTGCACTTCCGTAACAATTGGACAGTCTATTCTTGTGGCTGTTGGTTCCCTCGTTTTGACTGTTACTAGCATCGACGAGGCTGCTGGTGAGATCACTACCCGTATTGGGAACAATGCTGGAATGGGAGAGCGTAAGAACATGAACTTGCCAGGAGTTGTTGTTGATCTTCCCACTTTGACTGAAAAGGATATTAATGATATTGTTGCATTTGGAATCAAAAATAATGTCGATTTCATCGCTGCATCATTTGTAAGAAAGGGTAGTGATGTTTCACACATCCGCTCAATCCTTTCCGATAACGGAGGGCAGCACATTAAGATCATCTGTAAGATTGAGAACTTGGAGGGTTTGCAAAATTACAGTGATATTTTGAAGAAGACGGATGCTATCATGGTTGCCCGTGGAGATTTGGGTATGGAGATCCCTCCTGAGAAGGTTTTCCTTGCTCAGAAGATGATGATCCGTGAAGCGAACATTGCTGGAAAGCCCGTCATTACTGCTACTCAGATGCTCGAGAGTATGATCACCAATCCTCGTCCCACTCGTGCTGAATGTTCTGATGTTGCCAATGCTGTGTACGATGGAACTGACTGTGTTATGCTTTCAGGAGAGACCGCTAATGGTCCCTACTTCGAGGCTGCTGTAAAGATGATGGTCAATACTTGTTGCGAGGCTGAAAGTTCCATTAACTTCGACAGTCTTTATCAATGTGTACAAAATTCTTCTCTTGCAAGATACTCTCACCTCAGCAACACAGAATCACTTGCTTCTTCTGCTGTGAAGACTGCTATTGACATTGGTGCTAAGCTCATTTTGGTTCTTTCTGAGAGCGGATCTTCTGCTCGCTCTGTTGCTAAATTCCGTCCCAGCATGCCTATCACAGTTTTGACACCTTCCCCTACTGTAGCGAGACAATGTAATGGTATTTTGAAGGGAGGATACTCATTTGTTGTTGATTCTCTGGAGGATACAGATGCAATTGTTGAGGAAGTCAACACTGAGATGGTGAAGGCTGGCATAGCCGTTGAGGGAGACTTGTTTGTCATTGTTTGTGGAAGTAGCCACGGCATGGGAACAAATAATCAGATTAAGGTCGAACGAGTTCTTTCAAACTATTGGGATGAGGTCGGGGAGTCTGATATGACAGCTCATAATGTTGGACGTGACGCTCATCATGCACATTTGAAGGGATGTTCCATCATGTAAAATGTTAAAAAAAACTAAGCTACTACTTTTCATAATCGATTCCCTTGGTTTAGAAACTGGATTGTACCAGATATTTATAAAATAAATGAATCAATCATTATTTGCGGGTAACATTCGCAAAGACCTTCGCTACACATACCATGATGTGAAATGAGTTTCCGAACCCCGAAATCAATTGTTTTTGAGAAGGGCTCATTTTCAATTTGTATACAGGTACACGTACTGTAAACTAATCAAACAGAAGTCATTCACCTATGTAATCAAGTTGGTAATCATGACAAAAGCAAAGGATCATATAAGTTTGGTGACAATAGGCCATGTCGATTCAGGTAAGGTGCCTAGCATTTCAAATCAGACCTCCCATGTAATATACATTCATTCCCCTCTTCGCCAATCCTTTTTCATTTTACCAGGAAAATCAACTGCCACTGGCCACTTAATTTATAAACTAGGAGGCATTGATAAACGCACTATTCAGAAGTACGAGAAGGAGGCATCAGAACTTGGAAAAGGATCCTTCAAGTACGCCTGGGTCCTTGACAACCTCAAATCAGAACGAGAGAGAGGCATTACAATTGACATAGCCCTCAAGAAATTTGAAACACCAAAGTTTATGTTCACTGCTATTGATGCCCCTGGCCATCGCGATTTTATTAAAAATATGATCACTGGTACCAGTCAAGCTGATGTTGCTCTGCTGGTAAGCACGTATTCTGACACAATTGAATTACTGTTGTCTCAATTTTTCAGAGTTTTGACTTTAAAAGTTATAACGTCTACGTATACGTGTAGCTTATCGATGCCTCTAAAGGAAGCTTCGAAGCAGGTATTAGCAAAGAAGGTCAGACTCGCGAGCATGCACTCTTGGCTCATACACTGGGAGTGAAACAAATGATTGTAGCCGTCAATAAAATGGACGACAAGAGCGTCAAATACTCCGAAGCTCGTTACAATGAGATAAAAACAGAGGTCTCGTCTTACCTGAAAAGTCTCGGATATAAACCTGTAAAAGTTCCCTTTGTACCAATCAGTGGCTGGGTTGGAGACAACATGACTGAGAAGTCATCGAATCTACCCTGGTACATAGGTCCTACTCTCCTTGAAGCTTTGGACAGTGTGTACCCACCCAAGAGACCAACAGATAAACCCCTTCGCGTTCCCATACAAGACGTTTACAAAATATCAGGAATCGGGACTGTTCCAGTTGGAAGAGTAGAAACAGGGGTCATGAAGCCAGGTATGCATATCACTTTTGCCCCTAGTTCCATCGAAGGAGAGGTGAAATCTATCGAGATGCATCATGAGAACCTAACCGAAGCAGGTCCTGGGGACAACATTGGGTTCAATGTCAAGAACGTTGCCGTTAAAGACATTCATAAGGGAGATGTTGCATCTGACCTATCATCTAGAGATCCTGCATGTGGTGTTTCATCTTTCGAGGCTCAAGTGATGGTAATGAATCATCCAGGCAAGATTTACAATGGCTACACACCTGTCATTGACTGCCACACTGCGCATGTAGCATGCTGTTTCACACACATCAAACAGAAGATGGATCGTCGCACAGGCGAAGTCAATGAAGAAGATCCACAATTTGTCAAAAATGGTGATGCATGTTTGGTAGACGTCACTCCAATGAAACCCTTGTGTGTCGAAACCTTCACAGAGTTTCCTCCTTTGGGACGCTTCGCCGTTCGTGATATGAAGCGGACTGTTGCGGTTGGTGTCATTAAGAACGTCGTAAAACAACAAGTTCAGAAGCTGGAGCATCATCATGATAAGAAACATTTGAAGAAGGCCGATCCCCAGAAGATTGTGAATCATAATGAGGAAATGATGGGGAAAAATATGGCTGCTCATCATGTTGCTCAGTAATATGGAATTCACATCAAACCTACGCGTTTAGCTGTCTATTCTTCACTTTTACACTTATTCAGAGCAGTTTAATTAAAAATGTACACAATCTATAAATTTGCACGAAAGTTGCTTGATTGATTAGAAATTTGCAGACTAAAATAACAATACATAACCAAGGCATTGTCGTCAATAGCTTGGATTGTTGTTTGCGAATATTCATACCAGGTAGTGTACCTGTTCTGGTTATTGTTAGTTGTTATGTATTCCCAAAACGAAATTGAGAAAATGCATTTCGCAAATTTTGATTTTGAAATAATTTTCAATTTGGGGGGAAGAAAAATGAAGGGAAAGAAGAAGGGAAGAAGAAGGAAGAATAACCAAATGTTCTCTCAATCAAACGGAACATGAAACAAAAATCATTGAAAATCCATTCGTATCTTCCTTCCATTGTAATAACTAACACCAAGACCAATCTCCATTTCATTCAACCATTCACCACAACAATAATGAGCGCCACATATACGACACCTCTAAGGAATCGCGCCCGGGCAAATACCAAAGATAGAGAAGGCAGGTCAATATCTCCACCGGCGGGAGTTCGTTCGCGACTAAACTCTTCAGATATTCCTCGTACTTACTCTGGGCTTTACGGCACAGGCGGCGAACTCACACACCAAACAGCAAGCTCCGACCTCCTTCCATTCGAATTAAGCAGGAATGTTAACACCGATTGGATGAATAGTACAAGCGAAAGTCCCTCAAAGCAGACACGAATGAGATCAGGATCTTTACTGTGGATCTACATCTTTTTCATCGTCTTTATTCAATTCACAGCCATGGTGCTACCCCTGGGATTCATTTCCTTTGAGTCAAGTTTTACCTATACCAATATCTTCCATTGTTTTATCACGATTTTGTTCTTGCATTGGATCAAGGGGTCTCCTAATTTCTATGGGCAGGGGGAAATGAACGCTATGACGCTCTGGGAGCAGCTCTCTTCCGCGCCGGATACCCAGGAGAGTTATAATAACACGAAAAAGGCCCTCGTTGTGGCTCCCACCGTTTTGTGTTATCTTGCATGCCACTTTGCGAATTATGATAAAAGACTGAGTATTGTGAACTTGGCTGCTTGGGTGATTTGCGTCGTTGCTAAATTGGAGGGAATGAACGGTGTCCGGCTCTGGGGGATCAATCGGACCATTGGTATTGATGACGACCTCAGGAAATGTGAATGAAACTTGTATTTAGGATGAGACATGTAGAAATGAAATGATGCCAACCGTTCGTTGACGGATGACCCAAGCTGGACGACCCAATAGGGTGCATAACTGCACAACAGCATAACATAACATCGAGGCGTTGTGGCAGAAATGATCGAGTACGTACCCGACCGCTTGATTAGAGCTTGCAATCAGTCTGAAAGCCTTTTTAATTCGGAAATATTATTATACATATAGTTTAATTTTTTTAATTCATTTATGGTGTACACGTTCAACGTATGATACCATTCCTGATGTGAGTGGGATGACGTTGGGACAACACGAAAAGTCCGCTAGTCAAAACGGGGAGAGTGGTAATTACACGGTTGATTAATGTTCAAAGTAACATCATTGTCGAAAAAGATGCAAGGACTTCGTCCGTTACACTACAAGTTCAAAAGTACTGTACGCATAATATACGCATACAGGTATTGCACCTTATCGCAATTACCTTGCATGATACTGCAATGATTCGATTCATTCGCTTCATTCTGAAATAAGGTCCACCCAAAATCTTCCCAAATTCTAACCAGGGGGCCAATTCATCTGCCTTCCACCCATAATATGCAAATGCAAATGAAATACACTCTGTGCACCTTCTTCCCCATCATTAATAATAATTCTGAAACCCTTGGGGCATTCCTTCTTTCCAACCTCCTGTGCGACATACATCAAATGTCCCAACAAATCCTTTTGGTCTTCCCTCGCTTTCGACAACGCCACTAATCCATCGCGCTTTTTGGGAATGACTAGAATGTGAACAGGTGCTTGGGGACTAACATCGCGGAAGGCAAACGCGCGATCGTCCTCGTATACTTTATCAGAGGGCCATTCGCCAGATAGAAGTTTGTCAAACACTGTATCGGGACCTGCTTGGTCCGTGGAGGATAGGTCGTAATTCTTGGCGGCCTCTTTGGCAGCTGCTACTTCGTCAGACATCTTATCGTTTGGAGATGATGTTGCGTGAAGAAATGTTTTGCGGGTGTTTGTAGGATTTGCAAAGATTTGTTTTGCGAAATGATTACGTGGTGTAGTGGCAAAGGCTGCACAAGTGGTGGTTGATCGAAGGGATAGAGATGCAGTAGTAATGGTAAATCCACGCAGCAGTGAGTGCATGAATGTTTGTTGTTCTTGAAAGTGTAGTATTAAAGTAACACTATGGATGTTTATATAACGAGAGTCTACAGACTAAAGTTGTTCTGTATGATAATATTATCATGTATCATGCCATCATGCCATACCAATATGTACCTCCGAGCTCCGAGTATGAGTGCCGAGCTGTCGAGATTTCGTGAGTGTTTCGTGTCAACAAGAAGCAAGATCCATCCTAAGATCATTTCGTGACTTAACCAGTCACGTTTGTGACGCACTCATATCCCCAAACCAAAAACATCAGACATCCGATGAATGCTTGAGTTCCACTCGTCACTCATCTCACTACTACACAGTACATGCACTACTGCACTGCGATTTTATTAGCAAACAGCACCTTAGTTGCATAACTCAACCCAAGAAAGACACCAACATATCTCAAAAGTTTTTACAATGAAGCTCAGCATATTATCAACACTACTTGCTATCGCATCCGTCTCTGCACAAGATTACCAAGAATACCAGGATTATGCCGACGAATATTCCCAAACAGACAATCTTTATTCAGATTTAGCCGCTAAGAAAGACCCCGTCGCCCAAAAATCCGGTGGTGGATCATTTCTCAAGACTGTAGCCCTTGGTGGAGTAGGGTGGCTCGCAGGCGCCAAAATCCATGCAGCACGCACGGTTCGAAAAATGAAAACTAAGCACATGAAGGATCAAAAGAATCTCTATGCGCAATACTACAATGATGTCTACAAGCTGCAACAGCAGAATGCTGAACTTGCTTACGTTGTAGAGCAGTATCAGGAGGCTATTAAGAGTGTTGGGGACGAGATGCAGAATGAGAAATTACAGAGGGAATACGATGAATTTAAGCAACCTGATGTCGATGGCGATGATAGAATCTCGAGGGCAGAGTTTAATATGTATGTGAAGAATTATTTGAGCAATTATCCTGGTTTGTCAGAGGAGAATTATCCCAAGTTTGAAGATTTTGATCATGATGGAGACGGATTCATTGGATTCCAAGAGTATGCACAGCAGATGGCGCTTACCATACAGCAGGCTGAGAAGGATAAGGCAAGCAAGTTGTAATGTTTTAATTCAAAATGTAATTGCTACCAAGTCCTGTAGTACTCGTACTGATGTAATAGGTCATTTTGAAACAAGAGGATGTGTGTTTTCCTTCTCATGCATGCTTTTGCGTCACTACGTACTCTTATACCAACGATGGAAATAGAATTGTTAGCTAGTTTTCACTCCCTGCTCGACATGTTGCGCCATTGTGAATTCGACTGTATGTGACACCTCAATCTTCCTTTTGTATAAAATCAAGAAGCTCCAAACCTCGCAGAGAAACCGTTGGTTGCATTAATATTTGTGGCCCCGAACACGTTGAACGTACAAGTACTATCGTCGTATATCTTCTCAAAAATCAAATTCCTAAAGATTTTCTATTCAAGAACTACTACTGTATGAATATATTGGACTGACAATGCATTCATTATTACGCATAGAAGAAGCGGGCGGGGCCAATCAAGTACAAGTAGACTACCAAAGTATCTCCTCGCAATGATTTCACAACTCTGAGCCCCACCGCCAAAAACGGTTTAAAATTTTACCTTCGTGTCGGGGACGGGAGACTTCCTTATGTGACATCCTCAATTTCAATTATAAAAAAGGAATTTTTGACAAAACACACAAGCGAGCGAAAGATACAACATCCAACCTCGTATCCAACTCCTCCAAATTATTCATTATCTTCGATCGCTGGAGTCAATTGTAATCTACAAACTATCATGATATCAATGCAGTTTAATTTAGAAGCAATGATAATGTTATTGTTTCTCATGGTTAAAAGAAATCCATGTATTGCCTTTGCTATCAGGACTGCGAAACCAATACATCTGACCCGTCTATCAGCAAAACAATTAAATAAGCCAGGAAAGATCGATCTTCCTGTCATTCCTGTCATTGGGCCTATTTTTAATTCAAAGCCTCTCATGGTAAGGACAGGCAAGAATATTTCCTTTCGGGGGCACCCAGTTGAACTGTATTCCTTTGGCTTTATTCTACCATACTTGCAAACTTGGTCATCTCTCTAATATTGATTTCTGCCATCGCAATGAATCAGATCGGAGGAGAAATGAAACTCGATCCACCTACACCACTGCAATGGAAAGCCCTCCAAGAATGTGTTGTAGTTCATCGCAATCGACAAAATCAGAACGCAAATGAAGGAACTGTTGACACGGCCACTATTATGGCTGCACCTCTCATAGCCATCATCGATGAAGCTACAGGTCTCACAACTGTCAACCCCCCGAATAGCAACTGCAGAGAAGGAGGTAGATTCGCGACACTTGCAGCTGTAGTTGGTATTTCAACAAATGAAGAAAATAACGATTTAAATGACGAAGATGACGAAGAAAGCTTTATGGATTACATGAATCTATGTCCTGTTGATGAAGAAGAAGATTTTATAGTACCACTCTCATCTTCAGTAAGATTGGTAGGTATCGGGAGGGCTGTGCTAAGACGGTATTTTTATCGTATTCCAAGCGAGCTGTGTCCAGAAGAAAGCGATGTTTTAGGCATTGACACCGACATTAATGTAGACGAGGAACTTGATACTGGATACGAGGATAATACACCCATTGTAATGTCTGAATTTGAGCCAATCGTGGACGATGCCTCGATTTACGCACTTGCTGACCCTGAAAGAATTGGCGAGAAGGGTCAGAGGAGCTACCGTTGTTCTCCAGTCTATGCCTTATCAGCATTAAACAATATTTCTATTCGAGTTTCTTGGATGCATGACAATAGGAGAACTCTAATAGCTGGAATTAAAGCTGCGAAAGCAAGGCTGAATTTATATGACGAGAATCTTGAAGATTTCGATGGCTTAGGCGCTTTATTTGAAAACGGAGGTATGGATGCAGCAAAGAGCGATCGAAAAAGGGACAACAATGATCCCAAACGCAAAATGACTATCGATGATTTTTTGGCCACGTTTAAGGGAAATATGTTGAGGATCGATCCCAGTGAACTGCCACAAAATCAACCAAGCCAATTGGAGAAATTAGAAGCGATGGAGAACTATGGTCTAAGCTACTTTGGCTCATTTTCTACTATTGACGATCTCACAAAGGAATTATCTTTCCAACTCAGTCCTTATTATAGTCCAATATTTCGGGAAAGGGAAGAATATCCGTTTGAAGTATCAAGTTTTGTTGCCTTCCGTGCCTTGAATGGATTTGCAAATGTCAATGATATTGCTTGGTCTTTGAAATGTACATCGAGTATCGAAAGGTTGACCCGAGCTTATGAGATTATGTTAGATCATACCCTGCAATTAAAAAGGCTAGCAGAAACATTAAGTGTTGAACTTGAAGAATGTGGTGAAGAGTGCACTGATTTATTTTGAAAATGATATTTTTAACCCTTCTTTGTATAAAATAAACACACGTTTGGAAATTCCTAGAAAAGCAGATCCACCCGTGCTACAAAGAATAATTTTACAAGGCCGCCGTTGATATATTCTTTGAGGTGGAATTCGGAATGATAAGGGTTACAGATTGATGAATTTAAATAAATTAGAAGCGCGTACCAGTGCCAAGCAAGTGCATACCGTAGTAAGTGCTACTGTATGACTTTTTTGAATTGTGAGGTGAATGAATCGAATCAATCTACAGTTTTAAATGACCCTCGCGCGAGCGCGCGTGCGAGGGGTGTGTCATTTTTGGCGACGGTCTTTTGAAGGATCTAGCAACGAGCAACTAGCAACCGACCGGGTACAACCAAACGCTACACACTATCTATCCGATACCACTCAAGAACACATCAATTCTTTCGCAACGAAAGCACAAAGTACAGCAAAGAACCCACAAAAGTCAATCATGCCTGCAGTCAACAAGAGAATCCAAAATATTAGCAAGAGAATCCAAAATGCCCAAGAAATCAGAAGCCAGAAGAAGGAAGAATATGTTTTGAAAGAACTTCAAGATCAAAACACCTATCTGATGGAAAAGTTAACTTATTTGCAAGCTCACAAGATAAGAAATGAAAAAGAAATAAACCGACTTTCAGAAAAAAATTTGGAGTTGCAAAAGCTGCAAAAAGATATGGGACAACAGATTCGTCCCTTGATGGGAGTTCTAAAAGACTGGGACGGGTTTAGAAAAGAAGTCTTACAGCAGCAGCAAATCTGGGGGGAGAAGGTTTTGGATCTTCAAGAAAGAACACGGGTTACTGAGTGAATATGCTGTCTTTCTGTTATGAGGCAAATGCAACTGTAAATCAGTACACCACGTATTGTAGTACCACAAAAGACTTTGAAGCTGAAGGAACTTTGCAGGAATAATTTTCTCGCTTGCTCTTCATCTACATTTCAATTGAAGATGGATGTTCCATCTTGGATTGATTCCGCTTGGAACATTCTTTGTCGCGTAGCGTGTAAACAATTTGAAGTTTAGTCATTACAATTTTTATTATTAAAAAAACCATGTTATTGATTTTAAATTTCGATCGTACGTGTAGTGCAATTCATTCTTACGACTATCCATGATGACTACACCATCTATAAAAGGGGTATTTCTATTATATGATACGCGACAAGTTGATAATTTTGTTTTCTGAAGAGTAAGGTACCGTGTGTAGGTAATGATTTGTATTTGGTGACTTTTCACAGTACATAATCGGTACATACCGGTAATTCATAAAACTGTAGTATCGTATCATACAGGCAGCCAGCAGGCGCTAATACTGCTACTTGTGTACCGTATCGATCGTATGCTACCGTATGATATGCTAGTAGAGCTTCTGCTAGAGTAAAAAAATGTGTTTCGAGTTTATTTCTTTGGCGTGTTGGTCCCCCCCCCTCGCCAAAGATAAGACTCATTTTTACGACGACTGACGTATTCATTCGCAACAAATAAAGCCACAAGCCTTGCACAACCACCACCATGCAACATGGACTAGAAAGAAGACGGACATGAGTCAGTCAGACTACGAGTATGTGCTGACACTGGACAAGCTACTCTAGTATCATCGTGTGCAAACAAGGTCTGTCATTTTGTTGACAACGTTCGCAAACAAGAACATCAAAACTACTCGTATTGCTACAAATAACTGTGGAAATGATGGCTAAGCTAAGTGGATTCTCTCGCACCGTCTTGCTTGTTCCAATATTGGTGTTCTTCAGCCATCAAATCAAACAAGAGGTGTCAGTATTTGCATTTCAACAAATCCCAATTGGTAGAAATTTCCCTTCCTTTCAGAAAAAGGCTACTCTCCGAGCATCAGCTTCTCAGGATTCGTCAACTGACTTGTCCGAATTCAAGACATGGTGTACCGAACAGGGAATAATAACACCCCTCGATCTACGCTTACGCGAAGAAAATGATAACGCAAATGAAAGAGAAAAGAGCGAGTATCGCTTTATGGAATACTCGGATAATCAATCATTTACAAACCGTCCAGAAAAGTTAGGCGGGCCTATTCTGGGAGTACCGTTGAAATCATGCATCATAGCGGACACGCCAGAGGAGCTATCAATAGAATTGGCGAAAGAAAGAGATCTTGGTGATAAATCTTTTTTCGCGCCCTACATTAAAGTTCTACCCGCATTAGAATCATCCTCACTTCAGTCTATGCCACGAATGTGGTCTGACGAAAAAATGGACAAAGTCAGCGAATTTGACGGAGGGCAAATTTACCAGAAAGTTCAAACGGCTTCGATCAAAAATAAGGATCTCAATCTTGATCCATGGGCTCATGCGTGTGTCACGTCTCGTGCAAATTATTTACTTGATAAAGGCTATGCCATGACGCCAATTTTGGACATGATTAACCATGATTCGGCATCCAAGACGAGCGCAAGAATTATTGAAGATGAATTATTTCTTTCAGTTGGGGAGGAGTTTTCAAAGGGCGAGGAGGTGTTCATATCTTACGGTGAACTTACAAATCTCGAGACTTTTTGCAATTATGGTTTTGTTTCAGAGACGAATGGTTTCAATACCGAATTTGTCGATGTGAATATGATACGTAGATTACCTGTCCGAGTGATTATTGACGATCAGAGCGACGGTTCATTGGACGCGGGATCGATAGCCACATTGAGATCTTATTTAACCCCGCCCGAAGACGTTGATGCTCTTCTTGCTAGTGATGAAAACCTGTCTATGAATACGGTTTTTACCAAACGGATTTCAAAAACAAATGAAGAAGAAGTTTATTCTTTCATTGCGTCTTTTGTGGATGAAGCTATTTATGAAGGGAACACTGGGATTCATTGGGCGAGAGAGAATGGCGATACTTTATTGGAAACATATTTGGTTGCGAGGGTGAATGTTCTAAAGAAAGGATTACAATTCATGAAGAGCAAGTTTCCTGATTTGTTGTATTGAAATAATTTGGATATAATTACTACGCTGTCGAAGATTTCCGAATAATCTTGCTTTTGACTACGGTGCACTACACGTAGTGGTAGACCAGAATATAAATAGCCAAGAGAACCTTTGCTTTAAAACTCAATATGTGTTATCAAAAAAACACTTGCACACACTCTGACTAAAAATCCACTGATTAGATGATTTTATAAGATACAGGAGTTGATGCTTTGATCTAAAGTCTACTTTTCTTGAGAGTTTCGAAATGAGTCGCAACTGCCCCGAGCTTTCTCACAGTCAATTCGTCCTCCTTCAGTGTCTTTGCCTTATCTGCATTATAAGCAAGAAGAGATTCAACTCCAAGAGCAATTCTTACGATTGCATGGCTTTCACTAACGTTGACTGGCTGGCCAATAAACGCTGGGGTGGAGAGGGTGGCCTTTTCGTCGTCATCTCCTGAAGCTGCCACAGCCGGAGAGATGTCAAGAGACATCCATCGGAACAGATCACGAGCTTCGCTCATGTTCAGCCACCCGCCAGATTGTTTTCTGATACGAATGCTAACAATACTTCTCTCTACACAAAAGACGTCCAGCATGTCATTTCCGTTCACCATTTCTTGCACTGAATTCGCCCATTCCTCTGTCAAGGCCACCCTGTCGGTATCGGGAATAGGTAAAATTGCCTCCATGGCAGACAATCCAGCCTCCCAGCGCAAGGCTAGTCCGACATTATTTTGTCCTGGAACTTGAACATGTTCTTTCCAACTTTCCAAGCATGGTGGGAGTTCTTTATCGGTAATGAACCCTTGTAACCCTGTCTTTGTAAGCATCTCTTTTGGAGGCAAAGCACCTGATAGTTTGTCTGCTATAGAAGCCGGTACAATAACGGCGCCACAGAATGGAGGAGCCTGATAAAATTTGCTCGACGTAAAAAGAACCAAAGAATCTTGATCCAGCCACTCTCTTAATTCCTCCAAAGTGAAACGCCCTTGACATGCATCCACTACTCCCAAGGATAGATTTCCACCTTCCAAGCTTCCAGGCATTACCTCATCACGTACCCCAGTCTTACCGCCAAAAACCCCATGCACAATTGGGAAATTTCCCAGTGCTAACTGATCCTTTGTAAATTGTTTCATTTTCAAAGATGCGTCGATGACGCCACCATCCTTTTCACGGGCGTCAATGAGAAGACCATCGATCTCTTGGAATCCATCAAGGTAATCCATATCACCATGATCTCCCAAGAATGGTGCATACTTTGAAAAATATTTCCCTCTCGACGCTGGTGCCGTCCCTGCACCAATTTCATTCAGCTGTGTGACGCCATTTGCAAGTTTTTTACCTGGTTGAATGGCTCTGGCAATTGCAATGGGGAGATATTCTGCATCCGAACCTGAAGGACAAAGGATAACTTCTGAACCCTGAGGAAGTTGTAGATATTTCGCCAACCTAGACCTCTGTCTCTGGAAGACTTTCCTTAAAGCTGATTCCAATTCTTCGCCGTCCAATCCTTTGAGTTCACTTTCATACAATCGTTTTGCTGCTTCGTACCCATCACGTGTGGGAGGATTACCAGTACAGCTTCCTCGAAATATATGAGAATCTTGAATGGGCTGGGGCTTGATGTGATATTTATTTGCCCCTGATTCCAAGATTAGTGACCGATCGTCTCCTCCTGTTGTCAACAGACATTCAAATTTTGAGTAACCGAATTTGGAAGCTAACCTGACTGCCTCATCTGTGTATTGCTGTGAAGTTGAAAAGTTCCGTCCTTTATTGCTATGGCTATTGACACAACGATTCGTTGATTCAGACAATAATGATCTTTTTAGTATAGGAGTCGCGGTGCAATTGCTGAGACAGACAAAGATTGACTTTGCCCAGACGTATCTTGATTTTGATTTGAAGAGAGCCATTTTATCGCAATTGTTCTATTTAGACGGAGCGCCTTGATGCTACACCTCTATGAAGTATGTAGTGACTTGCTAGCGACGCTACGTGCTATGTAATAATGTACCGGTACTACAGTAGGTACGGGACGTACTTCACCTCCGCGTTTCAGTCCCAAGTGTTTTGTTCTCATTTTTTGTTTGAAGAAACAAAGAACACCCCCGGAAACACACCACACCCCACCCAACCCCAAACAAAGCATCAAACACAACACATTATACTGCTGTGTTATACCTGGGTAAGAAAAATCTCTATCCACACAATAAAGACATACTTCAACCAGCATTGACATTAAAAATTGGCTGTGACCTATATCACCAGGTACTCCCAACTAAAAATGAACTTGTTCAACAACAACAACTATATTATGAACTGTTTTCACATTCCAACTCTTCTGACGACGAATCTTACAATGGCAGGGTAATAGAGCATTCCACGAGACCAACGATATCAATCAATCTCATGATACGGAATCATCAAGACAACCATGGCATTCATAACCTACCGAATGAGCGAATTGTCAGTACGATACATTTGATTACTGATGACGACAACGACGTCCTGTGTGCTTGTAAATATATTTCTTATTAAATCATCATTAAGCGTTTTCGTTCATATTTATCAAAGCTGTGCGTTCAATGATTTATTGACCCATCCAGTCAGTTGAGCGGAATCCCATTCCAGGGTATTTTGCAGCAGCACCGAGTTCAGCATCAATTCTGAGAAGCTGGTTGTACTTAGCAGTACGCTCTCCACGGCATGGTGCGCCAGTCTTGATCTGTCCAGTACAAAGACCAACAGCCAAATCAGCAATGTAAGAATCTTCGGTCTCTCCACTACGATGAGAAGTCATAACTCCCCATCCACTCTGCTTAGAAAGCTTGACAGCATCGATAGACTCGGAAATGGTTCCGATCTGGTTCACCTTAAGAAGAAGACAGTTAGCTGATCCCTTCTCTACAGCCTCAATAATCTTAACGGGGTTAGTGACAGTAAGATCATCTCCAACAATTTGAACATCCTTGCCTACATCATGACAGAGGGTGGTCCAGTTGTCCCAGTCGTCCTGGTCGAAGGGATCCTCGATAGTGACGATAGGATATTTGTCGATCATGTCCTTGTAAAGTTTAATAAGTTCATCTCCAGAAAGAAGCAACGAGGGGTCCCTATCGGCAGCAGGTGTCTTGAAGTCAAGGTCGTACTGATTCTTACCAGCTACCTTGAACTCGGAAGCGGCAACATCAAGTCCGATGGATACCTTATCGAGATAACCAGCCTTGTCGGTAGCCTCCATAAGCATTTCAAGTCCAGACTCAACATCACAAGGAGGAGCGAATCCACCCTCGTCTCCGATAAGAGTAGCATCTCCACCGAACTTAGCCTTAATGACGGATTTCAAATTGTGGAAGATTTCGCATCCAATTACCATGGACTCAGAGAAGTTCTCAGCTCCGGTAGGGATGATGAAAAACTCTTGGAATGCAAGCTTGTTTCCAGCATGCTCTCCCCCGTTAATGACGTTGAAGCATGGAACAGGGAGAGTGTCTGGGGTGGGGTTTCCAGCAATATCTGCGTAGTGCTTCCAGAGAGGAACTCCCTTGGAAGCTGCTCCAGCCTTAGAAGCAGCAAGAGAAACTGAAGATAAGCAGATTTTGCAAAAAGTAGGAAATGAGAAATTATTTGAAAAGCGTTTGGATCAAGATGCATCAGAATACAAAGGGGCATTTTTATATGCCAAAAACTAAGAAAATTCCTGGCGAACCAAAGACCAATTAGAAATCGTTTGTGTGTACTGGTGGTCAAAACGAACACTCACCTCCAAGAATGGAGTTAGCTCCAAGATTTCCCTTGTTGTCAGTTCCGTCAGCCTTGAGCATTGCATCGTCAACAGCTCTCTGATCAGAAACATCAATTCCCATAACAGCAGCAGCGAGAGCCGTGTTGACATTCTCAACAGCCTTTGTGACTCCCTTTCCCATGTAACGGGATCCTCCATCACGGAGCTCAACAGCCTCGTAAATACCAGTGGAAGCTCCAGAAGGAACGGAAGCAGTGAAAGTTCCGTCCTTGGTGGTGATGTCTACCTCAACGGTGGGGTTACCACGGGAGTCGATGATCTCGCGTCCCTTTACACCAGTAATGGCGGACATGGAACGACGAGTCGCGGTTGTCGCAACACGACGGAGAGCGGTGGAAGCAGCAGCAGAGATCATTGTTTCTTGATTTTAAGTGAGAAATTCTTTCAAATAATGGAATTACAAATACTGCATGTGATACGTTTTTGTTCTTGCTTCGTGTCACCTTCCAGATCGGTGAATGGTAGGGAAAGGTGCGGAGGTTATTACAGTATGTACACAGTACTTAGGGCAAATCTTTTTGGCGTCACTAGCACTACAAACGGATTTACAGGGTTGAAAACGTAAGTTCCCCAAAAAGAACGGAAGATAAACAATAGAGTAAGAAAGGGGAAGGGATGGAAACTATGATACGATTGATTTGATATTTGATTGATGACATTCCGGAAGAATAGAAGGAGCAGTGAGAGGAGGAACAGTTTGAGAGGAACACAAACCTTTCGCCGCTCCGTGCGTACGCGTGCGTAGAAATTTTCTAGCACGCCACTACATACCCCACAGTCCTAGATCTATTACGACGTGAAAGTACCTGTAATATATAACAAATAGCTTACTATTTCATCACAATGTATGGCTTTACGATCAAAGTTCCAATCGTGTGTTTTTCATTAATCAATACCACTAGCGAGCTAGCGTCACTGCACTGAAGTTGTCGCGTCTTGAGAATCTGTAAAATGGTGGATTAT
>Ga0115005_10001712_pt1 | contig 17558 bp, 7 predicted proteins | sample ArcOceMetagenome_FD_87163 | JGI IMG/M metagenome (GOLD analysis project Ga0115005, IMG submission 87163) | Marine eukaryotic phytoplankton communities from Arctic Ocean - Arctic Ocean - Greenland ARC118M Metagenome | ecosystem: Environmental > Aquatic > Marine > Oceanic | place: Arctic Ocean... | reverse complement strand
TTTTGTTCTTAGTTTTTGCTTTGAAAGCATGAGTTTATCTGGATAAATGATTGATTTCAAAGGGAAAAATAAGGACAAAAGAAGTAGTGAAAATTCTGAATCTATTTAGTTCGCATTCCTAAATGAGGAACATTGGAATTAGCTACAGGATTCCTTGAGCCTGAATTAGTTCTTTATTATCGTAGTATAAGAGTCTTGAGAATTCAAATGATTTTTTTTTGGGATGCGTATAAATATTGAAAAAGTAGGTTGTTAACTTTTTATAACCATCTCGGCACATTGGAAATCAGGGTTCGAGTCCTTGTTTGGTGCTTTCTAAATCTACAAAATTTTGGTTAATAGTTTTGCTGATATACGAATTAAGGAAGCGAACTTTGCTCTATATACTATCATGTGTAGCTATATTTAAAGATTAGAATGTACATCGGATTACTTCAAAAGAATCGCTTCGCTCATTTTTGCAGGAAGCTTCCATATTGGTTGAAAAAAGCTATCCACTACTTTCCCCTAAAAAATACTGGAATCACACATTATCTATCTGTATCTTTACGTTTTAGTTTTTGTTCGAAAATCGAACAGGTTTCCAAAAAAAAACAGACACCATACACTATGAAGTATTTTACCAACCTATTGGCTTTAGCCTTTTCTATACTCATTTGCACAGCAACTCAAGCAAATGAATCCACTAATCCAATTTACATTTATACCATTCACGTAGGCGCATTTGACAAAGCGCAATTATCTGATTTTGATGGCATTCGAGACATTGGTTATGTATACGCATTTCCCTTGCGAGATAATTTGATGCAAGTATTTTTAGGTGGGTATAGTAGTCGGAAAACTGCTCGACAACTTTTGCCAGGTGTACACGAAAGTGGTTACCCTGATGCTTATGTGATGCGTCGAGCGTTGGATGAAGGTGAAGAAATTGCGACCGTTCAGATTGCTTTAAAAAAGCCAGGGCATGATTTAGATTTTGGAAAGTATTTGCAAGCAGGCAAAATATATATTTCCCAAAATGATAATGAACTACGAGTTGTAAGTGGTCAATATGAAACAGCAGAAATTGCGCAAAAGCGAGCGAACCAACTCAAGCGGATGGGTTTTGCAGATGCGATGGTCAAAACTATGAATACTGTCGAGTTAATCAAATTGACTTCATTTGAAAGTGGTGGAGCGGTAGCTGGCTCAATCATAGAAGTTATCGAAACTTCAAAAGGTGGCGAGTCAGAAGTGAAAATAAAAGTTAGTAATCTTCCTGATTCCTATGATATTTTATTTAAAAAATCAAAAAATACGTCGAAAGGAGGAACTTCTATTCCTACCGATATTCCAGATGATTTTGAAGGAAAAACAGAACGAATTAATGTTCCTGTAAAAAAAAAGGATAAGGTTGATTTGCCAAAAATCAGAGTAAAAGTAAAACGAACTTCTGCGATCGAATTGCAAAAAATATTAAAGGCACAAGGTGTTTACAATAGTGGATTGGATGGATATTATGGGAAGGGAACGGCAAAAGGATATGCTGATATCAAAAAAGAAAATTATCAAATTCGAAAGTATTTAATGCTTTCTGAGATGATGAATGAGGATGCCAGTAATAGTTTGAAATCAAGCCATTTGCAGACGATTATCAATAATTTATTGAGTGAATCAGCAAATGCAAATACATTGTTACAAGCGGAACGTTCGCCTTTGGCAAAAGTATATCGAGCGTATATTTTATTTCAAAATAGAGGACAATTAGCTGAAGTGAACCGATTGATGAATGCTGCGATCAAGCAAACTTTTAAAGGAAAAAAATTAAGAAACTCTCCACCGTTCGATTATAATGCGACTTATGCTTACGATAATTTGGAACAACTTTTAAAGCATTTGAATTACATTCATGCGGTGTCGCAAGATGCGGAAGTACCTTGTTGGATTTTTTCTCAACATCCACTTGAAGCGGCGAATGCGTTTGCTTCGGGTGGCGAAAGTTTACGCATGCAGAATTGTGGTGGCGATTTTATGAGTTGGGAAGAGACGAAATTATTGAAGGCGATTGCAGCTGATTTGGATCCTTCGATTGGGATTGACCAAGATAGATTGGCAGCTTATACGAGCAAGCGAGCGAAGCTTTTTATTGCTCCGCAAAAAATGACTTCGGGGGAAACAGCAGAAGTTTCGGTTTGGCACAAAACACTTTGGACGGAAATGGAATCTTGGGGGGCTGCTGATCCAATTCATGAGAAAAGGGTGGCTGCCTTAAAAGTAGCTTACTTTCAGTCGCAGGTTAGAGTGGAAGATTATTTTATGAATAAAGGGTTTACTTATCAAGAGGCTAAGCCGTTGGCGATGTGTGTTTTGCAGACGATTGTGGGCAAGCATTTTGCGAATTATATGAAAGGATAAAATTTTAAGTTCCAATAAAAAAGGTCTTGTAACTGTATTGTTACAAGACCTTTTTTATTTTACTTTTTGAGATAGTGGATACATGGTAGCTTTGTCCTTTTTGCATTGGCAAAAAAGGACCAAAAAACCTAGACGAAAAAATAGCTTGGCGCAAGGCAAGCTCCCGTACCCTCATTTTTCGCCGTTCCTAGCCCGCTCTCCACTACTCATGGTTTTCCTTTCAATTCTAGTTTTGGTTAATATTCCAATCAATTTTTTTATAGGGATCATCTTATTCAAACTTCGAGAAGTGGTCTGTGAGTAGAGTTCTATGAGAAGTGGGGCGGGCGAGGATCGGCGAAAAATGTGGGTGCGGGTGCATGCCTTGAGAAAAGCATTTTTTTCGACAAGAATTTTTGGTTACTTTTTTTCGAATGAAAAAAGTAACAATTTACTCATTATCCACTATTTTAAAAAATAGAACTGAATTCAAATAAAAAGAGATTATTGTAACAATATAATTACAAAGCCTTTTTTTGAGTAAAAAAATCAATATTCTAATTCAAAACCTCTTCCTTCTCTTTCAAAGTTTCAAAACGAAAACCTTGGTTAGAAAAATATTCCAAAACTTTCGGCAATACATATTCCAATTTATCTTTCGCTTTTAAACTATCGTGGAAGACAATAATAGAACCCGTCTTAGTATTTTTAACAACATTTTCCAAACATTTTTCCTTCGTAATTTCTGGATCAAAATCTCCACTCAACACATCCCACATTACAATCTGATAATGACGTTGTAAGAATTGAGCTTGCTTGGGCAACATCCTTCCGTACGGAGGTCGGAACAAAGATGATTTCACCAAGTGAGCACAATTGCGAATATTGTGAAAGTAAGGAATGTTCTCCGTTCCCCAACCGTTGAGATGGTTGAAGGTATGATTTCCGACGGTGTGCCCAGATTTCACAACTTGGTCAAAAACAGGCATATGCTTTTTTACATTTTCGCCTACAAAAAAAAACGTGGCTTTGGCTTGGTATTTTTTTAATTGATCGAGCACCCAAGGAGTGACCTCAGGAATTGGTCCATCATCAAAAGTTAGATAGATTACTTTTTCTTCGGTTGGAATTCTCCAAGTGAAATTGGGAAAAAGATTTTGGATCAGTTGTGGTGTTTTTACTAAGTACATAATTCTATTAGGTGTTAATTTAATGTGTTGAATTCTCTGTTTAAAAAGTAATGGCGAAACCCGTATGAGAAATATACTGTTATGAATTACGGATGGTAGGCTAATTTGTTATTTTTTATAAAAAAAAATAACAAAGGTGAACGTAAGTAGTCGAACAATATTAAATTAAGTTTTTGAGAATATCTTTTTTCGCTATTTTCCTTAAAAAATAATTCCGTACCACAGGGCATGCGATGATTTTTTAAGAAAAACTATTAAACCAGTTCGAACCGGAATGGGCGGGAAAATCTTATCCCTAAAATTCTTCATTTAATAATGTTTGACTACTTAGCTACGTGCACATTTTATTTATCTTTGCAGAAATTTTTTTAAAGGGGGAGATAGTTAGACTGAAGTCAATGTGAAAATATAACGTGTGGCAAGTGAAGTTTGCTGCTAAAAGTAAAATACTAATTTTCGATTTTTTAAAACATAAAAACTCAATTCAATGACAAAAATGAGGGTAAGATTTGCACCAAGTCCAACAGGGGCTTTACATATTGGGGGAGTCCGAACAGCACTCTACGATTATTTATTAGCTAAAAAACATGGCGGCACATTCGTACTTCGAATAGAAGATACCGATCAAAAAAGATATGTAGAAGGTGCGGAGGACTATATCGTTAATGCATTAAAGTGGTGTGGATTAACGCCTGACGAAGGACCTGGAATTGGAGGTGATTTTGGCCCTTATCGGCAGTCGGAACGAAAAGATATCTACCAAAAATATATACAACAATTATTGGATGATGGGCATGCTTACTATGCTTTTGATACTGCGGAAGAATTGGATGCGATGCGGGAAAAAGTGAAGGCAGAAGGAAAGCATTCATTTCAATATGATGCGAGTACTCGGATGACGATGAAAAATAGTTTGAGTCTGTCAGAGGCAGATGTAAAAGCATCGTTAGAAAATGGAACGCCTCATACGATTCGATTTAAGATGCCTGAAAATGAAGCGGTTACGGTGAATGATTTGATTCGGGAGGAAGTTACTTTTCAGACCAATGAGTTGGATGATAAAGTATTGATGAAAAGTGGTGGATTGCCAACTTATCATTTGGCGAATATTGTTGATGATCATTTGATGGAAATTACGCATGTGATTCGAGGGGAGGAATGGTTGCCGAGTACGGGACTTCATGTAATGATGTATCGATGTTTTGGTTGGGAAGATTCGATGCCGAAATTTGCGCATTTACCATTGATCTTAAAACCAGCTCCGAACACCTATGTTACTAAAAAAACGAAGAATAAATTCACGGAAAATTTTGCTGCTGAATTTATGAAATCAACGGACTTAGAAATGAGCTTGGAAGATGTGGAAAAAATTGTGGCGCAAGTTTTTAGCAATCCAAAAGATATTCAAAGTCAATTGAAGATTGGGAAAAATGATGATGGGAAAAAGAAAGCGGTGAAGGAATTTTTGAAGAGTGCGATGTATGGAAAGTTGAGTAAGCGAGATGGTGATCGATTAGGGTTTCCAGTTTTTCCACTTTCATGGGAAGGGAAATCTGAGGCTGATTCTTTTGTTGGATTTAAAGAAATTGGATTTGATGCAAAAGCGGTGAACAACTTTTTGGTTTTCCTTGGTTGGAACCCCGGGACGGAGCAAGAGATATTTTCGATGAAAGAAATGATTAGTGCGTTTTCATTGGAAAGGGTAGGGAAGTCAGGAGCAAAGTTTGACTATGAAAAAGCGCGGTGGTTCAATCAACAATATTTGATGAATAAAGATGATGAAAAGATTGCAGAGGAGTTGGGTGTTTTGTTATCCGAAAAAGGTCTTGGTGCAAATGCAGCATTTTTGGAAAAAGTAGCAGGAATGATGAAAGAGCGAGTACATTTTACCCCTGAAATTTTGGAATCAGGCTACTATCTTTTTGAGCCAATAAAATCTTATGATGATAAGACTATTCAAAAAAGATGGAAATCAGAGAGTCGAGAAAAAATGAATTTACTCGCTGCGACTATCAAAGGTATCATGTCATTTGATGCGACGACCATTGAATCGGAGGTGAAACAATTTATGGAAGAGCAAGAATTAGGTCAGGGAGAAGTGTTACCGATTTTGAGGTTGGCAGTTTCTGGATCGACGATGGGCCCATCAGTTTTTGATATTATGGCATTGTTGGGACATCAAGAAGCAGTTGATCGAATGGCAGCTAGTTATAAATATTTTGATGAAGTGATCCTGAATGAAGTGTAAGTTTTTTTAGTTTTTATATAACTTGAAAATCTGATTCATATTTTTTTGTGAAATTTTTCGAAGAGTTGGTCTATAAAATTATGCTTGTCTAATAAGAATTGACTTAATTGTAGTTTACAATTAAGTAGACATTATCAAACCAACTAAACAAAAAAAATATGAGTGATCACATTTTAGATGAAGATTATAAGCAATATGATGAAGACCAACGACTTTATAGATACGCGGGTTTTTGGACAAGAGTTGGAGCTGCTATGGTAGATGGAATTGTATTACTTCCATTATCAGGGTTGTCTTTTTATATTTTATTAAGTATGAAAAGTTTACCTTTAATTATTGCTGTTAGCCTAATTTATACAGTTTACAAGCCTTTGATGGAATATCAATATGGAGCAACTTTGGGTAAGATGGCTGTTGGGATTAAAGTAGTAGATGAAGATGGCGGAATGCTTACTCCTAATCAAGCGATTATTCGTTATTCGCCATGGTTGATTGGCAATATTGTCAATATTTTGTTTTTAGTAGAAATATTCAGTCTTGGAGCATTTGGAGAAGTAGAAGGATTTATTGAATATACTACATTTGTACAGGAACATGGATCTATCTTAAGTACATTGAGTAGTGTAGCAAGTCTCATACTTTTAGTATCAGTATTGGGACTTTTATTTAATAAGCAAAAACAAGCGCTTCATGATAAAGTGGCTAAAACATATTGTATTTATAAAAATTAAAAAAAGTAAACAGTTATGCCTAAGAAAAAGCCACAAAAAGAAAAACCAGAAGTTCATGAGGATTTGAAAGGATTTGACATAAAAATTAATGAGTTTGGAGAAATTGTTTCCAACGTGAAAGTGGATAGATTGAATGAATTTTTGGATAAAAATGTGGAGGACAAAAAAGTAGTAGATCGGGAAGATTCTATGGAAAATACTGATAAACAGGAAGAAGAATAATTGTTTTAACAAATAATATATAATAATATTTGTTAAAGTGTCTACATTTGTAATGTAGGCACTTTTTTTGTTATATGTTTAAAACCAAATACTGAGCAAGAAAAAGCAGGAATGGTCGGACAATGAAAACCTACTATGTCACTTTTTTTTATATTTGTTGTGCTTAAGAACCACGGGAAATGCTTGTTTTGGAAAATTTTACAAAAACGATAAAATAAATCAAGCGTTTTGTGTGATTCGTTCTTATAACATTAATGAATCCCAGGAACTTGAGAATTCCCAGTTACCGCTCTAAATAATTTCCCCAGAATTTAGCTAAAGCTAGATGATTGCGAGAATATTAGAGAAAATTTCACAAAACCTTTTGCAAAATATTTTTGATTAAATATTTTGCTGGGTCAGTTAAATAACTGAGAGTCTTCCTCCAGATTTCAAAATATGACCTCTAAAATCACATCTTAAGAGGTTGTCTGGTTTCCCCTGGTATCCTTGTTCTTATATTCTTATCACACGAAAATAATAATCGCCATTCATGGACTTTAAGACGAAAGTTTTAAGGAACGATTTGGATGTTATAAATAGATGTTTAGGCATTTATTTAGTCAAATTAGATTTTTACAGAAACATTTATAACTAATTTTATCCTTAATTTTTTTCATAAAGTTTGAAATATGGAGAACAGAATACTCACTTTGAAACGAACGCTTCTAGCGTTTTTCACCTTGTTGCTTTTTGCTCAAGTTGGATGGTCGCAGCATTTTATTTTTGATTATTCAGGCCCCACAACGATTTCTGTGGATGGAGCTTGTGAAGGAATTTTAGATTGGGGAGCATTTACACCTACTGTTTCTACAGTAGGAGGTCAAGCTATTACCTTTTTTGATATTAATAATATTAGCGGAGGTTATATGGTAGGTGACTTGGTTCCTCCTGGTGTACAAGTTGTGGTTACTTATCTAGCGATAGATGATCTAGGAAATGATTCCCTTTTTGTATTTTCAATTGATTTTGAAGATAACATGGCTCCAATGATAGATGTAGCATCAGTTCCTGCTGATATTACAGTCTCGTGTGCTGTTCCAGTACCGCCTGTTGTGAATGCAACAGATAATTGTGATGGGACTTTTGCTACTACAGTTATTGATGTTCCTGCAACTATCGATTATTGTACTGGAGGAGTAATTGTGAGAATATTTTCTGCGACTGATGTTTCAGGGAATATATCTATTGAGACTCAAAACATTTCAGTTCTGACAAATGGTGGGCCATCAATTTCAGGTGGCTTTTTAGCAAGCATTGCGGATATAACTGTTTCATGTGATATGATTCCAGCTGCACCAACTTTGACTGCAGCAGATATTCTAGATGATTGTACGCTTCCTGCAAATGTTACAATTGTGGATAATGGTTTGGAAAATATAATTGGTGGGCAAACTTGTCCAACGACTCAATTAATTACCAGAACATGGACATTAGAAGATGATTGTGGATTGCAATTTAATATAACTCAAAATATAAATGTAGAAGATAATTCTGCTCCAGTTATTACTCCTCCTGCAGTAACGAGTCTTACGATTCAATGTACAGGTGTACCTTCTGATCCTGAAACTCAAATCTTGAATTATGAAGGTAATTTTACGGTAACTGATAATTGTAGCCCAATTGTTTGGAGCAATGATTATACAGGATTGACTGGAGGAGCATGTGCAGGAACAGGAACTGCTTCAGTTATTTATACTGCTACCGATGGATGTAATAGTACTAGTGTAACTATTAATTTTATAGTTCAAGATTCTGAGTCACCAAATATTGTAACTGTAGCTCAAAATGAGCAAGTAGCTTGTGATGGAACAGGGAATGCAGCGGATTTGACAGCATGGTTAAATGCTGATGGAAATGCTGTTTTAATGGATGCATGTTCTCCAAGTAATTTAATTGTGAAAACATTTGCCGTTCCTTCTGATTTAACTACCGATGATCCATTCGTAGCATTGACTAATGCAATAGCAGCAGCAGGATGTGTTGCTACGATAACGGTAGAATTTACCTTCATGGATGATTGTGGAAATAATATGTCAACTACGGCTGCAGATTTTTCAATTATTGATAATGTAGATCCTACTATTCCTATTCCTGCTTCTAATGAAATAGTAGAATGTGATGGTATTGGGAATGGGACAGACTTAGCCAACTGGTTAGCAGCTAATGGAAATGCCGTTGGTAGTGATGTTTGTAGTGGTACAACAGTAACTTGGAGAATAGATCCAGCAATGCCTACAATTACAAACACTTGTGGAAATGAAGGCGCTGTCACGGTAGATTTTTATGTGAGCGATGAATGTGGAAATGAAAACCCAGTTCCTACTACTGCAACTTTTACTATAGAAGATACAATCGATCCAACTTGGACAATCAGTCCTATACCTTTAACAATAGAGTGTGATGGAACTGTTGATCCAGGTGGACAAATTGCAACTTGGATAGGAAATAATGGAAATGGAAGTGCTACCGATGGTTGTAATCCAGGGCTAGTAACTTATACTCATAATTATACTGTAATCTCAGATGAATGTGGTGAATCAGGTTCTGTCAACGTGATGTTTACGGCTCATGATGGATGTGGGAATTCTGAAACAATGACTGCAATATTAACAGTTGAAGATACTACTGCACCAATGGTAACTGCTCCTGCAGATGTAACTGTTGAGTGTGATATGGTTCCTGTACCAGGAACTCCAACAGTAACTGATATGTGTGATATGAATCCAGTTATTGTTTTTACAACTAATACAGTTCCAGGTGCATGCGCGAATGAAGCGGTTATTACAAGAACTTGGACTGCGACAGATGCCTGTGGAAATATGGCATCGGATGATCAAGTGATTACGGTTCAAGACAATATTTTTCCAACGGTCACAGGAACATTACCAGCTGATGTTACAGTAGAGTGTAATGCGATTCCTGCGGTACCAATTGCGGGAACTGATATTGTTGGAGCGGATAATTGTGGATTAGCATCTTTTGATTATTTACAAATATCTACTCAAGGGACAGATACAGACTTATGTAGTTTTTATAATTATACTTTGACTCGAACTTGGACAGCGATTGACGAATGTGGAAATACTACGGTACATACTCAAGTAATTATAGTTGAAGATAATAATGATCCTACGATGGTACGACCAGTTAACTTAACCGTTAATTGTGAGAATGTAAATAATTTTGCTGTAACAGGTCAGCCAACAAATGTTTCTGATGGTTGTGATAATTCACCTGAAGTAACTTTTGTAGACAATATTACAGTTCCAGGATCATGTCCTTTTAATTATACTTTAGAAAGAACTTGGACAGTAACGGATGGTTGTGGAAATTCATTTTCTGATGTGCAAACTATTTTTGTACAAGATGTAACTGATCCTATTTTTGGAAATACGCCTCAAAGTATGACGATGGTGTGTACCGATAATATGACTGCAGATGCAGCTTATGCCAACTGGCTAGCAACTAATGGAGGTGGAGCTGCAACTGATAATTGTGGAACAATTACGTGGTATGATTTAGAGCCAGGTTCTTATGATATTAATGATGAAGCGACATTTACTACTTTTGAAAACGGTTTGGATGCAGCAGGTTGTCCTTCTCCAACAATGGGAATTTATCGAACGAATGATGTTTCATTTGTTGCAGTTGACCAATGTGGAAATGCAATTGAGCAAACAGTTACATTTACGGTGACAGATAATACTCCACCTGTATTTGCTGATTGTCCTGTGGATGTTACGTTTGAAAATGACCCAGGAATTTGTGGTGTTAATTACGCTTTGAATCCACCATTGATTATTGACGAATGTTCAAGTAATACTTCTAATGTAAATGTAACAGTAATGGAACCATTCGTTTCGCCAAATCCAGGTGATGATCAAACGATTGTAAATCCAATTACATTAGATATCGGACCATTGCCAATCAACCCAGTTGTAGCAACTGACCCTGTAACTTTGACAATTGATTTGAATAATTATGACGGAGAAGATACAAATGAGTTTTTTGAAATCTTGGGCGAAGATGGAATGAATTTGGGGCAAACAAATAACTCGGCTACACAATGCGGAAATTCAACTACGACCATTACACTTTCTGCAAGTCAATTAAATGATTGGGCTTCAATAGATGGTTTTGTAACAATTACTTTGTTGCCAAATGTTACTGTTGATCCAATTTTTGCGATCAATGATATTTGTCCTCAAGGTCCTCCAACGGGTGGGGGCTCAACTGCTGTTGCAAATATAGATTACACTTCAGTTTCTCCGAATGGATTGACTTATGAATATAGGATTGACAATGGATCAAGAGTTCAAGTAACTCCAGGAACAGTCGTTCCTTACACTTTTGATGTAGGAACTACATTGGTTACTTATTTTGCAACAGACTGTGCAGGCAATGAATCTTCTTGTAGTTATAGTGTGATAGTAGAAGATAATGAATTACCAACGATGGCATGTCCTTCAGATTTTACTGTATCAGTTCCTGCGAATGTAGATTGTAGTGTAGGAGCTTCAGTAGATTTAGTTCCACCGACAAATATTTTTGATAATTGTGGATTCCAAAATATGTTCTCACAAGTTCAACCTCAGAACTTTAATCAATCATTGTTAACATTTACATACAATCCAAATTACTTGGATTATGTAGCAGATGATAAATCATTTTCTTTCTTTGGAACTGGTGCAAATGCAGTTAGTGGATTTGTAACATTTACAGTAAGAGTAGAAGGTGATGTGGAAGATGCTGATGAGTATTTTGAGATATATGGAGAAGACGGAAGTTTGATTGGAACGACTCAAGCAGGTCAATCTAATGTAAATATAACTACTGGAGTTTGTCCAACACTTTCAATAAGTGTTACAACTATTTCAGTACCTGTTGCTATATTTAATGCTTGGGCTCTTGATGGTCAAGTTGATATTACTGCTGTTTCAAATAGTACATTTGGATTGCCTCCTCCAGGAACTACTGGAGATGGAATTAGTCCAGCATGTACTGTTTTTCCAGGAGGAACGCCTGATGGAACAGCTGATGGAGTAAGTAATTTGACGGTAGTTTTAGATTATACTTCAGTAGCGCCAACTTACTTTGCAACAGGTGCGACGACTATTGGAAATAGTATTTTCCCTGTGCCTTTAGTTCCCGTTACCCATAATTTAAATATTGGAGTAACAACGGTTACTTACCAAATTGAAGATGTCAATGGAAATGTAAATACTTGTACTTACGATATTACAGTTGAAGATAATATTGCTCCTATGGCAGTTTGTCAAGGGATTACACTTTATGTAACTCCTGACGGAAGTGTTTACACACTTGATCCGACAGAAATAGATAATGGGAGTTCGGACAATTGTGGCATTGCAAGTATGACCGTTTCTCCAAATACTTTTGATTGTTCTGATGTAGGGAGTACCGTTAATGTAACATTAGAAGTAACGGATGATGAAGGAAATACTTCTTCTTGTATTGCTCCTGTAAATATTCAAACGATTGAATTTTTTCCATCATTTTCTATAGGTCTGTGTGGAAATACAGATTTGAATTTATTTGCAAATGCACCTGTTGGGATGTACTCTATTGAATGGTCAGGGCCAAATGGTTTTGTCTCATTTGATGAGAACCCAGTTATTCCAAATGCAGCTGCATCTTACTCTGGAACATTCGTAGTAACGATTACAGGGCAAGGTGGATGCGAGGCAACTGGAGCAGTTACTTTGACAATTAACTCTTCGCCGAATACTCCAATTACAACTATTGCAGATAACGATATTTGTACAACAGAAGATATAGTAATTGAAACTCAATCTTATTCAGGTACGATGGTTACCTATAGTTGGTATGAAGGAGTTTCTCCAACTGGAACTTTACTTGGAACAACTCAAATACCAAATTATACGATTTTAAATCCAGCGACAGGGATATATTCTTACTACGTAATTGTTGATGTGGATGCCTGTCAAACTAATCCTTCTGGAGCAGTAAGTGCAGAGGTAAGTGATAGTCCTGTGATTATCACAATTACCAATACCGTAATTGATTGTGCTACTGGTGATGAAGATATGATTTTGACTCCGACAGTTACACCAGCAAGTACAAACTATTTATACGAGTGGGTTGGTCCTAACGGATTTTACTCAACTTCGATGAATGCAACTTTACCAGATGTAAGTTCTGCGGATAACGGTTCTTATACATTAGTGGTAAGCAATGGTTCTGGTGGATGTCAATCTAACCCTTACACTCATGTGATAAGTGTAGATGATTTACCTCAGACTCCAATTATAACTTCTTTAGATAATCAACTTTGTGAAGGTGATTTATTACAATTGCAATTAGTAAATAATCCATATGTAGGCGCAAATGTTACGTACAATTGGACCTTGCCAAATGCAACTACTGTAACAACTTCAGTTGCTTCATTTACGATCAATACAGCAACAGTAACTGATGCCGGAAATTACGTACTATCCGTTACAGTTGATGGATGTACTTCGAATACTTCTGGAATGTTTGCAGTCAATGTGAATAGTATTCCAAGTGCACCAGTTGCAAGTTACAATGGCCCAGTATGCGAAGGAACTACTTTACAATTAATGACTGATTTCGTTCCTGGAGCATCTTACTTTTGGACTGGACCAAATAATTTTAACTCTACTAATCAGAGTCCATTAGTTTTCCCAGCGGATCAAACTGATGAAGGAACATACTTTGTTTCTATAGTAGTGAATGGTTGTCCATCTGCTTCGTCAGCACCACTTCTAGTTGAAGTGAATGATGCACCTGATGCAGTTCTTGCGGCGAGTAATGGTCCTATTTGCTTAGGTGATCCAAATGCAATTTTAGAACTTTCAGTTGCAAGTGCCTCTGCAATTCCAGGAGCAACTTATACATGGTACCAAGCTTCAACAAATACAATTGTAGGTGGGCCAACAACTTCATTAATAACAACTGTTTCTGATTTGACTCTATTTTCTACTGGGTCAAATGATTTCTATGTTGTTGCTAATATTAATAGTTGTCCATCAACAGCTTCGGTTCCAACAGCGGTGAATTTCGACAACATTCCTACGAACGGAGCTTTCGCAGGAAATGACATTTTCGTTTGTGATAATAATTCTGTAGTCTTAAATGCTCAAACACCAACCGTTGGTACGGGACAATGGATACAGACAAGTGGTTCAGCAGTAGTCATTGCAAATCCAAATCAATCAACTACTTCGATTGTAGGATTGACTTCTGGGCAATCTTACACTTTTGCTTGGACACTTTCCAATGGGGCATGTGTTGATTATGCAACGGATGATGTACTCGTAACTGTTGATATTGCCATCGCAACAGCTGATGCAGGAGTTGATTTTCAATTGTGTAATGCAACTGAAACTAACCTTAATGCTACTCCAGTTACAGGTGGTATCACAGGAACTTGGACACAACCTTCTTCTCAAGCATTGCTTGGAATAACGATTGTGAATCCAACTGATCCAAATACTCAAATTACAGGATTGATGCCTGGAAATAATTACCAATTTATTTGGACATTAAGCAACGCAGGTTGTGGAAATTTCTCTTCTGACATTATTGTGGTTACAGATGAAAGTACAGTAGGAATTGAGGCATTTGCAGGGAATGAGATTGACTTATGTGGAAATGAAGAAACTCCTTTAGCTGCAACTCCTGCTCCAATTGGTTCTACTGGAATTTGGACAACAGCAGGTGGAACAATAATCATTTCGCCATCTCAGCCAAATACATTTGTAACTGATCTAGAGCCAGGAGCAAATACATTTACATGGACATTAAGTAATGTAATTTGTGGAGAGTATTCATCAGATGAGGTAACGGTATTCTATGAGCCAAGACCTACTGCTAATGATGACTTTTACGACATTTCATACAATGGCTCACTTGATTTAGATGTATTGACAAATGATGATATTATTGGCGAATACACAATTTCATACACCGATCCAACGAATGGAACGATTACTGAAGATAATGGAGTTTTCTCTTATGCATCTAATTTAGTTTACGTTGGAGTAGATGAATTTATTTATGAAATCTGTAGCGACATTTGTCCAGATGAATGTTCTACCGCTACCGTAACCTTGACTGTTGGAGGAGATGCTACTTGTAAAATACCAACGATCTTTTCTCCCAATAACGATGGTATCAATGATGAATTCATCGTACCATGTTTGAGTACAGATAAGTTCCCTAACAATGTGGTATCAATTTTCAATCAATGGGGAGATGAAGTATACCGACAAGCTCAATACCAAAACAATTGGCAAGGAACTTATAAGGGAGAAAATCTTCCTACAGGTACTTACTTCTGGGTGATTGACTTTGGAGATGGAATTACTCCAACATCTGGATTCTTAGTATTAGAAAGATAAAGTTCTTAAACTAATCTTATGGTCAAGCTAAAATTGAAATTAGAAACGACCGAAGGAAGTGTTGATTTTAATTTTAGCTTGACTTAAAATATAAGATTAGTTTAAAAATAAATAAAGGTTTAACGCATCCTTTTCCAAAAGCAACGGAGGGAAAGGATACGGATGAGCTATTTTTTATAAAAAATGAATAATGTAAATATGTTGTTATGAAATTTAAAACGGCAGTTTACATTTTTATTAAAGCTAAATAAAAAGTAATGAGAAAAATTTTATTTACATTCATTTGCGCTCTTTTTGCAATGACAAGTTTTGCACAGCAAGAGCAGCAGTACACTCAATTTATGTACAATAAATTGGCGTACAATCCAGGTTATGCTGGGAGTAGTGAGACTGCATGCATAACCGGGATTATCCGAAGTCAATGGCTAGGATTAGAAGGTGCACCTAATACTCAAGTTTTGAGTTTTAATATGCCAATTCTGAATCAACGGGTTGGAGTCGGTGCAAATTTGACTCGCCACACCATTGGTATTTCTCAAAAATTAACTTTGGATGCAGTCTATTCTTATCGAATTCGATTGGCAACTGGAACCTTAGGCTTAGGCGTACAAGCCTCTGTTCGATACTTCAATAATAATTTTGCAGATTCTAGGTTAGTTTCTACGGTGCCGATTGCCTTGGATAATTCTATTTCTGGAGGTGCTCGAAGTAAGTATGTTCCTAACTTTGGAGCAGGTGCTTATTTTAGCAATGAAAGATTTTATCTGGGAGCATCGATTCCAAGATTGTTGAATAATAATATTGACTTCAACGAAACTGGAACTATCCTTTCTAAGGAAAAACTGCATGGATACATTATGACGGGTTATTTATTTGACCTTAGTGATAAGGTCGCTTTCAAGCCTCAAGCATTATTGAAGTTTGCTGCTAATTCTCCTTTCGATGCAGATGTGAATGCGAGTTTTATTTTTAATAAAAAATATATTGCAGGGTTGACATATCGATTGGGAGGTTCAAGTACTTCTGCAGTAGGAGAGTCATTTGACTTGATGATTGGAGCACAAATTAGTAGCCACATTTTCTTCGGTTTATCTTACGATGTAACGCTTTCTGAAGTCAAAGATTACAGTAATGGAAGTATCGAAGGAATTGTTAGATATTGTATTGGGTCATCAGAAGGAGGAGAAATCGTTAACCCTCGATTCTTCTAAATAAGTATACTATTCACAAGGTGACTTCAAGTCACCTTGTGAATAAATTGAAATTACTTTCTAAGTTTTTTCAATTTCGGAGTTTTGATTGTAAAAGAAAATTTCAAGATTAAAAAGTAATCAACCAACCTTACACCACACGTTTTTGTTTTTGAGAAAAAACAAAAAACTCTCACGAGAATCCAAAAAAATAACAATGGAGCTTATTCTAAATAAAGTTGTACGGGCGACCGTCAAATGAATAAAGTCTAATGTAAATGTATTGTTATAAAAATTGTTGTTAACCATTCACCGTTAAAAAAATGTGTCATGTTGAATTATCAGAAACTTATAGTGCTATTCTTTTTTGCATTTTTGTCGCAAATGGCAATTGCACAACCGGCTGGAAATGAAATGAAAAGAAATCCAGATGCGGTACAGTTAAGAAATACCGCAAATATTAATACATCTAATCTTGAGTTTTCTCCAACCTTTTATCAAAATGGAATTGTCTTCGCTTCCTCCCGAATTGCTGGAAAAAAAGACAAAAAAATTGATGAAACGTTCTTCGAATTATTTTATTCTGAAACGGATGGAAATGGCGAACCCTTAAAGGCTCGGGCATTCTCTTTGCAAGTAAATTCATTCTTACATGAAGGTCCTGTAACGTTTAATCGGACTGGGGATAAAATATTTTTCACCAGAAATAATATTAAGAAAGGCTTGCAAAAAGCTGACTCAAAAGGAGTTACTCGATTAAAAATTTACGAAGCCCAAAAAGGAATTTACGATTGGGAAGATATCGAAGAGCTACCTTTTAATAGCGATGAATTTTCATGCGCTCACCCAACACTTTCGGCTGATGGAAACAAACTTTATTTCTCTTCTGACCGGCCTGGTGGACTAGGTGGAATGGATGTTTGGATGGTAGAAAAAACTGATGACTTCTGGGGACAGCCTATAAATATGGGTGATAAAATAAATACTGAAGGACACGATGTTTTTCCATTTATGCACACTAGCGGAAATTTATTTTTCGCTTCTAATGGACATGGCGGAAAAGGTGGGTTAGATTTATTCATGGCCAATGTGATGATTGAAGATACTGACGTAAAAAACTTAGGAACACCTTTCAATTCTGAAAGTGATGACTTAGG
>Ga0115005_10001711_pt1 | contig 17558 bp, 22 predicted proteins | sample ArcOceMetagenome_FD_87163 | JGI IMG/M metagenome (GOLD analysis project Ga0115005, IMG submission 87163) | Marine eukaryotic phytoplankton communities from Arctic Ocean - Arctic Ocean - Greenland ARC118M Metagenome | ecosystem: Environmental > Aquatic > Marine > Oceanic | place: Arctic Ocean... | reverse complement strand
TAGTCTGGTCTCCACACAGACAGAACGGTTTGGATCACTAACACTTTTGCCAGTTCCACATTCTTCTACAAATAAAAATAAAACGCACTGGGGTATCAATGCATCTCATCACCCGTACACTACCCGCACGGTACTGTAGTCTAAAATTTTAATCTATTTGCATTAAATGTACAAAAGTGTTCCCTCCTTCTGCCTTTCGTCATTGATATTCCCCACTTGCGATTTACTTTTTTCCACCAGTCAATTTCTTAATTCCTTTCATGAGCTTCTGAAGATCAAAACTAATTTTATCGTCTTCCAACCCGCCATAATCTTTAGTATCTGAGTGCCCCAACAAGAACTTTTCCGATTCAATCATTGGAATGTAGTGTGTGCACATTTGCTTCTCCCGATTGCAAGAAATGCTTACAATAAATTTCTGGCCCTCTGGGAAGTTCTTTTGAGCATACCTGTAGAGAGCTGGCCAAACTTTAAAATTGTGCAACAATCCGGATACAAACCCATCAGTCCACGGGAATTTCGCAACGGCAGCTCTGACACTAGGCAAATCACCAATTTCGTAAGGAATTTCATTCTTGTCTTTCTTCTTAATTTGCATGTTCGTTTCCAACAGTGTTTGCTTCATCGGTGCTTTGCTCTCATCAATGAGGATGCCAGTAAAGAAACGCCCAACACTATTGTATTCAGCGGTCATATCAATATAGACTGCGTATAAATCATCGTCGTAACCTGAATCGTCGCCTTCCTTTTTTCCAAGAAGATGCTCTCTTGTCTCTCGCCAAAATCCACCAGTTGAAGCGTAGTCTCTATCGAATCAAGTCATAAACAAGGATAGGCTGGTTAGCAAAATCCAAATAGACCCAAATCCAAATAGATCCAAATACTCAATTGATCAAAACTCACCTGTGTTCCGATACCCGATGTACAAACACACCACCCGGGTAAATTCCATCATCCTTTATATCGACGCTTTCAAATATCCCTGCATTGATGAATGAATTGAAAAGAAAAGCCAAACCTATAACACAAACTGTTAGAAACTGTTTGCGTTCACCCGCACTATGGCGAGGTGTTCTCTTCCCACTGGGGTTACTGAGGGCATTGAGTTCGTGGTAGCTGACTCCGACCATGTTGATATATTTTTGGTATGAAAAAAGGTACACCGGGTGCTTCTTTTTCTTTCTATGAAAGAAGAAATATGGGAAGTGTTCATTTCATGATGTTTCAAAATCTGCAAAAGTGCCCAAAAGATCCTGGAAGAAGTTCAAAGATCACGTTTGGTCCGGAGTTTATTGAGAAGGGGTGGTATTTGGTAACTCTTCAACCCCAAGTCTTCGCAGCCAGTACTTTCCAGAAAAAATGATGAGGACGACGAAGACAAAAATAGAGAAGAACAAATACAAGTTTCTGGCAACTAACTAACTAACTACTCGTAGAAACTATCATATCATACAAGTAATAAACACCTTCATCACATCAGATAAGCTGCAACGTAACATTGCTCAACAAACATTAACTTCGATTTATAATCAATAAGTTCTAAAATGGCCAAGGGAATGAGATCAAAAGTAAAGAGAAGGAACCGGACAGAGTTCAGATCCACTATCGGAAAGGTATGTACATGTGCGTGCTATAAACTGCTAAACTACAGTACTATACAAAGAACGCTAAATGCATTCCTTTCCCTACATTCATTCCCTGTCTCATCCCATTATATCCTACGACGTACTCGCAGGTAGCAGTAGATAAGAATATGGATACAATCCAGGCTAAATTGCAAGAATGCATATCCAAGGGATCCATGAATTCATTCGATAAGGTTTCCAAACAACTACACGGAGACAACAACGACAGCGATATGGAAGATCATGATAATACAGCACCTGACATTGACGCAATGGATACCGAGATGACATCGACGGGAAAGAGTGGTGATAAAGTACCAGTAAAGAAGTCGAGAAAAAAGAAGCATTTGCTGCCGAATACTGCTGGACAAACGGGAGCAAAGCTCGCGAGACAAAAGATTAATAAGTTGAAGAGGAATGGAAAGATGAGAAAGGGGCAAATGGTTAGAAAAGTGACTGTCAAGAGGAAGAAGGGGCAGGTATCTTTTTAGAATTGTTATTTGTCGAAAGATCATGAGAAGGATTCTGCATGAATTCTAACTACAGTAGCACATAGCTAAACACACCAAGTTCAAAGTCCATAATATTTCTTTACGAAAGAAAAGCTGCATAGAAAACCTAGAAAGAACAATGGTTCAATTTTTTTTAATGTGAATTTTAGTTTAGCATTTTCAATGTAAATCAGATAAAACATGTATGGTAGATTGTATGGATCATCTACCGAGAAATGTAGTATTGGAGACTAGATGAAAAATATGTGCATTGGGTAAGCCATGCCTTACAAGCACTGGAACAAATCATAGACAATGGGTTCAATGGTGCAATAGCATGGTAGTAATGAATCTCATCTTGCCTCCACGGCAAAGATGGATCATAGACTCCTACAAGGAGAAACCTGCACCATTCCCCAAGACCTCTTGTTCCTACTGACATCGACATCGACATCGACATTATTCCCCACTCCCGAGTCCGAGTACGAAACAGACTCGTCGTCGTCATCTTCGTCGGAACCAGAAGAGGAGAAGGAATCGCAGGAGACCATTGTAGCATCGGCCGTATCAAAATCTTGCGAGGACGTGGCGGGATCAGGATCACTTGCGCAGATTGCATCATCGGACGCATCAGCTTCAATCGGCAGATCGCGAGCTTCTTCTTCTTGTTCGTAATCATTCTGAGTTACAGAAGAAGGATGGCATTCCTCCCACAATTGCAAGAGATAACTTCGAATCTGCTTGGTGTTCCTTGAATCCACCTCAAGCCCAAGAGACAGTCTGCAGATATTGTACAGTTTCTGGCACAGAAAGGAACAAGAATTGGGAGGAAGGAACTGTGTCATGGCATTGTAGAGAGCCGCATAGGCAATCGTAGACGGTTTGGAATTGACCATTTGAGCCGCAAAGACCGATAATTCAATTTGATAACTGGCAAAACCAATGATGCGGGTCTCAAGCTCCAGATCATCCGGATTGGTAGAATTTGCATTAGCATTCATGGAAAGCAAATGCAAATCATATTCCAGTGATTTGAGCATGTACCGCATAATAGTCGTTGGTATCACGGGATGTAGGTAAAAATCAAGTTTACCAATTAGGATCGTTTGGGCTTGGGCAAAGTCTTGAGCGCTAAAGTTTCTGGATAGCTGGCGGAGGGTGGTGAATTTATCAGAAATGTAGATTTCCCCGCTTTGGTATTTGCGCTTTACTTTTTCCGTAAAGGATTCTGAATCGGTTTCGCGTTCTTCGGGCGTAACGGTAGAGCTTGACTTGGACTTGGAATCAGTGGCAGTGGAGCAGGCGTCCATATCGAGTGATACAGTGCGGGCCGTTTGAGACTGAGCAAACAGAGACGAGCTCGAGCTTGAGGTCGAGGTCGAGGACGAGCTCGATATAGATTCAGTCACATTGTGCACGGCGGCCCTAAAGCCATCGCCGCTGAATGGACTATGAAGCCGGATCGCAAGATCGAACGCGACGAGGAGATACACCTCGAGACAAGAGTTGTCCCGTGGACACGCCATGTGGATATCTCTCTCGTCGTTTCGAATCGTGGCCGGACGCGTGGTGGATCCCGGTCTAGCACCGCTACCACCATCCGCACCGGCCTCCATCCGGAGAGCAACAAAGCGATCGAGATAGTTCATGGCGACACTTACGACTTCCCGATCTTCTCCGCATCGATCAGCCACGGTCATGAGAAATTGGACAGCGTGGGATCGGGACCGAATCGAAACGGAAGCGGGCGGTCGTTGAATGAACTTTTGATAGCATTCTTCCAGCTCCGCACCAGAGCAGACGGCGAGGTAACATTCGCGTTCTTCCTTCTCCACGAGTGCTTTCATGCAGGAGGAGATGGTGCAGGAGGAGGAGGAACTAGAACTATCCGATACTGATTCCATGTTGCTTGCTTTGTTTGGTTGATAAATTTTATGGCTGACAGAATCCCTCTGTTGAATCTTGAAGAAGCAGAGAATCATTTTTTTTCCGGGAGATCGAAGTCATCTTTTGCGCTTAGTCTGTTTTTTTACTAAATTATTCAATTCTCTTGGTCTTTGTTATGATTCCTTCGAAAAATTCGAAAATCAGACTATATTTATAATGGCCATTGGCAGTTGATTGGCATAGGCTAGGAATGTACCATTGTTACAGCTACATAAGCCCCAGGCGACTACGAACGAGAACAGACTTGAAGGCCTCCCTTGGCCTGACATGACATCGTTCGTTTTTCCGCCCGCCGCGGGGGGGCGGCGCGGGGGGTATCGTATCGTAGCCAGTCTGGGGGGCGGGGGGGGTGGGCGCGGGTGGCTCAATGGTGCTCTAAGTTCTTCTAAGTTAAGAAAGTTCATGCTAAAAGATCATCCGCGCATGATTTTGCGCAAAGGAGCAGTCACGAATCTTAGTCTCTGAAGTTGGATCCTTGGGGCCCAGAATCAATGCGCATCCATCGCGCGCATCAGCTTGGCAAAGAAGCATGTTCTTCTCTGTTCTTTTTTATGATACTCACATCGATCACCCAGTAGAAATGGTGACACCCTTCACTTTGAGCTTACTCACGCATCTTCGCTCAAAAAGTTCTTCGTTCTTTTCCAAGATCATAAAAAACAGACCCGAACGTTTCACACGCCAATCTTTATTCCACCTATTACCTTACATTAGAGCAATCGATCAACCACCATCCGTATTTCATCAATCATGTATCTCAGCGCTACAACATTTCTCGCCACCATTCTCCTCTCCACAGCGCGTGGTGAGCACGCTACCGCCAGCGCTAGTTCCGATCCCATCCTTCACCGCTTGTCGGTATCTGATCTTTCCGCTGAAGCGAGCATCAAGGTGCTCAAGTTCAGGGATGAGTTCTTGCTGTGGAAGGATGAGCACTCTGTGGTGTATGGGTCGATTCAGTCGGAATTGAACAAGATGCTGGTTTGGGTTGATAATCACGGTGAGTTAGTTGGGAAGTCAGTGAATCGTGTCGGTTTGTCTTTGGATCTTGGATTGATTCGAAAGAATGTTATATCCTTTGAAAAAGATTGATCTTCTTTTTATTCGATTCAAGAGTATGTACTGAATAGTTTGACCGTCGAACATACTACGTGTGTACTGTCTATTGCAGAAACATATCATGCATATTTTCTGATTGTCTACCAGTTTCAAGTTCTGACAAATATCACTACCTGCCTATTCGCATCCTATAGAATTCATCCACAAGCACAACAGCCAAAACCCACCATCATCCTATACCCTCGACCACAACCTCTTCTCCGACATGACCAACAACGAATTCCAAAGAACCAACGCTCTCGGAAAATACAGCAGCGGCCAACACATTCTCACCCAAAAGAGAAAGGAGCGCGCTGCCATGCACAAACTCGGAGCGCTGGACCAAGACTCCCCCGCCCAAAAAGAGTTTAGATACCTTCGTCAAAAATCTGTCGAATACTTTGACGATTTGTTCTCGGAAGATGATGCCGTTGCAACAGACGATGATGAAGGTGCCACGGATGATGATTCCGAACCCGTAACGGATGATAACGACACCGATGGCCTACCGGATGAAGTGGATTGGGTGGAAGCGGGAGGAGTCACACCCGTCAAGAACCAGGGAAGTTGCGGAAGTTGTTGGGCGTTCTCCACCACGGGTGCCATGGAAGGAGCGCATTTCGTCGAAACTGGTGAACTCGTCTCGCTCTCGGAGCAGAATTTGATGGATTGTGATACGATTGATCATGCGTGTGAAGGTGGTTTGATGGAGGATGCATTTAAATTTGAGGAAGCTGGGAATGGGCTTTGTAGTGAGGAGGATTATCCTTATTTGGCAACGGATGATTCGGAATGTAGTACGGATTGTACCAAGGTTCCTCACACGAGGGTGAAGGATTATATTGATATTCCAGAGGGTGATAAGCATGGATTGATTGCGTCGATTGTCATGCAGCCTACCAGTATCGCTATGGATGCCAGTTCCATGACATTCCAGTTTTACAGCGGAGGTGTCTTTGATGATGATGGTTGTGGAGCTGATGGTTCCATTGACCATGGTGTTTTGGCAGTTGGTTACGGGTACGATGATGAGTCTGGACACAAGTATTTCAAGGTTAAGAACAGTTGGGGAGATGGATGGGGTGCTGAAGGATACTTTCTTGTCAAGAGAGATTCAAAGAATGAGTTTGGTACATGCGCTGTATTAGCTTACATGACCGCTCCTATTCTCGACACCGATTAAAAGAATAGAGGTTGCATGTACTGGTGTAATGATTGCAAGTGCGCGCAATGCTAACGAGGAGAACCAACGAATTTGTTAAAACGTTTATAGTTTTGTATTATAAAGATTATTTTGAACCACTAGACGTACGTGTACTGTTAACTGTAGCCAGAGAACGATATGATTTGTTAAAGTAATTTTAGTTGCAGTTGAAATAAATTGAAAAGAGTCAGACTTTGTAGAGACTCTGGCTAAATACTTTAGCGGGTGCAAACCAGCAAATTTGGCAATTTCAAATTGGGACGGTTGGGAACATAGTACCCGCAGGTATGAATACCCTGTGGTGTACCCATTTGGGAACTTGTGTGTACCACCATTTGTTGCAGAGATTCGACTGATTTCTTTCAGCTCCTGCGACGGAACAGCAAGAGGGTAAGTTGCAATTGGGTGCGAAAATTTGGTTATACTGACAAGCGCTGTAAGCAAGCCCCTGCCCGCCAGGTTTGCGCTGTTACGTTACCTGCGGCGAGTGTTGAGATGGCCACGATGCATTCATTCATTCATTGTAGTACGACAAACGACAAGGGAACATTTTACACTTCTCGACGACGATAAAAGTAATGAGGATGGGATGGAGAATTGGGGTACATACAGTACGTGTAGTAGATGTTGAGCAGGTTGCAGAATCTAAAAAACCTTCGCAGCCTGATATTTTGTAGAGGATTTCGTGGCCTAAAGATGAAGGAACGGGTCCCCCCGCGGGCTAATTTTGTACAATTGACAAAACACAAAACGATTGGGACTCACTCACTCGACTCGTCTTTGGATCTGAAAAATACTGAATACGAATAAATGAAAGAAGATGCTTCATTAAAAATACTATGCCTGACTTATGACTATCATCATTACTGACCAGAAAATCACATTGGTTCTCATAGTCGATATGAAAATATTCATGATAGATTCTTATTATCATCTTTAACAAGAAGAACATCTCGTAACGACGAATCGAGTCCGATTATCATCTTTACTAACAGGTAAAACATCGCATAACGACGAATCAATCTACAAAGAGCACGATGCGTTTCTTGCTAAGCGTCATGATCCTTTTGCTCTCGTGGGCGCACGAAGCATCATCTCAACAAACGTACTCTTGCGGTAGCACCAGCGCGGATCCAGTGGAAGTACCAGCAGGTAAGTCTATTGTAGGTAGGTGATCATTTGTGGTCCCTACAGTATGTCTAACATTTGAAAATACCTTGATTCTTCTCTCAGTCATCATGCCACGCATGCACTAACTCTGTTCACATGTCAAATTCATCTTTTGATTTTCAAACAAAGGCTCCGCAAATCCATTTACAAGCTCTGTCCAGAAAAGCACATCCAAGACGGTATGTGTTCTCTTGAGAGTCACCATAGCTCCTAATAGTAATGCAAGCCTCGATAACATCTCTAGGATATCGAATCTCTCAGACTATAACATTGTCCCTGTAGCAAGGTCCTATGCGGGATATGATTGGGAGCGAGTTGCTGGCCCCTACGCTCAAGACCTCAATTCCACATGTTCAAGTAGTGGTGTCTGCAACTTGAATATTCCTGTTCTATCTAACCTAGAGTATGGTAAATTCTATTTGATGTCCTTTGCACACTCATTGTCCGACAAAGCAACTGTGTCTCGTTTCTTTCAGCAGACAACATTTGGGCCCACATTAGATATGATCAACTCGTGGAATTATGGAACAAATGGGACAAATACCACGATGAATGCGATGGCATCCTGGGTCGAATCTCAAATTGGTACCACTCCCATCACATACCACCGAGAATATTTCAGAGCTCGGGTTGATGGGCCTCAAAATCAAAATTTGCCATCTGCAAAAATCTATGGTCCTCGCCATCCGTGCGACGAAAATTCTTCGTGGACAAGAATGGCGTTTAGAGAAGAAGATTTCAACATTTTTAAATATAGCACCATCACTGCTACTGAAAGATCTGATGGAACCATGCTTTTGAGTGTGAATGGAGTGCCAAGAACTGTAGTTGACAGTTGGCAGAACCATTTGAATGGTAAAAATCTAGGTCCAGGAACGTTCCGCCTTGGTAAATGGTGTTGGGATACAGAGTTCAGGCTTTATGGAAGACTCAGTATAACTACAGCAAATGGCAGTTGTATTCGGGTCAAGGATGGAAACCCACCCATTAATCTGCCATTTTCTTCCAATCTTGTTGAAATGATTGATTTACCAGCTCTCAGTGGACCCACCCAAAATGTCTTCATTGATAAATTTTACAACTGCTTGAGCGGTGAGGTATATTACCTCTCGAGTGGCATTTCAAGTAGTCAGTGCAATGACTTAGGCCCATCAAAGTATAACCATTTGATTGGAATTACTCCCGACAGGAAGCAATACATTTATAATGGGTATGTCAAAGTAAATGAAAACAGCTTGGAAAATCCCAAATCGGATGGAGGTGGAGACTTTATTGTAACTCCTGGCGAGGAACGCTGCGCAAACCCAGCCATGTCTTTTACAAACAGTGAGTAGTCTACGTATGCAGCGCTGCTTTCTTTTGTGACTTATTGTTATTATCAATCATGCTAATGTTGTTAAAGGTGAATCTTGTTACTTGTCTGTTGAAGCGAAAGTCTGTAGCAGTTTGTACGAAAAAAGTCAAGAAGGCGATGCTGTCGTCATCTGTGGCTCTCCTGGCGAAGTAGGAAATGGGAATTTCAAGCAAAATATCTTTCGATTCTATCTTAGTGGGGCTACAAAGTTCTTTGCAGATTTTGGAAGGCAAAAGAGAAATGTTTGGTCTATGATTGCTCTTGAAAGTCCAGATCAGTTGCGGCAAAGAATGGCATGGGCCCTTTCTCAAATACTGGCCATATCTCCTTCTCAAGTGAGTATTCCACTGTTCCCATTTGTGGTGTACCTGGTATGGGAATTCAGACTAACTCTTCAATATCTCAATCTAGATCGGAATAGAATATCATTCAGAGATGTACCTAAATTACTATGATATATTCGTTCGCCATGCATTTGGGTCCTATTTCGACATTTTGAAGGAGGTGGCGTACAGTCCAATGATGGCAGAGATGCTGACATTTCTTGATTCGAAAAGCACCTCATTTGTATTAAAGGATACGGGGAACAAAGCTTTCCCAGATGAAAATTTTGCAAGAGAGATCATGCAGCTGTTTACTATTGGTGTGCATAAGCTCAACATGGACGGAACTCCTGTGTTAGATGCTTTTGATAACCCCATTCCAACCTATGAAAATTCCGATATTCAAAATTTTGCACGCGCATGGACTGGGTTTACTCGCCTTCCGAAAAGAGCCAATGTTGAAGCTTTAGATGAGGATGACAATCGGATTGATCCTATGAGAATTGAAGGCCTATGGTATGTAAAACCTCTCTTCTTTTTTATCTGCTGTATTACACGTTTTTAATGTAGGTACCAAACTAACTGTTGTTGGCTTTTATGCAACAGGCGCGATTCCTTTCCAAAGATGGATCTAGATGGAAATTTCATTGGTGACACTTATCCTTTATGTGTAGATCTTCCAACAAGACAATTTCTTCGTAAGGGTGCAAAGTTTAGACTCTTGGGTTCTTCTACTTTCACTCAACTCCATTATCAAAGAATCTCGAATACAACAAATCCCATCAAAGCCCTTGTCTTATCATCATCGTCTAGTCTCTATCAAGCACTTTGCAACAGTTCTTCTGGTAGCTGTAATTTTGAAGCAGATGTGACTCTAGAGTCTAATATTGATAATTGTGACGGAGACGAATGTTTCGTGGACGAACTTCGTTTGATTCAACTTCAAAGCAACCCTCCAGTATACTATGAGTATATTCGTCCTCCTTGGTAAGTTTATTTTTGACATGCAAAATATGTGTAAAAGTTCCCTCCTGAAGGATCTTTGGTCTTACGTAATTATCGTGTACATCGGCGATCTTGCAGTGTGGACTTGGCATTTTATGATATTGGTAAAACTATTCAGGTGAGTACAAGTATTTGCTCACTAAATTCAGCTACACACGTATTTTCCTTATCATACGCCGCCCGTACAATTCTGACGTTGACGTCTTTTCTTTCTCTTCTTGCGAACTATCAGCTGATGGGGGAGGAAGATTCCATGTGTGCAAATGCGGACCTCCCTATGGCAAGAGATGCTTGCTGTCGCAACCCAGAATGGAATCAACCGGGTGCGTATTCAAAGTGTTATCACTCGTTTGAAAGGACAACGTTTCAGACGGCAAAAGATCGGTGTGAAGATAACATTTGTTCTTGGTACTGGATTTATTCCAAGGGAGAACAAGCATGCCAATATAACAGTGAAGACGCGTGGTACTGGACAACTGATGAAGCCTGCTCTCTGCACGTAAAAGGTTAGTTTAGTTTTGACGCATCATTTTGGATACACTTTTCTATTTTCATTCAAACTAAGTCCGCATTGCATGAACCGTTTTAATAGTCACCAACACTGGGACTGTCGCTATGGTTCACAATCCAAAGCTTATTGGTAATAGAGTGGTGGATTCTCGAGTTAGCCCTACTAATACGAATTACTTCAAGGTTTCGTGGGATAAAGACATCTATCCTCGGCCTTCAAACTCTTGTGGGAACGACGTTTGTAACTTAGTTTCACCTAGTGAATGCCTTTGTGATATGAATGTCCAGGACAGTATTGTTTTTTCGTCGAGACCATCAGTGACAAGTATCCTTTCAAGTCTCCATATTGGAGGTGTTGATATTGCAAGATTTGATGGGGAATACTATGAAGCAGAGGATTCTGGTGATGTCACTGTGTATCATAAGAACGTTAGTGGAGGATACACTAAAGATACAATATTCAAAGTTGAATATCATGGAGAGGATGGATATTTCAAGAATTTACGTTCGACGGTGACGATAGGCAGTGGCAACTTCTCATTCAGAAACCCTCCGCAGTTTCTTAATCCATCCATGCACGAAGCCCGCGATGCAATTTACGAAACTGATGCCTTGTTGAAACATTTTTTCTTCCACGAGAATATCCCACCTTTCTTAGCAGTGAGACTAATTCAGCGCTTTGGGATTTCAAATCCTAGCCCGCGTTACATCGAAGTCGTCGCGGGGGCCTTTAAGTCCGGCTATTACTCAAATGGTGGCGAATCTTTTGGGGATGGATTGCGCGGTAACCTTGGTGCTACTGTTGCTGCTATTATACTTGATCGCGAAGCACGTACAGCTCTTTTAGATGCAGATCCAACATCAGGTTCGCTTCGAGAACCGATGCTCAAACTTATGAGCTTTTTGAGAGCAAATGAATTCGAACAGAGCGACGCTGCACCCGAGCTTCGCCTCTACGGATTACAGAAGCGGATTGGACAAGGTCCACACTCCATACCCAATGTGTTTTCCTTCTTTTTACCAGAGTATTCTTCACCAGGCCTGATCAAGGCAGCTTCCCTGAAGAGTCCAGAAGGGATGGTGCTCACAGGGCCAAAGATCATTCGCTTCCTAAATGGTTAGTGCACTGGTTTCCTCTCTGATTTATTTTTCTCCTATCGCGTTATTTATACTCAGATTCTTTCTCTATTCTAAACGTCCAGGCATCATTTCTTTGATTGACTGGGGGCTTACTAGTTGTTGGGGCGGCTTTGGAGAAGAAAATGCAAAAGAGTGTGGTCTCCTCAGAAAGAACTATAATAATGCTAGAGGTACGTTGACTTACGAACCCGATGGATCCAAAAGCGCTTCAGAAATAGTCGATGAGCTTGCTCTTCTTCTGACAGGGGGAAGATTGCATGATCACGCCAGGACTGTCATTATCAACTCTTACAATGCCGCAGGTGGTGGGACGGGAGGTCTTAAAACTGCTCAAAAACTTATGGCTGTTGTTCCGGAATTTCACAGTACCAATGTTGTGAATGCGAATACATCTTCAAGGCCAGATGCTGATATACCACAACCTTCTTCAAAAGAATACAAAGCTGTGGTATTCCTTAATCTCAGTGGTGGTTGCGACTCATACAATTTACTAATCCCACATTCAGGATGTAGTGGAAAAGACATGTATCAACATTACAAGGATGTGAGGGGAGGTATTGCAGTTCCGCAAGATCAATTGTTAAATATTGACACGTCAGATTCCGGCCAGATCTGCTCTACATTTGGAATTCATCCCGATTTCCCTATTCTTCAAAGTCTCTATGACGAAGGGGATTTACTTTGGGTCTCGAATATGGGAGTCTTGCAGAGACGAACGACAAAAGATTCATGGTCGGAGGACACAAGCGATACAATTCTCTTCGCGCACAACTTTCAACAGCGGGAAGTGCAAAATATGGATATATACGAATCACAGATCGGAAGAGGCATTGGTGGAAGAATGGTTGATGTTCTGCTGCGTTTGGGCTACAAAGCTGGATCAGTGTCCGTGAATGGAATCGTAGATGCTTTAGTCTCAAATGATGCTTTGCAGTTTGTGGTGGAGCCAGATGGTTTTGAAACTTTCAATCCTAGTTCGGAGACGCCATCATTGTTGAACGCAGTCAAGGACGTCAACTCGGCTACTAATATCGGCTCAGGTTTGTTTGGAGAAACGTGGTCTTCATTTCTAAACCAGGTAAGAAATATCTTTCTGAATTACAACATGCCTCCTCCCTTGATGGCATTGAGATCATGTCAACTCTAACAGCACTCATGATTACACACAGGGCCTTGACGAGAATGAATTGTTAGATGGTATATTAGAGTCAGTATCATTAGACGTCAATTTCACCGCTGGCAACGATTTCAGCTCTCAAATGGAGACCGTCGCAAAAATGATGAAGACCAAAGATAGTAGAGGTTCTGATAGAGATGTTTTCTATGTAGAAATCCCTGGTTTTGACACTCACCGAGACCTCAACCAATTGTTTGGCAAGTTATTATCATCAGTTAATTTAGGAATAGAGGAATTTAAGGGTGCAATGGTGGATGAGGGACTTTGGGATAGTGTCACCATTGTAATGGTTTCAGAGTTTGGTCGAACGCTTCAAGAAAATACAGGGAATGGAACTGATCACGGTAAGTGCATATCTTGATTGTTTATCTTGCGTGCAACAATGAATAACCTGACATATTCAATCCCATTCTACGTACGTGTACGTACACGTAGCATGGGGAGGCAATTATTTCATCGCCGGTGGAGATATTGATGGGAAAAAGGTTCTAGGTCAGTATCCAGAAGATTTGGATAATTCAGGATCAATAATCTTTGCGCCAGGGATTGTTATCCCAACTACACCTTGGGAGTCTGTATGGCAGGGGATAAGTCAATGGCTTGGCATTACAAACAGTGCAGATCTGAATGAAGTTATTCCAAACCGGAATTCTTTTTGGAATTTATACGACAGGGATACACTCTTTAAACCACCGACTACACTAGCTCCTACACAAGAACCCACACCTCAGCCTACTGTACCTCTCAGTCCACTCCGTCGCCCACACTAGCTCCTACACCAGCTCCTACATACGAACCCACACGAGAACCCACACCTCAGCCAACCACTGAACCGACCCCCTCAACCCACTCCATAACCGACCCCTCTTACACCAACTCCTACACAATAATAATATACCACATAAGAACCCACACCAGGTCCACCTTTCACATTTAGTGACTCCACAGTCCTATTCGATCTCATAAAACCTGACGGAACGAAGATAAATAAGTCATGCGACTGGGTTAAAATGGAATGTACAGCGTTTAGATGCAAACACGTGATTGGGGCGAAGGAAAACTGTCCCAAATCGTGCACCAATTGTTGCAGAGATTTGACTGATTTCTTTCAACTTCTGTGGTTACATCATCTCGATATTTCCGACTACACGCGCTACACGTACCAATTTCAAAATAATTGTCTTTCCCTTTACACTTACACCACGTATAAGTATGTATACCTAACTAATGTCTCTGTAGAAAATTTGTAATGATATTATGTACACATAGATAGATTGAGAGAGATGCGTGCCTCTTTGTCCAAAAGAATGCAGTTGCAGTGAGAGAACAATAAACGAAATGCACTCTGGGTCTATCAGAACCAAAATGGTGAAAAAGGTATGCACCTACCGGAAATCGAATCCAGGGCAAGTGCTTGGAAGGCACTTATGTTACCACTACACCACAGGTGCTGCATGGTGAATAGGTCGTCATTTAAATATCTAAATCGTAGAGATGAGTGTGAGTAAAATTTATTCATCGCTATTGTTATCACGGAGAATTTCAAATTTCATTTGATGTGAAGAAGGATCTACTACATAGTTTGGCGACGATGTCTGCCATTCTTATCGTTTACTCAATCGTCTATTTCTAGTTTTTATTAAAAGCTACCCTGTGGTTGAAAGAATTTAGCCTCTTCGCCGACACATTCTTTCACAATTTCGTCTGAACATGCTAAGCGAATACGTTCGCTTGTTGCAGGCATTCGCAACTCGAAATAACCATCAATTTTAGAATCGAGGCGTGCAGCTTTGATAGCATTTTTGATAGCATAGTAAACACTAGCACCAAGAAAGAAAGGAGGCTCGCCAATAGCTTTGCTGCTGTGAACTGCGAACGGGTTATCGACGTTTTCCATCAAAGAAACGTTGAATTCTTCTGGAACATCATTGAATGCTGGTATTTTGTATGTTCCTAAAATCAAAGTATGCCAAAAATATGAGATTGATAAAAATCATCTTCAAACCTAGGTTCGGAAGACAAGCTATATACAATAGACTTACCAGGCCCAGTTGTATGCATTCTTCCTTGAGGAAGAACCCACGTATGGTCTTTATCTCCATAAATAATTTCTTCCATTGTTGCCCAACCCATACCTTGAATAAATGCGCCCTCTATTTGCCTGTGACAAGTAAAGTTGAATAGTTAGAAATCATTACTTACACAAACTGAACATACAATTCAACATGTACAAATCTTACCCAATATCCAGCGCAGGGTTTATACTTCGACCGACTGCAACAAATAAGATTGAAGAATTAGGAATTGTAAACACGAACAAACAGAAGATACAATCATGAGTAACAGTCTTACCGTCAACGAGGATATCTGATCTTATGGTTTTGTGGTTTCCAGTGAGCACGTCAATCTCGACTTCCGTGCACGCACACGCTTGAGTAAAATAATTGAATGGTTGACCTTTCCAAGAGTTCTGTGGTGCATCATCCGGAAACGCCTCATGTTTCTCTTTATTCCAATCGTAACCGCATCGTGAGTCATCCAAAGCATAGAAACCATGTGCAGATAAATCAACCCGTTCCATAAATGCCGCGGCAGCAATTTCTTTCAACGATGCGCCTGGAGCCATTTTTTTCCGAATAGGCTCAATTTTTTCCAAGATTTGCCTACACGCATCCAATGTTGCCATCCCATACATATCTGTGGACATTGATGCAGCTGACGGGATACTATTCGCAACTTTGTCTGAGGAAGTATCGTTTACGTATACATCTTCAAAAGGTATGGCGAATGCTTGTGCCGCTATTTGACAAACTTTAGTGTGCAGACCTTGCCCCTATTTTGGAATTTGGCTCGATTTAGTTCATCTAATTTGTCAAGAGTAAGAATAATAAATAACAATTCACTTACCATTTCTGTTCCTCCGTGAGAAATCAATACTGTCCCATCTGTATACAAATGAACTAGAGCCCCTCCTTGATTCATAAACTTTGCGGTAAAGGCAATTCCAAATTTGGTAGGCAACATGCTTATTCCTCTTTTCTTGTATATATTTTTGGCATTGAAGTCGTCTATTGCTTCCTTCCTTTTTGTGTAGTCAGATTCGTGGTACAATCTTTGCCACATTTTTGGAACATTCCACTGACCGGCGAATTCCTTTCCCATGATCATACCAAAAGGAGTTTGATCTCCATCAGAATAAATATTTTGTTCTCTTATCTCTTCCCCCGAAACCCCGCATGCCTCAGCAAGATGATCAATAACGTGTTCACAAGCAGCTAGGCCTTGCTGTGGTTTTGTTAACAAATATTATAACGGTATTAGGAAAAATACAAATTACGTTCGAAGATGCCAATACCTAAAACAATAGTTTCACTTACCGGCCCACCAAACCCTCTGAATGCAGTATGTGGAGGTTGTATAGTCTTGCAAGGAACGCCAATGGCATGAAACTCGGGCCAATAGTACGGACCGTCTACATGAAAAAGTGCCCTATCCATAACTGGCCCGCTAAGATCAAAGGCACTGCCACCATTATTGAAGAGTTCAATATCTAACGCCTTGAGCTTTACTGTTCTGTCGCTCCGGACGACACCGCTTGCTTTGTACTTCGCAAGAAACGCATGTCTAGATAAATTAAATTAGTGAAATGCTTACTTCAAAGCCGTAGTAGAAGAACACCATCTGACAAAAACTCACCTGCCACCTGTAATACTCATGTCAACGTTTCTGCCTAGTGTGAGTTTCACCGGGTGCCCACTTAACTTCGCCGCAACTGCTGCCGCACAAGAAACGAATACACTTCTGGTTTCTTTTCCTCCAAAAGCGCCACCCTACGAAATATAGAAGTGAGGTGATATCGTTAAGTTACAATAGAAAATAATCATAAAAAAAGAAAAAGAGGTGATACATCTCACCATTCTCTTCATTCGGACAACAACCTTTGATGCTGGAGTATTAGTAGCGGACGCACAATACATTTGCGTTTTTGTAACAGCTTGCGTCGATGCATATACAGTAAGGTTGGTTGCGGATTCATCCGGGACAGCTAGCGTGGAATTTGTCTCCAGGTAAAAATGCTCCTGCCCACCACACCGAAAGCTGCCGGTAACGGTGATAACCTTGTCTTCATCACCAACATCAATATCTTCAAATCTATGCATTTCATGCCTTGCATTCTCGTAAAAACTATCCGCTTCAATGGCATCTTCAATACTTACTATCGGCTTTTCAGTTGTTTCACTATATTTGATTTTCACTGCTCGAGCTCCAGCTTCACTGCATTCCAAAGTCTCGCCGATACACACTCCGATCACCTGACCAATGAAATGAATGCGTTCACCAATGGGAAGGAATACAAATTCGTCGTGAATGACGGGACCCATTTTATTATCACCTTCGAGCTTGAGCATGTCTTTACGGCTATACACAGCCCCGACCCCGGGTGTGTTCAGAGCGACTAATGAATCAATTGCTAATAGTTCATCGTTGTAGGCAGTCGCTATGATGGGCCTAGC
>Ga0115005_10001710_pt1 | contig 17562 bp, 8 predicted proteins | sample ArcOceMetagenome_FD_87163 | JGI IMG/M metagenome (GOLD analysis project Ga0115005, IMG submission 87163) | Marine eukaryotic phytoplankton communities from Arctic Ocean - Arctic Ocean - Greenland ARC118M Metagenome | ecosystem: Environmental > Aquatic > Marine > Oceanic | place: Arctic Ocean... | reverse complement strand
CCAGAATCCAAGTCTTCTGTCATAGCGGCAAATCCAGGGTGTTTTTGGTAGACCCCTTTTTCTTTATCTTTATATTTTTCAAGTGTTTCTTCACGCATCATAATATCTGAATGAACTGCATAATGAGACACTTGTAAGAAAAAAGGTGTTTGAGATTTTGCTTGAGATTCAATAAAATCAATGGCACTTTGAGTGGTACTAAATATTTTCTTTGGATCTTCTGTAATGGTATTACCCCATTGTATCTTTTTAGATGATTTGTAATTAAATCCACCCTCTTTATTGCCTGTAATCCCATCACTGTAGTCATATCCAAGGACTGAAGGGTCAACGTCAATTCCCCATTTACCAAAATGAGCTGCTGTATAATTAGGATCCATTGATTTTAACAACTTCGGAATTGTAAGCGCTGCTTGATGATTAATATGATTCGTGTTCATGCCTACTCTAATCATTTTAAGCCGGGCTGGCGTTTGGCCAAACTGAATACTGTAACGCGATGGAGAACAAACAGGTGCACTTGCATAGGCGGAAGAAAAACGCATACCTCGATTTGCTAGGGCCTCAATATTAGGGGTTTGGTGGTAATCACTTTTAGATTGAATTTCATCGTCCATCATTTGAACTGAGGTACCATTCCATCCTTGATCATCCACTAAAATAATGATAAAATTAGGCGACTTTTTATTCGATTTTGTAGGGGCTAATTTACACCCATAAAGTACAGATAGAATTATTAAAGTTAAGAACGATAAGGGATGGTTAATTTTCATTTAATTTTTTAAATAATTAGTTAATAAATACGAAATTTGTGTAGTGAGAGATGCTAAAGAAAATGAGTAAGTGTCATCAATAAATATAGACAACATTAGCGTTAAGTGTGATTTCTTGTGCCAACATAAGGGACGGAAGAAAAATCAGAATAAGTAGTGATTTTAAATTCATGTGATGATGTTAATAAATTATTGTACAATATAATGACAGAAATTCAGGGTTGAGTTAATTTTTTGTCCAAAACAGTTAATTATTTGACAAGATAATACTTCAAGACTCTTCACTGTAAACTTTAGGGGTTTTACCATAGAATTTCTTAAATAAGGTACTAAAATACTTAGGGTCATTAAAACCAGATGCGTAAGCAACTTCACTAATGCGCATCCTTTTATTGTTTTTCAGTAGCTCTGAAGCATGATTTAACTTGATTTTAATCACTAAATCTACAGGTGACATATTTGTCAAGCCTTTTAACTTTCTAAATAACTTGGATCGACTAAGACCTGTTTTTTCAGAGATTAAATCAATCGAAAATTCACTATTGGTAATATTCTTTTTAATAATCTCAACCACATCAGATAAGAAGTTTTCGTCATGGGATTTGACATGTTCTTTAAGGTCTGTGATTGAATTAGAGATCTGAGAAATTGTTTGTCTTGAATACAAAAGATTGGCAATCATTGCGTTTAATATTTTCATATTAAAAGGTTTTTCTAAATACGCATCAGCCCCAATTTCAAGACCTTCAATTTTGTCATCAACATCATTTAAGGAAGTGATCATAATTAAAGGGATATGGCTTGTTTGAAAGTTAGTTTTAATACTATTACAAAGCTCTTTCCCCCCCATAATTGGCATCATTACATCCGTTATAATTAAATCAGGATTTTTTGAAAGCGCTATTACTAGTGCTTCTCTACCGTTTGGGGCGTCAATCACAGTATATTTCTTTTCCAATTCAAATTTAATAGTGACTCTTAAATCCTCATTATCCTCTACTAGTAACAAGGTTTTATTGCTAGTAATGCCTTCTTCAATAGACTCTGAATCTAAAACTTCTGACTGTTTAACAAATAAATCCTTTTCTTTATAATGTTCACTTCCTTTTTTGAGCGTTAAAGAAAAAGTAGATCCTATATTCAGTTTACTTGTAAACTCAATTGACCCCCCGTGCAATTCAATGATCTTTTTGGAAATCATTAAACCAATTCCAGAGCCCGAAATCCCTTTATTATTAATATTAGTTCCTCTAGTAAACCTGGAAAACAATAGTTTTTGTTCATCTTCAGGGATGCCTATTCCATTGTCTATAAAATCAATTTGGACATTTTTGTTATTTGCTAGAACCTTGATTTCAATTTGCCCACCATCTTCGCTATATTTTATAGCATTAGAAATTAAATTATAAAAAATTCGTGACACTTTAGTTTCATCAAACCATAAATAAACCTTTGGAATTGATAAAGATATATCAATAGATTTTTCAATGAGCAGTGGCTCAAATTCAGCTACTGTTCTGTGTACTATTTTTTTTAAATCCACTTTTTCAACTGACAACTTTAGCATCCCTCGGTCTGCCTTTTGAAAATCTAGAAGCTGTGTTACATATTCATTTAAATTTTGTGTATTTCGTTGTATTAATTCAATACTATTTTGAAGCTTATTTTTTTCAGTAAGTTGTGAAACTAGGAGTTGTATCAACGTTACAGGAACCCTAATATCATGTGCAACTTCAGTGAAGAATTTTATTTTGTTATCATTAAACTTTTGATCTGCTCTTGAACGTTTTAAGAGGACAAATAAATACAGCATTACAAATCCCAAAAACACATAGCATAAAAAGGCCTTAAAACTTAACCAAAAAGGTTGTTTAATAATGATATCAATTTTATAGGATTGTGAAGATAACAAACCGTCTACATTAGTAACTTTAGTCTCTAAAGAATAGGCTCCTGAGGGTAATTTTGAGTAAGTGGCTTGTCGACTATTTTTCGATAGGGTTGGTTTTTCGTCATAGCCCTTTAAATCCCAACTGAACAGTTGTTTTTTTGAACCATATAACTTAGGGGTATCAACATTGAAAGTTAATGAATTTTGATTGTAATTTAGTTCGATTTTTTCAAGAAAATTTATGTTTTTATCAAGGATTGTGGAGTCTGGCAGAACCCCATTAATTTTGAATTCAGAAACATAAATATTTAAATCTTCAACCTCGCTTAGTACATCTTTAGGGCTGATTAAGGTTGCTCCTTTGGGACCTCCAAATGCCAAACGGCCGCTCTTAGATTGTGTGGATGCCCCAAAACCAAACGATTTAATAGTTAATCCATCAGCCGCATCAAACTTTCTGATAATGCCTTTTTTGGGATTAAGCTTCCATAGACCCGAATAACTTCCCAACCAAAGGTTTGCGTTAGCATCTTTTTGAATCGAAAATACGGTACCCGATTCAAAATTTAATTCTTTATTTAGGTGCTTAATCTCTTTAGTCGTGAGATCATAGCTTAAAAGCCCTTGCGTATTTCCAATCCAAATACGATTGCTGGCTTCATCAAAACATAAAGAATAAACCTGTGGAATATTTTTAAAGACCTCATTTTTTATCGATTTTATTTTTTTGGTTCGTTTATTAATTTCCTTCAAGCCGTTAGCAGACCCCACAAACATAAGGTCTTTGTTATTTGAGATAATAGACCGCGCATTCCCCGTCTTATAACTGTTAACTAAAACACCGTTTTTATAGTGTTTTACAGGACCATCAATCCCTCCGACCCAGATCTCATTTTGGTCGATATAAGTGGCGAAAATTAATTTAGATTTATTCTCATCTTCAATTAAAGGAAAGGCCTCTGTTTTTCCTGTTTCTGGATTAAACTTAATTAATCCACTACCATACACTCCTAAAATAAGATGGTTATTGTGCTTATTTATAGTTAGTACGGCCTTGTTTGCTATATCTAGGTTCTTATTATAATTAGTCCAAATTCCATTCGGAGAAAGTTTACTAATTCCGTTTTCTGTTCCAAACCAAACAGTATCACTTTCATCAAAATATATAGAACGAATATTATTATTGTGTATACTATTTGACTTGTAAGGCACATAAGAAACATTATTAAATGCATTATCTTTTGGAAAAATCAAATCAATGCCAATTTCTCTCATACCGAGCCAGTAAACGTTTTCATCGTCTACAAAAATCTCATAGATACTATTTTGGCTTAAAGAGTTAAGTTTATTGGGATCATGTTTTAAAGTCTTAACAATATTTAAATCTTGATCTATTACTAACAACCCCACCCCTTCAATAGAAATTAATGCATTATTTTCTCTATCAAACTCAATAGATCTTACCGTATAAGTATCAACTTGACTATCATATAAAACTACTTTTTTAGTGTTTTGTGTCTCAATTACAAAAAGTCCCTTTTGATACGTTCCAGCCCAAATTCTATTTTGACTGTCAAAATTAAAATCAAGTGTTTCAATAGCCTCTAAAAGTGTACGCTGATACACAAGTTGATTGGAGGTCTCGGAATAACTATACACATTAATTCCATTAGTTGAGGCCACATAAACCTCGCTGTCTCTTAAATGGATCTCCCTATTAAAACGGGTTTTAGGATGTCGTAATTTACTGGTTTTATTGGATTTAAAATCATGAATCAACAGACCTGACTCAAGTCCAATTACTAAGGTGTGATCATTGAGGGGTTCAATAGACAGGAAATTGAGATTTTTGAGACTTAATATGGATTTAAAATTATCCTGTTTGTATTGATACTGTAACAGTTGTCCTTTAGATCCTAAAACGAAAATATTTCCTGCAACATTAATAATATCTTCAACTCCGTTAAAAACATACGCATCATACGTTTTAAATTCATGTCCAGAATATCTATTTAGACCTTGAGAAGTCCCAATCCACATATACCCCAAGCTGTCTTTTTCAAAAGCACGTACAGCACCACTGCTAATGCCATCATAAACACCAAGATGTTTAATTTGCTGCCCATGAGTTAGAGAAGAAGAAAAAATTAAAACAAAAAGAATTGTTTTATAAATTTGATTTTTCATTACACAGATTTAATACACTAAAATACGACTTTCTAAATGAGTAATGTCTTTACAATTAATGGTTTTTTTTATTTCGCTTAGACTTCATGACCTCTCTTAGCCACCAATCTCTGTTTGGAGTGTACTTATATTGTTTTTTTAATGTGGTTGCTTGATCTCTAAGGGTTTGTTCAATGTCATCATAGTTAGCAATATTGATTAAGTTATTCATTTCACCTGGATCTTTTTTAAGATCATACAACTCATCGATATCGTTCTTTAAAAAAGAATCTACTAATTTATATCTATCAGTTCTAACTGCAATTTGAGTTGGTCCGGCATAAGGCCAGTAGGTATCCAAGTAATACTCAAATAAAATGGCGTTTCGCCAGTTCTTATCTTTTTTGCCATTTAATAGGTTAACCATCGACTCTCCTTGCATATAGTTTGGTACTGTGACCCCTGCAAGGCTGAGAATTGTAGGGGCTAAATCAATATTTAAGCATTGTTCTATAACTGTAGTGTTTTTCTTGATTAACTTTGGATACCGAATAAGCATTGGGACACGCATAGAACTTTCGTAAGCCAATCGTTTGTCTAAAAAAGTGTGCTCTCCCATAAAATACCCGTTGTCACTGCTGTAAATAACAACCGTGTTATCTAATTCCCCAAGTTCTTCCAAAGTGGTTAAAACCGTCCCTAGAGACTCATCAATAGCAGCTAAACAACGTAAAAGGTCCATGCTCTTATCATAGTTGATAGGCCACTCCATTTCTGGCAACTCTGAAGGGATTGGAAGATTTTTTTTCCAGTCAAATCCAAATGTTTTTTTTCGTTGCCATTTAGGCTTACCCTTGAACGTCTCTTTGTGGGTATCATAAGGAGGCGTGGGTAAATTCTCATTTTCGTATAAGTTGGTGTGCCTTGGTGCCGGTGTATGCGGTTGATGAACAGCTTTATGCCAAAGATTTAAACTAAATGGTTTGTTTGGATCTCGTTTTTCTTTGAGCCATGACACGGCTTTATCAGTTAAAATATCAGTCATGTAACCAGTTTCTTGATATTCATTTCCATTTTCATTGACTTTAGGATCAAAATACTCCCCTTGACCAATAAAACTAAACCAATAATCAAAACCAGGCCTTACATGCGCCTTGCCCTTTAAATGAGCCATATGAATTTTTCCAACATGTGCTGTTTGATATCCCGATGCTTGTAAATGACTTGAGTAAGGAGCAAATTCATCCCATTTGGGATCTACATGTCGGTTGTTTTGATTGACACCATGAATATGAGGATAGGTGCCTGTTAAGAAACTAGCCCGAGAAGGAGAACAAATAGACTGCGTAACAAAGAAGTTTTCGACGTGAGCACCTTCATTCTTCAAACGATCAATATTTGGCGTTTTTAAAAACGGATAACGACCAGAAAATCCAACAGCATCAAAAGGCTGATCATCGACTAAAACAAATAAAAAATTAGGGGGTTTTGTATTGGTATTCTCTTTCTGTTTTTGGGCATTTAACCAAAAGCTAACTATTGAAAAAAGAATTAAAACTACAACTGACTTATTACTTACTTTCATTTAATTTATGATAAGGACTCAAAAGCAAATTTCATTTTTTTTTATAGGTTAATAGTTTTATTTTAGGTCAATTTGTTTAAAAAATTGGTCATTAACTATCTGATTAATAATACTCCTTCAAATCCCAAAAAATACCATGATTATACTCACTCTATATTCGGGGTTTACAATAAGTAGCTCGTTTAGTTTAATACTTGAGAAACGCACTATGCGCTAGTTTAAAAACAGAACTCTGAGCGAAATAAAATGATGGAACAAAAAGATACTTCATAAATAGTATTAATTATTAATTTGAATTTTAATACTTAAATTGGATCTCAATCGGAACCTCAAATAAGCCTTCAAGTTCATCTCTATTTTTTTGATAAAATTTAGTTTCTGGCGGTAGACTTAAATTATTCCACACCATATACTGCAATGAATGCTTTGATTGTAAATCTGCTTATTTTGTTTATCATTATATGAACTTTAAGTTCATTAAAACAGAAGGTTGTTTTTGGAATAACTTAACTGTTTTTGGACTGTTAATATTGTGGACTTTAATTAAATAAACGCCTGTTCTTAGGCTGCTAACATCAAATGAAACTCCCTTTGATTGCAATTGAATTGTTTTCGTTAAATCAAACTTTTTAGCTAACAAGTCAATGATCATAATCGTTGTTTCGGAATGCATCCCTGAAACAAACACGCTATCTGTCACTAGATTTGGGTATATAAAACTAGTTTGGGAATTGAATTCATAATAAAAATTTAGTTAGATGTCATATTTGATGCTTTGTACCCAATTCGTATGGCTCTGGCCATTAGCTTTTGAGTGGATGTAATTTTAATTGGCTCTGTGTATAACAACCAACGGTCCTCGCCTATCATAGCTTCTGTTTGATAGCCAATAGAAGCGCCTTTAGTGTCGCAAGACATTTGAACAACACCATCCGAATTAATCTCGATTATTACATCTGATGTAACTGGCTGAATCATTTCTGGCCAAAACTCTTTAATAATTTCACTTTCTAGTTTAAACCCTTGATCATCGATGTCTGCTTGCCATTTGGAAAGGGCCGTTCTTAATTCCAAGAGTTTCGATTCATACGTAGGATTGAGGGCTAAATTATGAACTTCATAGGGGTCTGTTTGTAAATCATAAAGCTCCTCTACAGGTTTTGTTTTCATAAAAATATAGGCTGCATCCCCGCTCAATTCCCCGTTCATATCCATATCTATTAGTTTCTTGTTCATGGGTACTTTCTCTCTGTATTTATTTCTAAAAATTAGAGGTAGTTCTGTCATGAAATTTTTAATATAAACAAATCGGCCATCTAAAACTGAACGTTGCATATCTGTAGATTCATCAAATCTATCGGCAGAACCAAAAATATAATCTCTGGGTTCTTTTTTATATCGACCCGCAAATGCCTGACCGTCGGTATGCTTAGGGGGCTTAATATCTAATAGTGACATGACAGTAGGCCCTAAATCCATCAATGAAACTAAGGCATCCTCAACGTCACCCGCTTTATACTTATTAGGGTATCTAATGATCAAAGGAACATGAAGCCCACTGTTTCCTACAGCACGCTTTTGTCTCAAAAGATTTCCCCCATGATCACTCCAGAAAAAGATAATTGTATTCTCAAGTAAATTCTTAGCTTCTAAATCTTTTAATAATTGACCAACTTCTTTATCAAGTGCTTCAATATTGGAATATTTAATGGCTAAGTCATTTCTAACTTCAGGAATATCAGGATAGTAATCAGGAACTATAACCTCATTTGGAAACACCGTTAGTGGTTTATCTTTTCGCAACCAGATTCTTGACTCATGAGTAGTATATGAGTTTTTCACATAAAAGAACGGCTGGTTATCTGGTATTTTATCAAATAAATTGGATCCTAACGTATGATCCCAAGCGGTGAAAGGCGCATTAAACTGATAATCACATTTATTATCATTTATACAATAATACCCTTCGGCTCTTAGATACTGAGTAAAAGGTTTCACATTTTCAGGGGTCACCACTTCATACTCAGGGATGGGGTGTCCTGCTTTATCAACTTTGTTGGTTGTTGTTTTTAAGACTAAATTTTCTGGAGTTTTGTAATTATTCAAGTCACCCGTTCGCATATTATGCGCCCCTAAACGCGCTGGATACATGCTTGTAATAATGGAAAAACGACTGGGCGCACACACTCCTACTGTAGAATATGCATTGGAGTATCTGACGCCTTCAGCTGCTAGTTTGTCAATATTTGGTATCTTAATCTGATCCACTCCGTAAGCGCCCATAATAGGCCCTACATCTTCACAACTAATCCAAACAACATTGAGTGGTTTTTTAGTAGCTTCTTGAGCGGTCACACTAATTGACTTAGCACAAGAAAGGATGACGAAAAATGAAAAAATAGTTGATTTCATAGTTTGTTTTTAATAGTGTGATAAAAGCATTAAAATGCATTTTTTAAAATAAACGTTGAAAAGTTATTCTAATTAGAACCGATAATTAACAACCTTCACGAAGTTAGTTATATTGTTTTTAAAGTCTTAATACATATTTGTTAGTGTGTGAAATTATTGATGTAAAACGACTAACGAATAACACAAAAGACCAAAGCAATATAGCTTTGGTCTTTTGTGTTATTAATCAGCAATTTAAACCACTAGTCTATTAATTCGTTGGTGTTAAGCTCTCTTACTGGAATAGGCAAAAACATCACCTGAGTTGGATCTTCGCTAAGTATTAAATCTAAATTAGTGAAGTTTAAGTTCGGGTTAGTATTGTGAGGGATGATAATATTATTCAAAAAATAATTATATCCTCTACGTCTGTTGTTATGTGCATCTTCTCCTTCTCCAAGTAACTCATATCTATACTCCTTCATTATTTTATCTCGAAAAGTTAATTGATCAGCATTAGCATAATCCGTATTAGCTAACCCAGAACGGTCTAAAACCTCAGTTACATAATTTAATGCATTCGCTGAATCTCCTAGTTCATTAGAAATTTCAGCTAACATCAATAAAAGGTCTGCATATCTATAAACAATAATGTTTTTATCATCATATTGGTTACTATGTGTTATGTCTTTATTGGCATATTTAAAAAAGAATGGATGAGAATTTCTAAAGTTCCCTCTAGATCTTGAAGGATATACTCTTATCATGTTTCCAACGTTCTGTGGATTGTTTCCGTTATTTGGGTATTCACTCATATAGGTAGCGCCCTCAAGCCTTGAATCTCCAGGATAAGTAGCCTCGTGATCATCATAAATATCCGCATTGACTGTGAGCCAGCCAAAACATAGGCCTGGTTTATAGGAATTAGGCGTATAATTCCTTCCCATCTGAGAGTTCGTAGCGATTTGACTAATCTGTAATTCAAAAATAGACTCTGAACTATTTTCTCCTGCTAAAGTAAACAATGACGCATAGTCTGCTAACAAAGAGTACTCACCATAAACTTGAATAGCCTCATCAAATGCCATTTGCCAGAAATTTGAACCTAGGATATCATCAGGAACAATATCAGAATTAGTAGCCATTGTCATATATACTTTAGCTAGAAGCACGTTAGCAGCATAACCCTTTGGATAGTAGTAATCTGGATTGTCATTAGCAGAAGTTGTATTCATCATGGTAACTGCCTTAGATGCATCTGCAATAATTTGTGAATATATACCCTTGGCAGGGATTAATTCATTCATTACGGTATCATATGATGGCAAATCAACTAGAAGTGGAACATCCCCAAATAATCGAACCAAAGAAAAATAAGACCATGCTCTTACAAAATATGCTTGACCAACTACATCTTTAAAAATAAGATCTTGAGCTGTGACTCCATCTGGATCATAATTTTGCACATTTGCTATTAGCGTATTGGCTCTTGCAATAGCTCTATAATACCCACTCCACATAGCAGTTGCATCCCCGTCATTAGCAAGGGGTTTCAAGGAAAATAAATTAGCGTTATTTACATTATTAATGGGTGATACTTGGCTTTGTTTTCTTGTATTGAAAAAACCGGAAAACCCATTTAATACAAAGATCCGTTTTTCTTGAGAATCATAAGTAGTTAATGCCGCATAAACGCCGTCTAAGGTTCCAAATATGGATCCTATATTGTTGTAAGCAGTTTCGTCTAAATACGGAGGATCTTCATCCAAGTCACAAGACGATAAAATAGCAAGAGTAAGTAATAATAATAATTTTAAATTTTTCATTTTTAATAAATTTTAAAAGTTAACATTTACACCAAGTGAGAAAGTTTTAGCATCTGGTGAGCCATTCCAATCGACACCATTTCTTAGTCCATCGTAGGAAAAACTTGAAATCTCCGGATTGTATCCACTGTAGTTGGTCCAAGTAAATAAATTTTGAGCTGTTATAAATATATTAAAGCGTTCAAAAAGATTTATCTTATCAGTAGGGATATCATAGCCAATTGTTAGATTATTGAGCCTAAGGAAACTTCCGTCTTCAATAATCCTATCTGTAATAGCAATATCTCCAATTGTATCGTAGCCAATTCTAGGATGTGTATTAGACTGAGCATCTGGACGCCATGCATTGTAATAAGCATCTGCTGTAATATTTGCTTGATTACCAGTTGGATCCCCAATAGTTAAAAGGTTTCCATTGGCAATATCATTTCCTTGGACACCATTAAATAACATACTCATGTTTAATCTTTTGTATCTAAAATTTAAATTTACTCCATATATAAAATCTGGATTTGGATTTCCGATGAATGTTCTGTCAATCTCATCAATTTTACCGTCTCCATTTTGATCCACAATTCGAACATCCCCAGGAACTGCTCCACTTAATAAGTCAGTATCTTCTGTTTGGTAAATTCCATTGGTTTCAAATCCATAGAATAAACTGGATTCTTCGCCTTGAACAAATACGTTAGCGGGTGTTCGGAAATATTGACCTCTACTTATGGTATTACCATAAAAGAAAGAACGTTGTTGGCCATCTCCATCAATATAAAAATCATCTAAAGGAATACCAAGAGATAAAATTTTAGTTTTGTTAAATGCAATATTTCCTCCAATTGACAACTCAATGTCATCCGTTGAAATTAAATCAAGATTTAATCCAAGCTCTAACCCTTTATTTGAAATATCGCCTTTGTTTATTAACATATTTCCATATCCTGTTGATGTTGGAATTGGAATATTTTGAAGGAGATCTTTTGTAGTCTTATCATAAATATCAATTGTTCCAGATATTTTTTTATTTAAAAATGAAAAATCTAAACCAAAATTTAATTGCTCAGTAGTCTCCCAAGTCAAATCAGGATTGGCTAAATTATTCAATATAATTGGAATACTAAGTCCATTGTTTGGTGTTCCATATTGCACGCCAGAACTAATACCATAATTAGATATCGTTCCATAGGGGCGTATTCCATGGTTACCAATTTGTCCCCATCCTGCTCTCAATTTCAGATTATTAATAAAATCTGAATTTTGAAGGAACGATTCATTACTTACATTCCATGCCAAGGCAAAAGAAGGGAATAAACTGTAGCGATTATTGTTGAGAATTTAGAAACCCCATCCTTTCTAAAAGAGGCGGTAAGTATATAGCGATTTTTTAAAGAATAATTAAGACGTCCTAAGATAGAAAAAACTTGTTGTTTAGCATATAAATACGTTAGAGGGGTAGAGATAACAGATCCCAAATAAGGTTGGTCTGTTGTCAAGTTTAATGAAATAAAATCCTGTACGGAGTAAACACTATTTTGATTATCTCTAACGTCATAAGTAACACCAAATGTAGCATTAATTCTATGTTTTCTATTAAAACTACGGTTGAACCTCAGAAGGTTATTTACTTGAAATGTTTTAGAGTCTAATCCAGAGATCTGCAAGGCGCCATTAGCATTTCTGCCGGCAAAGGTTGATAAACCAAAAAAACGTCTACGATCTTTAATCCTAACGTTTCCACCGCTACTAAATTTATAACTTAAACCTTTTATTGGCAACTTATAATTTAACGCTACGGAACCAATAAAACGTTTTTCTTTTGAAATGTCAGTAAAGTCGTTAATCCATGAATAAGGATTTGATGCTTCTAAATCGTCAATAAAATCTTCATCATCAGAGGCAAAGATCGGTCTAAAAGCAATAGCACTTCTAACAAAACTTTGGTTGGAGGTTCCGATTAAATCGCCTGAATTTGAAAAATTTGTTTCGGTAAAATAGGCTGCAAAACGGGCTTGTAATTTTAAATTTTTGTTGAGATTCTGGTTCAAATTAATTCTTAAATCTCCTGTCTTAACTCCAGAATTAGCTACAATTCCTTTTTCATCTGCAATTCCACCAGAAATATAATAATTACCCTTATCACCACCACCAGAAGCTGAAAATCCAAGTCTATTACTTATAGATTGCTCATAAACAATATCTTGCCAATCAAAGGTTTTTAGTGGTATATCACCAACTGTAACATTGCCTGTTAACAAAGGATTATTATTAGTATTAGCCCCTGTTGTAGTATAGCCGATTGAATAAATTTTATTTCCGTCAAATGAATACGGAATTCTATCTTCTATTTCTGGGTTTCTTGTTGAATTTGGATTGTTAATTGGCCATGCTTCATTTCGGTATTGGGCATATCCTAAACCATCTAACATGTCATATTTTTTTCTAATATTTCTTATAGTTGTAGTCTGAAATACATTAATTTTCACATTGCCTTTCTCTCCTTTTTTTGTGGTAATTAAAACTACTCCATTAGCCCCTCTTGAACCATAAATAGCAGTAGCTGAGGCATCTTTTAAAACTTCAATACTTTCAATATCTCTAGGATTGATACCCGTAAGACCATTTTGTACTTCTTGTCCATCATTGCCAATTCCGCCAGTATGAGATACATCTTCACCAGCTGAAGCTATAATAATACCATCAATTACATAAAGCGGTTCGTTATTCCCTCTTAAGCTATTGGAGCCTCTAATGCGTACACTTACTCCTGAACCAAGAGCACTCGCATTTTGAGAAACCTGAACCCCTGCTGCTCGACCTTGCAGTAATTGATCGATTCCAGTAGTTTGATTGGCAATATTTTCAGTAACATTGACCGAGCTTATGGAGCCGGTAACATCTTTTTTAAGGACTGTTCCATAGCCAATAACCACCACTTCATCAAGCTGATCAGTATCAACTTGTAAATTTAGTGAAATAGTTGTGTTTTCAGAAACATCGATTTCCTCAGTTATATACCCTACATAAGAAAGCAATATGATTTGTGATCCATCTGATGGAATTGAAATTTTAAAAATACCGTCAAAATTTGTGACGGCTCCAAGATTGTTTGAGCCTTTCACTTGAATCGTAACTCCAGGAAGCGGTAGACCTAACTCATCGTTAATAGTACCAGTAATTGTCTTTGATTGCGCAAAAGCAACTAAAGGAGTTAAAATCGAATAAATAATTAATCGAAAAATGATTTTCATTGTTTGTGAATTTAGTTAGTTTGAATATAATTATTATAATATAAACAATAATATACCTAAATTATTAATAAATGAGGGGTTTATGTATTATATAAGAGGGTAAATGGATATTTAACAAAGCTAATTACATTTCCTAATTAACTTTGTTTACTAAAAAAAATCCATGTGAAATTTGCAGCATACTGACTAATTTAATCAGACCACAAAAGTTGTATTAGTTAAATTAGTTAATGTTAATTTGTGTCAACGCACTATTTGATCGTTAAAGAGTATCATAATTAACAAATTATATAAACCCGTTCTTATTGCACTCTTTTTTATTTCAAATATGATTTATGAATAAAGATATCTCTGAAAGCGTGAACAAAAAAGCTATCACTTCTATAACAAAAGATCAAAAAGGTATTGAATAATATACAGTTTGAAATCCTTACTGCAAAATTAAGGGGGACGGAAAACTAATACGACAAAACTCGTTTTTGAGTAATGACCTTCCTAAATCAGTTTTATAAAAAAAGAGGCTGAAATAAATCTCAGCCTCTTTTTTTAATTTTGATGTTGTATTATTTTTTAAAACTTTGACGTTCTAATTTATTAATAGACATAACTTCTTTATTTGAAAATTCTTGACGAAGAAGTTTTCTAGTTACAGCTGCAGCTGTCCTATAAACTTCTTTCTTCTGCTCATCAGTAAGATCTTTTCCTTTAATCTTAAGACCGTTATCAGCATACTTAGTGTATAAGGTTTTCTCTATAAACTGAGCTTGCTCATCCGTTAAATCCATTTCTGACGAAATGAATGCTATAGCGTTAGATGCCCTTTTTGCAGCAAATTTGTTGTCTTGTGCATTCACAAAAGAAAAAGTAAGTAGTAATGTTAAAATAATGAATGATTTTTTCATAGTTGTATTGATTAGTGTTTAATGTATTGGTTAGTAATTGTTGATTTTGTATTCAAATATCCTAGTGAAACTAGAAAATTATCGCTTATTAATATTTTCTTCATTATAGACCCGTTCAATTACAATATCAGTCATCGCACGCATTTCCTCTAGAGACATGTCGTCTTTGTACTCAACTTGTAATTCCTTGATTTTATTTTTTAATTTTTGAGTCAATTTCTTAGTACCTGAAGTGCCGTATAGGTTTTCCATTTCATTCGGATCTTTTTTCAAATCAAACAGCTCCCATTCATCCATATTATAATAGTAATGAATCAACTTATAACGATCCGTTCTCACCCCATAATGTGGTTGAACATTATGCCATTTTGGAAATTCATAATAATGGTAATAAACCGCATCTCTGGTCTCTACTTTGCTATTGGCTTCCAATAAGGGTTTGAAGCTTGTTCCTTGCATTTCTTCAGGAACATCAATCCCAGCTAAGTCGAGTAAAGTGGGTGCGAAATCAATATTTAGTAATAAATCTGAGTTCACAGATTTTGGCTTTATGAGTTCAGGATAGCGAATCATAAACGGCATTTTAAATGATTCTTCATACATCCAGCGCTTGTCAAACCAGCCGTGCTCACCCAAGTAAAATCCTTGATCAGACGTGTATATAATGACCGTATTGTCAAGCAAATCATTCGCTTTAAGATAATCTAGCATCTGCCCTACTGCTTTATCAACGCCTGCAACACATCGTAAATAATCCTTGATATAAGCTTGGTACTTCCAGTTTTTTAAATCAGCTCCTTGAAGGGTATCGTTAGGGGTCCAAAAGTCTCCCTTGTTGCCAAATGAATAATACGAATTAAGTTCTTTTTTTGAAAGCCCTTCTGGTGGTGCCACTTTTAAATCTCTTCGATTCATATGGTTTTCTATTTCCATCCATTGCTCACTCGCAGCTTTACGGCCTTTGTAGTCGTCATTAAAGTTGGCAGGGTGTGGAAGGTCTCCATCCGTAAATAAATCCTTGAATTCTTCTGCGGGTTGCCAAGGTCGATGGGGGGCTTTAAATTGATACATCAACATAAACGGTTTGTCTTTATCACGGCCCTCACCTAGCCATTTCATGGCGTCATGTGCAACTTGAGCGGTTGAATGTCGTTTTTTTTCTACAATCGTATCTCTGCCATTTTCCAAAAATACGGGCTTGAAATAAGTGCCTTGTCCTCCCCAGTTTATCATTACTTTAGAATAATCAAAACCTGTAGGACTGGTCCCTAAATGCCATTTTCCGATGACAGCTGTCTGGTAGCCTGATTCTTGAAATAATTTAGGAAATGTCATTTGACTCCCATCAAAATCACCTCCTTTTTCATTTTTAAAAAAACCACTTATATGACTGTATTTCCCTGTTAAAATTGCCGCACGACTTGGTCCACATATAGAATTGGTATTAAACGTTGTGGTCATTAACATCCCTTCGTTGGCAATGCGATCAATATTTGGAGTCGGCGCAATTTCTGCTAACCAGTCCTGATAAGCACTAATCGCACTAACGGCATGATCATCCGCCATAATAAAAACAATGTTTGGACGCTTTGGTGTCGTTTTATCTGTAACAGCTGACTTAGAGGTTTTACAAGCTAATGCTGTAATACCTAATATAGATAAGCCGAAAATAAGTTGTTTGGTTATGGTCATAATTTAAATTAATTAAATGTCGTTTTAAATTGTTGTAATTGTTGACTTAATGCTTTTACAATGGATAAATAGGCAGGGTCATTTGCCAAGTTAATAGTTTCGTTAGGATCCGTTTCATGGTTGTATAGCATTTTGGAAACAACTTTACCCTTTCGCTGCCACTCGGTATAAAACATCTGATCAACGATAAGTGTTTCTCCTTTTTGCCAGCGAGCTAATGCCTTGTTTTTAAACAGCTTATCAGGTGATTTGAGAGCTGAAACTAAAGAACTACCTTGTAAATGAGTAGGCGATTCTCCCGCTGTAAGTTCACATAGGGTTGGATAAATATCTACCAACTCGGCAATAGAATTTGTACGAGCTGCTTTCGGTAGTCCAGAACCACTTATAATTAATGGAACTTGAAGGGCCACTTCAAAGTTGCTGTGTTTTGCCCAAAGGCCATGATCGGACAAGCTCCAACCGTGATCTCCCACTAAAACAATGACGGTGTTTTCCCGCAATCCTAATTCTGTTAACCCATTTATTAAAATGCCTATCTGAGCATCAACATAACTCACACTGGCATAATACCCATGTATTAATTTTTTGGCTATGGAATCAGAGACGGGACCTGTTTTGGGGATGTCTATATAAGATCGGAGTTCCCCCCATTTATGATTTGCCCTTTGTGGGGCGGATTCTGGAAAGGGAGAATTTTCTGGAAGTGTTATAGAATTTGGGTCGTACAAATCCCAATACTTTTTTGGGGCATTAAAGGGAAGGTGTGGTTTTACAAACCCAACTGCTAGAAAAAATGGTTTCCCATCCGCTTTAAACTGTTTTAAATCCTCTATAGATTTAAGCGCTGTTTGTCCATCAATATAAGCCGCGTCTGGGACGTCTATATTTTCATAAGCATAGCCCGCTTTATTGGATGCTTCAAGAACTAAATTTTCTTCTGAAAGATAATTACGCCAGGTTTTTGCTTGAGGATACCATTCGTCATCCCAAGCATCTATATCATTTTTAATGTGGGTGATTTTGTTGTTGCTAACCGTAGAATACCCACGGTCTTTAAAGTATTGAGCCATATTAACTACGTCTGGCAT
>Ga0115005_10001707_pt1 | contig 17574 bp, 23 predicted proteins | sample ArcOceMetagenome_FD_87163 | JGI IMG/M metagenome (GOLD analysis project Ga0115005, IMG submission 87163) | Marine eukaryotic phytoplankton communities from Arctic Ocean - Arctic Ocean - Greenland ARC118M Metagenome | ecosystem: Environmental > Aquatic > Marine > Oceanic | place: Arctic Ocean... | reverse complement strand
TGGTCGATACGTGCAGTTAGAGTACTGTTTGCAGATGCAATACTGTTCTCTAAGGTTACTCTAAGATCTACGATGTCTTGAGAAAGTACCGTGATGTCAACTCCATTAACATCGATGTATGTTTGCAGGACAGATCTTGCTGTCGCACTTGCGTCTACATCACTGTCAATGATTGTATCAATAACATCTAATCGTTCTATCAAAGTTGTGATGTTTGCTAAAGTAGCGGAATCTACTCCGCCACCGCCACCTCCGCTTCCTATCTGATCGCTCACAGAAGAATTGATTAGATTGATAAGATCTTCGAGAGAAATTCCACCAGAATCAGTTAACTGGAGTAGAGTATATAGCTCACTAAAATTGTCATTGATCTTATCACCGGCAACTCTAAGTGTATCACCACTATTACTGTTTGCAGCTGCGCCCAATCCTATGATCTGTCTAGTCATTACATTTTCCTAAATTTTATTTGGTTTTATATGGTATGTATTTAGATACCAGAATTAGTATGTCCGTATTGTTTATGTAACTACTACTCTCATAAGGTTGTTTCTGCTTCGTCAGCATCAGTGGAAAATGCATTATCCGACATGTATATATTTTGATTCGCCATAGATACGGAAGTTGGGGATGCCCATTCCGCAATAGTTCCGTAAATTTCTTCCATTCTTTCTAGAGTCAAATATTGATACTGGTCTAGTATCTTCGCAGAACTGAGAATAAACTCCGCGTCTGTCGCATCCGTCTCATTCATAGTCAACAATGCATATTGTGTATCCGCAAGAGGGGAAGCGTGACTGACAAGATATAGTGGAGCTTCAGACGGTGCAAGTGGATCTGTCGTCAATCCAGCACGAACATTAATTACTCCTAAGCTTTGGATTACTACGTCTGCTGCTAAATGGAATCCAGCTGGGTGAACCAACTTCTTGTAGAGATCTTCGTAATCACTAAAGGATATACCTGTTTTCAAAAGAACTGAAAATATCTGATATCTCTTGTCGTCTTGAATATAATGTAATGATCCCGGCCCAACTAAAGAACCTCCCAATTTATCATTCAGTATGAAGATATCTTTCTTTGGGTAAGTTACTTCAATATCTTCGTTGAAGAATGCTTTAAAGAAATGCTCTGCGGATATCTGTGTACCTTTAGCACGATATAGATCTGAAAGAAGCCGCGTCATCAACCGAGGATTCTGATAGAATGAAGACGATTCTAAACCGCTACTTATCTCTCCTATCAAAAGATCCAGATGTTTTATATCAGTTGACGATATGTTTCTTAAATCAAATAAGTTTTGAATTTGATCGTTGAATGAAGCAGAACCATCTTCTCCAGTATAGTCGTAATACGCCTCTATGAATCTAATAAGATCAGGGTATTCTTCTTGATAGAATTCCGGAAGAATCTGAGTTACATTATTCTGGTGGAACTTAGTATTCGTTCTGTACTGATTGGCGAGAAACTGTGACATTACAATATAACCTTAGTGACTCCGGAGTCGACTTTACCGTCGGTGGTAGATGTTTCGCTATCCAAACTGAAGATGTAGTTTCTCAGTGGATTAATTGTGCTCTGGTTTGCAGGGGTTGCGCTTACCTTTATACCATCACCTAAGTACCCAGACTTGTCCACGCGTAATGCATTTATGACAACCTTACCCTTAGCAGGATCATATGAACCTATATTAGGTATCTTCACAACACCCTCTAGATCTACTAATTGTAGTCGGGTTGAACCAATTACATTATTTATCAATACGTTCTGACCCTTTGATTTGAATATGGTCGACGTTATTATATGATCATCTTTATCTGCTGCAGCTAAAATGACTGGGAAATTAAGTGTATAGTCCTGTTCGATGTATGTGTTGAACGCGATACCTGCTGCTACCTGAGCTGCTTCAAGATCTGCAACCAGTTCAGTAATATTGATTGTTTGCTGTACCTTAACATCCATCCTAGAGTTTAGAATAGCACTAGAGAGATTGTCTATCGATGTTAATATATTCGAACGTCGGAACACTGAATTGAATTGGTTCAGATTAACGTTCATGTAACTTTGGATAAGTTCTTTGACCTGTGTCTCTAGAACTTCTTCGGTTGTCGTATTTTTAATAGGATCTATGTTGAAGGATGTCCTTAATTCTAGGTTCGTGATCTGAGGTTTAACGAACACTGTATCAATAGACATGATAGATAGATTAGAAGTCAATTGATCTTTAATCATTCCTTCGACCATTATCTTAGAAGAGTCGTCCACACCATCTAGGAAGTTTAGACTGACGAATACTTTACCGTACTGTGGAGGAACATTGTCGTTACCACCCCATGTCGCCACGTCCTTAACATATGCACCATACTTACTTTGAATCATACCTGAGTAATCTTCTGCGGTGACCAATCGGTTCTGCGCAGAGTATGCAAGAGGAGCATTCAACTTGATCGACTGTATAGACTCGATATCTGAACCACCAGCAGAATTAGAAACTGTAGTTACATTCACTACGTAGTCTGTACCAGTATACTCATTTAGGGAGAACAGTTTTGCACCGTTTGCAGCTGCTCCGTGAGTCGCAATATAGTCTACCTTAATAACGTTACCCGTTTCTGGTCTAGTTCCTAATACGTTACCGTCTCCAAATACAATCTCGTAGTTACCATTATGTGACTCACGTACCATGTACACACGAGAGTTGTCGTCAATAGTAGCAACCTCTTTAATGTTTAGGTATATGTTAGACAGGTTAGTTGTACCATTAGGGAACACGTTGACCAACATGGTAGAAGTGTCTATAGTGCTTTCCGGTATTACGTAAGGTACATCGATGTTATTATCGGCAAGGAAGGTTTTAGATTTATTCTTACCTTCTACCAGAGTTACTCCAGTGAAGGTGAATGTATTATTATTCACGGCCTTGACCGCACTATAATTCTCTATAGTGAAGAACTCATAGTTGGTCTCATCAATAGAAGCAAAGAAACTTGTACCCCTAGGTAGGGTAAAGGTTGAAGGGGGTGTTGGTATCGTGATGGTTACATCAACCTTAGCACGAGCAGCAGTAACGGACTTAGGGAAGTACCCTAGACTCTCTGCATGGGATATAACAGACGAACGTAACTGAGAGGTACTTAGAAACGACTCGTTGATAGACATGTTAGCGATAAGACCATTAATATGGGTATTATATGCTAGTACATCTAGAATGTTAGACAGACCACTCGCATCAAAATCATAGTCCTCAAACTCTCCACTATTTCGGAAGTATGTCTTTAGTTTGGACTTGATATCATAAAAATCTAAGTCAGAAGTATTAATAGTCATTTATCTTGCCCTTGCAATAGTTAGACCTAGTGTGACAACTTTGGTGGTATTAACCACACCAAATATTATCGTTAGGTCTGCCGAATTATAATCTGGTTTAATAGTAACCTTTACATCTTGTAGTTCCGCTCTAGGTTCATAGTTGGCTATGGTAGAACGTACTCGTGACACTATGTCTTCCTCGTCCAAGTCGGTAGATAGGGAGAATAATATACCGTCCAACCCTGCACCATAATACGGACGAAATGGCATAGACCCCTTCTCTGTCATTAAGAGGTTCTTCACAGATTGACGGACTGCGTTAGCGTCTGTCTTCTTGTAGATGTCACCTGTGGTAGGATTCGGTGTAAAAGAACAGTCGATATCTTTATTGATACGATCGATCGAGGATGTGATCGGTTTGTTCTGTAGGTTACCGTCTTCTATTGAGAATGCTTTTGCCATAATGGGTTAACTCTTTTCATACTATTTATACATAAACCGCAACACCAATTTCAGGTAATGCTAACTGAATGCCTTCCTTTTACTTTTTATATCTCTAATGGCAGTCTTAATAGCATCTTCTGCCAGTACCGAACAATGTATTTTCACTGGAGGTAATGCTAACTCCAATGCAAGATCGGTATTCTTTATTAGCATTGCATCATCTAAGTGTTTACCCTTGACCAATTCGGTCAGTAACGAGCTAGATGCAATTGCTGATCCGCAACCATAGGTCTTGAACTTCGCGTCTTCTATGATACCGTCATCGTTCACTAGTATCTGTAGTCGCATAACATCACCGCATGCTGGTGCACCCACCATACCTGTTCCGACGTTAACAGACTTCTCGTCCATCACTCCGACGTTTCTAGGGTTCTCATAGTGGTCTAGTAACTTCTCACTGTATGCCATTAGGTATGACCTCTCCAATTTCAGGTAATTCAGGTAGCGTTAAATCAAATGATGTCGGGATACCTATTAATCCAAGGACATCACAGAATGTTAGTGTTAGGAAGTCAAGTAGTGAACCTAATCCGATTGCGTCTAGGAACGACTTGATCTTCTTGATCCATAGGTTGATCAGTTCTTTCTGCCACTGTGCGAACCAATCTCTAGCCGCACGTACCATTTCGTTTATCTGGTCTTCCGGTATTACTACATTGGTATCGATCTCACCCCCAATGATATCCAGAAGAGACATACCGAACAAGGACACTCCTTTGAGTTGATCTACGACATATGCGTTTACACTGAAGTTCTCTACGTCATCCTTTAGCGCTTCACCCTTAGCCTTTGCAGACTCTATCTCTGCACGTATAAAGGTCTCTACATCGAAGTCTAATAAAGCAGGTAGACTAGGTAGACCCAAGGTATCCCATATCGTCTTGAACTTGTCGATCAATGCTCCGAAGGTAGACTGTAATAAATTGGTACACAACTTAACCAACTCGTTTTTAAAATATGCCCAAGTAAGTTTACCCTTCCACTCATCACACTCAACACCGAACTCACCTTTGTAGTACTGATACCCTTCGGGTACCATAGCATAATACCTGTCTACCTCATCGGTGATTTGTTTCTTGATACTCTCTTGTTCCTTTTTATCCAATATCTTGAGTAGGTCAACCTCTATACCCAGCAGCGATACCTCGAAACTTACTGGGATGATAGTCGATATCATATCAAGCATCTTAACTGGGATGTATATGTGAAACTCGTCAATCAGTTCCGACCATGCATCGTTAGCTTCTTTCTGCCAGTTACGTATCTGTCCTTTCTGCCAATACGGAGATAGTATACTGGACTGCAATTCAGCAAAGTCTTCTATCTGTTTGATGGCATCATCTATTTGTTTCTGTACCTCGACATCCAAGTTTGGGTTCGCAACGGAGTATGCCTTCAACTTACTAGGCATCATTAGGATATCATTGTATACCTGAACGAACCCAGCCTTAGTAGGTAGAGTTGATCCATCGCACGGTAACTGATATGCCATTACGAGTTCAGTTTAAGGTTTTTAGCATTGATAGAGACTGTACCGCCCGCAGTTAGATCCACATCACCACCGACATTAATAGTTACCTTACCAGCGATTGTTACCGACTCGTCTCCAAGTACTATTGAGTAGCTGTCTTTAGTGATGAACGTAACAATAGAACCGTCCGCTTGCATCTCATAGTAAGTACCAGACGTGTGTGCTTCTTTAATACGTTCAGCACCAGCCGTATCATCATACTCTTTATAGTGTCCCGACTCTGTCTCGTACACTTTGTTGGTAGGATAGTTGGCATCCGCCTTAGGGTTCGCATCACCTTCTTTAGGTACAGTACCAATCACCATAGGTAACTGAGAGTTCTGTCCGTCCAAGAAGATACCGAATACTTGGGTACCCACTAGGATACCTAGGTACTGTCCCTTACCTTCATGGACACCCTGAGTAACAGGTACAACGATCTGTGCCCAAGGTAGGTGATCCTCTTTGATGAGTTTTTTGTCATCATGTACCCCAACTACCCTAACCTTAACACGTCCGAGTTTCAATGGGTCGTCCTTTACCTTGACAACCTCACCAAGGAACCAACGAGTCTGATCTCCATAATATTCAATAAAGTCACTAGGGATCATTGTACCTCTCCATTAGATAGTTTCACACCAGACATTGTCACATAGTATGAATTCCGTGATATAGAATGTTTACATGCAAAGATGAGGAAGTCCCCTGACTTCTTACGGTCATATACGTTAACAGAACTTTCCTCTAGTTTGTTACGTAGAAACCTGAGAGATATCTTTCTACCCAGTGTTTTGTTAGCATTACCGTCCAAGAACTCTGTACCTTCAAGCACAAAGTCTATCTTACTATTAGTTAGCATATGAGTCATGGCTCGGTTAATGATGTTGAACTTGTACTGTGCTACCGCTCCACTCTCTGAGTAAGACTTGCCGCCCTCGTACGCAGAAGATCCACCTATCTGACTCATACTTCTACTCTTCATATCAGCTGTGATATCTTTGTACTTACCATTGTCAAACAATGGAATACCCTTGTTGATGATAGTATCAGTCTTCAGTCGTGCAATCACCTCAGTATCTACGTTAAATGAGAACGTGTCTACCTTATTCTTAGTAACGTTTATGTAGCGATACTCCGAACCAATCAGTCCTTTTTGTATCAGTTTGAATAGGTTCTCTGTATCCTTTGATTGATACCTAATAATGGTGCGATCAGATGTTGTACGATCTGAACTCGATTCAGCAAGAGAGGATCCAGTGAAAGAATAAGGGGTCTTGGGATTCATTGAGACTGGTGTCATAAGAGAGTGCAAATCTTTCATCTGTAGTTCTTTGTCGACTAGTGTGGAATATAGGTAGTATGGATACCCCTCCCCAGTAGAGGCTCGGTTCTTTATCCAACACATAGCATCAATCGGAGTTAGGTTAGGTATAATGACCTTCATCGATTGATGGACTTCGCCTGTGTGTACGACCGTGGTATCGAGAAACTCTTTGGAGATCTTACTAATGATGTCACTAGGTTTACCACTGTAAGGTTGGTTCACATTTTTTAGGTTAGACATGTATCCAATGTCTTCTATCAGGTGGAACACATAGAGTTCTGATAGCTCTGTACTCTTATCGGATAGGATTATTTTATCGATGAAGAATGTTTTGGAAACACTTACAGTTTGTGGGCGATTACTCTTTAGTTTGATATGTATCTTTTCTCCGCCAGAGATATTCATAAGAGAGACGACACTATCCCTATCGGTATAACCCAATACAGCAGTTAGGTAAGGTTTATCTAAATGCTCGAATATATCAATATCAGAAACCCCATTCGCTATCTCAGTAGATAGCTTAGATTCTTTCTGTTCAATTATAACAGATTCGATATTAACTAGATTATTAGCATCGTTGGACATTATTACCTCAAGGCTTCTTTAAACAATTGTTGTACTGTATTGATTTCTCTTGGATTGATAACACGTATTTGTTTCAGCCTGTCGTTATCATTTAGGTAGGAGTCTAGGTTGGTTACGGGTACCGCATTCGTAGGTACACTCATGTCCGTCAGATCCAAGTCTACATGTTCGCCATTCACTTCATAGTGATGTGTTGCAAGGTAACCCTGAGTCGCAGCGATGAGGTCGACATGTTCATTAATGTCTGTGTTAGACACCACCATCTCACTTTGTTGAAACTTCACATTACCCTGAACCTCTACGTAGATCTGTCCTAGGTCTAGGTTCTTGTACTTAATGATACCTACCGCTTGACTCATAGCACCAGTTATGGTGTCCCCTATCGCGAGGATGCTGTGTATGGAGTCTTGTGTGGTAAGTACATAATCAGGGTAATCCGATTTAACTCGTTTGACGACATCATTGTATGCTACTGGCCAACCTTGTTCACGTATCTTATCGTTCATAAAGTAGAACGTCCAATGCATGTGTGGGTTCTTGTACAACATAAATGCAGTCTGGTCTGGTCTCTCTCCACCCTGTATATTATAGTCTTGATAAAAAGCGGAGTTCATTTTGATGTCGTCCAGAATATCTACATAGACGGCAAGGTTTTGTACCAGTGCAGTTTCTTCTCCGTCACCGAAGGAATAGAACTGTAATGGGAAATCGTTAAAGTATGACATTAGAAACCATCCTCATCCATAATATCTTCGCGGTTTAGTGTTCTCTCTTCTACAAAGTTAAGAGATAGATCAATCTCGACAGGGTATCCGTCAGCATGGTACACCATACTACTTGAGTTGTAACTGGTAGAGATTGCTTTCAGATGACATTTCTTCATCTTAGTACCGATACGTTTTTTAATCCCAGCATCGTTCTCGTAGAATAGATCCAACTCGAACATGTGTGGGTACTTGTATCCTGCACTTATTCCACCAACTCGTATTGGGTCTGGGTATGCGTAACCACGAAATCGTTTTATAATCTTTTCGACTTCTTTCGCTTCCATCGCTGACTTGGGAATGAACTTGAACTGGAAGGAGAACTCACGAATATTGACACCCTTAAATACAGTTCTTGTATTAGGGTTCACCGTTACACCGAATGCAAGAGAAGTAGCATTGCCGGCGGTACCGTTAACTGCAGCTGCAGTTCGTTGTAATGCGAGTCCTGCGGTAGCACCTTGTAGGTTACCAAGTACCATATCGGTCAGGTTAGATAAACCTTTCTCGGTAGCTTCTCCTAGAGTTTCGAGGATACCTTTACCTGAACTCAGCGCTGAGGTCATTCCTGCACCCATTGGCCCGAGTTCAGGAGATGCATAGTTCAAACCATCCGCTTGGGTGAATGCGATAGGTAGATATATCTTGACCATGTTTCCGGTGTCTTCTATGCTTCTATCGGAATACTCCATAGGACTTTCTTTGCCATGTTTCTCAACGTATCTAACGTCCATAGCATTACTGACCCTAGTCTGTGCCTCTCTATATTCTGAATAACTTAACTCTTTGCTGGCATATCTCTTTTCAATATCCTTACTTTTTTCGTTCAACTCTCGATATTTAGAATCCCCCTTTTCTCCGGCACCTAAAAGTTCACTGACAGCATTGGGTGCGCCTTTCAGGGAAGGAGGGACTATCTCAAATATCTTGAAGGTTATGTTTGCACCATATCTCTCTTGATCGTTGAGCGGATATGTCAACTTGTTAGGATTAGACATAACGGTGTGAAGAGGAGTCGCCGAACCTTTCTCTGCCTCTGACTTATCGCCTAGAAGTGAATCACTAAGAACGTTAAGAAATTCTTTGATCATGGGGGTATACCTATGTTTATAAATACTGTCATACTATTTATACATATCCGGAGACATCTTTAAAATGAATCTAGTAAAAGAATGTAAGTTCCTCACCGACGGATGGCCCTACGAAGAAGGTCATATTATACCGAGTGAGCACACTTGTCGCATGATACATGTTATATGCAAACTGACTCGTTGTCAAAACGTATTAGAGATTGGGTTCAACTACGGACACAGCGCATATACCTTTATGACTGTGAACAAAGATCTGGTATATCATTCGGTAGACATTTGTCAATACGAACACACGTTGGTGAATGCCGCACAAATTAAAGACAGGTTCGGTGAGCGTTTCGAATTTACTAAGACGAGTTCTTTCGATATCGACCCGACTACAATAGAACATTACGACATGGTGTTTATCGATGGTGATCATAGAACCGATGGTATGTCAAGTGATATGAATCTATGTAATGCAGCTAAAACGCCCTATATACTAATTGATGATTACGTGCAATGTATGTCTACCGTAGACGATGAGATACGTCCTAGGGAGTTAATACATCACTATTTAAATAAGGACGATTTTCCGTACAGGAAAGTTCAAGAGTTTACATACCCTGCAACGGATTGGCAGAACTACATGGTATTATTAGAAAGAGTAGTATGAAGACCTATAAAGGTAGGTACAAACCAAAGAACCCAGAGAAGTACGCCGGCGATGTAGACAACGTCGTCTACCGTTCGGGATGGGAACGCTACGTAATGAAGTGGTGCGACGACAGTTTGGATATCGTACAATGGATGTCCGAAGAACTCGTGCTACCTTACATCTGCGAGACCGACAAGAAACCTCATCGATACTTCATGGACTTCGTTATCAAGTACAAGTCTGGTCGTGTTGTACTGGTAGAAGTCAAACCATTCAAGGAGACTAAGTTACCTGAACGTAAACAGGGGAAGTCTCGACGTACCGTACTAAACGAAGGTATGACGTACATTAAGAATCAGTCTAAGTGGACAGCTGCTAAGAAGTATGCAGATGATCGGGGATACCATTTTGAGATCTGGACTGAAAAAGAACTGACTGCCATGGGTATCATGCCCAAGTCTACCCAGAAGATGCGTACCAAGAAACCTATTAAAAAACTAGCACCCTTCCGAAAGAAAAAGAAATGAGCCCAAAGGTATTCTTCATTGGTATGGACAATTCGTCCGACCAACCATTAATCGATCTTATGCTAGACAGCGGTTGCTCTGTCGCAAGTATAAGTTCGGATAGAAGAAACCTTGCGAAGACTATCAAACGTAACCTCGTAGCAGGTAACGATCCACTGCATACAATCAGTGACAGTAATGTTTATATTAACATGACTTATTTTGAAAACGACGACTACATCGAAGGTAATCAATACTACCGACAACTGTACGAGGCGTACCCAGATGCATACTTCATATTGAACTGTGTAACCGAAGCGATTTTTGTAGAGAACAGAATGAACACCCCCATACTTGAGAAGTGTAAAGAGACAATGGTGCCAGGCAAACCCCTTACTACCCAAGAGGTAGTATGGAATTGGATCACCTATAGATCCCAACACCATGCGACAGTCATAAACTGGTTCTTTGGTGATGATATTAGAGCAGAACGGTTCCTTATTTTAGATGTTGACTATGACAATGTGTCTAAGATTGTGAACTTTGTGGCCAAAGACTACACTCTCAATATAGATAACTGGATACATTCTGTATAAATAGAAGTAGGAATTTTAACGGAAGCATTCATGTCTAACATATTTCAACGATTAGAACTACAAGCGTTCCGTGCTGGTATTACACCACGCACAAAAGAATCACGTAATTGGTTTCGACAAAAGATTAAGAATCTTCGGAGTATCAAACGTGAGGAGTTGATGAAAGAAGATCCTATAAAACAAACGGGTCAAGAGATCGTCGGTAGCATGTACATGTTCTTCTATGACCCTAAGCATAAGGATACACTACCGTACTACGATACGTTTCCGTTGGTTGTAGTTGTGGGGCCTGCCGAGGGTGGGTTCTATGGATTGAACCTACACTATCTACCTCCTATCCTACGTGCGAAGATGTTGGACGCGTTAATGGATATTACCAGTAACAATAAATTCAATGACTCTACTCGATTCAAAATGTCGTATGAGTTGTTGGTTAAGAGTAGTAAGTTGAAGTACTTCCAACCGTGTTTCAAACATTACTTGAATAAACATGTACAAAGCAAGTTCGCATTGGTGCCTGCACCTGAGTGGGAGATCGCTACATTCCTACCGACCGCAAGTTTCAAGAAGGCGAACTCCAAGAAGGTATACTCCGACTCCAAGAAAAAGATAGGTGGTTAATAGATGTCAGGCATAGAAGAACTAAAAGGCAAACTTACCTCTAAGAATGGTATGGCGATGGCCAATCAGTTTTCGGTTTCACTTCCGTCTATGGGAGAGGTAGGTGCACGAGAACTAAACGTTATATGTAAGGACGTTACTTTACCTGGCCGGCAGATAATGAGCCTGGATAGAACTGTCGGTATATTCAACGAGAAGATCGCCAATGGTTTTGCAGTAGAAGACGTTTCAATAACATTCTATGTGTTGAACGACTACGGTGTTAAGAAGTATTTTGATACGTGGGCAAACACTATAGTGGGTATGAACCATAAGGTAAAACCCACCGCCACTGGAGAAGACGCATCTCCAGAAGATAAGGCAGCTACCAAAGCCGCAGAAGCAGAATTTGCGAATACTCTAAAGATGGGAGAGGTAGGTTACAAGAACAACTATTCGAAAAACATTACTATACGACAGTTGCGTAAACCTATCGCCCGATTTGGTTTCGATCTTGGGCCGTTAGAGTTTGATTTTGATGTTGGGGGTGCATCTATATACAGTATAGAATTACTAGAAGCATTCCCTACATCGCTCAGTTCAATACAACTGAGTAACGACGGACAACTGGTTGAGTGTACAATGCAATTCTCGTACACCAACTGGAAAGTGATAGAAGATAAACGAAGTTTAGTTGATGGTAATTTCAACTTTAACTTAGGTGGATTAATTTAATTATATAATATAGGATACATCATGGCTTTACCAAAACTGAATGCAGCACCAACATATGAAATGAAAATCCCCTCGACGGGTCAGAGTGTGGTCTATCGACCGTTCCTTGTAAAGGAACAGAAGAACCTTCTCATAGCATTTGAAGCGCAGAACCGACAAGACCTAGTTAGGGCAGTTATACGAACGATCGAGGCATGTGTGGAAGAACCTATCGGTGGGTTACTAACAACCTTCGATGTGGATTACATGTTCACCAAGATACGTGCTAAGTCTGTTGGCGAGACCGCTAACATACTTGTACCTTGTGAAGAGTGTGAGGTAAATAACGAGGTCACTGTCGAGCTTGATAAGGTAGAGGTCATCGGAGATTTGCCGGAGATGTTGATACCAATCACCGAAGAGATTACTGTTAAGATGAAGTTCCCGACCTACGAGGAATTCCTATCTAATCAAACTCTTTTAGACAGTACGAGTACAACTGAAGCGTTACTTCAACTCATCGTCACTTGTTTAGATTCGGTGTTGACCGACGAAGAAAGGTTCGCTATTAAAGATGAACCAAAAGAAGAAATTATAGAATTCTTGGAGTCAATGACTACCGAACAGTTCGGAAAGGTTTCTACCTTTGCTGCTTCGATACCGGCATTGACCCAAGACTTAGAATTCGTATGTACATCATGCGGCCATACTAATAAGAAAATACTGAAAGGACTTGACGATTTTTTTTGATAAATCTCTCTCATGACACCCTAGCCAATTACTACCAAGTCAACTTCCAACTACTAAATAATTTTAATTACTCGTTGGATGAGGTAGAAGGAATGATACCTTGGGAGAGAGAGATTTACCTAACGATGTTAGTTGACGATATCAACGAGAAGAATCAGAGAGCTAAACAGAAAGGATAACCAATGAGTCTTAAACGAGTATCAGAGAAACTTGGAGAACAGAACGACCTCATGATTGAGGTCGCTACGGATATCTATGACTATATGGATACCGTGTTATCTAAGATAGAAACCTCTGGCAAAAAACTAGACACCATTAATACTAGCGTATTGAAGGTTGCACAATCGTTTCAGATTAACAATGGAAGTGGCGATGGCGACGACCTAGAAGAAAAGCGTGACGGCAAGCTTGCTGATAAAAGAATGTTCGAGGTGTTATCTGGTATCCAAAAGAATACCAAGGGTAGTACTAGCAAGGGGAGTTTCAAAGAGTCTGCCGGTAAAGGTATCGGAGCAGGTGTTGGTGCTGGTCTAGGTTTCGCTTTGAAAGGCCTTGGTGCGGTTGCAACTCTGGGCGCATTAGGTTTTGGTATCGGTGCATTCTTTACTGGTCTTGCTGTTGGTGATAAAGCACAAGCGATGATTGGCACGGATATGTCTGCCACTAAGAAGAATATGATTACTCTTGGTGAAGCATTCGCAGAGACACCTACTGAGGGTCTTCTTGCGATGGGCGTATTGGCAGGAGTTGGTGCAAAGTTTGGTAGTATGAAAGGTGCCCTTAATATGGGACTCTTTGGTGCTGGTATCGGTGCATTCTTTGGTGGTCTAGCATTAGGCGACAAAGGGATGTCCTTACTGAATACAGATGGTTCTGCACTCAAGAACATGATGGTAAGTCTAGGTGAAGGACTCAATGCATTTAGTGGTGCATCACTAGTAGCACTAGGTGGTCTTATTGCATTCGGTAGTGCATTCGGTAGTGCAGCTGCTGTCGGTCTTCCTCTACTGGGTCTAGGACTAGCAGGATTCTTTGGTGCATTTGATATTGCAGCTGCGGCAGGTATAGACGGGGAAGGTCTAGCTACAATGTTAGGAAACCTTGCGACTGGTCTTGCACCTCTCAGTGAACTGAATGGTGATAACCTTATTGATGTCGGTAAAGCAATGGGTGTACTAGGTATCGGTATGGTTGCTCTAATGGGTGGCAGTGGTCTCGCTAGTGTCATGGATTTTGTCGGTGGATTGTTTGGTGGTGACGACGAGGATATCTTCACTAAACTATACAATGGTCTACAACCACTATCCACATTGAATGCTGACAACCTTAAAGGACTTGGAGATATATCTACTGTCATCGATGGTCTTGCAGATTCTCTAGATAGACTTATCGATACAGACTATGATGCAGTTAATGATTCCATAGGGGATTTCGGTAAGACAATGTCATATGCAATACCTATGCTGGCCGCAATGAAAGGTCAAGGTACCGGAGAGAACCCTTATGTTGTTGGTGACGGTTGGTTTGATGGTCAGAAGAAACTTGACTTCTCGCCAGGCCTAAACTCTTTCTCTAACGAAGATGTGCAGATGATGAATAACATCGCATCCGCAGGAACTCAGATATCATCTAACTCTTCGGGGCAACAACAGAAATCTACTTCAGCAGAAAACGTTGGTAAGTTAGTCACCGAACAATCTGCGATTAGTTCTTCCGCACCTGTCGTTATCATGGATAACAGTACAAACACCTCATCGTCTGGTGGCGGTGGTACGACTGTCTTAGGTGGCCCTATATCTGCCTTTGATAGAATGGATCCTTACTTCGCTACAAGAACAGCATAAAAAAGGGACTCCGAAGAGTCCCCTTATTAACTACCTCTACTACCTAGTCTTCCGCAGCCATCTGCGCGAAGTAAGACAACGTATCATCTTCTTCCTTAGCTACAATCCCTGCAACAGGTTCTGCCGCTGCAACAATAGTAGGTTCAATTGCTGATCGAACCGGAGCAGCTTCAGCAGACTGTGCTAGTGCTTCGTTCTTAAGCGTAGAGCCTGCACCAGTCGCAAGACCTAGTACTGTCTCCAACTTGTTCTTCAACTCATCATAAGATTTGAAGTACTTAGGATCATGTGCACCAGCATAGTCAGGGATGATGAACTCGTTTAAGTCATACATTCCGTTATATACTGCTTCAAGTTGAACTTCATCACCATCTAAAAACGGAGTGGGTGCTTTGAAGTCTGACTTATCGTAGTTTCTATAGCCCGCAACATTACGGATCTTCAATTCGAAGAATGCACCTGTCCAGAAGTCAAAAGGATTGACCGGAGTCTCGCCTGGAAATTCTGGTTGCATTTGATCCATGATCTTATCAAAGATCTTCTTACCGAATTCATAGATAAACGTTTTGCCGTTATTGGCAGGATTGGCTGGGTCATTCATTACTTGAATGTTTGTGACGTAGTGTAGACGACGCTTCTGCCGACGAGCAGTTTCCTTGTCTTCTTCGATACCGGAATTCCACAGTCGAGAGTTCAACTCACCTAATGGGTCATTCTGACCTAGGGTAGTAAGTGAACGTTCGATGTACCATTGTCCAGTGGGGCCTTTGAAGGCGTGATCCCAATAACGTACCCACGGAAGGTCTTGACCTTCGGTAGCAGGTAAGAATCGAATTACAGCGTAACCATTGCCCGCTTCATCAACGGTAGGTTTCCACTTGCGGTCGTCTTGGTATTTGTTTGAGTTTGACACTTGACCAGATGCGGCATTCGCTTCAGCGACAAGCTTCGAGATATCCATAGATTTGGATTTTAGATTTGCAAAAGACATAAAACTTCCTTAATAATATTAACTTAAATATAAACAATGTATAAACAATGTATGAGATTGCCTCTAGGGCAGTACTACTTATACGTCTAGTTGATTCTGTTTTGGTAGAAAATTCAACTGACGTGCTTCACTCTCTAGGTGTTCAACTATAGTGGGAGACAGATACTTCTTAATGTCTTCCAGTTCAAGAGTATTCTTTTCACAGAGATGTACAATGGAATCCATGTATGACATCTTATTAGCAAAAACAAAACTCTCTATCATAGCAGAGAATGATTTCTTGGTTAAGAACTTCTCTTCAGTCGACTTATCCATTTACAATTTCAATCGCCTTGACATTATCAACGCGGAATGACCGCCATGATTGTTTGTCAATTGCGAATGCTCTTATAACAGATTTGTTAACAGAAAATTCGTCCACTTGGTTTACTTTAGACTCTGACATATCAGGCATGTATTCGGTTTGTAGAGTACAAGGCATAATACGTTGTTCTCCATTAACCTTATCAAATGTTACCTGTAATACACCGTCCCTGAGTCTTCCTACTATTTCATCATAATTAAACATACGTTCTCCTTAAAAACGTTCAAATTCAGAATCTTCGTCTGCAGCTGCATCTGGTTCAGCATGAACTGCTTCTAAAAACTCTTCGTTACCATCGAGTATTGCAATAGTATGCTCGAATGCTTCAAGTGTACTAAGAACGTTTTTACGTGTCTCGTCCTCTTCACCTAAAGAAGCATGCTCTTTCGCGAAAGTTTGTAGAGTTTCTAGATAAACGCAACGTATATATTCACGTGCAATACGTTCTACATCATTTCGTGGATATTGACCTAAGTCAATTAAGTTTTCTGGCATATCGGCCATTATGTTAAATCTCCTTTAATTGTTGAATTATATACGTCTGAAAAGTGAGTATCAATATATCGCTCTTCATCTTTCCATCGTACATTTGCTTTATAGTCTTGGCGATCAAGACTTACTACTTCATCAGCAAGACGTTTGTTTGACTTAATAATCGTGCTGTGCTTATTATGCTTCTGAATCTTCAATGCTGCTCGACGAATCATTGCATAACGTACTTCTTTTGAAACTATCATCATTATACCTTATAGTAGGGGCGCCTGTCAAGGGGCTATTGTAAATTAGTTTCTTCGGGGTAACCACGTTTCTTAACTTCTTTCTTTCGGTCTATATGTGTAACGGCACGATTAAATTTCCGAGCGTACTTCGCTACGGGATTGGCTCGCGCTATAGACTTGACCTTCTTCACTTTAATTCTCCGATATTCTGGTTTAATAATAGACACTCTGGTCTCTTAGGTTTAGGTTAGACCACCTACGAAGTTTACTATACTTTTCTTGCCGTGCATCTTCAACGGCACTGTAAGACACTACTTCCCAATTCTGAAGCAACTCTATCATACAGACTAGGTCACCTACTTCCTTGGCGAGACGGTCAATGTTCTTCTTCTCTTGACCGAATCGTTTTACCTTGGAAATCTCAACGATAACCTCGGCACATTCTTCTTGCAAGATGGTTAACAGTTCGGTTGCAGAATCATTATGAGTTAACATTATTATCCCTCAAACCGATCATGGAAAGCAACCGCACCGTAATGACGTTGTCCGGTGATCTCTTTACACTTATCAGAGAATCGTCCATCCGAAGTAGCAATATAAGTACCACCAAACATTGACCATCGACGATCTTCTTGATACGTATCATCTCTCATATGAATAGCAGGAACAACTTTAATAGTACCTTCGAAGGCACCTTTAACTAACATTACTGCCGGGCGATCTTCGGTCGGACTAAATGGCCCACCAACGTTAACGACAGTAACAT
>Ga0115005_10001697_pt1 | contig 17611 bp, 16 predicted proteins | sample ArcOceMetagenome_FD_87163 | JGI IMG/M metagenome (GOLD analysis project Ga0115005, IMG submission 87163) | Marine eukaryotic phytoplankton communities from Arctic Ocean - Arctic Ocean - Greenland ARC118M Metagenome | ecosystem: Environmental > Aquatic > Marine > Oceanic | place: Arctic Ocean... | reverse complement strand
GACATTTGACAGAAAAGGAATTTCTGTTGAATGGCCTTGCAAATAGTTTCGGACGATTCTTTGCCACGAATTATTATAACTCATCATACCCACCACGTACCGCCTCTGGTATGTATGTACTAACTTTGAACTTGGTCAAAAAACAAAGAACCAAACAATCAATCAAACAATCAATCAAACAATCAATCAATCAACCAACCAACAACACATTCCAATTACCAGCATCTCCAATTGAAATTGGGAGAGAAACAGTCACAGATGGTAGAAAAAGAAACACAGGAGATTGTCGGCCAAAAGATACCTGCACGTACAGGCACGTCTACGTCTAGTACCGTACTAGTGCATCAAAGGAAATGGTCGCTGCAGGTGGGAAAGGGAAAAGCAAGCGGGTCAAGGATCAATCAACAGCACATTCCAATTACCAGCATCTCCAAAGGAAATGGGGAGAGAAACAGTCACATATGGTACAAAAAGAAACACAGGAGATTGTCGGCCAAAAGAGACGTGCACGTACAGGCACGCCTCTAGTACTAGTGCATTTTAAAATGGAGAAGCAAGCGGGTCAAGGTTGCTCCAAAACGCTATATTACAAAAGTAGAAGAGGAATTATTGGAATCATGGTCTTATGCTTCCTCCGGTGCAACAAGAAGGAATACTGCTGCTGCATTGGCTGCTTCTCCTCTTTGCAACAATAGTGCAACTGATGGTGAGATCAGCACAATGAATGGTACTAGCAATGAAGCAGATGTTAATACAGGTTCTTCTGACTGCAAAGGAAGAAAAGGTCGCAAAACATTTGATGAGCGCTTCAAGGATCTTATGGCGTTTAAAGCAGAGTTTGGCCACTGCAATGTGCCTAAAACACGGTCAAAAAAGTCAAGAAACAATAAGTACCTTTCTCTGGGACAATGGTGCGGTGATGTGAGGCAGTCTTATATAACCATTGAACAGGGGAAAATACCAAATCAATTTAAACTTTCCAAAGCTGACATAAAGCTCCTTGAGAATGCAGGATTTGAGTGGTCCCGCGGGCAAAAGAAATGCACATTTGATGAGCGCTTCAAGGATCATCTTATGGTGTTCAAAGCAGAGTTTGGCCATTGCAATGTGCCTCAAACACGGTCAAGAAACAATAAGTACCTTTCTCTGGGGGTGTGGCGCACTCACGTGAGGCAGTCTTATAAGTCCATCAAAGAGGGAGGAATACCAAAATGCAATAAACTTTCCAAAGCTGACATACAGCGCCTTGAGAATGTAGGATTTGAGTTGTCCCGCGGGCAAAAGAAATGCACATTTGATGAGCGCTCCGAGGATCTTATGGCGTTTAAAGCAGAGTTTGGCCATTGCAATGTGCCTCAAACACGGTCAAGAACCAATAAGTATTATTCTCTGAGGGTGTGGCGCACTCACGTGAGGCAGTCTTATAAGTCCATCAAAGAGGGAGGAATACCAAAATATAATAAACTTTCCAAAGCTGACATCCAGCGCCTTGAGAATGTAGGATTTGAGTGGTCTCTCAGGCACAACAAATGCACTTTTGATGAGTTTGGCCACTGCAATGTGCCCAAAACACGGTCAAGAACCAATAAGTACCTTTCTCTGGGGGTGTGGTACAATCATTGGAGGCAGTCTTATATAACCATCAAACAGGGAGGAATACCAAATCAATATAAACTTTCCAAAGCTGACATAAAGCGCCTTGAGAATGCAGGATTTGAGTGGTCCCTCGGGCACAAGAAATGCACATTTGATGAGCGCTTCAAGGATCTTATGGCGTTCAAAGCAGAGTTTGGGCACTGCAATGTGCCTCAAACATGACCAAGAAACTATAAGTACTATTCTCTGGCGATTTGGTGCAGTAATGTGAGACGGTCTTAGAAGAAAGCTAGTACTGAAGAGGAAAGAAGTCCGCGTCGCATGCTATCCAAAGCAAACATTCAGCATCTTGAAAAAGCTGGTTTTATGTGGAGTTTTATAAGATAGATTATCTTTTTATTCCTCCATTGACTTATTGATTGTCTTCTTCGAGGCTGATTTTGGCAGTTTGCCTTCTATTCAACCATCATTGAGCTACACTTCTCTTTTTTCTCCGCCAAAGCAACCCAGAATTGCGTTTGCTGTTCCAACTCGACACCTCTAACACATTCGATTCTTCCAGGAATTCATTCTGTGGAGGCTCAATGTTGACACCTCGCGCCTTTTGAGTAGGTGGGCAATTAGTTTTGGTCAGCGATTTATCTCAATATTGCTAGATGCACCACGCAAAAACAAATGATGATGATGATAATTTCAAGAGGTTTTAAAATTGCACTCTTCAAGTCCAGAGATCTCAGCCCCATCTAGTGAGTCACAATCGTATCCATTTGCTGAGTGACAAGAACTGTTACAAGTCAAAGCCGTCTGCACAGATGGTTGGGAAAAGATTTTGAAGTAGCCCTTGGCATTTAAGTGGATTGGATCTTGAAACTTGAAGGTAAGCCTCATTGCGAAAAGAAGATATAGATCCTCCACAAATAGCAAGAGAGTCAATTACCTCAAGAGCTGTGCTGGATGGCACTCCGCGCGAATTGCATCTGACAATGCTACGTAATTCGATGGAATAGAACAACCTGAGTCTCCCCCACTCTCCTCCTCAGCCGCATATGGCATGTAATACCCGGTCGTGATATAGCTGGATGCCCGGGAGCTAGGGTTTTCACAATGTTCGTGACGGCATTTTCCATACGACTTTTCAATTCGATAGAATTCAACCGATAGAATTCAACGTGCATCCACTTTCAAGAAGATCATTGCCTCCCACAGAAACATAGACAACATCCCAATCTGACCCATATCCAACTATGTCATCGTGTGTGTATGATGCCCATTGTTCTGCGGTGGTCCATATCTGCTACCCATGTGATTGGTGCAGATGGAATATGGAGTAAAGTTCGTCAGTCCTTTCCTTCGTTTAACTCACAAGCAACAATGGTCACATGCCCAAGTTTTGGTGTTCACATGAATTCTCCCTCCATCCCTGAAACAAGGATGGAAAACAAACGGAACTTATGTAATTAAGCCTGCAGATGAATGCATGTTTTACATCGTTGCCGCTCTTCTCCCAACAACCGGATTCGCATTTTACATGGTCTGTTATGATCAAACGGTAGATAAACACCCCTGGCTTGCACCACCAGTTGATATGAAATCCGAAGACTACGGAACAGGCGGGTGGGAACAAGATGAATACTCTGTCATGCCTAGTACCGTGACAGATTTAGAATTATCGGATCATTTAGAAAGATTATTTCAATTTCAAGAAGAACTATATTTTATGCAGCAGTCGGTAAGGAGGCAGTACAAAATGCTCGTATTAATCGCAGGGTGACATGGCTTGAGACGACTGCCGAAGAAGTTAAGGCAGTTACGTACTCCACAGATAATGGTCTTGTGGCAATTATAGGTGACTCAGCTCATGCAATGTCGCCATAAATGGGTGAAATTTGCAACACTGCGTTGGAAAGTGCTGTGAAACTTATAGATGCTGTAACTTCGATGACGAAGAAGAAGGAAGAAAAGTCTTGCACCGTCAAAATACCATGAGCGAAGCATTCATTACATATGGATTATCTCGTCCGAAAGATATGCAACCTATTCAGGAAATGTCGGCTGCTAAAAATGGCATGAGGAAATGAGGCAACATATGCAACGAAAAGGAATGTATCCATCATATATCCTCTTGTAAGAAGAAGTGATTGCAAATTATTGTTTGTCATAATAAGGAAGAACATTTTTGATATTATTTTTCACAGCCAGAATCTGAGATGTAGCCATGTTAATAAATCCGTAGGCTTAGACGTTGTGAGCGTGAAGTGAAGTTTGTACGGGTATATCTCGTCTTATAAAAAACACACACAGGATGATTGTACCTTTGTACTTCTTTTGTGTCAAGTTGTCTAACTTCTGGGAAAGATCGATTCCTACTTCTTTTGCAGTGTTGGGGCGTCAACAGTGTTTCGATAGCCAGCCCAGACGCATTACGTAGAAATTTCATCCTCCAGTTCCAACTCCAAATCCATCTCAGCCTCAGACTTGGTACCAACCCCATCCAACAACCCAATAAACAACAACGGATACAATGACGAAACGTTACAAATAATATTCAATAAACCCAAATTGTCAAAATTGCTCTCCGTTACACCCAACTGCTTTGTCAAAAGCGCCCCCACTTCCGTCCCTACCGTCGACGCTCCGTTGAACACACTCATGAGTGTAGCAAACAGTACCGCCTCCACGCCAGGAGGACATATTTTGGCAGCTAGCACCAGAGTCGGCAGGAACGCGAATTCACCAAGGACGGCTAGTACGACATCATCTCCAAAGACAAACGCCGTATCAGGGATTCCAAGGGAGCGATTTGCGTGGGTTATCAAAAGGAGTTGGATGAGACCCAGGGGGGCAGATGCTATAGTTGTCCATAATAATATTTTCTTGATGGAAACCTCTCGTAAATACTTTTGATATCCCCAAACACCTGCGAGGGAAGCTGCTGCTGTGACTAGCCTTACCCTTCCCAAAAATTCGGGTCCCATTCCAAGATCATTTGTCATAAAGTAGAGAAACGCTCCTTCTGATGTTGGTGTGGATTGCCAAAGGAAGAGGAATAAAGCTGGTTTCCATACTGCTGGCACTTTTATTGCTTGCCATAAGGCTTGGACTTGTTGTTGTACGAGGGTTGTTTCTGTTTCTATTTCATCTGTTTTGATTTTATCGATGGACTTGGTTTCCGCATTTTTGGAACGGCCAAGTATCGCTGGTATTGATGGGAATAAATTGGATTTCTCTGGCTGAAATTCGATTGCGGTCATGGAAGCATCTCCATTCGTAGTCTCTTTCTCTTCGTCTATGAAGAAAGCGATGGAGGCGACCAGAAGGGGCAGTGCTGCTGTTATTGTAAAGATGTCCCTTGGACCCATTACTTCTAATAAACTTCCAGAATAGTATGCTGATATCAGTCCACCGATAGATGCCTTAAGGTACAAAATTCCAAATGAGGTACCCAGTCGTCAAAAGTCAGAAAGGTTCTAAAATCTGGTATGTAGTAGTGTATAATTATAATACCAAATAAACATTTGTAAACTCACCGAGCCCCAACACAAACTTTGCAGACCACCTGCAACCTTTGGGTCATCCGACTCTCTTGTCCTTTGAACTACAATCCCATCTGCAACGACATCTGAGAAGGCAATGCATCCACTGCTGACCACAAGAGATGCTACTGTAGCCTGAAGAACTGAAATTGGGCTTTCGATTGCGTCAAAGTAACCACCAAAATTCGATCCAAGTGCTGCGTAACAAATAGCACTATCATCATTCAAACGGATAACAAAATTAGAAAACAGAAGATATGGAATATCACGAGCACAAAGAGGACGTCTAGTAGTCTTACTTACCCCAGGAACCCACAAAGAATTAGGTAAGATCTTCTCCTATAGCCAAAGAGGGGCACACCATCACTCAAAAATCCATAGAGTGGCTGGTTGTGAAATTGATTTCGTGAGCAGGCATTTGCAAATCAGATTGAAGTATATTAGAACGGACAAATGATACAATGAATGAATCCAACATCCAACTAACCTTGATTGTCCATGGGAGAGTGAACAAACCTGTGAGCGCCGAAAGTTCAGCTGGACCAAGGTGCAGTTCATCCTTTAAGAAAAAAGTCTGTGCGAGTCTAGCAAGACCAAGAGCTCCTTCCACGAAATAAATTGCCATGATAGAAAGTACTTCGGGAGTTGGATCTATCCCAAGAAATGCCTTTTCTTTCAAAGTTGTTTGCCATCCACTTGAATCGTGCTCACCACGAAGTGTGGTTTCTTTTCCATTTTCATTTGACGCATCAGAAATATTCACATTTATTCTGTTTGTACTTTCGAGCTCTTCGATATCTGGAGGCTTCAGGGATGCTAGTTGCGACAGTGACGAAGAAGGTGCGTTGGAACGGATAGGTGAGTAAGGAACTATTCGTCTATTGCATTTATTGCTGCTGCTCGGTGCAAACGACAGCGACCCTCGAGATTGCAACAAGACAAAGATCACTGCTTTTATTAATGATGAGTTGTACGGATGCATTTCAGGATCTTTCTAGTCTTTGCTAAAGTTTGTGGGTTTGTGTTTGTAGATGATGCACCCGTGTTTGCTTCGTGTTCTGTATTTATGTCATTCGCAGCAGCCCAGCAGTTTTTTTCGGTCGTCATCGGCATCATATTTTGAATTTAGTTTTCATCCTTTCCCCATCCTATCTTTTACCTTTTTATGGTCTTGCCACGACGTCAAGAACTGTCGCGGTCACATTTCTAAGAAGAAAAAATACACGTACCAAAAAACCCAAGATCCAAGATCCAGAACACCAGTGAACCAAGGAGTCGTAAAACCATCTTACTTTCTATGAATCATCAAGACTGTAATGTTTGTTCTCATAATATCAGGATTCGCAAAATCTGTAACCCCCCTCTCTCACTTTGCAATTGATCGAAATCATTCTAGCAGCACTTGCATCATTGATACACCACATCATCGCAATGCACTTTACTAAAACTCTATTTGTATCACTCTTTGCATCTATGGCACAGACATCTGTCGCCTTTGCTCCACTACCGACAACATCACCAGTATCGTCATATTTCTGCATTGCCACACCAAAAGAACACCAGCACTGCATCTAAGACTAGTAGCACCAGTTCTGCTTTGTCTGCTACTCCAGATCCAGATCTCATCGTAGGATTCGGGACTATTGCTGCTGCAGCTTCCACCCCCTACGTATTTGGAGTGTTCTTCCCAGATTTCTTCAACGACTCTTTCTTTTTGCCCGTTTATGCTGAAGATGATACCGGAAGAATTGCAGAGATCGGTTGGAAGGTTCGTTACGCTTCTTTGGGCCTTGCTCTGACCACTCTCGCGTTTCTAGAGGTTTACCTTAACCCTGAGAACGATGTTGTGGGGATCTTGAGAGATTCATACATTCTCTGGGCTATTTTTTACACCGAAGCCACTCGTAAGATCCGCTCAGAGGCCACTTCCGATCCCCCTATTTTGGAAAATCCTAGTGGAAGGCTTGGTGTTCAGTTGTGGCATTTGACTGTGGTGCTTATCTTGTGGGCAGATGTTTCTGAAACCTACACAGGAAATGCAATCACAAACTTCGTCGCAGATGTCTTTACTTGAGCATTTTAGCTGACGAACAGCTGCCTCTCGTCCAGTAGCCCAATAACGTCAGTACGTGTGTATGTACTGTTAATCCATTATTTAATAAAACTTTCGAATATTTTGGAAGATGATTCGTTTCTGACTGCATTCTATGATATCATGAAGTTCTAGTGATGAAGTTCTAAGAAATATTAATTCACGATAGCCTTCTAAAACAAAAACGACAGCGTAAAACAATTTGAATGCAAAAGCATTTTCTAACTAGAGTGTGGTCTTACAATCTACCTCCTTGTAGCAATGATTTGTTCTGCTTCTTCCTTAAACGTCTCATCTTGTGCTCGCTGACAGATGGGCTCCGCGCATGTACAAATCTTCCATCAACTGCAAGAGGTATTCTTTGCCTGATACCGTTGATATTGCGAGTCCATTCCTCAGGTAAAAATAATGTTTGTGACGTCTCATCAATCTCGAAGTCGGGAGAAGCTTTGGATAAAACAGATCGTCTGTATACTTCATGAGGAGCCACTCTGTGGAAGGTCTTTATAACGTTATCATCGACAAGACCTTCGTTGCAACACATGAAGAATACAGAATCGACGATTTTTTTAAATTCGGGGCTCTTCCTGTCTAAAAGACGATCGAACGCTTCAAGTGTCAAGTTGTAGGTTTTTGAGGTTGGTTCAATCTCCTTGTTCTTTCTTAATTGTTGGACAATCTCAATGACACATTTGAGAACTTCTCGCTTTTCCTGCTCACTGGCGGACTTCAAGCTCCTAGTACCACATGCAGCAATGACAGCATTGTAGCATATGATATTTGGTTTGCATGCATCGTTGCCATTGTTGTACTGCTCCTTCATTTGCGATAACACGTCAAGCACCCCTTCTGTTTGATATTGTACATCTGGGCTGTTGCCCAACGCCTGTATTACATACAAGTAACTTTCATGATTGGGCATCATGCCACTATCACCCTCCGCATATTGTTTCTCAAGCTTTGACAGCAAGTGTTTAACTGTTCGCACAGCATCTCTTGAAGAGCAACGAGACCATGCACGCATCACATTGTTGTAATCTACTGTTGTTGGTTTTACCACAACCAGACCGCTACGATCATGCATTTGTGACATGCGATCTAGCAACTGGTGCGTCTTTTGTGCATCATCGAAGATCTCTTTTTGAGTTAATTCATTTCGACAAGCAGAATTACTCCATATTTTGATCGCATACATAAAACAATTTGTAGTTGGTACCAGAGCATTATCTTCCATTCTTGTTAAAATGTCCTCCGCCTGGTATCCCAATCCCTTGAGGTATTCTGCCTTGGATTCAGACATAGCTAAAAGGACACTCTCATAGCACGCAACATCTGGTTTGACATTAGTAAACTCATTTTCACTTGTTGCATAACCCTCCATTTTCTTTAGCAATGAAAGTGCTCTCTTCCCGGCATATTTGGCGTACCTGCCTTTACTCCAAGCACCCAAGACAACCTTATAATCTTCCAAAGTAGGCTCAAAGTCCGAGTCTTCTTTCTCCATCATACTCTGCATCTTCATCAAGTAGCCCGTGGCATTAAATGCGGCATTTCCGATTTTGCGCTTGCTGAGAGCAACATCATTAACAACCCGGCTCCAAGACCGGATCATGATCCGATATGTCTCCGCATTTGGTTCAACTCTAAAGTTCTCTGAAATATTAGTTTGAGTGCTTCCTTGTGACAAATAACTTCCACTAATACGCCGCATTATCGATTCAGTCATTGAAGTAAGCGAATGTTCCTGACTCCTACTCCACATATGCAACACAGTGTTATAAGTATCAATGGTCGGAGAGAGATGTATCATATTGTTGTTCAGTGCCAATCGCTCCATCACCTCAATATGATAAGTGGCTCTCTGAGGAAAACCCTTCTTTTGTACATTCATTTTCTCGTATGCAAGCATGATTCGATCCCATGCTTGGATGATTTTTTCGAAATGCTGAGCATTCAAATGACTGTTCTTGCGCGCACCATATTCTTGCAATAAGTCGTCTACGTCACTAGTTATTTGCCATGCATCATCGAGAATGACGGATGTATCCTTTTCGCCGGGGGTGTCAGGAAGCTGATCGAGTAAATCTAATTGTGCTTTTGTGTATGCGTCAAATATAGAATTGATGGTCTCAGAACTGAGCTCGTCATTTTGGAAGTTGTCACGAATGTAATCAATTGAATCTTGGATTTTTGATAATTCTCCATTCTCAGCATAGGATTGGAGAGCCTGCATGTTATTTCGTTATGATGTGTAATGGATTTTGAGTTCAAGAACCTTTCTATCACAGTATGTATCAAAACACACGAGATATAAGCAGATGCAATAAACAATAGAAACTTTACCTTGTTCCATTCTTGAAAGGATTTTGATGCAAAATCATTATCTCCAGACTTTTTATCATCGGATGGGGATGAGAAAGATCGAATAGCTGTGTCCAATGATGTATATCTTGGGGAGGACACGGGCAGAGGAGAAGGATTTAATCTCAATGCCAATGCCGCTCTGCTGCATGAAACTCCATGATCAACCTTGCTGTGGAAAGTTGCGAAATGAGATCCAGTGCTACATATCCTGGTTGATGAACTCAGATTATATCGACATATTCTCGAGGCATGCCTGATTCGATGACGGATATTAGCAGATCTCATGAAGAAGGGTGAGGCTGAGATAGTCGAAGTGTTTTTCTGCTCAAGACCGTTTAGACTTTGGTTGTATGAACCTTCAAAAGTCGCGCTTTCGCATTGCGCTTGCTTGCTTGCGTCGAGATGAGAGATGAGGTTGTTTGAGTTTGTTGCGCAAGAGGTTTTGTGTCCACACATCATTCTCATATCCCAACATAAAGCGGATAATGAACGACAAAACAATAAGATTTTGGTGTTGAAATAGCCTAAAGTTGCCTAAAGGTACATTTTTAATAAAAGGAAGTTTTGAGAATTTTTTTAAAGCGCCCTCCCTCCGTCCGTCGCGTCAAGCCCTCCCTCCATCATCCTGTGAATGAATCGAATGAATCCATCATCGTCACGATCACTATCACCATCACCATTTCATAAAGGAAAGTTGAAGCGACTGGTATCCAGAAACGCTTGTGCCAATCAAGGTGATCTTCAAAAAGCTATTAAAACTCCTCCCACTCCACTTCTGTTTCACCAATAAACAGACGATAGGAGGATACCCAAGCAAGTTTAGCTGTGACATCCAATCAACAAACACAATTAGCACCCTAGCAGGCAAAAGCTTTATGGCCCCACAACAAACCGAGGAAAATATGGGAGGCCATCACAACGACGATGTGATCGTCGGACCAGATCTCAATCCATCTCGGACTCCACTAGACAAAAAGCTTTATCGGCAAATAATCATCAAGAAGAATGGTCTGCGCGTGATTCTCGTTAGCGATACCGTCGCAATGGTCCACCAGGACAATTTCGAGTACGATTCTGAATCCGAGGGCGATGAATCTGTCGACGAGAAAAAGAACGATAACGATAATGATCCGAATGAAGAAAGGAGTAACGGTGATGGTGATGATGATGACGAGAGCGAGGATGGATCTCTAGAAGACGATGGGTTGAGAAAAGCAGCCGCTGCGCTCGTGGTGGGCGCAGGATCATTCCATGACCCACCCTTTGCTCAGGGAATGGCGCACTTTTTGGAACACATGCTATTCATGGGTACTACCAAGTATCCGGGGGAAAACGAATATGATTCATTCCTTTCTAAAAATTCGGGGAGCGATAATGCCTATACGGAATTGGAGCATACCATGTATCATATGGAAGTATGCCAAGAAAAATTATTTGTGGCATTGGATATGTTGAGTCAGTTTTTTATTTCTCCTCTCATGCTCCAAGATGCTGTAGAGAGAGAATTGAACGCTATCGAGAGTGAATTTATGCTCAGTAAGAACTCGGATGAGTGCAGGTGGCAGCAGCTTTTTTGTCATGATTGTAGCTTGGAGACTGAGTCAGAGAAGGGGAAACACCCATTTTCCGGCTTTAGTTGGGGGAACATTGAGTCCCTCAAGCATATTCCTGACAAGAATGGGGTGGATATGATGAAAGAGCTGCGCAAATTCTACAATCGGAATTATTACGCTCAAAATATGTCACTAGTTATCATTGGTGCCTACACGCTGGATGAATTGGAGAAGCATGTTGTCGAGAGTTTTTCAGATGTGCCAGCTCTGCCCCGAGTAAATCTAGATGAGGATGGGACAAGTAACGACTTTTACGATTCTAGAGCTATCAAACGCGTGGATGCTGGTACCTGGGGTGTGACGACCGATTCGAAAATCCAAGATTTTGGAATGCCCTTTAGTGCTGAAACGTTGGGGCGTATTACTAGAATTGTCCCTGTGAAGGAAAAGCATAGTTTGTCTATTACCTGGCAAGTCCCACCGCAGTGGAAAAATTGGAAGGCAAAGCCTTGTGATTATATTGCTCATTTGTTGGGCCATGAAGCTCAGGGTTCCTTGTTGTCCGCTTTGAAGGCAAATTCATGGGTGAATGAATGTTATGCGGGAGTTGGGACAGGTGGGTACGAGAATGCTTCCTCTCATGCTTTATTCTGCATACAGTTTACGCTTTCGGAGGAGGGTGTTTCACACTGGACCGAAATAGTCAACCACGTTTACATTTATATTGGAATGATGAGACATTATTGCAAATCTGAAGAGGGACACCCTTCATGGATTTTCGACGAGCTGCAGGCGATTCAGAAAATTTTGCATCAATTTGAAGACGAAACTACATCCGAGGATCTCGTGGAGAGTATTGCTGATTGTCTCACCCCATACAATTGTCTTCCTCCCGAACGATTACTGGATGGAGATTCTCTCCTTTTCGAAAACGATCTAGGTGCTGTTGAGGTAAGATGGTTTCTGGTGTTGTATAACTTTTTGATTACAAGATTGATTCACAGTGACCAATTTCAAATTATTAAAAACACAATCTCTCTTACTTTTGGATAGGACCTGCTTGACAATTATTTCACACCAACTAATTGCCGTGTGGATCTGATGTCTTCCACGTTTGGTCGTTCAGGCGATTTTGATGATCACGTGACGCGGTTTCCTGAGGAAGGTGATACATTTCCAATTAATTCGTCACAGGGAGAGGCCACCTCGTTTGTGCCAGAAATAGCTGGCGACCCACTGGTAGAACCAATTTTTGGGTCAAGGTACTGGTCACATGTGATCCCTGACGACATCACTGCTGAATGGGAGAAGGCCATGCAGCCACAAATGCCTGCGCCCGAAACGAACATTTGTCTCCCTCCAATGAACCCATTCATTCCAGAGAAATTTGATCTGAAAGAACTACCGCATGATGATGGTCACCACCCTTTGCTATTTTGCTCGCTAAAAATTTGCGTTCCTGTAGGGAAGAAGAAGGTAAGATCATTGAATATGCTTCTCGTGATTTTTGGTTAGACACGTTTGTGACGATCGTGGATCTGACACTGATTTGAGTATAGGCATGGTTCCCTTGTACAGCTAATAAATATGATGGGACCAAAAATAGAATGTTGTTGGGTATGGAAGATGGAGAAGAAAAATGGCATTCGTTGGATATGTCGGTTGATGAATACAAAAAAAAACAAATTCGTAAGGATTTTGATGGGACCTTTGACAAGAAACAAATCAAGTACAAAGTCATATCAGTTCCAAAAGATGGGGAAGGGGCAGTAATGAAATATGGAGATGAGAGCGACTGGCATGTTGAGGATGGCGTCCATTTCCCTCATATACCCCCTCCACTACCTGAAAGCCGTTTGCCGAGTTTGCTTGTGAATACACAGGTAAGTTATGTCTCGAAATTATAACGACTGGAATGAATCACAATACTTGAACAGCTACCTTATGATCCTAACAAAACCCCGTCTCCTCTTTCAGGTTCTAAAGCTTTGGTTTCTTCAGGATCGCAAGTTTAAGCGCCCCATAGGAGAATTCAGACTGAGGATCGCATGCTCGAACGCAAATAAAACTCCATTGCACAGGGCCTGCGCCGAACTCATGATGATCTTGCTGCACGATGCAAGTACTGAGATGTGTTACCTGGCGAGTGTTTGTGAATTGGTCAATGAGATGCAAGCCACTGACGTTGGTTTTTCATTAAGAACCCAGGGATTTGATGATAAAATCCTCGATCTCACGGAGGCGGTGCTGAACATATTTTATAGCTTTCGCAATGATACTATGGAATTACCTGAAGATATCAAGCAACATAGATTTGAAGCCTGCTTGGAAATTCTTCGAAGGCGGTATAGGAACTCCGGAATGAGGGCGTCTTCTTTGTGTTCCAATATCCGCCTACGATGCCTGAGACCGACCATTTGGTCTTCCACAGAAAAGGTACGAAAATAGTTCTTTGTCGTCTGTCTATGTACCCTTGCAGGTTGCATCACACCTCCTTTGTTACTCACAATTTGAAATTTGGATAGTTCAATGCTATTGAAAATATCACAGCACAAGAATTTATGACCACCATATCAAATATCATGGCCAAGACATCTATTGAATGTTTGTACCATGGTAATTTCGATAAATCTGACGCCGAAGCAGCAAAGAAGATGATTTTGCAAACTGCATCTGGTATGAAAGGCATGGCAAAGAAGCAATACCCCAAACAAGAAGTTTTAATCGCCCCGCAGAAGGGATCTCACCGTATTGTTGTTCCAACCATTGATCCAAAAGACCCCAATACAGCTGTGGAGGTGTATTTCCAATGTGGAAAGGACTCAACTCATGACCGTGTTGTGATTGATCTCCTGACTGGCATTATGGACGATCCTTTGTACGACCAGCTACGTACAAAGGAGCAATTTGGTTACTCGTAAGTGCACCATAAGGTCTCCGCTACAAACATGCTTTTCATTAGATTTACCTAAACATTCATGTGCCTCCATTTACTCAGAGTCGGATGTGGGTCTAGATGGACATATGGTGTTGTCGGATTGTGCTTTCAGGTCACCACGTCTTGCAGAAGTGCAGACGAGGTTTCTGATCGTATTGAGAAATTCTTGACCGATTTCAGAAATGAACTAACAGAGATGAGCAATGAAACATTTTTTGAGCACGTAGTTAGTCTCGCCAAAGACAAACTTCAAATGTGGAATTCTCTTGATGAGGAAACGTCAAGTTTCTGGTCCGAGATTGTGGAAAATAGGTACGAGTTTGAAGTTCACAGAAATGAGGTTGAGTGCCTCAAGATAATTACAAAGGACGACGTACTGAGAGCCTTTGACAAATATTTATCCCCCAATAATAAGAAAAGGAGAAAACTTTCCATTCATACAATTGGAACATCGGAGGGACTTGCATCAAGTGGACGCCCCGTCGTGGATTCAGATGGAAATATTGGAGAACTTATCGATGAACAAGTGGCTGCTATCCGAAAAGTTGCAGGGAAAACATATGGTAAAATTTATTAATTATAAGCTGTAATCAGTATTTCGATGACAAATCTTCTACTGAGTCAAGTTCCATTCTTTGATGTTCTTGCGTCTTTCAATAATTGAAGAACTCCATACATTCGTTGGGTCTTTGAAATGGTCAAAGGTGTCAACCCATCTAGATTTTCTTTCTCGACATCGGCGCCCTTTTCGAGGAGCCGAGATACCATTTCTTCTTGATTTGTGATTTCAGTATTTGATTGTGATAGAAAGTGGAGGCATGCGTCACCAAATTTATTCGCTTGATTGACATTAGCTCCACTGTCAATCAATAAATGGAAAACCTCCAGATGTCCGTGTTTGCACGCAACGTGTAAAGGGGGTTCACAACCGTCTAGCTCGTCAATTCTCGCTTTTTTTTGAAGAAGGAAATCAACTATCTGCAGTTGGTTGTATTTCACAGCATAGTGGAGAGGAGGCCATCCTCCTTCCAAATTATTTACATATGATACGCCAATCATTGTTTTTACAATGTCCATATGTCCCTGTCCACAAGCATACTTGAAAGCACATATTCCACCGTTGTCAGCTATATTGACGCTAATTCCAAGGCTCAAAAGTCTCTTTACAGTAACTATATCCCCGTTCGCAGCAGCAGTTCTCATTTCTTCCATTTGATTCTGACGGTCAACAAGGCTTGAAAGTAATCTATATTGACCATCTCGAAGCTTTCGAGATTCGTGGACTTCCCGTTTAAGAATTTTCAACTTTCGTCTTTCGTCAGTTTTCACGGGCAGATTCAGACATTCACCGTAGTATTCAATTTCATTAATTTGTTTTTCCTTGCACTCGATTTCCTCGTCCAACTGATCACATGCTTTCTGAAGTCGTTTGATTTGAAGACGCGCCTCAAGGTCGTCCAATCGTTCTCTTGTCTTCCGACTCATGTTGGTGGCTTTGGCCTCTCTCGCTTGTGCCAAACGGGCGAAGTTCTCGGTGGTGGATATCAAAATTTTGGAGTTATCAAGTTTCCGTTGTAAGACTTCGACCTGCGTCTCTAGATCGAGGATCTTCTTTTCGTTTCCATCGAGTTGCGCCTTCGTTTCCATTGAGTTGCGTCGCCATGTAAAGTGGAGAGTGCTGCCTTTTATTTTATAATAATTTCAAATTGGAACCTCGCTCAAATCTTCCCTTGCTCAAATGGAATATTTCAAATGATTTATGTTTTGATTTTAATAAAACTTTGACTCAGAGTCTGCCCGTTAGCTATATTCATTCATGTATACTGTGTTTATAAATCATTATTTCCTGTTCCGTTTCCTTCCTCTCTGCGTCTTTGACTGTGGACCCCTCCCTTTTCTCTTAGTACTATGTGCAGTATCACTACACGTAGTAATCACCAACGATGGATTCTTCCTTAACAAATAATAAACGGCAGATAAATCGCTAGTTTGGCCTGAAGCCAAGACCATAAAGGGATAGAGACCAGTCCCTGGATCAATCTCCTGCACCTCCTCGTCAGTCATTTTCACAAAATACGTGGCATCATTATTGAATCTTTTTGATCCCGAAGCAAGCTCCGCTTGTGACAGCTTGCGTCCCTTGCTGTCGCGTAAAAAACCTGTTGATGCATACCTCATTGCAAAGTCGTTCTGATACTGGGGGGCATTCTGAACAACATGATGAAGGACGGGGAGTTCTGTTTCATCGCTGGGAAGGCACTCCTCAATTGCCTTGAAGGTAGCTTCTTTTCCATACATGTTGATTGCACCGTCGAGGGCTGTTTCGCCTTCCACGTTCATTTGGAAGAGTAGGCCCAAATCATTTGGGTGGTGTTTCAGTGCGGTCTTTAGGAATGTAGCAAAACGATCAATCCTCGAGCTGCTTGCACTGCTGATGATTGAGTGTATGATAGGCAGTCCTTCATATCGACATTCCTTCAATCCCTCATGGTACCAGTCAGCGAGGAAATCAAACCGCAACTGACTTTTAGGGCCACATGTCCAAAATAAGAGATTGTGTTCTTGGATATCTTGCTTGAAAAGAAGGTTCGAATCCCTGAGTTCAATCATTGCCTTGAGACTATCTTTGTCATTAGGTACAGGATTGTTGACATTCTGTAAGTGTGCTAGCAACTGCAACACATTCTCCCCATTTCTACTAGTGCAGAGGGACTTGTGTTGCGGCATAGATCTAGACAATGGATCCTTAAGAAGCAATCCACCACGGTCCCCAATTTTTTGTTTGATACCTTCCTTTGCGAGTAAAGGAACGTATCTAACACTATCATTATGCCAAACTGCTGTCTGAATCGGAAGCTGTCCTTTATCGTTTTTGCGAGAGAGTGCCGAAGGCACGGTATCAATCATCATCTTGACTGTCTCTTCGTCTGGCTTCGCGTTGTAAAGACTATGAAGATAATATCCAGTGATATCAGTCAAGACCTCCGTAATCTTGACGGCAATTGCGTTAAGATAGACCGGATCATGTTTGATGGCGTCTCGTTTCAAGGCAAGGAGAGTATTGCAAAGTTCATCATATTTTTCCATCGTTGATGCGTTGATACGTTGATAAGTTGATACGTCTTTTAGGCATTAAAAATCCACTGGAAAAATGAATGATTTTCGTACGTCTGCGACCTGCGGGGTTCTGGAAACCGACTGAGTCGAGTCGAGTCTTGTTAATGACGGATCCAAGATTGATGGAACACCCCGTTTTGACGTTCCGGAGACTTTCGACTAAGTGTTTTTAATTTTAACGTCTTGGATAGCATCGCCCGCGCGCCAAAGTTGTCAGTAACGACTTAAAAAAAATTGACATTAGAAGAAGAAAGAGAACTCTGCGTCGCAAGATACAGTAGATTAGATTGATAGGACTACTGTATGCTGTATGTACTGTAAAGTCATCCCACGGGGGACGGACGCGGGAGCCAGACAAACAAACATCTTGAATTTGCACGGCAAACTATCACGCTACCGCAGACCACAGCTAGTCGCT
>Ga0115005_10001695_pt1 | contig 17621 bp, 14 predicted proteins | sample ArcOceMetagenome_FD_87163 | JGI IMG/M metagenome (GOLD analysis project Ga0115005, IMG submission 87163) | Marine eukaryotic phytoplankton communities from Arctic Ocean - Arctic Ocean - Greenland ARC118M Metagenome | ecosystem: Environmental > Aquatic > Marine > Oceanic | place: Arctic Ocean... | reverse complement strand
TCTCCCTTCCGAAACTGCAACTACACGTAGCCCAATCTCTCATGCAAGTGCACGTCAGAGAAGTGGAAGAGCCGGGCGTGTAAAACCTGGTAAATGTTACCGCCTATATACACTAAAGTAAGTATGTCAAAAATTATGGAAGCTAACACTGAACCAGAGATCCTGAGAACAAATTTATCTTCTTTCATCATCATGCTAAAGAATATTGGAATTCATAATATATTGAGCTTTGATTTCATGAACGTTCCACTGATTCCCGCTCTGAGCCAAGGATTGGAAACGCTCTATGCCTTGGGTGCAATTGACGAAAAGACAGATTTGACAAAGCTAGGGTTTAAGATGAGCGAGTTCCCAACTGAACCATTGTTAATCCTGAAATTATCTTCTCTATTGTTGTCTACAAGGCAGAATTGAGATGAGGTCAAGTTATATTTGAAATTTTTCAACAAGAAAGGTGTTCTACTACATAATTACTTTGCGAAGTACTTTTTCACCTTTACCTCCTTTCACCACCACTTCATCAGAACTTGTAGTGGTGCTAGCGACGGAGGAATCACTGACAGCAATGTCACAAAGATCATCAATTGGAGCTTTTAAATAATTGATGGCATCCACTCTCCATTCGGCAGTCCGTCCTCTATCGCAGCATATACCCTGACACAAATGAGATTTGTTAGCCTTCTTCTGAGGAATCGAAGAAATTGCAGTCACATTACACTTGCCCATGGCTTGCAAGCCAATTCCAAATTTTGGGCCATGCAAGTGAAGAATCTTGATCTGAGAAAAGGCGCTCGGTTCCAACCCCCAATAAGCTTTCCAATTATAATGCATTGGTAAAAGCTGAAACCTCTCCTTTAGTGTATCATTTGCCTCACGATAATTGTTCAACATTTGTTGGTCATTGGGATAAACTTCTTCATCCCTTGCCTGTTGAAGCATTTTAGGAAGTTCTTGCTCAAAACGCTCCACATTCATTACCACACACCAGCATTAAACATTTGGTGATCCTTTGAATATTCTCGGCCATAAGAAGCAATAGCTTGACCTGTTGATTTTGATAGGCTTTGAACATCTTGTTAGGTGAGTCTATTTGCAAAAATGACATCAACATTTATACTCGCGTACGTTCCCTTGCAGATCTCTATTTCTATCTTTCAGAGTTTGAATCTCTAAAGCTTTCCCATTCAAATTTTCTTTTAAGGATTCGATCGTACTTCTATGATTGAGGTCAGCGGTCTTGTTTTCAGTCTCGATCGCTTGAACTTTTAGTTGTATCCCGTCGCCAATCTTGTTTCTCTCGTCGCAAATTTTCTTTCTCCACCTTAGCCTCCTAAGACTTCATTAGCTCCAAATCGCGCTCCGAGTTGCGTCGTCCTCATCCTGGCGACGAACCACGAGAGCACGCTCCAATAGCGTGTATCTGTGAGTTGTACAAGGCGTCCGTCAATACGAAAAGCCTGAAGAGCAAACTCAAACAGAATACGTGTAGATGAATAATTATTGATACTGTACCTTATGATAAAAGCAAACTAATTTGGAAAATAAAAGAACATTTTCGAAATTGTGACGCGTTAGCTATTTATACATACAATGATCAAATTCTTTTGTCATTCGACGATGAGGATTCTTGCTGCCATTGAACCAGTCTGTGGTACTGTATTTCGCTGTGCTTCCATCTCAAATGAAGAGCGTGATCAAGCAAATCATCCGTTTGGGCATCAGCATCAGCGACCATGAGGAAGAATAATGCACACTACTGTACTTGTAGTCTACAATATCCAGTGTCAGCAGTCTGACTCTTCCTCCCTCTAGCTCTCCAATGACGAGACGATGAACGCCATCTCAGGCCATGTTGCATGGCTGGGCTGGGCTGGGCCGTTCCTTTCTACACGTTTAATTTGGAAGGTAATGACAAAAGTTATTTATTGCCTATTATAATTGCACCAAAGATGTTGGAAACAGCAGAACCATACTACATGTAAATGTCATGGTAATACAATGCCTCTGGGATACTTCGAAAATGAGGACATTCTACGGTACATCGGTGTATTGTATCATGCATCGTACTTCGTTACATTTTCGCCAGGAACATGAATCTAAAGTTCACCATGTTCAATGTACAACTGTATAAACAAATATTTGAACATTAGTATTACTGTACTTTCTCGAGCTAGATTCATGGCAATGAGCGAGATTCGGAAATAAGCAGGATACATGAACAACAGAGAGCTAGATGCGCAAAGAGAAAGTCAGTGATGTCACCTGATGAGCGAGAGCCTGATGGAGAAGAAGGATAAATGAACTATAAGAGATAGCTTATCGAAAAAAGAGAAACGGAGCGATGAGAACTCAGGAGCGAGAGGCCAAAAGTGAATGAGAGAAAGCAACTATTCGCGAAAAGAGAGGAACGGTGACAACTTCTGAGGAGCGGGTTCCAAGAGAAGAAGGATACAAAGGTGCCAATAACAAGGATTCTAGACTGAACCAATACATTATTTTTCAATGAGTTATTGCGGTATGCATGGTTCCATCACAATACCTTACGCTCCAAGACAGAGGAGAAAGATCTCCCGCCTCCCTAGATCGGAACAAACACCGTAAAAATAAATTCAGTTCCGTTGTGATTGGCTGTGAAGATATATGCAAACAATTAAAATACATTATCACTCTTGCTCGGATGTTGAAATCAGGCTATGCATGAAATTGCGGTTAATCATGATGGTGATAGCATTTTCAACCTATGAACTCAGTCCGGATTAGACAGACACATGAGGAAGACATTTTGAGGATTTTTATAAAGGCATATTGGAGCAATCTAAAAAGTTATGCCTACAGCTCATTTTTGCTTGCGTCGCGCTTCTTTCCAGCCTGCTCTTCTTGTTTGAGAACATCAGCATCAGCATCAGGGTGGTAATCAAAGTCCAAGGCGGTATGACCTTCCTTATCCTTAATCGACTCATCAGCACCGTTCTTTATCAAGAGGCTGACCATTCTGTTGTGGTTAGCGAGCGCTTCACGAATAATAGGGCCAGTTCCACCATCATCTACTGCTTCTCCCTTGCTCTCCACCTCAGATTCTTGTACAAACTGTTCATACCTCTCCCAAAGAGTTTCAACCTGATTCTTGCCATTGTATGCGAACATGAGAGCCGTGTGCCCATCAACATTTTGCTCATTCACGCTCGCACCAGCTTTTAGGAGTGCCTCAACAATGTCAGTGTGACCTCTTGCAGCAGCAGCCATCAGCGAGCTTGTTTGGTCTTTATCCTTACTGATCACGTTGGCTGCGACGTCAATCAACATTTGTACAATTTCAAGATGGCCTTCCGCCGAGGCAGCAATGAGAGGAGTGATGTTTTCGTCACTGGCTGTGTCTACCCATCCTTCCTTCGTATTTTTACTGAGGAGAGCCTTGACAACGTCAGTCATACCACGATGACTAGCTTGAAGCAATGACGTAACTTTGTGCTCATCCTCGCTATAGATATCAGCTCCGCTTTCGATCAAGAGAGCAGCGAACTCCTTATTCTCGACAACAAGGCTGTCGAAGAGAAGATTGTGTGAAGCTCCTTCTTCATCAATATAAGGTGTGTTGGGATCAGCTCCACCTTTTACCAAAGCAATTGCAACGTCTCCAAAATTACCTTTCACAGCTAACAATAGTGCTGTTCTGTCTTCATCATCTTCAATTGTTACTGTTGCCCCAGCTTCTATGAGAATATTGATACATTCCAAATGTCCTCCCTGTGCTGCAACGTGAACTGCAGTGACACCATCAACATGAGGATCGTTATCATCCACAGTTCCTTCCTCTATCATGACGGCTAGTTTCTCTAGGTATTCAGGCGTTGCCTGCGCAACAGCATTGACATCAGCTCCAAGTTCAGTTAAGGTCTTGGTGGCTTCAGAGTGTCCACCAGCTGCAGCAAACATGACAGCACTTCCACCTGAGAACGAAAATGAGTTGATGTGATCTTTGAGCTGCGCTGCATTCAAATCTTTCTTCAAAGCATCGACGACAGTGTTCACACCAACAATATCTCCTTGGGCAGCAATGGCCATCAAGGGAGTCACACCATCATTATCGACAATGTTGTATTTGGCGCCACTCTCAATCAAGAAAGTAATAGCATCGGAAGCTCCAGCGGTGCAAGCCTCAACTAGAGCTGATCCTCCGTTGGTGTGTAGCGCATTTATATCGACCTTTCCATCTTCAAGCAATATCTTCATAGTTTCAACATGGCCAGAAGCAGAGGCATACATGAGAGCAGTGACCTGATTGTCGTGGACTAAGTTGACATCAGCATTTGTCTCAGTGATAAGATATTTAACTGCGTCAGAGTGCCCATGGGCGGATGCAATAATAAGAGCGTTGAATCCCGTGGTGGACATCATATTAACATAATCATCGGATTCAGCGGCATCAATCAACACTTTCATAACATCGGTTGCGCCCTTCTCGGCAGCATTCATGAGAGCGGTGAGACCATCGGCGTCAACAGCGAGAGGGTCAGCTCCATCTTCAAGAAGAAGCTTGATAGTGTCTACGTGGCCAGCAACACTGGCTGTCATTAGTGCAGTGATTCCATCGGATCTAGTGACGGAGGCATCAGCGTTCTTTTTCAAAAGATTTTTCATAACACCAATTCTATTTTCTCCGGCGGCAAGCCATAACGCGGTCACTCCTGAATTGGACTTGAAATCAATCTCTGCGCCAGCATCAATAAGGGTGTTCACGATCTTCTCATGGCCCATAATACTAGCTTCCATCAGTGCAGTTATACCATCTTTATCACTGGCATTGACATCAGCGCCAGCCTTCAAAAGAATTTTGACAATATCCAAATGTCCAGCAGAAGACGCAGTAATCAAAGCGGTCAAATCATCCCAATCTCTTTCGTTCACATCAACTTCCTTTCCTTTCAAAAATGATTGGACAATTTTCTTATCACCATCACTGGCGGCACCAATGAACCTTGCGCCATTGGAACTCATGGCGGTGATGTCCGCACTAGAAGCGAATTGTAACTGAAGTGGAGTATAAGCTACCTCGTCGCTATCACATGGGGCAACCTTGACCTTTTTCGAGCCCTTTTCTCGAACAACACATACTTTATTCTCTCCTTCTCCCTCGGTAATGACATATCCAGTCTTGGAATCCCCCAAAATATTCCAATTCTTTGCTCCGCAATGAGTACACTTCGCTAGTTTCACATCTTGAATTTTCTTGTTATCTTTCTCGCTGCAAGAAGGTTTGGTAATACAAATCCCATCATCGGAAGCATTATTCTCATCCACTGGTCTTTTGTGAATCTGGTATTTACCCGGTTTTCCTACAACGAAGAATAGTGCATCAATGGAACAGCGCTTGAATTCATCTCCACCGAGGCACAGAGAGTCAGTTGGATCTTGGAGGAAAAATGGGGGGGGTCCCTGGGCTTTGGTTACCGTCGACTCCTTTTTCTTTGCATCGACGTATCCTTGTGATAGGACTTGAAGTAATAATAATGCCGATAATGCTATTTGGGTCCGCATATTGTATTTGTTTCACTGGCAATGGAACTGTTGTGTTAATTAAAACAAAGATGTGTCAGTTGTTGTGGGTGTAAAGATAATTTGAAATTCCATCTTCCAATGATGACCTTATACATTGCATGGAATCCCTCGAACTTGTCTGCAGGGTTGGGAATAAAAAAAGCTTTTCGAAAACGAAGATTGCCAAGGAAGCTGCATTGAAGAGGCTAACTAACAGTACTGATATCCTCTCACTTGCGAAACTAAAGCAAAGCGGCTTTAAAATAAAATAAGCTATATTTCACCTCGGAGGGTGTGTAACTAAAAATGACTCAATATTCCAACCCCGTGCGAATTCGCCTTCATTTTGCCGACAATCAATCAAGGTACGTGATGTGTTTTTTCCTGGCACTGCACCCAAAACATCTGAAAGGGTTGGCTGTTAATTACTCCGTTGTGAGTTTCAATTGCACATCTACTTACCTAACAAACAAATAATACCTAAGTTATTGATGGTAGTATTGGCTAGATGAGAAGAGATACCCTCTTGCAATTGAATTTCTGTTTGAATGTAGGGGGTTGTTTTATCTTTCTGGCTGTAGATACTGTAAATCGAAAATTTCAGGATGCCAAGTGGAAGGAGTGTTTTTTTGTTTTCAACCCTTTCTTTTTCTCTTTCTTTCCTTCCGTTCATCCGAGGCCACCTCCGGTAATATGCATTAAAAACATGACAGAACACTTCTCGTCGGTACCGTATGTACAACAGTAAAGCCACCAACTACACTACACACAGTCCAAATACCGACTCCTGCTGCCTACATCTCTCGGTACCCACTCATCCATAAAAATCATTTAAAATTGACAATGAAATTAGTCAAATTTCTACAAAAGCTAAACCGAGAAATTGTTACAATTGAATTAAAGAATGGTACAGTCGTCAGCGGAACTGTGGTCGGCGTTGATGCCACCATGAATGCACATCTGAAAAAGGTCAAGGTAACAGTGTAAGTGATATTTTTATTTGTCACAACCGATTTTGGGGCAGCGCGTTTGAGCGTTCTTTGTCTTTGCTCTTCTTGCCTATCACCTTTTCTGTATCTCACCAAGGCACTTTTCATGCTGAAATTATTTTCTCCAAAATCAATCCTGAAATGAATATATCCGGCCCCGTAATGCAATAATTCAGACGGGGTAAAAATCCAGTGTCCTACTCAACATTGTCAATCAGAGGAAATACAATCCGCGCATGGATTTTACCAGATTCTTTAAATCTAGACGCGCTCTTGGTTGAGGATAAGATCAAGGCGGCACCTACGCCTGTTGCGGCTTCGGGACCTGGCGGTGGTATGGGCAGGGGGAGAGGCCGGGGCAGGGGGAGAGGCCGCAGGTAGACTGTTTGATAATTCCACGTTGTCGTGGTTGATGCTATAGGGTTTTGGGGTATATTTCATGATGTGTATCTGGAAGTATGACGGTGAATACTTGAGATTGGTTCTTTGTCTTTGTTATTCCTCGAGAAATGACGGAATGCAAAAGATCGGAATAGGAAACAAAATGGCAAAGAATCAAGAACTTAGTATTGGTTATCGCAGTAACCTAAACAGTAACATATTGATTATGCAATAATACCGAAAACGTAACATCATTTCTCCTAGTATTCTCCTACGCGTGTACACACATCCTCGTTCGAAAAAAGGCGAGTTCCGTTCAAAATTGGACACAAATGATGATAACTCCATTAGCTACTAGTTCCCACTCAACCTCGTCTCTTCATACTCAATATCTGGTATCTAGTTGAATTTACTTCTTACTCTCGGAATAAAATTGCATCATCAGGACAGATCTGCATAACACGGTTTACTTTTTAAGACCAAAATGGATCCTCTTCTTCAGAGATTCCGGTCATGGTGCCATCTATCTGAACATTTCCATCGCCAACACTGTTGGGTAGTAAGATATCATCAAGGTTCATATATTCCCCACCCTTTTCTCTCCACTGACCTTCAATATCGTAGAATAATCTACTCTTGGGAGTCATTACATGGACTATAACATCGCCATAGTCTAATAAGATCCATCCGGAATCTGCATTTCCTTCCGGAACGCCATTTCCACCAATAGAATAATCCCCACCAAAATCTGTCTCTACGTCGTCTTTAATCGCTGCGGCAATGGCTTGATTTTGTGGCCTTGAATTACCAGTACAAATGACAACAAAGCCAGCAACAGTTGATACCTTAGAAATGCGTATAGCAACAATTCCTTCTGACTTTCTCATGTCAGCAGCTTTTACAATCGTGCGAACAAGAGGAGCCGAATCGTCGTCCTGTGGCGGACCTTCGTTGACAAAAGATTGGTCGACAGTTTCACTGGATGACACAGGCTCATTGATGAAGTCAACCATATCATCAACAATTTTCTTTGACTGTCGTCCACCACCTGGTCCATTCATGGAGAGCTGTGTAGTGATACTTCTAATTGTGTTTGGGACAACCCAGGCTTGAGCCCCTGGTGAGATGCAGAGGAGGAAACCTATGATGCTAAGCGACCTCATTGTTAAATGTTGATTTCCAAGAGTTGAGAGGAATGCGTCCAGGCTTTCAATCGATAGCGTGTTTGTGTTTCAACATTACAAGAACTTTCTATTTGTGATTTTCTGACGCTTTTGAGGGATTTTGATGGAATGGATGGGCAGAAAAAGATAACTACCAACATAATATGGATTAATAAGAGCGCACGCATGCGCAGCATAAGTCGCGGTTACGTAGAGAGAGATTACGAAGATCGAAGTACACGCGGTATCTACCGTAATTTTTCGTACATAATAAAATCAAATAGGAGGCAGGTACCCGCCGATACCGGCGGGTATGTACCAGGGACGGAGTGAGTGAGTGAGTCGGGAGTCGAATCAGTCGTTCAGTAGGTTTGTAACTAACTTTACTTGTACCCGGGTACGTGTACGTACTGTATTGTAATTTTAGTACTTTTATAAAAAATTATGAAGAAATTTGTAATTATCATAATGCTAGTTTTGGAGTTGGTCACGTTACGCAAACAATACTCGACTAACCGATCAGATCAAAATTCGTGGGCAAGTCTTGGGCCTACTGCCTGGAAGATAATATGTGGGTGCATCTTGTGCGGGTGATGGGGATTAGAAAATTTTGAATTCTCTCGTACTGATTTTACAAGGCGAATCTCCTACCTACCAACATGTTGGAAAGTGGGTTCTCGAAACAGTAAAGAAGGTACAGTATCGGGGTAAAACAAACCTTATAATTTCAAATTATGGCTGTTTTTATACATAAACTTTTCCAAGGGTCACTAATAGATAGTAGAGTAAATATACTACGTGTACGCATTTCGTGTGCACTTTTGTTCCTTGGTCCTTGTGGTTCAAATCCGTCCAGCACCTGTCATTTAGACGAAGAAGGTTGTTTTGACATATAATACTGCTTTCTGATCGGTTTCACCAAAACTTCTAACGGCTCAATCTCTCTCTCGGGCAACAACCCAAATTCCGTACAAAAAAACATGAAATGTTTGAACGCAGTATTCAAATGTGGAGCCATACCTAATGCTTCAAGAGTGCCAAAAAAGCTGGAGTAGATGATTCCGTAAATTCGAAACAATCTTCGAAAGATCTGACCACATAACGCTGCAAACTGAGGTGTCTGAAACACCCTCAGTGCATTTGCTTCATCGTCGTCGTCAGGAAATTTTGTTTCATCATTGATCTGATCCGCAATCCATTGAAGAACTTTTTCGATGTATACGGGTGCTGAGACAGAGGTGGTAGTTGATCCTTTGCCGGATCCTTCAGACCATCTATATTCCACGCCGGATGGGAACCCATCACCTGGTCGGAATGAGTTTAGGTATGGGTCTGTTGACATGACAGCCCAGATTGTAGAGACGTCATTGTAGAAGTCGATGGCATGGACTGCCACCCAGCCTGCACATGATTCTCCGGGAGGAAGTCTAACCTATGCAGATGGTGTCGACACACAATGTGAGATAGGTCTCTATAAATCATGGTTGTTTTCCACAATGACTTACTGCTTCGGTTACACTCCCACCAGCTCCTAATGTTCTTTTTGTGTATCCGTGAAGGCGAGATCTCATGGTTCCACTGCGATGACGCAGCGGTTGAAAAGTACCACCAGAAGCGGGAATTGAGGACTTCATTTCTTTAGTGGAAGGGATCTTGTGGTAAAGGTAGGATTCAACACTTTTGTTCAATGATTAGAATTCAGAATTGTTTACGAAGCATGTGTCTTTGTCGTGCTTCCTCTCGTTGTGATGTGTGTGCCACCTTGGTGCCACTAACTGAACTGACTGTGCGTGTCGTCAACTCCGAGGAAACTCAAACCGTGATTCAACATTAGTGACAAAAAGCTGTTTAAAAAAAATCTCACAATTCAACATTCAACAGATCTCATTCAACATAGACTAGACCTAGAGTAATAGTTTTTTTTAAATAACTATGCCGACTACTACGGTACGTAGAGCTTTTACGTCGTTTGACATAACGGAAGGCGAGTTTCAAGTTAGTTGGGGCACAATCTTCAATCTAGCTCAAGCTTGATTTCACAATCATGTTTGCACGTAATATATGAGCAGATTAGCGCTTCTCAAGTTATCTTGTTAAATTGGCGTTTGTTCCATATCAAAGAAGCCCAGCTGAAAAATGCAATTGTAACCGGAACCAACACAACAAATGTGGATATACTTGCAATCGCAGCAACAATCGCTGATGGGTTGTTCCTCATTGTGTAACCAATCAATAATTGTAATGACAAGCTACAAGTTGCACCAATAACACTTCCTGTCACATACTTGACAAAAGGCACTCTACCACTAAACCCCGCTAAGATCATCATCGGTCCACGTACCCCAAAGGAAAAACGAATGACAAATCCAACATAGTCTCCGGCAGATTCAAGCTTGGCAAGCATCTTATCAGTTTTTCTTAGCTTTGGCGTTTCAATTTTACAAAGCCCCTCCTCTTCAAAATTGATATCGTCTGAAAGTTGCTCGTTCAAGTCAATTGATTCTTCGATCTTCCTATCATCACAAAAATCAATCCTTTCCGCCTGCAAATTCATTCTTCTTCTTAAAGGTTCTAAAACCCCATTCCTCAGCAATTTTCCAATCGAAAATGTGACGATGTCACTCAAAACGACCCCTGCGTAGAGAGATAGCAGTAATCTTCGACTCTTCCCAGTATCTATCAATGGTAGAATCGTCCCCGCAAAAATGCAGATTGCGTCCTCTGTCAAAATACACAAACACAAAATTCTTTTTGAGTTTTAAATTTTACAACAGAAAAGCGGGAATGCAGAAAACGAAAGAAAAAAACAAGGACGGAGATGGCACGGTATAGACTTACCACTTATCGGTACCCCAAATCCTGCCATTACTAGGCAGAGAAAAAACACACTTGGAGGAGTGGTTGATAAGACGCTTGTTATTGACTCGAGAACCGCTGTTGCAGATGATGCTTGGAGAGCAGACGGTGAAAATAATTTCATTGTTGTTATCATGGATTCAATCAACGGCTGAGCTGACATATGAAGAATGGTTGAAGACTTGCTCTTCCTCCCATCATTGGAATTGCTTAGTAGATTGCATGTTTTTATGTTTGTTGATGAAAAATGCACACTGTTTGTACGTAGCGACGATGAATCATCTGTGAATGCTCTGTTGGGGAATGCAGGTGTGTAGGACGCAGGCGTAAATCCCTGACACGTCGATGCCATGAGGAAGAAACACATTGCGAATGCAAGTGTATAGTTCATTATCCTAGCTTTTGTCAATCAAATCTCTTTTTATGATCGGCGGGGAGAAGATTTGTCGTCCGGGTTGAAGATATAGAAGACAAAGACAACACAATACCGAGGCCAGCCAGCGCCGATTTAGAACCAGTTTCAAGTTACCTCTTAATTTTGTTTTCAGGTGATGTGTGATGAGCGATGATCTGCGATGATTGATGTGCGTTTGTGTTTGAAGAAGCACGCAGGGCGCGTGAGGGCTGATAGATTCGTAGTACAGTATGTATAATAATATTAAAAAATATATGGGGGTGTACTTTTTTCACCCCCTCGGGTGCCTTTGCCTTTGCTGTAATTACACACGGATAGAAAGAAAGGGGGGCGAGGGCAGGAGGGTATGAATACCCCTGCTGGTAAACCTGTGAACCCATGACGCAAACACAATGACATACTCTCGTAAAGTTAACAAGTCTTCATAATACTTGAATAATACCGTCCCTTGTATCCACACTGATACCTTTTACTTGCACCTCTGTACAACAGAAGGATATTCATTCTGCAAGGAGGAAAACTCAAAGCCACCATTACTTTTCGTCAAACGCACCTTTACGAGGCAGGCACTAAAATTCTGTACTACTTTTTTTAAAACTTTCAGGGACACACCGTGTAATCACAAACTTCAGCACAACAAAACAGTAAAATGGTCCTGTCCAAAACGAATACTGACACGCTATGTCTAGATACAGACGGAAGAGGAGTTTTCATTCAGAAGGCACTTTATCGATACAACCTTTGGACTGGAATGTACATGTTGGAACCGCATGAAAGATGGGCACTGAATATACTGTTTTCAATTTTGGCGACGATGGGATGTTTATATACGTTTGTGTTTTGGAAAGGATTTTTGGACGGATGGAATGCACAACGTTGACTTAAAAAATTGCTGAATGAGAGAGGGGCGAGTTATACTAATTCGCATTGTGCTATCATTGCTTTTTACCTTGTTGGTACATGAGATATTGCGGAGTGGAATCCGTTCATGGAAGGTTTTAATTGACGGCAGTCTCTTCAAAAGAAATCTTATGTACTCGTATGATACTCGCAGAACTCTCGTACAGCAATTCGTAGTCATCATTTCTCTTCAAAAAGTGGTGATCAATCTTCACCATACGTATCAGAATTTACTACACGTACAAATGAATAAATATGATTAAATTGAATTCACTTCATACAGGTTGTTAGTTAGTAGCCATCAATTTTCTGACTAAGATAAGGAATGACCTCATCCATGGGTAGTCGAATCTGTTCTGTGGTATCTCTATCTCTGATAGTGACTCCGGCATCGTTTTCAATAGTGTCAAAATCAACGGTGATACAGAAAGGGGTTCCCACCTCATCAGCGCGGCGGTATCTCCTTCCAACAGCACCTGATGCATCCCAGGAGACATTCCAACGCATTTTGAGTTGATCATACAATTCGCGGGCGACTGATACAAGTGCTTCCTTGTTTTTGACCAAGGGGAGGACAGAAACCTTGACGGGGGCAATGCTAGGGTGGAATTTGAGGAAATTGCGCTTCTCCCCATTTACTTCATCTTCAGCGTATGCAGAGCAGATAAGTGCAAGTATGAGTCGATCAACTCCAAGGGAAGGCTCGATACAGTGGGGAATATATTTCTCCTTTGTCGCTTCATCAAAATAGTCGAGGGCTGGAAGTTAATTTGAAATGAAGCGAGGGTGAGAATGGGATACACGAATTTTGAAGAATCAAACAATGGAGGCCTAACTTTAAAGCAATACTTACTCTTTCCAGATCCTTCAGAGTGTGAAGTTAAATCATAGTTTCCACGAGCAGCAATGCCCATAAGTTCCTGGACACCGAATGGGAAACGGAATGTAATATCGGTACATGCGCGAGCATAGTGGGCAAGGCCGTCACCCTCGTGCACATCCCATCCCATGAGGTCTTCTCTCAAACCGATCGATGTTAAAAAGTCTTTCGAATCTTGCATCCATTTCTCATGGTAAGGCTGCCACACATCGTCACCAGGCGGAATAAAGTATTCAACCTCCATTTGTTCAAATTCCCTACTTCTGAAAATAAAATTTCGAGGAGTAATCTCGTTCCTAAACGCCTTCCCAATCTGTGCAATTCCAAAAGGTATCTTTGCTCTCGAGGTGCCGAGGGCATTTTTAAAATTCATGAAAATACCTTGAGCAGTCTCTGGCCTTAGGTAGGCCACAGAACTAGCATCAGTCATGGCCCCGACATTCGTCTGAAACATTAGGTTGAAATCCCTAGGCATCGTAAGTGTAGGTTCCCCACTCCCCGGAGAGGGGATTTGTTGCATCTCTTCCTCTGAAACTTCAGTTAGATCCCTAAAATTGAATCCTTCAATTTCTTTGCCCTTGTGCCCATTTCCCTTCATGATCTTTTTTGCCATTTTTTTAGCGCCCTTCAGCATATCAGCGTCATTAGCTTCTTGTACGCATATCCATCCTACAGTCTCAGAATTTTCTCTCAGGACAATTGGAGATGCAAAAAGTTGATCCGCGCGATAACGCAATTTGGATTCCTTGCAGTCGACCATGGGATCAGAGAATCCGTCCAAGTGTCCTGGATCGATTTGGAAAGGTAAGGGTAATTAGATTGTTTGTTATGTTGAATGTGAACGATGATCGAAATTAAAAATCAAGGCGATTTTTATCAATCACAACCAGTGGTTCTTTCTTTGTATGCCATTCTGTCCCCCAATAATTGGGGATGCGAGCCAAAAGTAATCAAATGCACTTACCAGAACTCTTCCAAGTAGTAGGATTGTGAATAATACTGCTATCCAACCCAACAACATCCTCTCTCGACGTTACAAAATTCTTCCACCAAATGTCCTTGACGTTTTTCTTCAATTCGGCTCCCAATGGACCATAATCATAAAAACCAGCAAAGCCATTGTAGATCTCGCTTGAGGGGAAGATGATCCCACGTCGTTTACAGAGCGAAACGATCTCGTCCATTGAAACTTTTTCATAAGCCTCTTCTGCGATAATCACTTTAGGTGCGGCAGGTGCTTCAGCGTCGGCTTCAGTAGATGCCATCCGCAAGATTGAGCTTGAGAGTGAACGACGTCCTGGGCGAGCAAGAGAGGTCTGGAATGCGAGCATGTTGGAAGGAGCGGATGCTGATAGGATAAGTGACAGTGCCAAGGCTTTTTTATTGAAGGATGGCATGGTTGATCTGGATTGGTAAGATGATGATTTATTTGAGTTATCGAACAAGATTCAACGCTTCCCTCTTGATTCGACCTTTTTGATTCTATGACAAAGGATGGTCGAAGTTCACTGAGATGAACCTGTATGTACCGTACAGTACATACCGTATGTACCGGACCGTATCTACGGTACATATGTACATTACATCAAGATTACATACAGATTATTCCTTCATTCCTGCGTCACTCGAGCAAGCAAGTGCCAAAATCCAAAAAGCTTGGTGAGGGTTATTTAGAAAGAAAAGAGGTGGGGACAGAAAAAGATATGGCTTTTGAAGCCACCACATTCAACATGGTTTTCAACAGTTTTTCCACCAGGCTTGAAACACTCTTGAAATGAAACTCACCAAATTCGAGAAACTCTTTCAACACCATAAATTTTCAATGATGAAGGTCGGAACCATTGCCGCAGTTTTATACACCTTAGTGGCTGGTGTGCAGTGCTTCAGTGTGAACTCAGCAGTTTCTTCCATCAGCTTGAAGACCGACACCCCCATCTCTGTCGCAGCTCAACCTTTAATAGGAACCTATCAAAGAGGCCACAACTTTCAATTGAAAGCGACTACTTCCAAACCGTCCTCTTCGGACCTTGAACTCGACACGGAGGCTGTGGCCAAATATGGAATATCCCTAGTCGCGCAGCTCTCTCTAATTGCTGGGTTTTTCTACGGGATCGACTCTGTCCTCGCCTCGACTGGCGGGAACACTGTACTTCCAACCCCTGTCACCTGGTTCATTTGCTACGCCTTTTCCCTCAAGTCGCGGACATTTAACCCTTTGAATAATGCCCGTCCCGATCGTGAAAAAGCCATGAAAGAGGGGAAAAGTGATGGTTTCAAGGATAGGAATCAACCCAGTTGGACTCCCCCAGGTGTTGTCTTTCCCATAATGTGGCTTTTAATTATTGGGCCCTTGCGCGCCACCTCTGCTACGATGGTGATTGAATCTTTAGGAGGATACTTGAGCTTGCCACTGATGTCTCTGATGCTGCATCTTTCTTGTGGTGATATTTGGAACACAATCAACAACACAGAAAAGAGATATGGTACAGCGGTTCTTGGAATCGTGACTGTTTATGTGAGCGCATTACACGCTGCTTGGAGGTTCTATCAAGTGGATCCTATGGCTGGAAAGTTGCTTGGTGCAACTTCTATTTGGTTGACAATCGCGGGAACCTTGATCTTTGAGATTTGGAGGTTGAATCCAAATGAAAACGGAGAAAAAGACAGTTTCTTGCCCGTGAAGGCAATTGGTGAAGACAGCATTACTAAATTTTCATGGGGCAGTAAGAATAAGGATTAATTTACTCATAATTACAACAAGACCTACAGAATTGTGTGCTCCCGAGAGACAACTTGTTTAGAAACATTCATCTGGGTCTCATATAGGTGAACATAATTTTCAAGTTCTTTCTCTTTCTTTTCCCAATATATCTCGTGCAACCGTGCGAATGCTCCAAATTCTGTTTCAAATGTCAAATCATCGTCCAACTTCATCTCCATTCCATTTAATGTATGTCTTGCCAGCAACTCGAGTAGAGAATTGATCACATCAGCGGTTATTACAACAGCTTCCTCGCCCGAATTTTCATACGCTCGGATCAAAAGCTCTCTTTGTATAAAACCAAATTTAATCATGAGAAGGAGGATCGTATCCCTCGCATTTGATACGGGGGCGCTCAATGGCATCAGAGAACTCTTCAAAACGAAGTTTCCTCTCACTAATGTAGCAGTCGCTGACAAAGCCTGCACTAGCGCATGGTCCGATATCGAAGAATGAAAACGAGACCTAATAACAGGATAAGAAATTGGAACTCCCTGTCTTCCTTGAAGCATTGTCGTGACCTTTCTCACAAGTTCTTTCATCCATTCCGGCTGCCCTCCCTCGATACCGTCAACACTCACAGCAACCTCCATCCCTGCTACAAAATCTTCTATTGCATCATCTATCACAGCACTCGGCAAGTAATTCAGGCTACGCACGTAGCCATCACTCCCTCCTGTCTTCCCAGCTTTCATAAATCTCAAAGATTTTTCTCTTGCATCCCTTGGACAGTAAGCTTTCTTCATCATAGCCTTTCTTTCTTCACTCCCAGGGCCAAATACCTCCAACTCGGTCCATTCCTCCGCCTCCTCGTTCGCTTTCTTGAAAGCATAAGAAGTCCTCCTGGCTAGCATCGCCCTCTCATTCTCAGGCTTCTTAAACATGATTGGCTTGGAAGAATTTTTATCATCCTTCTCTTCATCTAGCTTTTGCTGCTCTTCCTCTCCCGTCTCGTCGTCAAAAAGTGCATCTACATGACGGAAACTTGGTCTCATTTGCATAATATTTTTGAGTGGAACTAAATCAATTTTTGATCCAGTGGAATCGAATATTCCCATTGCCATGTGCGTCTTGATAGGTATATTTTGTGAGGAAAGTGTGCGTTCAGAGAGGTTGAGTACCTCTGGCACTTGACGTTGACTAGAGAAGGATGTTTTGGGTATGTTATATGTCAGTTCTAGCATAGAGTGCTGTGCCTTGATTTTAGCAGAGGTGGGAACTGGTGGAGGCGGTGGTCGAATTGTCTTTTGTCTGTTATCTTTCATATTTTTTATAAACATTGGGTTGACAGAGTGTGATGCAGTTTGAAGAGGGAATTGGACAAGATGCATGGATTGTGCCAGTTCTGGCGATATATAGACATCAATTTCTCGAATGATTTCATCAACTTCATCCGTTTTAATTTGGTCATCTATTTCCATGTTATCGTTATCGTTTCCCAAGAGCGCTGAAAGAAGTGTTGGATCATCAATTATGTGATTGGAGACAGGAGGGCCATTGATGCCAATACCTGTACTGCCATTGACACTCATCTCATGATCTTCTCGTTCTGATTTTACATCTACCCTTCCTGAACTCATTGTGTAGCACTTGCTGCTGCTTTTGAAAATTAACTATCTATTTGATTGCAAGCTTGCATTTGTGTTGATTGGGATTGTTTGGATGCCCAAGTACGAGTATATTTGAAGGAAGGTTCTTGGCTCGGCGGCTCTGGCTTTTGTTGGGTGGTTTTAGTGGTGGG
>Ga0115005_10001694_pt1 | contig 17623 bp, 18 predicted proteins | sample ArcOceMetagenome_FD_87163 | JGI IMG/M metagenome (GOLD analysis project Ga0115005, IMG submission 87163) | Marine eukaryotic phytoplankton communities from Arctic Ocean - Arctic Ocean - Greenland ARC118M Metagenome | ecosystem: Environmental > Aquatic > Marine > Oceanic | place: Arctic Ocean... | reverse complement strand
ATCAGCATCAGCATCAGCATGCCAATCTTCATCCCAATGGAAATATTAATATTGACAATGGAAGGAACGTAGGAAACCCCTTCACCAGCACACCCATAAGTACAGCTGTTACACGCACGGCATTACTCCCCACCCATGCAGTCTATGGTGAAAATCCAAATATCATCACTGATCACAGTGAAATACCGCCCCAGGGCGGCGGAATCCAATCCCAATCCGCAGCCGATGTCATGTTTGCACCTAGTGCCAAACCTGTCCGACGTTCTGTCATGAATGCTGTTCGAAGCGTTACTGAAAGCATGTCGAAATCGTCTATATCGACGCCGGATAGTGCTAATAATGGTGTGGTGTTTCAGTCTGTCAATTCTACAGCTGTCTTTTGTTGACAAAGGTTACAGGTACAGGTGCAGGTACAGGTACTCATAGATACTGTCCTAGGCATGGGTATTGGGCACTACTCGTATCTCTGTATTTTTGGTTTAAAAAAAAGAGGAGAGGGAGTGCGTTTATACATTCGCACGATAGAAAGGAATATTTGGAATTTGTAGATTTATTTTTTGCATAGTAAGATGAGCATAGCGATTAATTATGTTCAATATTTTTGCTGTACTGTACCGCCGGTACTATACTACGTGTAGCTACTGTAGAGATGCTGATGCTCTTGATTTCCGATTGAATCCAACGCAGTTTGAGAAGGTTTTGCAAAATACTTCGCACATACATACATACTGTGGTGCCATGTCACGATTTGCCCTTTCTTGGCATCTAGCTAGCTCGCTACGAGTAGTATCATAGCTCATCTAGCAGTACGTGTACTACCTAGTCATGTCTAATGGTAATTCATTCTCATGTGTATCAAACCAGGTATTGGTATTGTCCAGATATCGTACCATATGAACAAATGTTCCTACAGTTGGCAATAACAGCATCGCATAAAGACAAGATAATGTTGATTCATTCGTCAAGAGGACATTTAGCTTATCATGATTATGATATCATACCAATCCATCCAACAATCCCCCTATACAGACTTGCATTTTTTTCTTTATTCCATTGTGCCAACGACCTATACACGAGAAGGATAGAGCATAACTCTAACCTTTCCACCGATAGACTGTGGGGGAAGATCCCTGGAGAATCTGCATCTTACAACACCGTTGCTTCCGTGAGCACGGCACACCTTACCCCAATTGACACGGTACTTGGATCCGCTCTTTCCTCCGTCTACTGAGGATTTGGTGATGAAGGCAATCTTTTTTCCGAGGTAGAATTCGGTCTCGTCCTTGCTGTCTACACCCTTGATTTTGATCAATGATACAGAGTTATTTTGAGTACGGAGTCCACGCTGGTAGCCGAGGATGGCTCCGTTAACATATAGGCGTACTGGTTGTCCTTCCTTTACCATTTTTATAGAGTATGTTATGTTTTGATTGACTGTGAGGGAAGGAGAATGAGTGAGTGAGTTTGCACTAGAAGGTTTTGTTTTGTCTCATGTGTTTTTTTCAAAACAACGATTTCCCGGTTTTTAGTAAGCAGTACAGCAAGAAGTCCGTTCGTCAACCGAGCGAAAAAACGACCATGATGATGTTGCTGCCTCTTTCCAACGCGATCCCCCCTTGAACGCAAATCAATCACCAAACACATGCACTAACATATTGCTTCCTAATATGTTATGGGCATGTAGTGGAAACACCGTCACTATATCCGCCATGGTGGTACTCACCGTTGCTTTTAACAAGTGCCCTTCTATTGAAATTTATTTGTCTCACAATTTTTCCGGGTAATGAGCTATACCGTCTGGCCTTTGTACATTCAAGAGGTAGTAACCGGTTAGAGAGGTAAGCGAAACAGCCTTGCAATACAAAATATTATTTCTAGCAATACAAAATCTTGAAATTGGATTATTTGGAAGGAGCTCTGGTGGCCTCATCTGTTTTTTTCGAGTCGTCTCCTTTGATTTTGTGTGTTAACTTCTGTCACATCCTAATCTCCTCCCTAGTTACTTCAACAAACTCGCTTCAAGGTGTGTAACCTCTACCATGCACATCACTCCAATTCGCTTCTATTGGAATACAACATGTTGTTGATGGAATGTTTCGGGGGGCTGGCGTTGTTGGAATGGATTGGGTGCAGCATTTGTATTGGCAAAGTTGGAGGTGAATTGGAATGGTTGCCTTCTTATCATGCGCTATAATGCGCATCTGAGTGACGCCCCATTCAATTCCACCTATCCATCCATTCCATCCATCGATACAAACCCCAATCATCAATCATCTATACTAATACATGTACATGTACATTTATTGCTCACACTAGTTATTTCTCTCTATCACAGATGGTTCGCATGTCAGTATTAGCCGATGCGCTTAAAACAATCTACAACGCTGAGAAGCGTGGTAAGCGCCAGGTAGTTCTTCGTCCTTCCTCAAAGGTTATCGTCAAGTTCTTGCAGGCAATGCAGCAACATGGTACGTATTTTATAGCTTTGATCACGTGGTGTGTCAACTTGATGGGTTGAAGTGTTTGTAATGAAGGCATGGTTGAAAAGGATGACTTCAAAGTTCAACTTGGACTGAGCTTGGGCAGGATCTAGCAATGTACATGTAGCAACGAAAGGAATACCAAGGGCAGGACCAGAAAGGGATCAAATCATCGTGTCGTTAGCGCCACTTTTACCACGGTAGATGCAGTGCAGCCATTACCCGATGCAGATGATTTTGTTAATCTTCACAGATTTACTATCCCGAGAGAGAAATTGCAAGTGCTGATACACTCACGGGTCTTCGCCTTTACCATGGAAGATACTGCCTTTTTGCGTGCTACATTTCACCACCAATTTTATCTTGTACTAACCCATCTCTTTCTCTCATCTTGAAAGGATACATTGGAGAATTCGAAATTATCGATGATCACCGCTCCAACAAAATCGTCGTCGAACTAAATGGACGTCTCAACAAGTGCGGAGTAATCTCACCCCGATTCGATGTTGCTGTAGATGAAATTGAGAAGTGGGTTGTCAACCTCCTCCCCTCTCGCCAATTCGGACACATTTTGCTTTCCACCACCTACGGGATTATGACCCATGAGGAGGCTAGGAGAAAGAAGACTGGAGGAAAGATTCTCGGGTTCTTTTACTAAAGAGCAATACCGAGATTGTTAAAATAAAATACGAAGCATTGGCTACATCACTTTTTATTATTTCAAGTGTATGATTAGTGTAGTGCGCTGAATCATTATGTCCGTACTTATAGTACAGGATTGTACAAACCTGCTCCATTTGAAAACCATTCTTCTGTCCATTTTCCCCTTTACTTCAACAACTTCTCGAAGACTGATGGATGTATCAGTCATAACCGTACAGGTACGTACTACTTATACTTTGTGTCAACGGGGCAATGATGTGCAAATTCGTGTGGCTGTAAAGATGAACTCATGGATATGCAAAATATCAGAGCTACACTTGTTTTCTGAACGCTTTATTATAATGATGAGGCACTCTTTCACTTTGCTGTTTTGAAATTGAGCAAGTTTTCAGCACTACGTATAGTGACGATGAAGCGTTCAGGGTATCATAAAGACATTACAGTACAGTAGCCAAACTCTGTCTGGCAAGTATTTTTAGAGTCCTCTTCAAATGATTTTTTATAACTCATGAAGACATGGACGACACTGACTTTGCATATTACAGTGCTACAATTTCTATTCACAGATGGAATGCATGAAATGATTCAACCTAAAGTATAATTCTGATACACGTACGTACGAGTACACGGTACAGTATCCCACACAAATGTCAAGTCTATTTTTATTAATAACTAGGAATTGTACCACAAGCATAACTAAGTGACTTACTACGCACAACCCTTTTCAACTGAGTCCATGTAGTCATACAAATGCACATGCATCTGAAGCAAGTAAAGGTCGCCCTCCCGAACAGGCATGATCTCATTCTTCATCCTTGCGTCAACGTTAAGATCGCTGTCTACATTTGGCCAGAGAAGGAGCGAGCCCCTGCTGTTCGGGTTCACAAGTAGCCAATCAAGTTCTGGAAATCCAAAAGATCCACCACTTGTCGCTTCAGAAAGGATGATGTTCATTGTCAACACTCTCGGTCCTGCTGGTTTGTATTCGTCACTAAGTCTATGGTTGTAATGAGAAGAATAGTAGCCGCCTTGGGGATAGTGAATAATCTCATCAGGTTCAAAGTGAGATGGGGGGATACCGGTCTTTGCAGCAAGTGTTGAAACGATTTCTCCTATTGCTTCTTGACATTCTTTCTGAGATTGTTCACACTTGACACTTTTAGAAGATCGAAGTGGCAATTGCGATGATTGGCTGCCATTTTTAAAATGATCAAGTCTGTTCACAGTGCTATCCTGCCATCCAATATTAGTAGCGATTACAATCAAGTTCTCGCATTTCTCCGGTGATAGTAAATTATTGATTTGAAGAATATAAGGATCCTTTGTCACTTGAATAGATTCATCGTTGCTAGGACTGTTGGATGGATGGGTGATCACAACCGATTTCTCATCAAGCTTGAGGCTTTCAAAGAAGGAATCCATCGTTTTTAACCCATCTATGGCACGTCCCTCCTTGCTAAAGAGGGGTTTATTGAACGGGTGTCTCTTCCCAATGCACATATTGAACACATCCAAAGCATCACACATGTTGCAAGAAAATCCGCAAAAATTCATCATGAATATCTGTCTGGAGACACACATTCCCTGGGACACATACTGGGAACATTCCTCCAGAGAATCCGCGCAATGAGGTTTAGAGCCATAAGCATCTTTATAGCCATCTTCATCTTCACAGACCCCGCAACTGATCGAACAATGGGAGAACATATAATTTGGATTATTTTCGCATTCTCCCTGGGACGCCCAATATTCGCAATCTGGGTTTTCATCCGCACACGCAAAGGAAGGGCAGACGCGACAACTGCTGGGGCATGTTCGATGCATGAATGTGGGATTGTAGTTGCATTCTCCGTCGGCGGCATACGCTCGACAATCTTCATTGGTGTCTTTGCATAAGTTTGTGGCGGGCTCGTTGCTGATCCTTGTGCAGATTCCGTCTTCGCAGAACATGCCGTTTTCGCTTCCACTTGTGCCAATGACATCTGCCAAAATATTGGTTAGGATGAAAGCGACCGAGATGGAATGTATTATGGCCCTCATGAGTGTTTGTTTCGGAAGCATTTTGAAGTTGTGAAAGCAAAGTGCTGACTGTACGTACTGTGTATTACAAGTACATATATTTATTGATGCTGATGATGTGATGTTGTTGAGGTCGCTTGTGGGTTGTGTGCGTGGTGCGTGTATGTGGTATTTAGGAACCGCCCACAAATCGTCAATTTTTAATTCGACGACAATTTGAAATTTCAAATTAATAATTTAAAAAATCACTAATTCGCTAATTCCATTTGTTCCCCCCCGACATACATTCAAAACCAACTCTTGCAGAAAGTTCCCACGATAGATTCATTAGATCGCAGGGTGGAAATGTCAAATTTCTTACTATTCGTAACATTGCTAGTCCAATCGTAATCATTGAATGTGATCTTGATGACACGCTTTTCATCAACCATCTTGCTCAACATGGTTTTCTTTTCTCCGCGCATGAACTTGATGAGATTTCTCGTGAGGTCGCTCACCGACGGTGCAAAGTCAGGACGATACCATTTAAAAATGGTATTCAAACGTAATTCATTCAGTTTTGGAAAAATCTTTACATTGTCATCTTGCTCACAAAAAGAGAGTGCGACTATCCTCAATTCTTCCTCCAAGTCCTTTGATGTAAACTTCTTGACGGGTGGGCAGGACTTGGCCCCACAATTTAATGCAAAATGAATTCGACGATCAACCTTGGCCAAAGCTAATTTTGCTCTACCGTCATTTTCTCGGAATGTCTTGCGTATAGCATAAGGGGCTTTGGCATTTGCGCGCAGGAGACCATTCTCTAGTTCATTGAATGAAAATGTATTTCCTCCGATATCCATCATGATTTTTGTGAAAAACGATGCTCGTTCAAGGTTACTGCTGGGTACTCCAACCTTAATTTGGGCGTATTTGATCATGAGGTTGTAGACGTTGATTATAAATGCAGTCTTGGCGTTGCCATCCATACTCGTCATGTCCACGCCTTGTAGCTCGCAGACTTCTTCCTCGAACATTGCGTATTCGTCATCTTTCGATGCAGCATTGAGATCTACGTCTCCATTCTTGTCAGCGGCACGACTTTGAATATTTTGCATGATCTTATTTAAGCGAGACACAGCGGCCATGGGGTCTGGATCAACGCGGTCGGTCCAAATACGGAATGAATTGAGGATCGAAGATGTTTGATATGGTTGGAGACGAAAGTATAGATTCTTAGCGTCTGAAAATCTATGATCCCCAGTAACATGGTGTAAAATATGCCTTTCTTGTAGGTGCACCCCGAAATTAATTGCATCCTCTTTTTCAAGGGCAAATTCGCTCATGAGAGCTTTTGTCATTCCAGCGCCTGTTATTGCGTTTTTGTAAGTCTTTCCGAGATACGACAAATTGTATTTAGGCACCGCCCGCATCAATCTCACAGTAATGTCCAATACGGCTGCTGTACCACCTTCCCCAAAGCTTGGTAAGATAATGAAGTCGCTTTGATTTCTCGGGGGCGGATCTTGTTCTTTTACCGGGGGTGCAGTAGAAGGTTCCAGACGCGAATCTGTAGGATCTGCCTTTGACTTCACCTCATTCTCAAATATTTCTAGAGCAGAGGAACCACCACTAGTGCCGTCCTCGTCCCATTTTTTAAGCAGTGAAAGTAGTGCCGTAGCCCCCCCTTGAACAAGATTTTCGTTGAAGAAAATCTGCGGCACTGTAAGTGAATTGGAAAGGGACAGCATATCCGATCTCTTATCAGGGTGGTAGGTCAAGTTAATTTCTGTGAACGGAATCTTTCTTTCTTTGAGCGCCGTTTTAGCTCTAATACAGTGAGGACAACCATCGATTGCAAACAATGTTACCCGTCCCATACTTCAATGCGGTGGTCGATGCCGATGATAGAATTATGAATTGGTATTGAAATTTGTGTTGAGGGTTGAGGGTTGAGAGCGTTGAGATAGAGGAGGACGTGTGTACGGTATGTACCATACCGTACGGTACGGTATGTACTGCCGGTACAACGGTTCTCATCTCATTTCTCCCAGACGGATCTAATATGACTTTTATGTTTTATGTCCCGTTTGGGTGTTTTTTACTAACTTGAACCAGAACCCTTTATTAAAAAAAAAAGGGTTCTGGTTCAAATGTTCTCTGTTCTCTGTTCTCTGTTCTCATACCAAAGAAACAGAAAGAAACCCACTACCAAATCTGCAACTTATTCCAAATCCTATCCAACAATGATCTCTTTAACTCGTGCTATTTTAACACGCTCTAGCATCATTGCTCCAAAAATGCTTGTTGCTTCAGGTGCTAATAGATGTTTTTCCATCGTTGATGATCTTGCAAAGAAGGTACGTTGAATGCAATTGACACCAAGCTACACTGTATGTTGAATCTGTACAGTGAACTTTACAGAGTATTCTGCTGTAAGGAGCCAGTCGGTACATATGAATGGTACACCTCGTAGATGAGTTGTTCTTAACTTGATGAGATAAGTTGATCCGATGATACTCTTTCTGTGTACTGCACATTTCGGCCTGGGGTTTGAATCTATCGAACGGAAATGCAAGAAGTTAAATTGAAAATGCAAACCTTACAATACGAAACAATCATTTCCAAATGAATGTCAGCCTTGCATTGTTTTCTTCGAGTTAGATTATATTCTCTACACATGTTTGTGTTTCTACCTACTAAAATGCAATTAAAGTTCCTCACTCGATCACCTGCCGCATTCAACAGAAAAAGGTCGAGGAAGATAGATTCATCCGTTCCAAGGAACACGAAGAGTATTTAACGAGAAAGGCAGCAGAAGCTTCCGCCGTTGTGAAACTCTCACCTGAAGAGGAAGCAGCGAAAAAGGCGCATGATGATGCTGTCGACGAGGCTTTCGACATTTTGTCAAAGACAGGATGCCAGGTTGCGGACGGGACCGTCGAAGCTTTGGCTGATTGGAAGTTGGGAAAGAAGTGAGGAAGTATAGATTACAGTTTGCGATTGACCTGGTTTATTTCATTCCAATACGAACATTGTAGTATCAAAGCCAAACGGTAAACCTATCTTGATGATTATCAATAAATTGTATAAATATGTGAACACGTCTAGGAACTACTAGATTGAGATAGAGTACAATTTAGAACTAGAATTAGCATTAAGTATTGACCATCTTCTTATTCTCCTCGACTGCAAATCTCAGCTCGCGCAGCTCGTTTTCCACCACCTGAAACCGATCATATAGCATCATCTTCATATTTGTAACATCAGATTGCAATATAGTTCTTTGTGAATTTCCATCTGAATCCATTTGTGTATAGATATGATCATTGTCCATCCCAATTTGGAAAAGCCATTGACGGACCTGAGGAGGCCATAATATGCCTAAAGTTGCGGCACCTACGCATATCCAAACGGGGATAAAGAAGATTCCAACAATACGTACGAACCACTTCTTTCCGAGCAAATGGGACCCCCCAAGATCCTTTTGTAGATACCACCACTTTGTATCTTTGATGTCTACATCAGAGTATGAAAATATGATGTACTCCCACATAGCTTCAACTCGAGATGGCATTGATTTTTCTCTGCTCCTTGTGCAGCAACAAACTTTCTTCAATCTCTGCATTAGTAGAACGTGAATGAGTATAGGAGACCAGAACGAGTCAACCATAGCAGTTGACACCCCTTTCGTTTGAAGTTTTAAGATCGACAATGATATTATATGAAGGATGAGGATAAAAACCAACACAATAAAGACTAAAAGGACAACGATGGTCGCGTCGCTAGATGACGCCTCAGCTCCAAGGAAGCCCTCGCCGATGACAAGCAAGTACACAATCTTGAATGAATCCCAAAGCGAACATATCTCTATTGATTCGCCGTTTACATTTCCCTCTTTGTACAGGCATTGATTCTCAGCGGCATCTCGAGTATGGATGATATAAACCATTTGCATGAATGACATTGTAAACATGGCGAGAACAATAATTGGAGATATCAGACCCTTTGCCATCTGACGGAAAGATAAACATATGCATGTCAGATTTGATGGCAATTCACTAGCATCTATCCAATGTAAGAAATGAAATAATGGAGAAGCTCACCTTGATGATACTTGAGCAGAAGCAACCTATTCCATACCACCAACGTGCTAGGTAGCCCACAAATGCAGCCCAGAGCATCCCAACAGCTATAGTGCTCATAGTATATAACAAATCATCATTGAGATCGACCGTTCCAGATGCCCTTTCTTGGACTATGATTCGCACAGTCACAACATAACTAGACACTAATGCAACGCAGTTCACCCATGCCCATACATTTGTAACGAGGTCAAACAATCCGATCTTTAGACGCATTGCCGTGAAGGTATAGGAAAGGCCGTAGCAAGATAGATAAAGATTGGTCACAAGTGCGCCAACCTTTTGAGGATCCGATGTAACAATGTTGATATTTCCTTTTTGGCCTGAAATAATCGAATCCACCATTGAGTTGAATATGATTACATGAGCTAGCAACATTACACCATAGAGAAGAATCCATGCAGTATTACTTCTAGAGGCAACTTCTTTGATCAAGATTGATTGAACGGCTGGAGTTGCGCACGCCTCTTTTCTCAACCAAGATGGTAGGGAATAGAGTTTTGAAAAGAATTCATCTTTATCAACGACCGCCGAAGGAGAGTTCAACACTTCTTCTATCGCGGCATGTTCGAATATAGGCTGAAATGATTTCGCTGTGTTCATCTTGAAATCCTTTGTGCCTTTCAAAATTCTTGGGAGCTTCCCAGCTTTAGCGTTGGCCACAAGAAGATCAAATATACTTTGCTGCAAGCTGTTTTTTATTCGTAAAACTCGGCTGTCCATAAGCACCCGAACCATTTCTATATCCAATGTGTCGACCCCTGTCAGATTTTGTAGGGCAAGGTGCAGCGGTGTACAGTTGCGTTCGTCTTGTGCATATTTTGCACCTGGATAACAGGTATGAATTGCGTTAATAATGGATAAAGATAGCGCCTCTTGAGCAGCTATGTGCAAAGGCAACGTTTCCCCCGCGGGAATCATTGCTGCATTACTTGTCAGGCCGAGAGTGCCGTAGCTACTAGACGAATTGTTTGGTATTGATTTTTGATGTTGGAGAAAGAAATCGGCATCTTCGAGCCACTTTGGTGTAGCTCTATAACCTGCTGTCCGCATACCTAGTAAAAGCTCAATCATATCCAAGTCAACAGGGTGTATAGCGGGATGATGAACAAGGCACAAGCAAGTCATCAGGGGGGTTTGGTCCTGAGAATCCCGAATCATCAACGACAATGGAAAGGCATGGATAAGAATTCGCAATATTTCATTTTGGTTTGGTGGAAGCGCGAGAGGATAATCGTTGCGTCCATCATTCATGGATTGTTTTTTCTTGTGATTCCTTCTCACAGCCATGTGTACCGGTAACCGCATGTATGGAGGAGCTGGAATTGTTGCTGGATTTATTATCGGCACAGGTGAGGGCTCAGTTTCTTCCAATACATCACGCTTTTGTTCTCTGTCATATTTCTTTTTCCAGTTTGCAAGTTGTTTCAAACAATGCTGAACTTCCGGGCTGAATTTATCAGCTTCACGTATTTCCATCGCCTCAAAGGGGTCTGAAATATGCTGCCCTTCATTCATCCATAGAGATGCCAAGTGCTCATGTTTGTGAGGATTGCCATCTTGCGAATCAACATCCTCGATATTTCTAGCAAAGCCCCTGGATAGACTCTCTTTTGCCCCTTGATTCATTAGTCGCATCGTCATTTCCCTCTGTTTTCGTTCTTTCGCCATGATAGCATTGCGACTTATCCCCAAAACCCCACCTTGAATTTCACCAAGTTGTAGGTTCAAATGCTTGCCATTCCTCATATATCCATCTCGAACCTTCCGTGGTGATCCTTTCCCTATTCTAATTCCAGCTTCCCCTGCGCTGATATTCTGCCCCAGCAATATCCGGAACACATCCACAGGGATTTCTTCGTTGCCGTCCCGAAGCAAAGCCAAGTGGAGTGGTACTAACCCCCGATCATCTTTCGTACATATGCTCTCTTTATGAAATCTCACCAACGTGTTCAAAAGGCAAACATTAGTTTCACTCCCTGCTACTAAATGCAACGGTAACCTCCCAGCCTCATCACATTCCTTTGCTCCTTCTGGAAACACCAGCAAAAGTGCATACATCAGGTACAAAGGCGGATTAGACAAACCTGCAATATGCAATGCAGTCCAATTATGCGCATCTGATAATTTCATTTTTGCCAATTGACGTGGATTCTTTGAGGTTGCTAGGATTTCGAGAGCTCGCATAAATTGTTCATCGCTGGGCGAAGAAGCGCATGATAAAAGACTGTGAAACTCGCTATTGGCCGTGTTGATATTTTGTCTCGATGGTCGTTGATAGACTGGTGATGGTGATCTGGAATAAGATCGTGATCTGAATTTTTCATAACCATTTGGGATCTCTGATGAATCTGATTTTGATACTGACGTAGGGAGAGATTCAAAAGGATTTATGTACTTTGGACGTGATGGGTTTGATGGCTGCGATCCTGAGGAAGATCTAGAACCGGATTTGTTTGTGCTATTTTTCTGTTTCGCCTTTTGTGTTTTTGTAGTTGGACCAAATGGGTCAGTGCTATTCTTCTGAGTAGTATTTTGGGTTCTCGTTCCTGGACCTGATTTGATTGGAGAATTTCTTAATTTCGTAATAGGTGCATTTCTTTCATTGGTACCAGTCACTTTTTGTCGATGTTGTATATGTTCATCAGATGGACTCGACGCCCAACCGAAGCTAGCGATTGATGGAAGATTAAGATTCATCTCCATTGGAAACCAAGACGAAGACTCATTTTCCGCCGTTTTCGTTTGATTGTCAGGACTAGGAGCCGGTGTTTGTGGATAATATGTTTCTGCATTATCTTTTTTTCTATATGTTGGACTTCCTCCTCTGACGTGATCACTACTCGTATTTGTCATTCTTGGATTTGCACCATAGCGCGGTGGGGGGTACATTACCACATCAGAAATCCCACCTCTACCAGAGCGTCCCCTGCTATTTTGGGTGTGGACAACTTTTATCTGCCCATTCATCCTTTCAGATTTGCTGGATCCTTTGGAGTGCCCACCTCCTCTAGTGCTGCGTGACTTGTAATCGTCTACGCCTGAGAACACATTTGAAGTGTCCTCAGACTCATCTCCCCAGTCGAAATCCATCTTTTTGGTAGCACACCTTCGCTGATGAAATGACTACGCGTATGGATTCTTGAGCACGGATCTAAATTGTGCAATGAAATATGAATTACACCGACCGTCTGCGTGATAAAGGTTTTACCTGGGACTGGCATTGCTACGCTGGACGCTGGAGTGTTCCGTGTTCCTACCTCGCTGTTTACAGGAAGTTTCAGGAAGGTTACGGTTTCTTGTTTGTGTCGCAAATTTTCTGGGCAAAAGCGCGCCATACTGATCGCGCGTGCTCGCATGGCGGGGTGATGTTTTAATTCCTATTTTACACAAGTTTTACAGCTAAATTTTTTGCATTGACAATAACCGACATTATTTTTCAACCGTTGAATGGTTTCCGGCGCACCAAGATGTTTGTTTGATCAGATGGCCTAATAATGCACAACGAATAACAAAACACCAAGAAGAATCACGTCTCAGTGGAAAACTGCAAATTCGATATGGACTCATTTGTATGCTGCAATCCAATCCATGTCGACGATGAGCAAATCGACATGCAGTTGGAAGAGGTGTGGGAGCTCCAACGGCAAAGGAGCAAGGGCGGGAGAGGAGCAAAGCCTGCTGGCAGGCTTTCCCTTCTGAGAGGTAATAAAAACAGACGTGGCTTTAGCTTGTCTAGAAATAAAGGGAGCCAGTCCAACCGGTCCAACCAGGCCAAAAATGGTTCCATGCCTATAATGAACAGAGGCAGAAGAGCCATGAGTGCAGGAAGGGGAGGGTTCGTCGATGACGACGACGGCTTTGAACAAAAGCCAATTCGCAGATCAAGAAGCCCCTGGGGGAGAAAAAATAGGCAGGTGTCCATCAACAAACATGTGGAAAAGATCGAAACAAAGCCAAGTAGAACTGGCAGTAGGGGTAGACCTGCTAGTAGGGGCTTACCTACTACTAGGGGGCGCACAAGAAATATGGGATCTTCCATTGAACCCTGGGGGCGTTCACGTTCTTGGTCTCTTGGGCGCAGAAAACAACCTAGTGAGAGGAGCGTCGGTATCGTCAGAGTTAGGTCAAGATCGCAGGAAAAAAAATTACATCGCAGGCAACAAGAGTTACAACGAAAGCAGCAGCAACAAAGATATGAAGACTCTTCTGAAGAAGATTCAGTTTATCGTCCTCCTAGGCGAGGTATCTTGAGCGTGTTCAAGCGTCGCGACTCGAGAAACGATGAGTGGTCTTCTTCAGATGGATCGTACGAGGAGTCAGTGCGAGAAGCAGGTGGATTTTTCAGCGCCTTTCGTTAGTTTATATGAAATTCACTGAGCGCTACAGTATTGAAAAGTTTTAATAAAATAAACATATGTTTTTTTAAAACTTCTCTTCTCTTACTACACATGCGCGCGTGTAGGCATGCCAATTTTTAAAAACTGCTCTAAGATAATTCACATTATACTTCATTTGTTTCAGATTTTCTCTTCGGTAAAATTAGACATCGGGCGTTGATACAAGCGAGTACAAATGACATAGATTTGAAAATTAGAAATACGTACAAAAAATCTTGTTGCGTGAGCTGTGACGTTACGTGTGACTCCCTTTCTGGATTTTTTCCAGTAAGCGGGAGTCCTACCGTTGAAACCGTTGAGGAAAATGGGCTTAGCTAAACTGTTCAAAATAATTATCACCTTGCATCAAGTTTTTAGTTTCAACCGTTCAAAAACACTCCCTTTCAAGGGCCTTTTTTCGTATTGAAAAGATTCTCGGACTCAACACTACCGGTACACGTACTCAACGGAAACCGCCTTTTTACATTTCATGATAATTCATTAAAAGAATGGAATTAGAGGGAATTGAAATTGTGCGAGACTACGAAGAATCTACTGTACAATCGGCATTAAAGGTAACCCATAGAACTGGAATTGTGAACACGCACGAACGAGACTATTCCATTATCAAGAAAGTAGAGAAGATTAACGGAGACAGCCGAAATCTCGCAAGAAAAAGAAGTATGAGTAGAACCAGAACCAGAAGTAGGAGCAGACAACCCAATGATCGCAAAGAATGGGAGACGAGGGACACAAAAGACAGCACCATTGGAGGAGTTGCAAAGAAGAACCGTTTACCTGCTATGCCAACTGGAGGAACCAGATCTGAAAACCAGGACAGATCAGATGCCAATACCGTAGAAAGGAGAGGCCGCAGTTCTAGCCGCGTAAAAAGCGCAATCAAGGGGGTTCAGAATGTCTTTGGGCGTGAACAAAGCGCCAGCAGGGGCGCTGGATCCGTCAGAGGAAGAAGCCGTAGTTCTAGCCGTGTCAGAAGCGCACTCAAAGGAGCGAAGAATGTGTTCGGTAACCCCAAACCTTTGAGTGATAAAAGTTATGAGTCAACTGAAGGATCTCGTCCTAGTAGAGGAAGGAGCCCTAGCAGGCGTGACGACTTGCCACCCAAGCCTACCAAGAAAGCCGAGGAGAAAGCCCCTGAACCGGAGCCAGAACTAGAGCCAGAACCCGAGCAGAAAACGTCTGAAATAGATTTCTTCAAAGATCATGATATCATGCAGCTCGATGATAGGAACACAGTTATGCACGTTGCGTGCTTGCTTCATCACACCACAAGTGACATTATTGACCGCCTTGAAGAAGATCCCTCTCTAGCTTTCGAAATGAACAATGCCAACGAACTGCCTTTGCACTATGCGGCCATGGACAAGAAGGGAGTGAATCATGATGTCCTTAAGAAACTTCTTAGGACTAATCCTGAGGGAGTCAAGCAACGTAATGTTCAAAATAGCTTGCCTGTTCACCTTGCGTGCATGGTTGGAGCGCCGAGCCAATATACTTTGAAAACTTTCTTGAAGATGTACCCTAAATCCGTCATGATTCAATCAGATTTCCCTCTTCTATTCGAAAAGGAAATGCTCGAGAAAATAGATGACGAAGATTCATACAACAGTGATGATGATGATTTCGTGGCCTATAGGCCAACGGCAAATGTCAAGCCTAGTGGCATTGCAAGTTTCTTCGCTTGTGCGGGCCCATCGCAGGTAGAATTAGAGCTCTATCAAGAGTCCCAAAAGAAGAAGCAAGAGAACTCAAACGAGTTTGCTGGAAATGAAGATTTCGACGAAACTCCTCAGATTGAAACTGGATTCTCTCCATTGCACCTTGCTGTAATCAATAGTGCCAATCCCTCCGCAATTCAAAGCATCGTGAATACTAATCCGAAATGCGTTCATTTGAAGTCTAGCCAAGGAAGAACTGCATTGGACTGCGCGCAGTTCATCGTGAAACAACATTGGCTTTACGGAACCGACGACGAAGGTGCTGTTAAAAACACTTTTGCTTCAATTGAAATCTTGGAAGAAGCAGCGATAAATGAAAAGGGGGAGTGATTGGGTTTGAAGTAAACTAGGTTTGACAAGTTTGGACAGCACATTTATGAACGAATCATGTTTTAAGATCTTCTATACCATACATAAAAAGTTATGCAAAAACAAACTAGAACTATTATTACAAAAGTGTCCGGATGTCTAATGCCCAATGGCACTTGCACTCTATTAGGATTGGGTCAAATTGCTCATCTTTCTTTCATGTATCTGGACTTGGAGCATATTTATATCAACACATTACAACTCCGTCAGAGGAATACTTTCACTTCTCTCATCGCAACGTGCAGGGATAAAACTTTCACTGTAGCCATTTTCTTGAAGATCTGCCACAATGTTGGCACAGTCTTGCGGGCTTTCAAGTTCATCAATCGGAAATGATTGATGATTGGCGATATGTCTATTGGCAGAATCTTTAGTATTCAACGACCAGCGTCCACCGCTGGTCCTACCAATTGCACTAATCCTTCGCAATGTTCTCCAGTTTGAAATTTGATCATGGTCTCCTCCAGACATGATGATTGCGTAGAATGCCCAGAATCGACCAAATTCAGGATTTGACTTTCGCAACATGGCGACATGAGGGTATGTGTATACAAAGACGTTGACAAAACCCTGCATAGGATAGAATAACTCTCTCAATAACTCGAGAGAAAATCCAGCACCCCCCTCGCGGAGATTCCCCAGACCTACTATACCGGCAAATAATTGCGTGATGATAAATCCAAAAATGTAAAGAAATGCTTGATTCCTGACTCGTCTCTCTCTTTTTCTAGATGCAGAATTAGCTCTTAACGAACGTGTTCTCATATGTGCCTGTAATGGAGTGAGATCCGGAGAACTACTCCTACTATTCGTGCTCAAGAAGTCCTTCACTTTAAGGATGACACTCTTCCGGCGCCCTTGTTCTTCAGCACCTGCTTGCGATTTCTCGTTCATGGAACACGTTAATATTGACGCAGTGTTTCTTCTGTTTCTTTTTTCCTGTTGACTTTGCTGGCACACTTTTGTATAGACACACATGATAACAAGTTTAGGTTCGCGTACATGTGGTCATAGACAAATTTGCGACTGTCACTTTGAACTTACCAATCGAAATCATGACGTACAAAATAATAATAAAACTCAATGTAACAGGAAGACCAATAAATATAGATTGGTACAAGGCAGAATTTTCTCCCCGCTCACATTCCACATTATCATCATGCTTACAATTCGGTGGGTAGGATTTAATAGTACAGTGCCCTCTATCTGCATTAATCGAACGGCTTGCTAGACTGACAACGGCAGCAGTCAAGCTCCAGAGGATGCAAATGGCATGCAATTTCTTTTCTATTTTTTGCTGAAAGTATGGAAAGGGTATGTTGAGTTTGATTGTGCAGTAGTAGTAAATACTGAGGGCGCAGGAGGACAGGACGCTGCCGGAATAGCCCAGGATGAAAAAAAAGCCTTGGAGTTCGCAAGTTGTTTGATTCCCGAACGAGAGTTTTGGAAGGTTGTCGCCAGTATGATGATGGTGATGATCGGAAGGAAGGAGCCAGGACGACGTTGCGTACGAAAGGGAGCAGATGAGGTCAAAGAGGCTGAGTGCGAATACCAGGCGTCGGTACGGTACTTTCAATTTGACCTTGGAATGCAGGATGGAACATAAAATTGTCCCAGAAGCGATGGCTGAGATGGATCCGGTGATTGTTGGCACTATGGAGAGCGTGATTAACTGGGTTTTGTTATATGTTGATGACATGGCGGATGGCGGTGGTCTTATTGAAGTTGGTGGTGATAATCGTAATATATTAATGTTGCTGAGTTGTTGCACTGTACTATGTATGATGTATGATACTCGTATCTGTTATGTTTTCAATGAGACTACAGTAATGAGGCTATCAATACATACT